>SDBT01003092.1_pt1 | contig 28921 bp, 48 predicted proteins | sample 2277101 | NCBI WGS metagenome assembly SDBT01 (sample SAMN10404973, study PRJNA504765) | marine sediment metagenome | isolation source: marine sediment core GS10_PC15, 103 cmbsf | place: Arctic Ocean: Southern Knipovich Ridge | collected 2010
TAGAACAGCCAAAAGAACTATCGCGGCGATTAATACGGAGGTAGTGCGGCGAAGACGAGAGGCTAATAATGGATAGATCAGAAAAGATAGAAACAGCGGTGGGCGTGATTCTTCTCCTTGTAGGTGTCATCTTGTCAGCTAAGTTTAGAGGGAACGGAGTAGTGATGTTTTTCGCGCTCGCCATGATATTCTTTGGGGCCCTACTCGCATTGATAGGGTGGATAAACGACTCGTCACCAAAAGTAGGAAAGAAGAAATGAAAGCTGGAACAATAGAAATAATTGTCAACGTCGTGATTGGAATTAGTATGTTAGCTTTCTTCATAGTTGGGTACTATCTCGGTGAAACTGGTTGGTATGCTAGCCCAACTTACAACAACTTAGATTCCACTACTGACATCCCACTAGTTTTTGGGGAGGAAATGAGTGCAACAGAAATAACATCAGCGAAGGAACTCGTCTCTAGCCTTAGCCCAATCTACACGGTGTTCGTGAAAGAAGTATACTTTGGTAAGAATGCTAGCGAGATGAAGTTGGATAGCTATGCTTGTATGGAATATTACAAAGGGTGTGGTGGACTAAATAATGACAATGGAAACATAACAGTCTCTTGGGCTTACGGCTCTTGGGGTGCTGGAATAGTCCTATGTCATGAATTGCTACATGATTATATTTTGACTTACTCAAATAAGGTGACTACCATAGACGGTGTGAGGATATATGAAGATCCGAAGCACCAAATGATAGATAACCTAGCGCAGAGGGGAGTATGTTATTTGTGATGGGGATTGCAATCCGAAGAAAAAGACGAAAAAACTAGAATTAGGCAAATTTTTTAAACTACTCTTGGTTAGTTAAGTAATGTCAAAAGGGCGTGTTGGTATACTCATTTTCTTAGTGGTTCTTTTTAGCCTTGTAACTACCTTAGCAGCCGAGTCTTCACTCGGGGTTTTCCCAACAGGACAGGATATAAACGTCATACAACTCTGCGCCACTTGCACTTCAAACAACATAACATCCATCACATATCCTAATTCTACCGAAGCTGTTGGCTTCGTTCAGATGACGCGAAACGGAAGCCAATACAATTATACGCTGTCCAATACGATTGTTTCGGTCGTGGGAAACTACAAGGTTAACGGCATCGGCGACATCAATGGCGAAAATGAAATATGGGTTACATCCTTTGAGATAACAAAGACAGGCACACAACTAAACACTGGGAAGGCCATAATCTACGTTCTACTTGCCGCAGGCGTATTGTTGCTCTTCTTCCTAAGTCTCTATGTGACTATTATGATTCCATACTCTAATGAAGTCGATGTTAGGGGGATGGTGATTAATGTCACAAAGAAGAAATACTGGAAATTGTTATTTGTATTTTTGACACATATCCTACTCGTTTGGTTCCTTAACACTATAATCGCTGTTTCGGATAATTTCGTTGAGCTTCCTCAATTCTTTGGATTTCTGTCATTCATGTTCAGTATCCTAAACCGTCTAGCGTTACCGATGGGGATAGTCTTATTAATAATAATGTTCTTTGAAATAGTGAGGGATGCTAATATTCAAAAGAGGATAGAACTCTTCGGAAAGGGGACTATGTAATGCCTGAAAAAAAAATAAACTCAAAGAACCACACGGCGAGGATTGGAGAATCGTTTTGTAGAGAGCTAGGACTAATACAGAAAGCTAGAATAGAGAGTGGTGTAGATAAGACTAAAAGATCCTTCCGCCAGTTGACAGACTTATTAGTCAGACATGATGTCTGGGACAGGATAAAAAGAGACATGATAAACTTTTCAGCAGTGGAGGTGCGCGCAGTATGAGACGAAAAGGCTCCTCAGTAATTGGGATGTTTCTGTTTGCTTTTGCAGTTTTCCTATTCATGATTTTCTTTGGGATAGCTATCTGGAGTTTCAGTTTAATCGACGATGCTTTGGACCAAGACGTAGACGTTGGTCAAGTGAATCTGAGAGATGTTAACGACGATACATTCGGAGCGTTGACTCAAGCCATGCTAGATCAAGCGGACGCTTTCGCGCTGATATTTATTCTAGGCACAGTGGTGGTGATGTTGCTTAACGCACATCTCTTCGGTGACTCGAATAAATTATGGATCCCGATAGATATGCTAATCCTCATATTTGTGTTTATCTTGAGTGTCTACTTCTCACAAGTCTATGAGATATTCATAAACGCAGATGTACTCTTGAGCGCGATTTATGTAGACCAGCTACCAAAGTCATCGACGATGTTGCTTAATCTGCCAGCCATCATTGCGACAATAGGAGCTTTACTTATGATTGTAACTTATGTAAAAGTAAATAAAGAGGAGGGCCAGACAAATGTATTGGGGTTTGGGTAAGCTAATATTCGCATTTGCGATTGCGATTTTCTTAGTCAGTAATGTAGCAGCGTGGAGTAACACTACTTTTAACAACTCCCTACCCTCAGAAGTTCTAACCTTCGTTAGTGAGGATCCTTTTGTAAGATACCTAAGTGTGCCTTCTAGTGTCCAGTTTATAACTTCTGCGTTCATGAACATAACTGGATTTACTTTTGAGCAAAAGGAAATAGATGGCTTTGATTCATTACCAATAAATGATACTTTTTGGACTAACTCAACATCAGGTAGTGGTGTGTCTGTTGTAACTATCTCAAATGGTAATTTAAATCTAACAAAAGAAGCTACTGACGGTGCCTTTATTAATTTTTCTTCGGTAGCCGACGAGGATATATTTACTCTGTTCAATACAACGCGCATTTTCTTTAATGGGATTGACGTTTTCTTTTCTGGCTCAGGAGGTATTGATCCTAAAGACAACAACGTCACGTTTTTCATTTCCAACAGCACATTGGAAATACCAATCTTCGCGTGGACAGGCACATCTCTGCCAGAATCGTTCTTAGGTAGCAACATATCTATTTTCCGTGTTGAAAATAACGTCTCGTATACGATTAATGAATCGCTGATGAATAGCATAGAAATGTCTGGGAACGTCACGATACGTATAAATGTGCATGGAAACCAAAACGGCGCAGGCATAGCTTTCTTAATGGATAATGTTAATGCTAGCGCCATAGAACCGGTTAACCTTTCAGTAGGTAGCACACTTATTTTACCTGGAGAGATTTCACCAAGCGGAGAAGCCGAGATTACAATCAGAACATCAAATCTAAACTCTATACTAAATAGTTATCTTGCTGGGTGTTCACCTGTTGCTGGATTTTGTGACATCCCCTTTAGTTTCCAATCTATTTTTCCTGGTACAGTGAATTATTCAGATATGTTTTTCTCTAACCTAGACATCATAGAAAACTCTCAGACATTCAGCAGCCAGACAATCGAAGGATCGGTGGAGACGTTCACGATAAACATATCTTTTGACACTGATTTCTATACTGTTAATGTGGCTAGCTTAGAATATGCTGGTACGTCTCACCCTGGTTCAGTCCTCTCATCTTCTGGGAGTGAAGTTGTCTTTACCAGTTCGTTGACTATTCCTAGCGTACTAGCAGAAACAAACAACTCTTTCAGCTGGTTGTTCTTATTGAATAATGGCACTGGTATCACTACATTTAATTCCAGCTCAAACAACCAAACTGTATCCCCCATCAATATAGATAATTGTACGGCTAACTCGAATGTGATAGCAAACTTTTCGCTCGTAGACGAGGAGGACCAGACTGTATTGGTGGGAGACATAGAGGTAGCAGTTAATTTGTATGACTTAAACAGGGACAACCTAATCCATAACTTTTCTGAATCTATCACTGCCTCCCAGTTCGCATTGTGTTCGAGCGTACCAGTGGCGAATAGCTCGCAGTTCTCATTAGATTTGGTTGTAAAGTATAGCGAGGCAGACCATGCAGTTGAATATTATAACTTCGACAACTTCACGTTGAATAACGAGACTGTCGGGCAAAATGTGACGCTGTTTGATTTGAATCTTAACGAATCCGTAGAGTTTCAGGTTACATTTACAGGCGCGGACTTCTTGCCTGTGTCAGGCGCGCTTGTAATTATAGAGAGACAGTATATTCCAGAGAATGTTTTTAAGACTGTGGAATTGCCAAAGACAGATGCAAACGGGCAGACAGTGGTGCATCTGGTTAGGAATGACGTGGTTTATAATATCCGCATCGTGAAGAACGGGGTGATCCTTGGAAACTTCGAGTCCATAACTGCGTTCTGTGAGGACTTCACTATTGGAGACTGTACCATTATCCTAAACGCGCAAGACTCCACGCAGGCTGTGTTTGATTATAATAGCGAGTTGGGTATTATTTTCCAAGCGCCATCGTTTAACTCCGTGACAAAGCTCGTGACGTTTTCTTACGTAACAACGGATGGCTCAACACGGACAGTAGTAATGAATGTCACGCGAGACGACATCTTTGGAGTTAGAAGTCTTTGCTTTGACGTGCTGGTTTCTGCTGGGGGTACTCTGTCTTGTAACATTGGGGATCTTTCTAACAGTACGATTCGTGTTACTGTGCTAGTAGATGGCGTGGAGGCCGTGACTTCTATAATCCAATTAGATTCGAGTAACTTGGGGGAGCCAGGCTATCTCATTTTCTTTATGTTAGCCATGACTATGATACTTATGTTTAGCACTTCTAAAAGTGGAGTGCTGGTTGCCATTCTCATCAGCGTAGCGGGAGCTATCGGTCTCAACCTCATCAGTGGAGACCTCTTTGGATTTGGGGCAAGCGGTCTGTGGATAATCTTAGTAATCATCCTTGGACTGTGGAAGTTAAATAAAGGGAGGCAGCAGTAATGGTTAACTTCTACGAGCTCTTTGTTAGCTTTATGATGATTGGCTTAGTGGTAACTGGGATCTTCGCTTTTAGCATTGGATTCCAGGATGAAAACGATGTCTCGGACACAATCACGCAGAACACTATAATCAATAATTCGTTTACAGACTTACAAAGCCAGTTGGGCGGACTGAGGGACAAGAGCCAGACACAGAAAGCGTTATTTGAAAGCGAGAACCCGACTGGTGGTTTCGGAACTATTCTTCTATTCTCCATTGTGTCGTCAGGAAAAGTATTTAACAGCATGATTGTTGGAGTGTTTAACACACTCATCACTCTGCCCGCAGTTATCCTCGGTGTAGATCCAGTAATCACTTCCGTAATTAGCACATTGCTTTTAATTACTATTATAATCAGCTTGTGGATTGTCTACAAGCTGGGAGGATAAAATGGTATGTGCTGGAATTGAGATCGTAACGAACATGAGCATAGGGGGACTACTCTCCTACCCTAACACGTGTGACTTTTACTTCTATGCTAAACTCATGGCTGCGTTCTTTATTATTTTGTCATTCATTCTGTTCAAGAGAGACGAAGCCAAGCTAGCAAAGGGAGACATGATAAGTTCGATGGGCGTATCGGCGATTGCTGTAATTTTCATTAGCCTAATCGGAACGTTATTGAACATCATCCCTAGGGAAGTTTTCATAGAGATTATGATCGCCGGCATGATATTTATTGTGCTGTGGATAATAAAGAAGCAATAGAAATCTGTTAACAAACCTTTTTATATGTAAACGTACTTCCAAAAATACAAGGAGGTCCAATAACTAAAAATGGGTGTTGCTAATAAAGTTCGTGAAGCTGGCTTGATTCTTGGAGGTCTTGGTGTAATTGGTTTCCTGGGAATTATCTGGTTAATGATTTATGGAAACCTGAGTGGTAATTTAGGATTCGCTGATGGTACGGTCGGATTCAATAACACTGAGTCAGTAATAGCTAATATTACTGCTGGTTTTGGTACGTTCTTCACGTTCTCCGAAACATTCTTTACCATTGCTGCAATAGTTCTATTAATCTTCATGTTGATAGGTCTACTTGCTCTAGCTATGCAGATAGCTAAAGGTGGTAAGAAAGGTAGCGACGGTTTCTCATAAACCGTTGTGAGCCGTGATCCAATATTTTTTTCTTTTTTTCTTTTTAAGATTTGTTAACAAACCTTTTTATATGTAAACACTCTATGAAATATGTCAGGTAAACAAAAATGGGTGTTGCTAATAAAGTTAACGAGGCTGGTTTGATTCTCGGAGCCTTAGGTGTAATTGGTTTCCTGGGAATTATCTGGTTAATGATTTATGGAAACCTGAGTGGTAATCTTGGATTCCAACAGGATTCTCTTTCTTTTTCTAACGAGACTATTCTTCTTAGTGAAGTAGCTGCGATTCCCGCTGGCGCACAAGGTAGGGTGGATGGATTAATATCATCTTCCTCAGTAGTTATGACGAATGCAACAGGTGGAGAAATCATAGAAGCAGGTAACTATACCCTCTCTAGTGTGTCCTTTGTTAATGCTACGACTACTTATGGTGGTCAAAACGTTAACGTTTCCTACACTGTGAGCTTCGATAGTGCTTCAGATATACAGGCCGAGGATGTTATCAATAATATTACTTCTGGTTTTGGCACGTTCTTCACGTTCTCTGAAACATTCTTCACGATAGCAGCCATTGTATTGCTGATATTCATGCTGATTGGACTTCTTGCCCTAGCTATGCAGATAGCTCGGGGTAAATCAAGTAAGCGCGGAAGTCTCTCTGACAACTGATTGACTGTGTTTTTGTTAACAAAATGAGAGATTTTATAAAGGGAGACACCTATATCTTCCGATGGCTTTACCATCGATTGAGGGCTTGGATTTTCTTCAAGATGTGAATACTGCGGGACTCTTCACAGGTGTCGGTAAAATTATTCTAGCTATTCTGATTTTCGCATTTATCGCAGGGGTTATGGCCATTGTTATGTTGCGTGTTCGGAAGAAAAAGAATTACAATAAAAGAATTCACTGGTTTGAGGAAGTTAATCAGGCCATGATTCCAGTTGATGAAGATTGGGCAAGAGAACTAACAATCCCAAATACGAACGTCACACTATTTTATATTAAATCTAAAGATCTGTATCTCCCTCGTGGAACTAGGAGGATGGGGAAGAATGCTTATTGGTACGCTATAAGAAACAATCGTGAAATTGTAAATTTCACCATGACGAATCTCAATGATGTAATGAAAGAAGCTAAAATAGACTTCGATCACACAGATATGAGATATGCTAAAGAGAACTTGCTTGCATTGATTAAGAGGAACTACCGCGATGGAAGTAAGCCTTGGTGGAAAGAGTACAAAGATGTAATAGCAACTATCATTTTTATCTTCGTTATGAGCCTAGCATTCTTCTTCCTGCTTTCAAAGATAGGGAGCCTGATTAGCTCGTTGGACATATTGATAGGGAATGTAAATGAACTCATCAAGTCGGCCCAGGTGGCTAGGTCGGGAAGTGGAGTAGCATAATGGATTTAGAATTAGTTGGAGTTATCGTGGCATCTACCCTCGCTGGTATGGTGGCGGGTTGGCTTATAGTTAAACTGGGAACTTATCTAGCAGACAAGAAGTTGCATAAACAAATATTAGACAAAATTCAAAGCCAGGACAAACAAGACTTTATTATAGATGGTAAAAAGTACAAACTGGCTGAGATTGTAGATAACCCCCCACCGCTTGCAGGAATTCCAGAGCTACCAAGAGCACCAGGATTTCTTAGAACGCCTGTGAAAACTCAGGACCAAGAGCCAGATGAGTCTCACCTTCCGGATCTTCCTATTCCTTCTGCCAAAAAGGAACTGGAGCCTGAAAAGAAGAAGAGGTTGAAGGCTTCAGATTTGATGGGGGTGAGACGTAGATGAGCCCACAGTGGGTTGTCTGGTTGGTAGTCTTAGTAATGGTGTTGATTGTTGCTTTTAGTATCTGGCGAAGAATCAGGAGGCAAAATTAAACCCAAAACTAAGAACCAACTATTGTTGGTTTTTGTAGGGATAGTTATAGTTGCGTTTGTTTTGGTATTAACTCAGATAACTAAGAATGAAAGCGAATGTCAAAAAAACCCCCTAGTCTATGGTGCACAGCAAATCGCAGAACAAGACATTACTCCGCTTTGCACGTGTCGACTTATGGGTCAAGATGGCAGACAGTATAATGATTTTTATTTTAATGAGATTGCTATCACTCAGGAGAACCCATACTTAGTTGCTTATTCAGATGTAAGGGGGAACATAGAACCATGATAAAAGCAGACATGAAATTCAGTTTTGAGAATAAGAAAGGAAAGATGGAGAAGGCAAGCTTTTCCAACTTTGAGCTACTACGAAAAGAAGTGGACTACTTGAAAGAGCTAGTAAATGCTCAGAGTGAAATCCTCGTTGCAAATGATCTCCAGCAGAAAATCCCAGCCCCATCATATAATCAAGAGATCGTATATGCTCAACTACTTCCTGAAGAGGACCCAGAAGATGACTCAGACAACGATGATGACTCAGACGATGATGACGGCGGAGAGTAATCCTCCTCCACTTCCGGTTTAGATAACTCCATAGACAATCTCCTTTTTAATTTCTCTTTGTCGATGTGAGTGTAGATTTGTGTGCTAGCAATAGAAGTATGCCTTAAAACCTCCTGTACGTGCCGTATATCCATATTTTTCTCATTAATGAGGTATGAAGCATATGAGTGTCTTAAACGGTGAGGATAGACGACTGTGGACTTTATGGGCGCACCCTCCGCGTTTAGTTGAGTTAATCCCGATTGTACCCCCGCTTTCTTGAGCTTCTTCTGCCAGCTACTAGCGCTGGTGGCCAGAGTTATCTTCTTGCTCTTCCCCATAAAGACCTTGGCATCTGCGGATGAGTAATTACCATTCAGGATAAAAGAAGATAACCTCTTCATTAAGAAAGAAGGAACCAGCGCGATACCCTCTTTGTCTCCCTTGCCAAAAACCCGACACTCACCCATACTCTCCTTGTCCTTCCTCCACTCTTGCCAATTAAAGTTCATAATACCAATCTTGAGAAGTTCTCCTAGTCTTAGTGCGCAGTAATAACTCACAAGAAGCTGAAGCTTTAGTTGCTCGGTCGGGAGGGCGTTCTCCAGGAGAGGAATCTGATCGTGGGGAATTGGGACAATCATTCGTTGTTTGGTCCTCCCAGTTTGCTTAGGAATCTCTACCTCAATAATGTCAAGTCTTTCTTCCTCACCGATTCCTAATTCTTTATAATTAACTTTCAGGAAGTGCTTGAGATTATTTAGGAATGCTCGACCATTGCTATCTCTGTGTTGCCTGACTGCTAAGAACCTAGCTACGGTTTCCTGACTAAACACACCGTAGTTGAACTTGTTAAAGCAGTACATATAATTGTAGATAGTCTGCTCCTTCAGGTTCTTGTTCCTCAGCCAATCTTCAAATCTATCTATTGGTATTTTAATTTTCTTCCTCCAGTATCCTTCTTGAGACTCTTATCTCTAGCATCCATCTGCTCTGCGCACTTGTCACAGTAGGGCAAGCCATAATACCATTTCTTCGCAGGTCGCCGGCAGCGAGCGATAGCACACCTCATTGTTTCTTTTTCCTCCCAAAGAATTTCCTCAGCAGAATCAATCCAAGTATTCCACCAAGAATCCATTTCCAGTATTGCACCACGAGATTCACTAGCCAGGTGATGAGACCCACAAGTCCAAGCGTGATGTACCCAACAACCAGAGCAGAGCCCACAGCAATCAGGCCATAGAATAGCTGAGACTTTCTGAGTTCGTTATACCTATCCATATTATTGAACCTCATTTGTCAGCCCTCATTTTTTCTATGCTAATTTAAAAAACACTAGAGCCCGGAATATTTAAACCTTCACTTTCTATGGTAATAGAAAGTAACATTAAGAAGTGGGTTGTACTATGGATTTTATCTGTTCTGTGATGTTAGTAGTCTTTTCTTGCTCGTCTTTTGAGTAGCATTCAGACACAGTAAGCTTCATACCTTTGTCCCTAAATATTCTCCCGAGTCTATGGATAACTGTGCTTGGTTTGATTCCTTCCGTAAGACATACAGCGATTAAGTCTTCTTTAGTTAGTTGTTTTGTCAATAATCTATTATACACCTTCTCGATAAATGGTAACTCCTTCAATGTCTTGTCGTTGGTAAAAGCCCTCTTTCTTTTCTCTTTCTTAATCTCTTTGTATAATATTTTCTGTTTGTCAGTTAAATCTTTGAAGAATAAATAACCACGAAACGTTGAAAGTTTATGATGTGGAACTTTAAAGTTTGGATCCTTCTGCAACTTCACAGTCCACTTGGCTTCGACCTTTGCGTTATTTCTCGAGTCCCATCTATCCAGGCTGTAAAGTCTACCCTGAAGTGGGAAGTGCACGACGGCAACTCCCCTCTCGATAATATGGAGATGAACGAAATATAATTCACGAAGGTCTTTGTCGAGGCTGAAGAAGTTTGGAATTGCCGACGTGAAAATGTTGTAGTTATCTCGGTAAGCAGTTAGTATTTTAATTAATTCCTGTTGGCCTTTCTCCTGGAAGTTTCTTTTGTATCCAGAGTTAATGGCCTCGTCATCCCAGCAGATTCCATACTCTTGATTCTGCAATAAGCTAATCACATCGTCTCGGGAATAAACTTGATGGGTCCAAGGTCTAAATTGTTTAAAGCGATAGAGCAACTTGCAAATCAGCGTCGACTTACCATTACCTCTATCACCAGAGACCGCGATGTTACCGTCGAACTCGTTACCCTGTCTCTGTTGTAAAACTTCCATCAGATTCTTTACAGACCATTTTATACCTTTCATTTTTATCCTCTCGTTGATGCGTCATCCATTATCTTTTTCTTGTAAGCTATTGGATCGAACTCTTCTGTCTCGGTGAAGATGAGGTCGTTTTGATTGAGTGGTTGGTTCAGCGAGGTCTTGAGGTGCAATACCCTATTCAAAACTTCTTCGTACTTCTCCGGTTTTATCACCAAGGCGCTTGTATTTTTTCTAGTGCTCCTTACTACACGACTCAACAGCGGTATAATCTTTTGGATCCTTTCTAGCTCGTCTCTAATCTTTTTGACCTTATCCTTTGACTTCCCTTTTCTAACTGCGAAAAGAGTGTTAGAGCAAAGCATCAACAGACAATGCACTAATCTCTCAAATCCTTTAATTTTCATATAGTCGATAGGGTTGCTACTCTCTAGTTCCTCCAAGAGCGTACTTGTCCCGAAGATAGCAATGGTTGCGTAGTCGTCAGAGAGATATAACTGTTTCATGATTTTTAGTTTGGAATAATCTTTTGCTACATTCCAATTTCCTGTCTCAGATACATTATAACCATCGTCCGGTTTGAAGGAATCAAATGCCATAAAACATTATTGTTAACAAAATTTATAAACCCTTTGCTTCATCAGATAGCATGGGGTATGGAAACATCTTTAAGAAATGGTATTTCTGGTTGGCCGTGGTGCTCTATGCCTCGACTATCGTTATGGAAGGTGTTAACGCTCTCACCGTCGGAGGGATTGTTCGATCTATGATTATTGGTTTTATAGTCGTTACTTTTTTTGCGAGTATCGTTTGGGTAATCTGGTGGATTGTGTTTGGGAGAAAAAGCAAAAAAGGGTAATTTTTATAAAGCCTGAGTTCTATATAAAACCATGAAAATAAAAGTGGTGAGTAGATAATGCCAACTGGCGCAGAGTTGGCTGCTGCTTTAAAATCTGGAGCAGATGCACCACCAGGAACAGTTTTTGTTACTCCGTCAGAATTTGCAGCCTCAGGTCAGGGTACAGTCCCAGGATCTAGGGGTGGTGGAGGTTCTTCTAGTTCAAGTAGTGCTGCCCGCGAAGCTGCACAACGTGCGGCTACTGCCAAAAGAAAAGCTGAGGCTGAAGCAAAACGTAAAGCAGAAGAGGTTGCTAGGAAGAAGGCTGAAGCTGAAAGGAAGCGTCAACAGTTAGAATTAAAAAAGAAACAAGAACGAGTTCGTCAAGCTATTGCAGAAAAAAAGGCCAAGGAATCTCTTCTAAGATCCCAATTACAAGCTAAGGAAATTTCTCGTAAAGAATTAGAAGAAGAGAAGAAAAAGATTGCCGCCGCTAGATTATCCGCCAGAGCAAAACAGGAAACTCTCATCGGGCCGGAATCATCTAAAGCACCCCCGAGTCAAGTCCAGCCTTTTGTTTCTCCTTCTTTTCTGAAAAGACAGAAGCTAAAGCTAAGTAGTGCTGTAAGCAAGACTGTAAAGAAGGGCATAGGTTTGGGAAAGAATGCTATAGAAATAAAGAAAGATGTTGATAGAGTAATTAACGAGAGGCTAATCAGGATTGGCGTTACTGATAAGAATATAAAGAGGATCAGTAGATCATTGAGTTCCGCTGAGATAAACCAAGCAGCAAACCCACTATTCTTTGCTACAAAGTTTAAGCTGAAGGGGCAAGACATATCTCCAGGAGCCAAAATCAGAGAGTTTCAGTCGGAAGTCATAACTGGAGTGGGTATCGGGGCTAGAGAAGACCCAACACTCACAGTAGCTAGTTTCGGAGTAGGTAGGCTCTTGCCAGGCACGTTGGCTGCTGTTGGAAAAACAAAGCTAGTTACCAAGCTAGGAGCAAGCACACCTGTTATATTGAAGAGTGTAGGAAAGAAGGTAATACCAAAAGCTCTAATCGGAGCCTACCTAGCAGAGTCGGGTTTGGAAATTGCTGGTGCACCTTCGGAAGCTAGAGCGAGACTTGCTGGCAGAAAAATAGCCACTGAAATTATACCATTTGAATTAGGCGCGAGAGGCGGAGCTAGGGGCTTACTAAGGAGGGAATTAAGAGATGAAGTAACTAAAGCAATATCAAAGCTTCCTAAGAAAAAACAAGCTACTTTTAAAGATTTGATGAAAAAGTCCGACTTGCTTTCCAAGTCCAAGACTACTGTTAGAGAAGTAGATCTTAAAAGACTAAAGAGGATTCCTGATTCAGCCAAACCAACCATTATAAGATTCTTGAAGAAAAACGATATTATAGTTGGTGGGAGCCTCGGACAACAGACAGCAGTCAGAGTTAAAAGAACCCTAGCACAGTCTGACTTGGATTTGTATACTGAGAAGGATCCTATAAATGCTGCAAGAAATTTGGAGCGAGAATTGAAGAAGAAAGGGATTAAGAGAGTTAGTAGAGTAAAAGGGAAAGTTACGATTGGTGGAAAGAAAGCTGCCGAGTTCCATAACATCGATAGACTCCTTGCTAACATTGAATCTGTAATTCCCGGATGGAAGAATCCTAAGTCTTTTATCACAAGAACTAAAGGTGGAATTAGAGTGCCTAAGATTACTGTCCAGCTAAAGAGAAAACTTGTTGGAGGTTTCACCGATCCAAAGAGGGCTAAAGATTTGAAGGATGCTAGAGATATTTTGAACCAACTCTTTAAGAGAGCAGAACAGAGAGCAAGAGGTAAATTCTTCTTTAGAGAAAAGAACATCAAAGCTTTGGAGAAAACGTTTGGTGTTAAAATAAGTAGGAAGGCTCTCGCGAAGTTGAAGCAGCCAAAGCTTAAGATTACTCCGACCGAAAGGCTTAAAAAGGCTAAGATACTAAAAAAAGCACCTCCTACCACTAGGGTAAAGGTTGGGGTGGGGGTGGGGATGGGGAAGGGGACCAAGATTTCTAAGAAACCTAAAATTAAGATTAAGAGATTAAGGATTAGACCGAGCCAACGTGCTGTGAAACGTAGGCCTTCACAACTAGCAATAACCAGGCCAACCAAGATAAAGCCTAGTCAACCTGCAAGAAAAAAGAAAAAGAAAATAACACCATCTGGTAGGCCATCACAACCGCTAGTAAGGAAGCGTAAGAAACTGCTAACTCCCCCTGGTATACCTAGGAAAAGACTTGTGCCAGATAGACCATCACAACCACCTATTGGTGGACCTCGGAAGAAACCACTTACTAAGCCCACCAGAGCAGCAGCTATACTTCGCCGCAAACCTCTAAGAGAGAAACTGCTACCGTTACCGCGCCGGCGCACAATAAGAAAACCTAAGCCAGTGAGAGCTAAAGGCTTCGTCGTCGAAGAGAAAAGGGGTGGGAAATTCGTCAGGCTAAAAGGTAAGCCACTATCAAAGAAGGATGCACTCGACAAACTGGCATTTAGGATTGATAATAAAATTTCACGAACTGGTAGGATAAGACCTTTGCCAAAGGTTAGGAAGCTTGGCAGAATAACTAAGAAAGAGACCGGCCACTTCAAGAGGACACGGAAGAACCTAAGAGACTTTAGAATTGTGAAGGGGAAGAGAGTCAAGCTGAAGCCTGGAACATTTATTGAGAAGAAAGGGAAAGCTTTGATTAATACTCCTGGAGAGAAGAGGCAATTAAGGATTAACCGGCTGGCACGAGCGAGGACAACGAGAGCGCGTCCGACTAAAGCTAGACCCACACCACAGAGACGTGACGCTCCGGTTCAAACAACAACTAAGAAAGCGGTAATGCTAAAGAACCTTGCAAAGGCGAGGGCTGTTAAGGCTGCTAAAGCTAGAAAGCGTAAATAAATGACAATGGCAAAAGACAAAAAGAAAAAGGGAAAGAAACCTAAGAGAAGAAAGAGAGAGCCTAGTATCTATCCCAGTATTTAAATGGGAGATGAAGATGGCGCATACTTACAGAAATTAGAATCTGAAGCAGCAGATCTTAGAACCAAGAACCACGGACTGAACACAGCCATTGCATCTTCTTCTTACTCTGGTGCGACTGATAATAATCTTATCGAGTATCAGCTTGAAACTTCAGAACTGTTAGAACAACTTGAACATTTCTTACGTGGAGATTTTATTACCGTCGACGATGATGGGCGTGAGAAGTGGACTAAACAAAAAGATACGAACCTAGTTCTATTTAATGAATACGGAGTTAATTCTGTCATGTCTATCATAGGTAACTACCTGAGCAAACACACTATGCTTTCTCGTTATGAAGAAATGAGGATAAACGAAATCATGGCAGACCTAGGGGATGAGATAACTATTTTTATCTATTGCAATTACGAGAAGATGGGGATGGATACTCAATTTAAGAAAACAAGGTTCGGAGTCACAGTGCTTTCTCTTCTGCACGCTATCGAGTCGGCTTACCGAAGAGCACTAGCGGGGAAGACAAGCGAGGACATCAATACCTCAAAGATATTCACTCAATCTGACATGATTGGAAACCGGATGCCCGTTGCTCCAAAGAAACGCTTCAATCCACTCAATCCGAAAACATGGTAATTGGTAAGTCTTATAAACTATTAGTGCGTAAATAAAATATGTTAAAAAGAGGCCACGCTTTAGCATTTATCTTGGTCGCCCTATTCAGTATGACAATCGTATTAGCTCAAGAAGTCAACTTTGGTTATAATGAAAACACACTTCCTGCCCAGACCAACTTCTCAAACGAGAGCGTGAACTTTTCGGAGTTCGCAGAAATATGGATAACGGATGAAGGAGATATGGACAACGTACCGGATCTATATTCAACCCTAGACTTAATCTACTGTCAGTTAATTGGTTGCACCATGACAGGCGATCTACTTATGACGAACCTGGGGGATATAGTCGGGGATGGTGCTTTAGATATTTATACAACTCTCGGAAAATCGTTTGCCTTGAGAGTGGATGATGATGGTGAAAACTTAACTCTCTCAGGTTTGGGAACTGATAATATCCAGCTTGGGGATAATCTTGTTATGAACTCTAACAACATCAATGAGGTAGCAAACATTACAGTACAAGATAGAATTTTTATTGGGAATACAGACCATTTTATTAAATCTGGTGCTGAGGAAGAATTTTTGGGAATCTCAGACCAAGCCATTTGGATAGATCAGAAGGAAGAACACTCAGGGGGAACAATAGTATTTCTAGTTAGCTCGAATAAGACCAATAGCGATATTGACGGAATTAGTATTATGGCTCAAATTGGGAGAAACCACTCCGCAGGAGTTTTAGGAAACTCTTGGATGGTTATGCCGAACAACCTTACAAATAATTTAACTATTCTCTCCGACTGTTTTCTAGTTGCTTCTGAGCTAAACAAAACCATTAGAGTTGCGTGTGATACTGCTGACACTGGTGCGGACTTTATAGTGCAAGATGATATACAATCTTTTGGTAGAGGTTTCTTCGGGGAAGGAATAAGGAGTGAGAACGAAGCACAGTTTGTTATGAATGGTTTTAACTTTGATCTTTCTGGAGATCTTCATCTCAGAACAAGGAGAATAGAAGAAGTTGGTTTCCCTCTAGGAGACAATGTCACACTCCTCACAGTAGACTTTAGTGCTGGCCTGACTCCGTTTGAGCTTATCACTCTTTCAGGAAGTCCTAATGAGTGGATTGACGTTGCTACTGCTGACTGTTTTGAAGCTCCATGTGCTAGAGCTTCCAGGATAACACCTCCAACTGATAGTATAATGGAAACCAACTTTACCACTACTGACTTCGATTCTCTGAACCTTAGCTTTAGGATAAACACAACCAACTTAGATGCTAATGATTTATTTAATGTGACTGTGAACAACAACGTTGGGAGTGGAGAAGTGGAATTATATTCTATCTCGGCAAATGCAAACACGCTAGTCAGCGTAATACTTCCAGCCTCTATGGATGATAAATCCTCCATATCTTTGAGATACCATTGTAATGTAAATGTAATTAATGAGCAGTGTCTAGTGGATAATGTTATTGTGGTTGGGACTGCCACGTCAAACACACTGACAAACGTAACAAGGTTTGATACGGTGATTAAAGGTGGGCCTACTAGTGATGACCAGATATTCTTACGCTATAATGATTCTGTGAAACAGTGGCAGTTCTCCCCGGATTCTGTTTCATTTACAAATGTAACTGAGGTACTTTTGAATGTCACAGATTTTATTCTCGTAGGATTAGGACAAGTTAAACTTAGCACACCAGTGAACAGTCATCTATCTATCGGAGATTTAGGCACAGCAACCACCCACAGCCTAGATACAAATGAAGATGTTTTGGTAGAGGGCGAGCTTGAGGTTGATGGAGCAAGCTATTTTGATAATCCTATAACAATAACAGGGTCAAACCCAATACTAAACTTAGTGTCCACTGGTGGGGATGATTGGCTTATTGATATTAAGACAGGTAGTTTTAGGATTAGAAATACAGTTGATGGGAGAACTGATTTATCTATTGGCGGAGATGGAAATTGGAATATTGGAACTGCTGGGACAACTACAAATGCGATGGGCACATTAAAAATTGACGAAAGTTTAATTGTTTTAGGAACTTCGGCAACAGTGAACGGTAAAGATGTCTGTTTGAATGATAGCACGAACTGTCCTGCAATCACTAATATATTTGACCAGTCACTTAACACGACTGATGACGTAATCTTTAATTCAGTAGAAGTTAGTTTGATAAATAGTTCAGGGGATATTCATATAAGACCGAGTGGAGATACAGATGATCCATTTAACTTTAGTACAAATGGTAATTTAGGTACGTTAAGGCACGAGGGCATTCGTTTTCAGTTTGCTACACCCTCAGGAGACTTTAGGTTTTTTGATTCTGATACTCTCGGAGGAACAGATTATAATTCAAAAGTTTTTCTGGAGGAGCTTATTTTAGGTGATGAAGGTGGTGTTGTTGAAGGTAATGCTGGTTTATTGAATTTAGTGGATAGTCATCCCACTGTGAGAATAGAAGGTGTTAGAAATACACAGTCTGGTTTAGCTTTCAATTTTTTTGATTTATATGCAAGAGATAATGCAGTTGACACGAGTTTTGCGCAAAAGTTTGGAGTAATGGGTATCTTTGGACAAGTTCCTAATTCGACTGTTGGTTCTGGTGTAGAAGATGGAGTTCCAAAATATGTTTTTGTGGGTGCTGGCAATACAACTGCTTTCAACAATGTGTTTGCTAAATTTGATGCACAGAATAGATTAGGTCTTAATATCCCCAGTTCTGCTCGACCTGATTATCCACTTCATGTTTTAAATAATGTTTCGGGTATTACAATTTGGTCTGAAGCAAATGTTTCTGCTACTGGATACAATGAAAGAACTTCTGTGTATAATTCTGGTGGCGGTCCGGCGTTATCAAATCTCTTTAATGCTAGTGACGTTATAAAACCAGATGGAAGTATCAACCACCTATTACTAGACGGTGGAAGGTGTTATAATGCTACTGATTACAATAAGCCTGTTTCAACAGGGTGGTTTAATATTACAGGATTTGAACTAGATGAAGTTTTTGAGTACCCCTTTGAAATAGAGGTATGTGATATGTCAAGGAGCGAACAAATTAATAAACACGAGCAGGCCTTATTTGATATGTATGACGTGGTTAAAGAGCAACAGACGATGATTGATTTGTTAAAGTCTGAGCTTTGTGATAGGGATTTGACCTATCAATGGTGTTTAGGTTTAGGTGGCGGTGGGTGATGGTGACTCCAATATTGATTTCGGTGGAGAAGATTTTGAACGAGGGAAACAAAAAGAGGAAAAGAAAATGACAGAAGAAAAACCAAAGAAAAAAAGAAAATCTAAGAAGCTACCAGCAGCAATGGAACTTGACGAGCTTGTTAAGTTATTCAAATCAGCAAAGTATCCTCACCACAAACTAGCTTATCTGTTTGCATGGTATGGCGGAGGAAGAGTTTCAGAGGTTCTTAACATAGAAGAGAGAGATGTAGACTTCAAGAATAATGTTATCTTAATCAGGCAAGGAAAGGGTGGCAAAGACAGAGTTATTCCCCTACCGATGCACTTTAGAACAGAACATCTACAATTGCTACCTCTAAAGAAATTATGCAAAGCGAGAGCATTGCAGAAGGCGTTTATGAAAGATTGCAAGAATGCGGGTCTACTAGAGAAGAAACCGACACTACATTTCCACAGCTTGAGGCATGGCTTTGTAACTCACGGAATCACGCAAGGCATAGACATCACCAGGATGCAGATTCTAGCAGGACACGCCAACATCGCAACAACAAGCATTTATACTCATTTGAAGCCGAAACAGGCTCTTGAGGACTATGGGAGGAACTTTTAAGATGACAATTAAAATTAAAGCATATCAAAAGAATGGAATCAAGACAGACAAGGTTATAGATGAATTTGAGTTCTGTTGTTGGGAGAAGTTGAAAGAGTGGTTAGATAGTTGGGATGGTTTGAATAAATGTCCCGAGTGCGTAAAATCACGAAAAGAAGGCATGGGGGAGAAGAATGGAAAATAGAGAACAAATAGAATCACAATTAGCAGAGAAAGGAATCTGCATGGTTGAAGATGGAAGGTTTGTAGTTGAAAATTCGGAAGAAAATAAAGATGTAATCAGGATGTTGAGGGAGCTGACAGAATGAAGTTCCTAAAATGTAAATAATCTGCACTTACATTTCTTACACTCAGGGGTAAGTTTCTATAAAAAGATACATTTAAATAGTATCTATATCTAGTTATATCATGAAGATACAATTAGACGTTCCAGAAGATGTCCATCATCAGCTTACAATCTTACAAGCTGTTGGGAAATTTAAGAACCTTCCAGACACAGCGAACTACGTTCTGGCTTTAAACATCGGAGAGCTTGTAAGTAAAGAAGCCAGAACATTGAAGAGAGATATTAAGAAAGAACGTAAGGATGTGAACGCAGAAGTTTATTCTAAAGATGATGTTGATAGTTTAAAGACCAAGAAGGAGCGGGGGAAGAAATGAAACAAGAATTTAAGAGGGAGTATTTTAAGAAGAGTTATGATTTTACTTGCTGTGCTTGTGGTCACGAGCAATGTGCTAAACCTTCAATGGGTATGACTCAATGGGGAAGAAATTCTGGTTGTGGAAGCTGTTTAGAATGCAAGAAGTTTTTACATTTGGAAATTGAAGGTGGTATTGACGGGGAGAAAATGGTTAGTATGCTCTGGGATGATTTTCTAGTGCGTGAGGGAATTACTCCTTTAACAGAAGGTGATTCAGAATGACTTGGAAATGTAGAAACTGTGGGCATCATAACCCCAACTTTGAGTTTGATTCAGATAGGGGCGAAGCAACCAAGAGAGACGTAGATATATGTAGACACTGCCAGGAGAGTAGAGTAAAATGACATACTCCCAACACCCTAAAGGGTGGGGTATCTAAAAACTAAAATGGAAACAAAAAAACAAATACAAAAAGAAGAAAGAGAAAGAGTTTTAGAACTGATAAAATTAAAGATAATTTGTAGGACTCGTGGGCTTAAAGTAGATGTTAGCACTCAAGAAGATAAAGAATATTTTTTGGGAGCAAAAGAAGAGTTTGAAACTTTTTTAAGGCATCTGTCTGACAAAAACCAAAGACCAACTCTGAGATGGATTAAAGCGGACATTGAATGTGCTAAGAAATATCTATCAGATAAAGAGAAGAAGTTATTCAAGGAACTAAAACAGGAGGACGGCAATTCCTCCCAAGCCTAAAGGCGTTGGGTATCCTTGCCAAATTTATATGAAACTAAAACCACATGAAGAAATCTGGATAAAGAATACTTGTCCTAGAGAACGGAAAAAGATTTTGGGAAATCTGGAAATTACAATTCCAACAGAACAGGGAGGGAAAGATGAAAACTAAATGTCCTTACTGTAGTTACATAGCAACAGAACATGAGACTTTGGATGATAAAAATAAAAAACCCAAAGATGGAGACCCAAGTTTCTGTATCAACTGTGGAGAGGTTGGAATGTTTAAATCTGTAGGAATTATAAAAGTAAGTTTAAGTTCTTTTGATGTTGAAACGCAAGAAGAGATTAAGAGGATTACTGATGCTTGGCTCAGGACAAGAGCCATGTCGAAACTTACCCAAAGAACAGAAACAACAGACAGCGAGGTCAAGCATGGAAAGTAAATTAGGAATTGTTACTCACACAAATCAAGAACAATATTATTGGGTTAAGCTTGATGAAGTGATTAAATTATTTGATGAGGTTCTATCCAGTAGAAGAGGACAAATTAATTTAATGAAGGATGAAGAAATGATAGCTCACTTACACACTTTTGTCAATCATTTTGAAGACGAAATAAAATTAAAACTTTCCTATAAAACAGGAGATTCAAAATGACACCAACAATGTTAGCAGCTTTGAATGTTTTATTAGGTTCTATTTTAGGGGCTTATCTAATGTGGGTTTTGATGGTAAGACGTTCCAAAAAAACAGGAGACAAAGGATAATGGCAAAGAAACATAAAAGTAAAAAGACGGGAGAGGTTTACTGGGTTTGTGATTGTGGTTCTGGACTTAGGGCATCATACAACGTGAAGAATAAACTAAACTGTCCTGATGAAGAACGGGCTTGTGTTCACTGTTTTAATCAGAGTAGGAAAGGGCAATGACATACGAGGTACTTACAAGTTTTGTTTTGGGATTCATACTTGGCTTCTCATTTTATTTCCTTGGCAAAGCTCACGCTTATAGGCACTGCGCAAATATGAACAGAGCACTTATTAAGAAATTAGAAAAGCGGAGACAGGAGATTTTAAACGGGAGCGTGGAGAAATGAAGATCCGATTAAACGGCAAGACTTGGGAGAGTATAAGCCTTAGAGAATACACGAGACTAAAGGAAACCCTAGCGAAAACAGCTATATTCAAAGATTGGTTCTACGACGACAAGCTATACTTCAAGCTGATCGAGGTGAAACATGAGGAACCTAACCACCACAGTTGACAACGAGATCAGGGCACTAATACAGAAAAGATGGGTGCGTGGCCTGAAGACTGCACTTGATAAGGAGATTAGAAAGTGCCGGAAGATGAAGAAGGAGTTGAGGACTCTATTGGTTGCCAAAAACCCAATAGGACCACCGGAAGATAGGGTTCACTCGTGGGTTGCAACATAAATATATAAAGCGAGGCAGTTTTGAACTAAACTATGGATATGGTAAGGGAACGGATACAACAATGGAAACTTACGGCAGAGATATTTCTAAAAGGCAATGTTCGGGCTTATATCAAAGACGTATCTAATAATATTTACTTCTGTGATATCCTTTTGGTGGGTGAGGACACTATTACAATCCGGTGCTTTGATCCAGAACAGCGGCGCGGAGACAAGGTTGTGTTGTATTGGCCGTTGATTGCCAAGTTCGAGAAGCATAATGATGAAAGAAGTAAAAAAGCAACATAGCCAAGAAGTAAAAAAGATATTTTTACTTAATCATATAATTTCTGAGTTATCTAACAACAAAACACCTTCACAGATTGCTTCGGACCTGGGAGAATCAAAACAAAAAATAAGCTATTACATTCGAGGACTGAAGAAACAAGGAGTGATTCAGAAGCTAGGCTATGGAGTCTGGAAGGTCAACAAAGAAGTAAAAAAATCAACTAAGGACACTATACCTCTACAAGTAAAAAATGTTAGGGGCCACGCTTTTATCTGGAAAATCAGAATGCCAAAGATTCCTGACTGGTGGATGAAGAGAAAGAAGGTTTTAGAGAAGAAAAATATCAAGTTCATTGAAGTTGGGATAAAGCAAACACCCAGAATCATGCAGAACAACAGAAAGATTTGGTTAGGGAATCGGGGCTTAGTTGTATATGAACCGAAAGGCGCTTCCTTCTTTGCGGAGGACTCAATAAACTCAAAGAAACTGGCAGTTTACACACTGCTAGAAACACTGAGAGAGGTTGAGGAGAAGCTGGGTATAAACCTCCAACCATACACTTTTACAACCTCCAGAGAACACTATGCTCTAATTAAGAATATCCTAGCAATACAGTGCAATAAAGAAGGAGAAAAGGTTCATATTTATGACGGCTCTGGGCGATGGCTGATGATTGACAACTCGCTGGGGGAGGGCGGGGAACTAGAGAACGAAGGGAGGGATGCGCTACCGACCAACAAAAAGATGCAAAAATGGTGGAACGATCACAAGAAGCATAATTTCGAGGTGACGCCAGAGTTTGTCCTGAACGGACTGAATCAGACCAACGAAGCAGTTCACAGTCTGATCATTCAACAGCAATCCCTTCCAGTAGTCATAGGAAAACTAGAGCAACAAATCTCATCCCACCTAGCGCTAATCCAGGAGTACAGAAAGGAGAACATCGCTTGGAGGCGAGCCACAAAGAAGAAGTATCGGAAACATCAAGAACAAACGTCTTTAGATAAGTTTATATAGTAGTATGTATTATGTATTGTATGGAAAATAAAGAGAGGATAATCAAAACACTGAAAAACTTCGGTAAGTTACCAACATCACGTATAGCTGCTATTGTTGGTATGAATGGGGACAGAGTTAAAGATGTCTTAGATGCGCTAGTCAAAGAAAAGCGGATTAAGAAGCTAGAAGAAACCACTGCTACTTATTGGGAGGTGAAATAAAATGCCAGGATATATGATTAAATTTGGAGACCAGCAGTATCCGAGTGACACGAAGATGTCTGACTTTGCTAAGAGGTTGGAAGTAGCTCATGGCTTTAGGCTTAATGCGGGACAGCTGACTAGAGTATTGCATGGGCAAGAGCTGACAGCTCAGGAGTTAGTGGATTTATGTTCATAATCACCTTTTTAACCTTTGGTGACAGAGAGTAGGCATCTAGCTACCTCACTTTTTACAACCCCGCCAACACCTTCGTATATACTTCGTATATACTCGAAAGCCATTTTCACGTTGGCGGGGATTCAATTTCATACTCACAAACAAAATGATACAAGACATAGACTCCAGGTTAAGTGAAGGACACGCTCTAGTCGAACGTGAACCTAATCCTCCTGGTGCAGACAATGAGATATGGACTAATGTTTGGAAAGATGAAAACTTTGACAAGAAATACAATGAAATTCCTCACTATTTTGATCTCCCCCTCCTCTTACGCTTTGCAAAAGGAAAAGTTCTTGAGGCAGGATGTGGATTAGGACAAGTCGTCAAATTTCTCAATGATCGTGGTGGAGACTGTTACGGAATAGACAACTCTGAAGAGGCAGTGAGGATTGCAAAGTCTAAGACAAGAAATATTCATTTTGGAGATATAAGTCACATGCCTTTCAAAGATGGCTTCTTCGATACAGTCCTTTCATTCGGAGTAATTGAACACACAGATCCAAAGCCATTGTTAGCGGAGATGAAGAGGGTCTTAAAGAAGGGCGGCTTCTTGTATCTTACCGTACCAAAAAAATTTCATTGGTATTTTTTCCAAAGATCATATATTAAATTAAAAAGAGACTGGCATATAGGATACGAAAAACTATACTCCGAAAGAGAGCTCCTAAAACTCCTAAAGAAGTTTGGGTTTAAGCCAATTGTCAAGATTAATAAATCTCATCTTAGCCATCACATGTTTGGGTTTGTTTGTAAGAACATTGCTAATGGTGGCGAGGAGAAGATATCATGAACAACTTAGAAGCCCGAGGAATTTATAATGCAACCTGGGTGACAGGTTCAAGGAGCCGACAAATAACATTAAATCTTGATACTTATCCGAAGCTGAAAGAGTTCTGGAAGTGGCTAGGTGAGGAGGAGAAAGCATGAAACGCACTGCTTTTTCTTGGTGGAGATTTATTACTTTTTTAATGTTCGCTTCTATAATTGGTGTTATCGGGTTACACTTCCCACTCTCCATTAACGCAATCAATAATATAGATCCTAATAGCCTATACGGTACGTTTGCGTCTCACGCATCATTGGCAATTATATTTTGGCTATTAATGAAGGATTGGAAATTCTTTGTCACTACTGATAAAAAGAAAGTAAACTGGAAACTCATATGCAATAGAATATTGCACGGACTCGGCAGGAGGGAGAAATGACAGGCATAGTTGACGAATGGGCAAGAGGGTTAGGGATTTTTGAGAGTGCTGAGTTGGTCAATGTTCCGGATATTGTAGATTTAAGACAAAGCATCTCACAGGCGATTGAAGTTTTATGGAGGGAAAAGATTGGCGATTTTGGTTTATCTATGGCTGGAAAATATAGAAGTCAAGGGATGATGGAATTTGTTAAAGAACTAAATATCTTGCTCGGAGATGGCGAGGATAAGAGTTCTGATAACGTAGCTTGTGCGAACCCAGAGGTGAAGAGTGGTGGATAGAATTCTTTATTTCTGTGTTTGTTGCAGGCAGGTTCACAACGACTACGATTATCCAAAAGAAGATGGAGACTTAATAATCACCGACTGGAAAAAGTTTTTAGAGAGTGTCGCAATTGAAACTGCGTACAGGGGGAAAGAATGAAATTTCATAGAATGATAAATCATTTGATAAAGGGAAAGAAGATGAGTTCTGAGAGCTTTATAAAAGGAGACTACTTCTTAGCTTTGTTTAATAAGTAGTTCTTGTTTAAAAAGTCATTAGGTTGGGAGTTATTTATTTTGAATTAAATTTTGTTCAATAAATTTAGAAATCTTTTCTCCGCACTCTTTACAAAGTTCATTATTCCCATGCACACCTCTAATCCATAAATTAACAGATAAACCAAAGCTATCCTCGTATTTGCCACAAACATCACATTTTATTGCACTTGCCATATTTTGCGTAGAACAACAATCTTTTTATAATTTTAGGTGTTAAGAGGCGTGGCTTTTGGGAGTGTCAACTGTCAAGAGCCATTTCTTAAGATGTCAAGTTAAAATTAATTTTTAAGTAGATAAACTTAAAACTATTTGATTCTTGTGGAGATTATGGAGGGAAAAAGAATAATAGAATTGCTTGAATTTATTCTTAAAAAGGAACATAATAGTCTCCTAAACGAAGGAGAGTTATCTGTAAAAGGATTTACTGCAACAGAATTAAATCTTTGTGTAAGAAGTAATTTAATTGGTTATCTAAGCCCAAACTATTTTTTATTAAGTAATGGAATTAATTTTTTAAATCAATATTACACCTCTCAAAACATAGAAAAACTTGATAAGAGCATAAATAATTTTTCTAAAAAATCAGCTGAACATTCAAAAAAACTTAATAAAACTATGGAAGATTTTTCTGATAATTCTGATAAAAACAGCAAAAAAATGCAGAACTACACAACAATCTTAATTTACCTGACAATTGCACTCGCAATTCTTACAGTTGTTACAATTGGTTATACATACGCCACAGAAGAAAGACATAAGACTGAGGAAATTAATAAAGTAATTGCACAAATAGAAGGTTTGGATTTAGAATTAAAAACAATATTAGATGGGGTAGATTTATTGACTAATCAAAAAGAGAGATTTGAAGTTGATAACACCCCTTTTCAATTTACGTTAGAAAATTTAAAAGAGAGCAGTTCTAACCCAAATATAAGAAACGAAGATATAAAAAACAGGATTATTGTTTTGAATAACAGGGTATTACAAATAAACCTTTTTATTGAACAAGGTAATCCAAATGTTTTTGATTATTTTCCTAAAACAGAAGAGATAATAATTATTCTGAGAGAAAAGCTCCCTAAATACAGGGAATGTTTAATTGAAAAAAGAAACTTCGATAAATGTTGAATAACCAATTTCTAAACATTTTTATAATTCCCATCTCCACTTAATTCATGGCAATAATAACAATAGGTATTCTCAGCGTTATAATTCTCTTAGTAATTTTGTGGTTGTTATATGACTACAAAATTAGGAACACCATAACCTTAGACAATCGGGGCTATCAGAGGGATGGCTATGGTAAGTTAGTCCATAGGAATGTTGCATGGAAGCATATTTACAGCTATCCTAAATATCCTTTAAGGTTTGGCGAGTATGACGTTCACCACAAAGACAGGAATAAAACCAATAACTCTCCAGACAACTTGGAGATTTTAACAAGGAAAGAACATAAGGCGAAACATGGATTGTAGTACTTAACCGCTCATAGTTCTTAAAGGTTTTCATGTACCGATAGATTTAAATAATTCATGTTCCTAAATCAATTATGAAAATCAGAGAGGTCTTAGATAAGAAAGTTGGCGAGGTAAAGTACACTCGTTATATTGTTATCCTTCCAAAAGATGTCGTGCAAGAATCTAAGTTGCTGGGGAAAGAACTAAAAGCAAGAAACGATAAGGGAAAGATAGTTATTGAAAAAAGTTAATCATTCATAAGAACCCTTGAATAGCTTTAACTTTGAATTGTTCTCAGAAAACCTATCAAATAAAGAAGCCCTTAAATTGCGACTCTTGATTGATTCTAGTAATTCTCCAATGAATCTATCTCTTATGAAAATTCTATGTCTCCTTCTTATTTTGTTAAAGAGAGCCTTATCCTTGGGTAACTTTTCATATTTAGAACATTCAAAACAATCGCAAGGGAAAGGCACCTTTGTATTCTTAGACAATTTTTCTAAAACTTCGAATTTCTTTTCGTCTAATTTTAGAGGGTCTGGGTATTTTCCAAAATGGAGATAAGGGTCTTTTGTATCATCGTCATCTAAATTAACAGACTTTTTCCTACGCATCATGTCTGGTTTATAGTTTCCAGAAATCGGTTCTATGAATCCGCCTAATTGCTGACCCAATAAGTGACAACCAATAGCATCTGTATTTATAGTAAATGCAACAGCTCCTTCGTCATGCTTATACCATTTTAAACCTTCTAAAAATTTGTCTAAGTTGGCTCTTTCTATGATAGATTCTGTTTTGTAAAAATTCTCGCTATCAAATATTTTAAACGCACAAAATTTAGGTTTTAAAGAATAAATAACCTTGAGAATTATGTCTATTAACCCTTGATTTGCGAAAGATTTGAAATCAATAGCAAAGTACAGACATTTTTGCCATCCGTTGTCTTGCTGTATGGTCGTAGCAATCCTATTAATCTTAATAGCATACTCAAAAGAGTTCTTCCCTTTTATTGGTATACAAGGAGGCAATCCAATTTCCGCTCCAAGAAGTATTTGTTTTTTGAGATACCATTCTACAATCGCAGTTATTTTGGAATCTTCCCTAAATGTTTTTTTAATTTCCATTGCTCTTTCACTTCCACTTTTTTTTAAAATTCTTCTTATGCTTTCTGGTAAATCTTTTATCTTTTCTAATTTTTTTGTTTGAACTTCAGGGGCGCTTATCCAATATTCAGCAGTTGGGTCTATTAGAGTAATAAACTGAGACAATGGTTTGTAATCAAGCTTTTCTCCTGTAAATTCAAAGAGAGTTTTTTCTTTCTTGCCCTTAAAAGCTTCCGCATCTCCCAGCCCATACATAATCACTTGGGTATTTCTTAGTTGTTGTGAATTTACAGCTTCTTTAAAACATTGAAGGTCTATATTAGTTCGGATTATGCTTCCATAGAAAGGAATACTTAACAATTTGCCATCGTTAATCTGAACTTCTGCTTTCTGCGGAAATTGCTCATCTTGTAGGTAAGTATATTTTGCTTCCATATTATCTAAAGGTCGGTTATGTTTATAATTTTTTTGTTAATTTCTGTTAAATTTTCTATTAGAGTTTGCAGATATTGAGATTTAATCAATATCCCTCCTGTAACAGAGACATCTTTAAACTCTCCCTTTTTCTTTTCTTGTATGAAAATAAATTCTCCGTCTGGATTTTTTATATGGTAAAAAGAGTATAACTTGTCTCCCGCAGGAACATCTTCTTTTAATGCATCATGCAATAACTTGCCATTAAGTTGGTAGATATAAGTTCGTCCTATAAGTCTTTTATAAGCTATATTTGTGTTGACTAGCTTATCTAAATACCTCTGGACAGTCCTATCATTTTTCATATATGGAATAAGACTTTTAACTTGCGAAACAATTACACCTTCTCCAGAGTTCTCAAGCATTCTGCGAATGATATACTCACAATGTTTTTCTTTTTGAGTTTGCGATAATCCATCAAACTCCTTTTCTCCATATAATTTTATCCCCTTTAAGAGAGTTGTTTCTGTACCCATACAAATACTTATATACTGCACCTATATAAACCTGCCTATGGTGAAGAATATACCTTTCATGTAACGAAACCTTTATATAGTTCATGTACCTGAATATATCATGAAACAAACAGCACAACAAATTGATTGGAAAAGAATGAACAGAGAAGAGCGAGGAAAATTAATATTTCAATCTGGAAGAATAAAAAAGCAAAACGATTTCTGGATAGTTGGCTCTCAAACCTCTTTCAGAACATACAAGGTTAAGCTTAA
>SDBT01003094.1_pt1 | contig 28911 bp, 29 predicted proteins | sample 2277101 | NCBI WGS metagenome assembly SDBT01 (sample SAMN10404973, study PRJNA504765) | marine sediment metagenome | isolation source: marine sediment core GS10_PC15, 103 cmbsf | place: Arctic Ocean: Southern Knipovich Ridge | collected 2010
AATTGAGGTTTTGGGATAGGTTCTAGTAATATAAAGATATGATAATTATTTCCCATCGAGGTTGTTGGAATTCGCCTGACGAAAAGAATTGTCGAAAAGCTTTCGAGAATTCTTTTTCTTTGGACTTTGGAACAGAAACAGATATTCGCGATTGCAATGGCGATTTGGTAATATCCCACGACATCCCTAATGGACGAGTATTGAGGGTTAAGGATTTTTTTGAAATCCATAGCCAGTTCGATGTGTCATTGCCTTTGGCGTTAAATATTAAAGCAGATGGTTTGCAAAGTAGTTTGAAGAAATTGCTCCAAGAATATAACATCAGTAATTATTTTGTATTTGATATGAGCATTCCGGATATGATTATTTATCTCAAAGAGGGATTTAATGTTTTTACTCGTCAAAGTGAATATGAGACAAAACCTGCTTTTTATGAAAATGTGGAAGGTATCTGGATGGACTGCTTCAACAAAGAGTGGAGGAATACGGAGGATATTCAAAATCACTTTGACAAAGGCAAAAAGGTGTGTTTAGTCTCTCCGGAGCTTCACGCTCGAAATTATCAGTCATTTTGGCAAAGATTATTAAATACGAAGCTTGTTGAAAATAACTGCCTGATGATATGTACAGATTATCCACAGAAGGCAAGGGAGTTTTTTTATGGGAAAGATTAAAGCAATTATTTTCGACATGGATGGTGTTTTGATAGAGGCTAAGGACTGGCACTACGAAGCTCTGAACAAGGCGCTCGAACTGTTTGGGATGGAAATTAGTCGATATGACCATCTGGTGACGTATGATGGGCTGCCAACCCGAAAGAAATTAGAAATGCTCTCTGTTGAGCGAGGACTACCAGGCCAGTTGCATGAGTTCATTAATACAATGAAACAACAATATACAATGGAGATTGTATACTCCAAATGTAAACCTATGTTTTTTCATGAGTATGCCCTTGCTAAAATGAAAAATGAGGGATATCGTTTAGTGGTATGTTCCAACTCAATCCGAAAGTCGGTGCAGGTGATGCTGGAAAAAGCTATCTTACTTGATAAGCTGGAATTTTTCCTTTCAAATGAAGATGTGGTAAAAAGCAAGCCTGATCCGGAAATGTATAATTTAGCTTTTTCAAGGCTCGGATTGAAACCTGCGCAGTGTCTTGTTCTCGAGGACAATGAAAAAGGTATCAAGGCTGCAGAAGAAAGCGGTGGCCATGTAATGCGTATTGATGCTATTGAAGAAGTTAATTATTCGAATATAAAATCTTGTATTCAGCAGATTGAAAGGAAGTATAAGAAATGATAAATATTTTGCTTCCGATGGTAGGGAAATCCTCTTTCTTTGATTCTCCGCAATATTATTTCCCAAAACCTTTGATCGAGATCAATGGCAAAACCATGATACAGATGGTCATTGAGAACCTTAATATGATCGATGATGACAAGCAGTATATTTTCGTAGTAAATCAAATGGATTGTGCCAAGCATCATCTTGATGATGTCTTGCGTCTCTTAACAGAAAATAAAAGTCAAATCGTCAGACTTGATAAAGAAACAAAAGGAGCTGCATGCAGTGTACTTATGGCAGTCGACTATATAAACAATGATACTCCTCTGATTATTGCTAATAGTGATCAACTGATTGAAGAAGACCTGAATAATGTCATGGCCCAATTCCGAGAACAAAAAGCTGACGCAGGAGTGATTTGTTTTGAGAATGTTCATCCAAGATGGTCATATGTAAGGCTCGATGAAAATGATAAGGTGATAGAGACTGCTGAAAAACGGCCTTTGAGTAAAAATGCTATCGCAGGGTTTTACTATTTTAAACATGGCAAAGATTTTGTAAGAGCTGCTATGAAAACAATTCTAAAAGATGCTAGGGTTAATGGTCTTTTTTACACTGCTCCGATATTGAATGAGTTGGTGCTGGAAGATATGAATATTCGACATTTTAAAATAGATAATGCCAAATATCATACATTCTACTCCCCGCAGAAAATCCATGAATACGAACAGAAGAAAGAAATATGCTGACTCTCATTTCTAATGGCAATCCTTTAGCTGAAATCAGTATTAAATCTTTAGTTGGGTATATGGAAAGCTTTGGGATACCTGTTCAGGCTATCTATCTGAATAATTACTTTGTTCTTACTGCATATGTTATTGATAATATCCTCTCTTTAACTGAAGAATCATCCCTTGTTGGTTTTTCTATGATGAGCAAAGATGTAAGAGTTATGCTGCCTCTAGTAAAAGCTATACAAAGTAAACAAGGTAAACCTGTTGTGTGGGGAGGTATTCATTCTACAGCTTTACCGAAAGATTCAATAGCACACTGTGATTTCGCCTGTGTTGGTGAAGGAGAGGAGCCTCTTCGCCAGCTTTATGAACACATTGTAAATAATGATACCGATTATTCTGGAATACCAAACATTGCATATCTTTGTAATGGTCAATTCAACCAAAATCCTACTAGTTATGTTGTAAAGTCATTAGATGATTTGCCGTTTCCTGATTATCAGTTTAATAATAGTTATTATTTACGAAGTTTGGGTGATGGTGCAAAGTTTGAACGCATTCCAAAGGATCCGGGCGAAAGAAGCAGTATGTTTCAATCAGGATCTTTTATGTTTTATAGCCAGAGAGGTTGCAAGTTTGGATGTACGTATTGCTCTAACTCTCTTTATCATTGCCTATTTAAAGACTCTGGCGTGTCATGGTATAGATACACCTCTGTTAATCGGGTGAAAAAGGAGTTAGTAAGTCATATTAAATTTCTTCCTTTTATAAAAAATATTACACTTAACGACGATGATTTTTTGGATCGTGACATCGAACAACTGAGGGAAATAGGTTCATTTCTCAAGAATGAGTTGAATATGAGTTTTAGTATCAATGCTACTCCAAAGCATGTCACAAGGGAAAAAATAGAAGTATTAGCTAACAGTGGGCTTAAGCATGTTGCGGTGGGAGTTCAAAGTGGCTCTGAAAGGATTCTTAAACATGTTTATAGGAGGCCTGTTTATCGTGATGATGTGCTTGCTGCAGCCAAAATACTGAATGAGTTTGCTGAACAGGGTGTTCAAACTAATTACGGGTTCATTCTTGATAATCCTTACGAGACGTGTGACGACTGGCGGGAGAGTTTGCGCCTTCTGCTCGAATTGCCAAAGCCGAAAAGCTTTATGTTGTATTCATTGGCATTTTTCCCCGGTACTGTTCTGACGAAAAGAGCTATTGAGGACGGACATATCACCTGCCCAGAGGCTGATCTTAATAAGATGTATCATGAAGACATAAAGATATCCTATCAATACTTTTTGTTTTACCTGAACACTAACTTCAATGTTCCATCCTGGCTGAATCTAATCCTGTTGTCGGATTTTATGGTTAAGTACAAGATTGCGATTCCCCTGCGTGCCATGTTGGCTATGACTGTTTTTCTGCCCAAAGCAAAAACAAAGATAGTGAAATGGACCAAGCGATTGTTCATATGGATACTTTCGCTATATCGAAAAGGTGATATTACTCAACAAGTTTTTCATAATGCGTGAATCGCAGAAAGCAATGAACAGAATTCATATTATTTAAGATATTTCCCTATGCAAAAAAGAAAATTAGATGAGATGATAGGGGGCTGGTTTATAGGAAACTTCGAGCCTTCTTTGTATAAGACTAATGATGTTGAAGTTGGATTAAAAAAATATAACGCCGGAGATTATGAAGATTATCATTACCACAAGGTAGCTACTGAAATTACAGTGGTCATTTCCGGAGAAGTGGAAATGAACGGCCTCAAATACCAGGAAGGAGATATTATCGTAATGGAACCAGGCGAGGGCACCGATTTTCGGGCAGTGGATAACTCTGTTAATGTGGTTATTAAAATACCTGGAGCCAATAACGATAAATATCTCAGAGGGGAATGAGAATGCTTAATATTGTAATACCAATGGCTGGCAGAGGAAGCCGTTTCGTCGACGCGGGTTATACTTTGCCAAAGCCGCTGATTCCGATTCATGGCAAACCCATGATCGAGGTCGTCGTCAACAACATGCGGCCCCGCAGGCCGCACCGCTTCACCTTTCTCGCGTTGCAGGAACACCTTGACGAGACGAAGATGGGCGAAGAACTCAAGCGGATCGTTCCCGAGTGTACGATCATACCTGTGTCTCAAGTCACCGAAGGCGCGGCCTGCACGGTCCTGCTGGCGAAAGACATCATCGATAACGATGACCCGCTGATGTTGGTGAACAGCGACCAATGGGTGGACATCGACATCAATGACTATCTCGCCGCCATGGAAGATGAGCAGGCGGACGGGCTGATCATGACGATGTGGGCCGACCACCCAAAATGGTCTTATGTTGGCTTTGACGGGGAGGGGCGCGTGAACCGCGTGATCGAGAAGGAAGTGATCTCGAACGAGGCAACGGTCGGCATTTACAATTACCGCCGTGGGCGCGACTTTGTCCGCGCCGCGGAGCAGATGATATCGGAACATTTCCGCGTCAACAACGAATTCTATGTCGCTCCTGTGTACAACGAAATGATCGAATGGGGCGCAAATCTCATTGTCTATAACGTCGGCAAGGAATGCGACGGACTTTACGGCATGGGGATTCCCTCCGATTTCGAGTTGTTTCTCAAGAATCCGATCTCTCGAAAAGCGACCTCCTAACATACGCAATGGCTAAGCGCACCAAACAGGCAATACTCGGTTTCCTCACGGACACGGGCGGGCAAGCCGTGATCCAGGTGGCTATGCTTGTCGCCATCCCCATCATCATACAGTTGACCTCGCAGATTCTCTACGGTTTCTGGCTTACGGCGCTTTCGGTCATGGCTTACCTGGGCCTGCTGGATTTGGGCCTGGGTGTTTCGACCACGCGGCTGCTGTCGGGAATCCACGAGAAGCCCGGGGGCGAGTCGGAGTTCAACGGTGTTCTGAGCACCGGCTTTTTCTCGTTTTGCGGGGCGGGATTGCTGTTCCTCGTCGCGGGCCTGGCCATGGCACCTTATGTGCCGGGCTGGTTCAAGATCCCGGCGGCGGATGCGGGCGTGGTTACCACGGCCTACAAATTGGCGATTCTGGCCGGGGCGATTGGGCTGTCGCTGTCGACCTTTGGCGCGATAGTGACGGCTACTCAACACATGGCGGTCAGCAATACGATCAGGAACGTGGTGACGCTGCTGTCGCTCGGGCTTTCAATTTGTCTTCTTTATGCCGGTGTAGGCTTACCGTCGCTTGCGCTGGCGAATCTTTTTAATTTCACTTCTCAGGGGATTGCCCACTATTTCTTTGCTCGCCGTTATTGCCCGCACATGAACATTTGCCCCTCGCTCATCAATCGAAACGATTTCCGGCGTCTCTGGGTTTTCGGCGGATACTTCCAGCTCGCGCGGCTTGCCAACATAATTGCTATCAGTGCTGGACCACTTGTAATAGCCACATTTCTTGGTGCCGGTAGTGTTACGCCCTATGCTTTAACATCTAAATTGGCTACTCTCTTTAGTATTTCAATAGCAAGTAAGTTGGGAATAGCTGTGTTTCCGGCGCTTTCTCAAATGTTTGCCAACGGTGAATACGGCAATATACGACGAGTTTTTATAGCTCTAATTCACTATTCGGTTCGCCTTACAATGGTAGGTGGGATTTTCCTGGCTGTAGCGAATCGTCATTTCGTCTCTCTCTGGGTCGGACCAGAGATGTTTGGAGGCATTGCACTGAATGCAGTTTTTGTTTATTGGGTATTTCAGGATTCGATACTTCGTTCTGTTGGCGTGGTAGTTTTAGCTTCCGGCAAATTACGTCAATGGGCTTTTGTCGCGATTATAGAGGCAGCAATTACGATAATTGCTTCGGTATTGTTAGTAAGATTCCTGGGTTTGGCAGGGGTTGCTATGGGAGTGTGCATTGCGCGAACATTGACGACCGTCTACATTATACGATGGATATGTAAAGAATTAAAATTGCTGTTGCGATTATTTATCTGGAGAGGCATGCTTCTTCCCTTACTGCGTAGTGTTTTGGGTTGCGCATGTGTAATCGTGTTGGCAGTTCTAACCTCAGGGGAAAGTCCGGGTTGGTTCTGGCTGGCTATTGTAGGATTACTTTCACTTAGTGTGAATGTTGCATCTTTTGAAGGGGTGCGGTTTTTCCATATGTCAAATCAGTCCTGGGTTCAGCGCATACATCAAATGGTCAAGCAGCCGATGGAGGATATTTCGTGAGCGGTTTTCTTCGGGAGCTTGCCTGGCAGGCAAGAATTCCTTTACATAAATGGCATTGGTATTTGAAGTCTTTCGGTAAAGACTGGATTTTGGCAAGCGTTTTGGCGTCCTGTTGATTTGGTGGGATTTGTAACATATGCCATTATATATTCAATATTATCCATTAGTTATTATGTTACAATCAATAAAGATGTACGTCGATTTGCACATGTGTTGATTCGATCACCAAGAAGCCAGCAAATATTTAAATGAGATCCGTCGTGTAATCCGTACGTTTGGTTATTATCATAAAACGCCTTTGGTAAAACTTACATTGAGAACATGTAAAGGGTTGAAAAATTGCGGAAATTCAAATGAAACAAGTACTGGCGACACCTAAAAAAATTGTAAGTAGTATTTTCAGGTATTTTCTCAAAGTTATTTTCAAACTGATATTTGCAATAGATCACAGTGCAGGACTTGTCAGTGCTGGTACGTGGAAGAAATTGTTTGAAATCATCGAAGACAACGAGAAGCTGTTCGTCACCTATCATTTTCGTCCAATGCGGGCGGCGGCAATCAACTCGAGAGTAGACAAAATCAAAGATGAGAAGAAACTCGCTATCGTCATTCAAGGACCGGTACTGAAGACAAACGATTTCACCCTGGAGACTGTGAAACTCTATAGGAAGCACTTCGCTGAAGCGATTATTATCCTTTCAACCTGGAAAGAAGAGAACCAGGAAACAATCAAGGAATTCGATGATTTGGGAATAGAGGTTCTTCTGAACGAGAAACCGTCATATTTCGGGGTGAGCAATATTAATCTTCAAATAGTTTCTTCCGGTAACGGTGTTAAGCACGCATGTGAACTCGGAGCGGAATATGCAATGAAGACAAGAACCGACCAGAGATTCTACGCGCCCAATATCGATGAGTTCCTCTACAATATCACCGAGACTTTTCCGGTCAATTGCTCGAAGCAGAAAAAAAGAATCGTCGGCATTAGCTTCAATACGTTTAAGTATCGGATGTATGGATTGTCGGATATGTTCACGTACGGGCATATCGATGACATGGTGCTGTATTGGAATCCGGATTTGGATCAGCGAAGGTTTGATGAAGAATATTGGGCCAAAAAGGCTTCCTCGCTCAGAACGCACGCGCGGGCGAGAATATGCGAAGTGTATCTCTCGACTGAATTCCTGGCTAGGGTCGGCCGCGAACTCAAGTGGTCGTTAAGAGACAGTTGGGCCGCGTTTGCCGATCATTTCTGCGTTATCGATAAGGAACAGATAGACTTCTTTTGCCCGAAATACAGCCGACTGGAATATCCCAACATCACTTACAGGGAAGCACGGGATAGATACATGGAAATATCCTTTCGAGATTGGCTCAACATGCACATGAGCCTTGATCACATGGATGCATCAGATGATATCCCGGACTAGTCTCTTCTCTTGCGCAGGAACAGCATAATGCATGAGACAACGTACAATTCGCCGATTATCGACCACGCCGGCATCAGAGCAAGGCACTTGCTGGCGCTTCCGGCCTCATGGGTTGTTGGAATTGTCAGTCTTCAGGCTTTCAGTCGTGTATTGCCTGATTCCCTTGCCTTTTATGCATCCGCCGCTGGCGCAATCTTGGGGATTCTCCTGTTGTACGTCTTCTTCTTGAAATCTTTGGACAAGCGTATTTCTCTTTCATTTGTGCTGCTTGTGTTTTTCGCTAAGCTCACTTTCATGTATCTTATATGGTCACATTACGTCTTTGCCCCGTGTGAAGGCGGCGACCTGGAAGTAACGGGACAATCTGGATTTGGAGAAGCCTACCACTACTGGATGCAAATTAACAAGGTGGTGGGGTTCTGGAGTGACAATGGCTTCACACTGGTGTTTCCAGCTGAGTACTACATCAACCTCGATCATCCGAAGGCGATGCTATTGATAGCGCTTCCTTATACCGCGCTCCCCTTGTTTTACGTCCAGGAGGACGATTGATTCTTACTGCACCTTTAGGCAGCGGCATCCATCAGTCACCATATTTTTTCTATGGAGGTTTTTCTCCGTTTTGGTATACCAAGTTTCTTGCTGAATCTGGTTTTAGTGATATCAAAATAATTCCTAACGGGAACTTTTTTCGTTTCTTTGGACATGAAAGTCAAAGATTTGCCTCGTGCTTAATGAGAATTGCTGCGAAACGACGATGGCTGCAATTAATTCTCTTTCCGTTTTTAATACTTTTGAAGACTATATTTGCCGGGTTGATTCCATTAATATGTTACTGGTTGGATAAAAAAGATTCTGATTCTGGTTTTACTATAGGTTATCATGTAACAGTTCGTCTGATAAATGATGGTGATATATTTTCGAATAATGGAACGAGGTATTAGATATTAGGGATGAAACTTCCAAATATTTAATGATTTTCCCCAAATAACACTTTCGTATCAATAAAAGAATGAAAAGAAACCTACGCCCACAAGACTTAGTGATATTCGCGATGCATTATATTTTCTTCGTCAGCATTGCTACGCGCTACGGCATGGGGGGTACTATGACGGGCGTGTTCCGCTATGCGCTTCCGGGTTACCTCCTGCTCATCGTCGCGGGCCTGCTGGCGATCCTGGCGCTGCGCTGCGCCAAGGCTTACCGACTCTGGTTTTTTGCTCTGTCCTTCCTTCTTCTGCCGCTGATGTGCTACCGGGCCCGGGTTGCGGGCGAGGAGACTTGGCGCATCGTCAGTCACGCTACGCCCTATCTGATGTTTGCGCTCATCTTTGTCGGCGGCGACGAGCGGCTCTGGCGTCGGCTCAACAAAGTCTTTCTGATGCACACGCTGATCGGGTCGATCTTGATGATGCTCGACCTGCTGGCGCTTTCTCATGGCGCGGCCGCGCTTAGTCGAACGGTGTTCTATACCAGCGAGTCCAATTTGTTTCTTTTTTCCGAGTTGTTGTACGGGTTTCCATTCCTGCTTCTGACCTGGGACATACAGAGCACCCGGGGCAAGGCGATTGCCGTCCTGGGCGCGTGCGTTTTCGCCGCGGCGGGAATCATCGGCCAGTTTCGCGGCATGTTTTTCTTCGGGTTTTTGTTCTACATTCCCTTCACCATCCTCATCACGACCTGGCATCGCGGGCGAAGACTTGGTGGAACCATAGCGACTTTCGCGCGCGCGGGCCTGGCCGCAAGTATTGTGCTGGTCGTTCTGCTTCTGCTGTGCGTCGCGATGCCCGCCAGCACTACCAGGGTTCTGTTGGGGTCGTTTGACGAGCTTGTGCATCGTTCCGATAAAACGATTGTATCGGAAAGTGGCTCGTGGCGGGATGAACCGCGCTGGAAGGAAATGACGCAAGAGGTGCTGCCACAACTCACGGGCGCCGACTGGTTGCTTGGTCGCGGTGTGGCGTTTCGATACACTTACTTAACTTGGTATTCCACGCGGACGGTCGTTCACATGACCCCGATACATCTAGTTATGCAGGGCGGGGCGCCGCTGTTGATCTTGATGTTGCTGGGGCCAGTGCTTGCCGGCCTGAAGCGTTTTCGGCGACGAGAGGATATTGTTGTTCTGGCTGCCGCGTGCATTTTGCTGAATTATTTCGCGTCTTTTGTCGCGGGCGCCAATCCGGTGAATAAGCTGTGGTTTGTTCTCGTGTGCCTGTGCATGGGCCGTTGTGTGACGCGCAGGAAGTTACGGCAGTCTTCCACGGCGTGTTACGGCGGCCAATCACTGGCCTCCAGTACATCACAGCCTGCTCCTGAGGGCGGCGAATGATGAAGATCGGTATCCTGCCATACAGCCCGGAGTTCGGTCGCGACCGCTTGTTCGATCTTTCGCCGCCGTTCAATCGCGACCATTCGCTGCAGATGTGGCACGATTTCCGCCAAAGTTGTCGCGAGCGTGGGTGGGAAGTCGGCACGTTTGACGAGTTGACGCAAGAGTTCGACGTTTATCTGCTGCTTGATCCGTACCCGTCGAAGCTGAAGATGCTGGGCCCAGAGCGTCTCAAGCGGACGATAGCGCTGTTCGGCGAGCCGCCGGATGTTGCCCCGTGTCAATTTACGAAAGAGAATCTTGAATGCGTCTCGACATCCTGCCCCATAGTCCTGTGCTGCAATGAGGGGCTGTGTCGGGAATACGGCTTCACATCCTGTGTATGGTATGCGGACCTTTACCCCGCCCGCGAGGAGCGAATCGTTCCCGCGAAGGATCGCCAAGGGATCTGCATCATCGCTTCGAACAAGTACAAGCGGCATCCGGACTCCCAGTTGTGTTTTCGCTTGGCGCTTGTCAAGGGCTTGGCGGCCAATGCGGCAGTGCGGGATGAGTTTTCGATCTATGGCCGCCATTGGCTCAATGCCGTCGGCGTGCTGCGCGGCATGATCCCGAAGCTGCTTGCCGCCCACGTTCCTTTGATTGACAAGGTGCTGCTGCGTTGCGAAAGACGGCTGCCCTGGAACCGCGGCTTGAGGCGAAACTGCCGCGGTGTCATCGAGTCAAAAGGCGAGGTCCTGGCCCGGCGCCGGTTCAATATTGTCGCTGAAAACACGTTTTGGGACGGCTATGTTTCCGAGAAGATTTTCGACGCCCTGCAGTTTGGGTGCATTCCGGTCTATTTTGGCGCGCCGAACGTCAAGGAGTACGTTCCGCCCAATCTGTTCATAGATGGACGAGCGTTCGCGGACCCCCTGGATGCGATCCACGCTGCCTTTGCCCTGACCGATACCGAGGTGGATCGGATGGCGGGGGAGGGCCAGGATTGGCTGCGAAGCAAAGAGTTCGAGACCAGGTTCGGTAGACAGTCATACATCAGAATGCTGCAGGAGCACATCTCGCTTCTCGCTGATAGAGTGTAAGATATTGTGTTTTGCTCATGTAAAAGGCACGACGGATGAAGCTCGGCGAAGCCCTGCAAAAGACAAGAGCCAGTGCGCAACATTTTGGCATTCGCTATACAATCTCTTTTGCCGCAAAGCGCTTGCTGAGGATAGCTCGAGACATTCTCAATGACAGGACCCCGGCGAACCCGTTTCGCAAAAGGAGAATGAACAGACTGCTCGCGTGCAGCAAGCGCCTGCATCTTGGCAGCGGCGCAGGACATGTTCCCGGCTGGATCAATATTGATGTGTTTCCCTGGAACGGCGTCGATTTCGTCTGCAATCTTCGTCGCCTCAAGAAATATGTGCCGCCGGGCAGTATCGAAAGCATCTTCATGTCGCACACGCTCGAACATTTCACCAAACAAGACGTTCGGCGATTGCTGGCGGACTGCCGGCTGTGGCTGAAAAGCGGGGGGTCGCTCTGGTTGTCTCTGCCGAGTCTGGACTTGCTTTATGAGATATTGAGAGATTCGGCGGCCGTGGAGACAATGGACAAGGCAGTGGGAATACTGATGGGGGGCGGGCACGACGAATGTGACTTGCACCGTTGCACCTTCACGACGAAGTATGCGAAGGCGTTGTTGAAAGAAGCGGGGTTCCGGGACTTTTCTTCATGGTCGCAACCGCCTCCTGAATTTCGCGGGCTTGCGGGCGGATGGACGGCCGCGATTGACGGACAAATGATATCGCTGAATCTGGTCGCAAAGAAGCGCGCAATCCCGGCGCCAAACACGTAACCCGGGAGCGGCCGCAGATTGTGTCTTCGCCAAACAGATCATTCCGAATGACAACCACGATTCAACGGACAGATCAGGAGAGAAAGGACGCACACCTATGGCAAGCAAGCTCAAACTGGCACTTAAAAGTCTTTTAGGTGGGAGACGTTATGATTATCTTAGAAGATTCAAGAGGCTGGTCAGAAATCCGGTCTTTCATGTTAAGTACGCATTCACAAGCATTGTTCGCGACAAAGCTCTTTCGGATATAGGGAGATACTACGGCACCGACAAGGTCGACGGGTCTCATTCGTTTAACAATGTGTGCTATCTGGACATCTACGAGAAGTATTTCCATCCATACCGAGAAAAGAACATCGCTCTCTTAGAAATCGGCGTAAGAACCGGCGAGTCTCTCCGGACGTGGAAATCATACTTCAAACACGGAACAATCTTCGCCATTGATATTGATCCACAATGTCAAGAGCAGCTTGAAGAGCGAATACACATAGAGATTGGAGATCAGTCCAATCAGGACTTCCTGAATAATTGTTTTGAGCAAGAGGCGGAATTCGACATAATTATCGATGATGGAAGTCATATCAACCCCCTTACACTGGCATCTTTCGACCACCTATTCAACAACAGACTGAAATCCGGTGGAATATACATTATCGAACCTGATGTGCTCGTATGAGAAGGCCTTGCAGACGTGGTCCGGTATGAAGTACAATGATCCTTCGACCAATTATGACAATGACAGAAACGATATGGACAGATTCTTTCTCGGCAAGATCAAGGATCTTGATTTTCGTCGAGGCAACATCCAGTGTCTTCATTTCTGGTCAATGACTTGTGTGCTGATAAAGGTATAGGTTTAGCAGCGGAGTACCCGAAGCATACTCGGGTCGGGGTCCGCGATACTACGAATTACATCCTTCAGCTTGAGGCGGACAGATGAACTTGGTATTAGTGTCGAACGAGCGTTTCTTATTGTCGGCCGTGAACCTGATTGAGAGCTACAAGAAACATTCGGCGAATCAGAAGATCATCTTCACTTACTTCGGCAAGGTAACGTTGGAAGACCTGGCGCCGATCAGGGATTACTATGGCGACCAGATTGTGTTCCACCCCGTGCCACATACATGTGACCACGCGCATGATCCTGCTTTCTTCTTCTACAAAGTGTTTTCGCTGTTCAAGGCCATGGAGTATGACGAACCATTTCTCTATCTCGACTGCGGCGCCGAGATACTTAGACCCACCGACAAAGTGGAGTCGATGTTGCGCGAGAAGTCACGTTTCTTCGTTTGGGTCGATCATGTCAACCGCAATTGGACAACTCGAAGATGTTTCGAGATCATGGGCCTGACCGAAGAACGATACAAGGACGCGCTTCATTACTGGGGCGGCTGTCAAGCCTATCTGCCGACGGCGGAGAATAAGGCGTTCATCAAAGAGATGTTCGAGTGGATTCATAACCCCGAGATCGCCGGACCCGATGGCGACCTCTGGTTTCCCGAGGCGGGCAATCCCGAATGCATCAAGCACCGAAACGACCAGTCGCTCCTGTCACTCTTGATCGAACGAAACGGCTGGCATCAGAATGTCAGAAATGGCTACTTCCTGTATAAGTATGGCGGCTGGACAGGCCCCAACATGGTACCCGACCAGGTGATCTACTCGCATCGTTTCAAGGACAGGTCGGTTTATATTCCGAAGAAGTTTTTGGCCGCGCTCGTGCTTCGTTACCTTCGCAAGGGTTGGCTCGATCCGCGCCGATTTGTGTATCACTACTTGCGCGGGCCGCGACTTCGCGAAACGTTGTGACGAAGAAGTTTGGTAAACACCGGGAGATTGCGTTATGTTGCGACTTGCAAGTAAACTGAAATCCCTGCCCGTTCTGTTCCAACTGAACGCGCGCCGAAAATCGCGTGCCACGATACGCAACTACCTGTCTGTGTGTCAATATTACGCTGATCGCGAGCGGTCCCTGACGCTGGGCGAGCAGGATGAATACACGAAGAGCCTTCTGCGGAACAGACTGTCAAGCCGTCCGTTGAGAACGAAAAGAGTCGCGGGCCAATCGTTGCGGATTCTTTTTGTCGGCACTGACTTGTTGCAGGATACGTCGGGTTTTGTCCAAACGCTCGAACAATTTGGCGAAGTAGACACTTTCACGAAGAGTGAGGGCGAATATGGCCACTATTTTTATGGCCAAGGAAGAGCGGCGGAGAGACTGCGCGAGGATAATGGAAGGCGACTGATCGAATTGATAACGGCGGTGGAAGAAGAAGGCGGGGTGGATCTTGTGCTGGGGCAGATGTGGGGTCGCACAATGCCCTGGGGCATCCTGAAAGCGGTGCAAGAAATGGGAATCGTGACGATCAATGTCTGCATGGACGATCGACACAGTTTTCGTGGCAAGAACTATAAAGGCGATTGGATGGGGTCGCTCGGGCTCGTTAAAGGTTTAGATTTGGTGCTCACAACTGCACCAGAAGCATGTTTTTGGTATGCTGTGGAGGGTTGTCCTGCCGTTTTCTGGCCGGAAGCAAGCGACCCGAACGTATTTCAGCCAATGGATGTTCCGCAAAAGCACGATGTTTGTTTCGTCGGCGCGAACTATGGCGTTCGCGCGAAGGTGGTCCGAGCTATCGAGAAGCGCGGCGTCACAGTCGCGTGTTACGGCAACGGCTGGCCGAACGGCAGAATCGCGACTGAAGATGTTCCGCAACTGTTCGCCGAGTCCAAAATCGTGCTCGGCGGTGGCGTCATTGGCTACTGCGAGGATTTTTATTCGCTGAAACTGCGCGATTTCGACGGTCCCATGTCCGGGAGCTTGTATCTGACGCATGACAATCCCGATTTGCGCAAGCTGTACGACGTCGGCAAGGAAATCGTGACCTATCGCACTCCCGAGGAGTGCGCCGAAAAAGTGGTTTACTATCTCGAACACCCCGACGAGACGGAGGCAATCGCCCGAGCCGGTCTCGACAGGGCGCTCAAAGACCACACGTTGAAAACACGTTTTGAACAGTTGTTTCGCATCCTGGGGTTGGAGACGCGCTAATCGTGGCAATTGCGAATCCGAAAATATCCGTTGTTATGCCGGTTTATAATGCCTCGCGATATTTGCGTGATGCCATCGGCAGCATCCTCAAGCAAACGTTCACCGATTTTGAATTCGTCATTGTCAATGACGGCTCGACGGACGATACAGACGCTATTCTCCGGAGCTATGACGACGCGCGGCTGCGGATCATCTCGCTGGAGCGCAACGAAGGCGTGGCCGCGGCCCGAGACCGGGCGCTCAACGCGACCTCGGGGAAATACATCGCCGTGCTTGATGCCGATGATATGGCCTTGCCCGAGAGGTTGGCGATCCAAATAGCGTGGTTGGACGAGCACCCCGACGTCGGCGTGTTGGGAAGCGGAGTCCGGATGATGGACGCCGATGGCGCGCTGACCGGTCGCGTCTATAGTTTTTCCGCCGGGCACGATGAGATACTTAGCAACATCCTTCACGCAAAGGGACTGGGCATTACTCATTCCTCGGTGATGATGCGCAGAGACGTCACTCTTCGCGCGGGAGGCTACAATGCCCGGTTGCCGATCACCGAGGACATCAGTCTTTGGCTTTGCTGCAGTGCTGTTTCACAACTCCACGTGATTGCGGATGTATTGTGTCTCTATCGTCGGCATGATGAAAACATATCCGGTGTCGCCGGCGCGACGCGCCAGCAGAACGGCATTCTTTCGCGAATCTGCTATTATCTGCGTCAGGCCGGACTGCCCGATCCTTCCACGGGGCCCGACGAAGAATGGGAAGCGTTCCGGAACACAGTCATATCGGAGATCGAGAAGAGCGGGCTCGAGAGAGTCAATGCGGCCAGGGACCAATTGGCGGCGAAAGTCTTTAACAAGAGCGGGAGCCGAAAGTACGCCAAACTGGCCGCCACTCTTCTTCTGAACCCCCGCCTCGCGATCGGCCTTCGCTACAAGAGCCGATGGCGCCGACTCATTGATGAGTTGGTGGCTCAATCCATCGATTGAATAAGGGAGTCTAGGCGTTGGCAAGAATGAACATTGCCTTTCTTGGTTTCGACAGATCGATAGATTTCGCGCACATCGGCGGCATGGACTCGCTGGTTCGGCGGCTCGCGCTACGTCTGGCCGAACTGGGAGACCAGATCGAATTTGTTCACTACGACGCTGAGGAGGAGAAATCCGAGCGGCCTTGCGATGGAATTGAACTCAGGTATTTCAAGAGACTTGACGATGCACTGGAACACCTCGTCTCCTCTGACTGCGATCACGTTGTGTCGATCTATCTCAGGCCGCGCGAGCGCCTGGCCTACGCGCGTTTTCGCCGCGCGCAAAAGAAATCGATCTGGTTTCATCACGTCTACTCTTGTTGGCACGAATCACGCATAAAGCGCGAGTTGCTTTTCGCTGAGGCGAGACGGTTTCCCTTTAACGGAACACTATTCTGCATTTCGCCACGCATCCATCAATATGTTTCGCGATGGGCGCCACGTGCAGCGTTGCTTTGGCCGTCAGTTCCAAATAGTTTTTTTTGTCAGCCTGAAGAAAAGACCAATCCCGAAAAACTGTGTTTAACCTACGCTGGTAGAATTGATCATGGCAAGGGAATAACTAGTGTACTTGAGGTTTTCGAGCGTCTGGCAGCGTATAATGACATTGAGACACATCTTTGTGGTTTTGCATGGTCACATCAGTCAAAAACCGTTCGACTACACGAGCGCCTTCTGGCCGATTCAAATATTCGCTATGAGATGGTGAAATACGAAGGCTGGTCACCACAGGTTGAAGAGAACTTACGCCTCCTGCTGCGAAAAACAGATATCTTGCTTTTACCATACAAAAAGCTAAGCAGTACAATCGACACCCCGTTATTGCTTCTCGAAGGTATGGCGAATTTGTGTGCTGTTATTACTCCAGCACTGGGGGACTTATATGAAACCTATGGGAATAGTGAATTCAACCTTGGAGATAATTGGAATGCCGATGGCGTGGTTGGGTTGGTACAGAACTCTCGGATGTTTTTAGAGGATGAGAGACAACGTCTACAGAAGAGAAATAGTTTGCTGCAGTTTAATACAAACAGCGTGGTTGAGAAGTTCAGGAGATTGCTTCTTGGGAACATTTGAAAGCAAACCAAAAAAGGACAACAAAAGAAACGAATCTACAACTTATCAGTTACTTGAAAATCTTTTTTTCCAGTTAGATAGTAAAGATATCATCTATTGTGTATTGCACAGTTATCAAGAGCTTCCCGAGTACGTGCAAAATGATGTGGATTTACTCGTACATCCAAAACAAGTTGTTAGTTTCCGACAATGTTTGTTAGATACTGCAGAAAAACTTGGTTGGCGGCTCGTTAAGACACCTTCTCGTTTTTCATTCCATTCCTTTTGGTTGAAGAATTCTTCGCGGTACGAATTCATTCAGATTGACGTATGGTCAATGATTCACTGGAAAAGCGTACCATGGGCAGACACAAATGCCGTGCTTCGCAATAGAAAGCGATTCAGAACATTTTATACGCCAGGCTTTGCGGATGAAGCTGCTTATCTTCTGATCAAAGATGTAATAGCTGGTAAGAAGATTAAACCCAAATACCTAGATACAATAAAACAAGCTATTCAGAAAGAACCCTTAACATTCGAAATATTCTTACAGTGGGGCTTTGGAAAGAAAGTTGCGGCATGGATTGTCCAACAGGCCTCGCATGAAAATTGGGAATTGATTGAAAAGAAGCGTGTCAAAATATGTTTGGGAGCAATTAAACAAAGGTTTTGGAAAAATTCGTTTAGTTTCTTATGCAACTTCAGTTACTTTTTGTGGGGACATTTCATATCGCGAGTTGCAAAAGACAATGGATTCTTTTTGGCACTGATTGGCCCTGATGGTTCAGGAAAGTCCACAGTAGCGGAGGACCTTGGGGAACACCTCAAGCCACTTTTCCGAAAACGCGTTTGCTATCATGGACATTTTGGATTGTTGCCGGAGTTGAAAGTCTATCGCAACTTTTTGTTCAAGATGATTAAAGAAAAACCACCTGATCAGTCAAAAACTGGAACATATGAGGCCAACAATGCCCCCCCGCACGGTCTGTTGCGAACACTTATTTACGTTTTCTACTACAGTTTGGATTATTTTCTTGGTCATCGCATTATTCGCAGATTTCAGGCCATCGGTGACTTGGTTGTTTTTGACCGCTATTTTTATGACTGGTTTATCCAGGAATACTATGGCCGTGCTCCACGATGGCTTTTGTCAATTCTAAAATGCATTCTTCCGCGCCCAGACCTGGTTGTTTATCTCAGCAATTTACCTGGGGAGGTTCATCGGCGAAAGCCGGAATTGACTGTGGGGCAGATTGAACTGCAGAGTCAAGAATGTAGGAAGATTATCAAGAACATGGCATATGGTATGACTGTCTCTACCGAACAACCTCCTGACAAAGTGGCGCATATAATATCTAAACGAGTTGTTAAAATCATGACCGAGCGTTATCAAAGGGAAACACGATGAAGATTCTCGGAATTTTTCCGGCTTATGAGCCGGCATGGGCTTTCGGTGGAGTTGTCCGTTGCGCCAGCAATCTATGCCGAGCTATGGTGGAACTTGGTAAAGATGTTTCGGTCTATACAACTAATGTGAATGGTATAGGCGGATTGACAAATATTCCTGTTGGACGACCTCACGATGTGGGAGGTGTTACGGTTTATTATTTTCCTTCTACCTTTGGAAAGAAATCGGCGTGGGATTCCAGAGCATTGCTGCGAACACTGGACAATACGATTGACAATTTTGACATTATATATGTCTCGGCTATTTACCAGTGGATGGGTATCTCTGTAGGACATATTGCTCGCCAGCGTAAGATTCCTTATGTTGTCGGTATACACGGTTCATTTCATCCAGCAACGTTAGAGCACGGTAAGCTGAAAAAGCGTCTCTACTGGTATTTGTTCTTGAAACAATATATAAAGAGTGCAAGTGCCCTGCACTTTACCACTGAATACGAAAGACAAGTATCAAAGAGGTTTTTGCACAATACGAGTAGTTTTGTGGTTCCGAATGCCGTAGCAGCAGAGCAATTTGCTCATCCTCCGTCGTCTGGCCTGAGCCTTCGTAAAAAATATGCTATAGATGACAAAGCTGTATTATTATTGACAGTTACCCGGCCTGACCCAGCTAAACGTCTCGATATTTTACTTAGATCCTTTGAGAAAATCATCAAAAGTATTCCAAATGCCAGATTGCTCATAGTTGGTCCTTGCGAGAACACTTATATGGAGAAAACAAAGAAATTAGCTACTGAATTGGGAGTAAACAAAAATACCATATGGTTGGGATATCAAACAGACAAAAACCTCAATGCTTGTTATCAGCAGAGCGATCTTTTCCTACTCGCCAGCGAACACGAGAATTTCTCGATGGTCACTGTCGAGGCGATGGCGGCGGGCCTTCCGGTTATTGTCTCTGAGCATGTTGGGGTCGCCGGCGACATAGAATCACGCGGCGCGGGAATTGTTACGCAACTTGACGCGACGCAATTTGCCCGATCAGCCTTCGAACTTATTGCCCATCGCGATCGCATGCGCGAGATGGGAAAAAAGGCTCGGAAAACAGCCCTTGAACTCTACAGCGGCGAGCCGGTGGCGAGGCTGATGCTTCGCGCCTTTGAAGACGTGGTTTCTGGAGAACGAAGCGAGGAATGCGTTTGGGAATGAAGCAAACAAAACAAAACGAACACGATGTGCCAGTATCCCAAAGCGGCGATGAAAAATCGCCTTACTTGCCGTCACCGCGAGGGGCGGTTAAAGAAAAAATAGCGAGATTGAAATATTCAGCCGCATACTGGATTTGGAAACGTATGATCCATAAATATTGTTGTTGCCGCATGCCTGAGGAAAAGAGCATCAGGTTTCTTGACATAGGCTGTGGCTCTGGAAATTTCCTCTGTTGTCTGGAAAACTGGTTTCCAGATTCCAGGATTGTCGGCTTGGATAATTGCCCGGAACTTTTGCAATACGTATCAGCGCGAACCTCCAATGTGAACCTGCTGCAGGGCAATGGCGAAGAATTGCATTTTGAGGATGAAGCTTTTCATGTACTTTCCGCATTACAGGTCATTGAACATCTTCCTAATCCGGAAGCTTTTGTCGGCAATGCCTATCGGGTATTGAAAGATGATGGCCTTTTGCTTCTGGCCACCCCCAATCCAATTTCTCTTGCAGCCAGGTTACTTGGTAATCAGTGGGGCGGGATTCGGCCCGATCATATTTCGATTAAATCACCAGAACAATGGAACAGATTACTGGAAAAAAGTGGATTTGAGGTTCTTGATAAAGGAACTACTGTTTTTAATGGCATCCCATTGATAGGACAATTTCCCCTTGAACTGCCATTTCAATTACTGCAGGTAATGTTTGGCTGGTTTCCATGGAAGTCTGGTTCCAGTTATATGGTCGTTGCAAAGAAGAATAAAAGGCAATAAAAAGATGATAGAAATTTCAACGATAAAAACAGATTGTAGATTTTTCGATGGTTCCAGGCCATGTGTGTGGAACAAGACCGAAGGATGCGAGTGCGCCTCGTGCGAAAGATATCTCCCGCGCGGCGCGCGCGTCCTCATCGTCAAACTCGACGCGATCGGCGACGTCCTCAGAAGCACCTGCATCGTACCGAAAATCAAAGAGAAGTTCCCCGAATCGTACCTGACGTGGATCACGCGATCGGAATCGATGGAATTCATCGCCTCCAATCCCGATATCGACGAGACGTGGGAATACGACGCGACCGAAACATTGAGCAGGCTTCACGTCGAGACATGGGACGTCGTCTATAACCTGGACAACACCCGCGCGAGTTCCGCTCTTGCGTCGATTGCGGACGCGCGGGAGAAAATCGGCTTTGTCCTGACCGATTCTGGGATCTCACCGACGAACGACGCGGCGCGCCAATGGCTCGAGATGGCGGCATTCGATCGCGTGAAAAGCGAGAACACGCGTTCGTACCAGGAAATCATGTATGAGATTTGCGGATTCGCGCCGCCTGTATCGAGGCCGTATCTCCACGTTCCCGAAGCGGACATCGAACGTGCGAGATCGCTGATCGCGGACCGCTTTCCCGATCGCGCCGAGAACAACCCCATTGTCGGCGTCAACACCGGCTCTGGTGTGCGCTGGCCGAAAAAGATGTTCTCGGTGGACCAGATCGTCGAAGTTGTCGACACTTTGCTTGCTAGGAATCCCGATTGCTCCATTCTCCTGTTGGGCGGCCCGGACGAAGTTAATAAAAACACCAAAATCGCAGCGGACATTTCTTCGACTCGAGTAGCACATATCGGCTGTGACCATTCACTTTTGCAATTTTGCGCTATCATTAAAAAATGCAGACTTTTATTTTGTGGTGATACCCTTGCTTTGCATATAGCTGCCGGGCTTGAGGTACCTACGATTGCTGTGTTTGGGCCTACGAGCTTTGCGGAGATTTATGACTATGATGGGCTTATCGAAAAACTCAGAACTAATCAGCTTGACTGTCTATGCTGTTATGGCAATTGTGATAAAAAGGAAAATTGTATGACTATGTTTTCCTCTAATTTTCTTGTTGAGAAAATCAATAAACGGCTGTTATCGCGGTAAGCTAATTCTGGCAATATAATCGGCATGATTAAAAAAGCAAAATCAACACGAACTTGTTTTTATCTAGTATGTTTTAAGTATGCGCCAGGCAACTGGCAGCATATGGAATCATTTGCTGCCCGAGCAGAGGAAAACGGTTTTGCCGTTCGTTTTGTTCTGTCCAAACATTTTTCCTGGATGACGGGTCAATTCTCATCTAAAGTTTACTATATTACCGCTTCGAATGGGTTTTTATCCATTATCTTTGATACGTTTCTTTTTATTTTATATCGCTGGGTTGGTCTCTGGCATCTTTTGCGAAGTGAAAAACCCAAAGCGATCATTCTGGTGATGTGGCATCCATTGAATGTGCTTTTTTGTATAATGGCTAAACTGGCAGCCAGGTCGAAAACAGCTGTTTGGCTGCACGAGCCATACAAACAGCACAAACGAGTCTATGGCAGAAGAGCGATTGTTTTTTATATAGTCGAGTGGCTCCAAAGTCTTACTATGCTCTGGGTTGATGAAATTGTGCTGCATTCCGAAAATGGCCTTCTCGCATTTCGCAAGCGATATCCCAAGGCAAAACAACCTGTCCATCTGGTTCCGCTTCAGTTACGCGATCAGCCGGGCGCAGCCTCCGATCGATATCTGATTTCTTTCCTGGGGAAAGCAGCCAAGGCTAAGGGGATCGGTCCATTTTTTGACCTGGTCGAAACCAGTGTGTCGCGTGGTCTGAAATGGCAGTTCGGGATTGCTACCTGCGATGATATAACGTCGCATTTGAAGAGATTAAGCACAAAAGCTCGTCAGCATCTGGAGATTATTTCTGAAGACCAATTGTCCGACGTTGCGATAAGGGATATGGCTGCCAGAAGTAAGGCTGTTCTGTGTCTGTATGTAAGCAATATGCAAAGTGGAATTGTGCCGGTTGCATATATGTGTGGTACGCCGGTTATCGCTACTGATCTCAAAGGATTAAGGCGGTTCATCGCGCATGGCGAAACTGGTTATTTGGTTCCACCCAAACCGGAACCTTCTAATCTTTTTGAAGCAATAGAATTTGTTGACAAAAACTTCGATTCTCTTTCCAATAACTGCCGACATAGATTCTTAACCGACTATAGCGATTGCAACTGGCGCAATGCCTATAGGTGGCTTTGGTTATGAAAATTTCAATTATAACTGTTTGCTTTAATAGTGCTGAGACAATTGAAGATACTATAATAAGCATCCTGAGTCAGGACTATGAGGATATTCAATACATTGTCGTCGATGGGGGCTCAACAGATTGTATTCATATTATCAGGCAGGACTCGCGAAAATAACAATGTCAAAAAAGGTTGATAAAGAAAACATTCCCAGACTTTTAGTTCTATGCCAGCTTTTTTATCCTGAGTTGGTTTCGACGGGTCAAACGTTGACTGAATTGTGTGAAGAACTTGTACAATTTGGTATTAATGTTGAGGTAATTTGTGGTCCCCAGACGATTTTGAATAGGGACAAGAAGATTCCAAAATGTATGCAGCATAAGGGCATTCACATTCGACGCGTGTGGGGGACGCATTTTCCGAAGCTTAATCTAGTTGGTAGGGTGATAAATCAGCTAACTTTTGCTGTTTCGGCTTTTTTTTATCTGTTATTTTACTGTCCCCGAAAGCCAATTCTGGTTTTGACCAATCCACCGTTTCTTGCTGTCTCTTGCGCAATATTAAGAGCCCTTAAGATCGGCGGGCCCTACATCTATCTTGTTTTTGACGTTTATCCAGATACTGCTATAAAGCTTGGCGTTATAAAGGGAAAAAGTCTGCTAGCTCATATCTGGGACAGATTTAACGCTTTTGTTTTTAGACATGCCTCTGCCATCGTTGTTATTGGAAGATGTATGCAGGATGTCATAAAACAAAAAGCGAAAAAATTCGATCTCAAATTGGATGATAAATTACACAATATCAACGTCTGGAGCAACGATAAGCTTATAAGTTCCGCTTCAGATCGAGAAAATCCTCTGAGAAAAAAGTGGAATCTTGAGGGGAAGTTCGTTGTTGGGTACTTTGGCAATATGGGCCGTTTCCACGACATTGAAACCATCGTCCAAACCGCTGAAATCTTAAAAGACAATAATGATATCTGTTTTCTGTTCGTGGGTGAGGGACACAAGAAACAAGCCATTATGGAATATGCAACCAAGCATAATTTACAAAACTGTCAGTTTAATACCTACGTTGACAGGGGAGACCTGGGCCATTTAATGCATTTAGCTGACGTTGGTGTTGTTTCTTTGCTGGAAGGACAAGAGGGTTTGTCGGTGCCTTCGAAGGCATTTGGCCTGATGGCTGCTGGAGTACCTATAGTAGCAATAATGTCGGCTAAGTCGGAGATTGCACGAATTGTAAAAGAGGAAAACTGTGGCACTTTGGTCAAACCCGGTGAAAAAAAAGTACTGGCAAGTAGTATTTTACAACTTTATTATGATAAGGCCAAATTAGACCAGATGAGTACGAGTGCGCTAAGAGCTATTAATGACAAATATAATCTCAAGCAAGTTGCAAGAAGATATTTTGCTTTGATTGGGCAAATCAGTTGTGTAAATAAGGTATGATTTTTTGGGAGAAATTCAAATGAGACAAGCATTAGTATGTGGTGCGGGGGGGTTTATTGGGAGTCATCTTGTCAAAAGACTCAAACAGGAAGGCTTTTGGGTTCGTGGCGTGGACTTAAAATATCCAGAGTTTAGCGAAACGATGGCGGATGTTTTTGTCATTGGTGACCTGCGTGATCGCATAACTTGTAGAAATGTAACGGATCGACCGTTTGATGAAGTGTATCAGTTGGCCGCAGATATGGGAGGAGCAGGCTACATTTTTACCGGTGAACATGATTCAGAAGTAATGCACAACTCGGCAATAATAAACCTCAATATGGTTGATACCTCCCGGAAAGTAGGCGTTAAAAAGATATTTTATTCTTCATCTGCTTGTATTTACCCCGAGTACAATCAACTGGATCCGGACAACCCTAAATGCTCGGAAGACTCTGCCTATCCTGCTGCTCCTGACAGCGAATACGGCTGGGAAAAACTCTTTAGCGAGCGACTGTATTTATCTTATTACAGAAATCATGGCCTCCAAGTGCGTATTGCAAGACTTCATAACATATTCGGCCCCGAAGGTGCGTGGAACAATGGCAGAGAGAAGGCACCAGCGGCGTTTTGTAGGAAAGTTGCCGAAGCCGAAGATGGCGAAGAAATTGAAATGTGGGGAGATGGCAGGCAAACCCGCTCATTTCTCTATATCAATGAATGCCTGGACGGCGTCCGCAGATTGATGGATTCGGATTTTCTGGGGCCTGTTAATATTGGCTCAGAAGAGATGATAGCAATAGACGGTCTTGCTGAGATGATTATGGAGATCGCCGGCAAAAAGCTTAGAGTAAAACATATTGAAGGGCCATTAGGTGTTAGAGGAAGAAATTCAGACAATAAACTTATATTTGAAAAGATTGGCTGGAAACCAACACGCTTACTGCGGGAAGGATTGGAGAAAGCGTATCACTGGATAGAAGAAAAGGTGAAAGAAGCGTCTTTGGTAGCCAAGAAATTCCCTTATGCTTTTTAACATAAGCCGATTATGAAAAATGCCTAACTGATATCTGCGGTGTAAGAAAAGAGAAACTGAGTCATGCACAGATTGGTTTATTTCGTATTTTTGGATAGCATTCTAATCAATATAGGTTTCTTTGCTTCCTTTTGGCTTAGGTACGGTCTGCCATTTCCTGAAAATAATTTTCTGCCTTACAAAAGCAGCTTTGTGTTTTTGACGCTGATATACATGTCAGCATTAGCTTTCTTCCAAGTTTATAAAAGGAGGTTCAAGACCTCCTGGGACCTGTTTCAAAGGCTCTTTCTCGGCCTGGTTCTCGGTACTTTATTGAGCGTAGCTTTTGTTTATGTCTTTAGAGTCAGATGGGGAGCGTTTCCGACAAGTGTTTTTGTCATTTCCTTTCTTGTCAATCTTCTCCTGATTTTCAAGGTCAATCAGTTTATTCTGAAGGCAAAAAAAAGAATCAAAAAGCAGGTGATAATTCTTGGCGAAGGCGACCTGGACGACATCATAGCCAAAAGAACCGATGTGGTAAGGAAAAAAATTGACCAGATCGGGGAGTTGGCCAAGTACACCGATATAGATGAAGTCGTTATCTGTGAAAGAATCCAGAATGAAAAGGACCTCAATCTCCTGATGTATCTTGTGCAGAAGCTCAAGATTGATGTGGTCTTTAGTCCTGCTTGCTATATGGGTCTGCTTTTTGACAGAATCAACGGCAACGGCGGCAGTTCCCTCGAAATACTCCACACGTTTATTGGCAGGAAACGAGATATTGATGAGTTTCTGATGAGAAGCTTGGATGTCGCAGGCAGCTTCATACTCTTACTCATTTCGGCGCCTGTAATGTTGTTGGTGGCGCTGTTAATCAAAATTACATCCGGCCGGCCCATCCTCTACAAACAAAAAAGGGTGGGAAAGGATGGTACGATTTTCACCTTGTGCAAATTTAGAACTATGATAAACAACGCGGAGGAAAAACTCGGCCCCGTCTGGGCAAGCAGAGATGACCCTCGCGTTACAAAAACAGGAAAATTCCTGCGAACAACACGCCTCGACGAGCTGCCGCAGCTGTTTAACGTCCTCCGCGGCCATATGAGCCTGGTCGGACCCAGACCCGAACGGCCGCATTTTGTAAAACTCCATAAGCCCTTGCGAGAGCTTAGATTGGCAGTAAAACCAGGCCTGACTGGCCTTGCTCAAATCAGAAGCTTCTACGACTTAAAACCACAGCACAAAATAAAATACGATTATCTGTACATTCAACAAAGGTCGCTTTTGCTAAATCTATATATCTTGGCAAAAACCGTTCCCGTTATCTTTTCCAAAAAAGGCTGGTAAAGTCAAAGCACATCGTAAATAACAATCCTCTTTTTCTTGTTTCTCTTATCTATCCACACTGAATTTTTTTCCTGCACCACTATGCCAAATTCTGGCCCTTCATCTCCGTCCCTCACAATGCTAACTATATATTTAGCCTGCTTAGGAACCTTATTGCCATATCCCAATCCTTTCCGCTCCGCATAAAAACTTATACGCTTATCCGGTACAGCAATAATATCTTTCGGCTTGGTGTTTTCTTTAAGCCACATTGCAGCGTCAAGATAGCCTTGCTTATCTATGCGCATGGGTCTCAACAGCTTAGGCAGGCAAATAACCATCCCTATTGCTAACAAAACAAAAAACCAGCGCTGGCTGTTTTTCTGCATACTCACATTATTTTTCGGACTCTTTTCACTTAGCCAACACGCAATTGTGTGCAGGCCGATTGGGATGTAAAAAATAGTGAAAACAACCAGAGCCAATGTGTGTCTCCTGCTGAGAAACGCCCGCGATAGCCAACACAGCATTGCAATGTTAAGGATAATGAATGCTGCAGCGAAAAATGTTTGTTCCAGCGTCTTTGTCTGCTTTCGGAAATAATGATAGCAGCCTATCAGCAAGAATGGAACAAAATAATACATCAATGTCTCACATATATTGGTTATTAACGTCTCATTTCCTATTACCCCCTTTATTGATAAACCAGCTAAACACATATTTGCATTTATAATAGGGCTGTAACTATCGTTGCTAAAGCTCAAAAATGCCGGGAGTTTCCACATACTTTGATCAGGGAAAACGTATCCTTTAAACTGCATATAGGGAATAGCAATAACAGCAAAGCCTGCTAAAAGTAAAATTAAAGCCCCTGCTGCCTTTGTTCTCTTCATTTTGCCTTGTGGTCGGACAAGGTTAAATAGCAGCCATACGCTACCATATAGAATCAGTTGGCAGCCCTCAGACCGGACTAAATATCCTAATCCTGCGATTATTCCTGCCCAGCCAAACATCCAGTTCTTGCGGTATTGTGCACCTAATAACAAAAGCAAAAATCCCGTTGTTAAAAACATTAGGTGGGGCCATTCTGTCAGTGCATCACTGCCGAACTTAGCCGAATCCGGTAAAATAGTCAAAATCAAAACACCCCAAAAGCTTGTCCTTGGACCAACAAAATAACTTCCCACAAAGTATAATGCCACGGAGGCAATTACTTTACTCAAAAGCGAAACAGCCTGAGCTGAAGTAATCCATCCTTGTATTGACTCTGTATCATTAAACAACCCCGTCACTTTATGCATGAGATAAATAAGAAACGGATATCCCGGACATGGTGGCATATTGCGCACAGCTTCAACAGGGTTATCCGAAATCTGCTTTGCACATTCAATGTACAGTATACTATCTTTTGCAACCAGAACTGTCGTGGTGATCAAGTACACGCCAATCACAAGGGCTATTGCCAATAGCGTTGTAATATGGATGATGTCTTCTTTGCGGCCCGACTCGACAAGCTTTTTTGGTGAAGATGCGTCCATCCTTGTTTCCGCTTTTAGTTTGGGCTCCTGTAAGAAAACGCCCGCTCAGCGCACTTAAAATAGCACATTACCGCACGCCGTCAAGCCCAAAACAAATCCCCCTCGACCGATTGCTTACCAGTTTTCAGATGACCCGAAGATAACAGTTTGGTTATCGTATTTTACTTCAGTTTTTTTGCCAGTTCTGCTCCGAATTCCTTGGCAAGTCTGCTTGCCGTGTATTGTTCCCTGTTATCGTAAGAAGCCGAAAGCAGAATCTGCCCCTCACGGTCAGTGGCTGTAATAGAAATGCTTTCGATTGCCTGATTGGCTGCTGCAGACTTGCGTGAACCAAGGCTGCCGGCGTCCCGCGAGCTCCTCAAAGTCATAAACGTCGAGCCCGTAATAAAAACCGTCGCACTGTTGGCATCACACATCTGGACCTTTTTCCGTATGAACTCCTTTTCGAGCACATCTCGAAGAACCTGCCCCACATAAGGGTTTTCGCTCGCGATAGGTTTAATATGCACACATTTGTACTCAATCGCCGCCAGCTGCCTTGTGCATACAATGTCCGTGTGACAGCCTCCAATAACGCTTACAGCCAGTAATCCGATTACACATCGAAATCTGCTCATATTAAATCTCCCTGAAAAAGCCGAAATTACGGAACAATTCCTTGCTTCTATATTCATAATGTTAATCGGTTTATTTTACCCTTTGCACAGAGCATTTTCACGGATTATATTGAAATTTTGACCACGAAGCCTTATTATTTTTGCAGATGAGCTTTTGCAGGTTGGAGGTCGAAATATGAGAGATGTTCGCGTCGCTTCGGTCCAGTTTCAGCATTGCCCCGGTGATAAGGAAGCGAATCTGGCAAAAATTGCCGCCTTTGCTGAATCCGCAGCCGGCAAAGATGTTGAAATGTTGATTTTCCCCGAGTGCTGTATTACCGGCTACTGGTTCTTGCGCAAGCTTACACGAGAGCAG
>SDBT01003095.1_pt1 | contig 28908 bp, 35 predicted proteins | sample 2277101 | NCBI WGS metagenome assembly SDBT01 (sample SAMN10404973, study PRJNA504765) | marine sediment metagenome | isolation source: marine sediment core GS10_PC15, 103 cmbsf | place: Arctic Ocean: Southern Knipovich Ridge | collected 2010
AAAACTGTTGTATCATCACCCTCTTGGATATGTGAATTCCATAGGGCCATATCTTCCCAAAAACTCGGCTTGTTACACCATTCTAACGGACGAACATTAAAATAGCCACGTACATACTTTCCATGTCTACGTATCCAAATCTCCTTGGGCTTATCAGTATATGTGTGTCCCTGAAACTTTTCTATATCGGGGTATTGATGTAATAACCAATAAATAATGGCGTGATTCCCGCTACGAATCACGCCATATGTGTTTATGAGTTTATCTAACATATCCTAACAACATTATCCTAATGTAGTTGTTTAGTTCTTAGGTTCATAAGAGGTCGTAGTTGGTACTTCAGCCGCCCCTCCCCCTTCAAGATATCTTGCAGCACTTTGGTTGGCACGGTCAATTGTTACGCCCGTACCAAGGCTATCATTTCTAAACTCATCATAATATGGTAGTGCAGTAGGTTCGTCCGTCTGGCCACCCTTAGTTATAGTATTCTGACTTAGTTTTTGTCTATGTGCCGGAATATTATTATCTAATGTATCTCTGATAGTCTTATTGTCGCCTAGTACTGTGCTGCCGTTGAAAATTGGCGTTGCTGATGGAACAGAACGCTCAAGATTTGGCAGGTCATTACTTAGATTCTCGAAAATTTCAAAAGCATCATAATTACAATCAGGATTAGAATCAGCAGACGAACGAACACCTACAAAAGTTGCATCATTTGTTAATTCAGCAGGGACATCGCCAGAAATCGAAGCCACATCATTTACATACAATGTAACGCCCGAACCATCAATACCCATACCAATCTTAACAACATGTTTACCGTCTGGTCTGTTAAGGTCAAAATCATGAGTAGTTTGAAGACCTGACGCCACATGGGTCATGGCACTAATTATACCAAAAGCTCCACTAGCAGCATTCAATGCATATGAAATCCTATGCATGCGCCCAATACCGCCTGTACTTTGACGTACTTGTGCCCAAATGTATCCACTGGGATTAACTTTATAGATTAAGCCCGGAGAACCTGGTTCTGCGTGAGTACCATCTAAAGAATAAAATATTGAATTTACTCTACAAGGTTGTATTGTAGTTTTTCCAAGATATAGCAATTCTCCATTTGCGGCACTACCAACTGTGGGTGAATAGATACCACTACTACCCGATAGGTTCTGTAGTGTAGGAATTGAAGCATTATCCCACCCCACTCCTGACCCCCACACTGTTGCACCTAGTGCTCCACGCTGAAAATCTTCTCTAACAGTTCTAATTAAAGCATTGTAGGGGGTTCTTATACTGCCTTTATCTGCTCCTAATCCTAAAATTGAAACACCGGGAGCATTAGTGACATTTGTATTATCAATATTACCCGCATTCAATACGGTAGCTCCATTATTTCTTGTAGGATTACTGCTTATTGCACTAGTAGTTGACATTTATATTTCCCCTGCTTAATTTTTACTATCATATGTAAATTCTGTTGGCGCTTTAGCACCCACATTTGCTCTATATGAACTTTGGTTGGCTCTAGTCAATGCTACGCCATCACCAAAATTATCTAATTGTACTGTATCTTGGTTAGGAAAGGTTGTCGGTTCGTCAAATTCGCCTTCTTTTTGAGTAGTATATATATCATTATTATCATGGATTATTTTCGGAGTACCCAATAAGCTACTTACACTTTTTTCTTGTGAACCAATTACGACCTGCCCATCATTTGATACATCAGTACCCACAACAGCACGTTGGGTGTTTTGGTCACCTTCTGTGTCAGTGAAGATTTCAAATTTATTATAATGTACGACGGCACCAACGCTGGTCCCAGTAAAATTTCTCCAGCCCACAAATCCACCGGGACCAGATACAATTTCACTTGCACAATCACCAGACACAATGACTGTGTTATTAACTGAAAATGTTACTCCAGAACCTAAAACTTCCATTTCGAGTAACATTACTGCCGGCCTACCACCGCTTGTATTGTATGCACTCTGACCAACTAAACCAGAACCAAGGGCCGTAACGACATCGTTCCATACAGAAACAAGCTTGACAAATCGGCCTATACCCGAATTTGTTTGTCTTGTAAACCCCCAAATGTGACCACTAGCATTTGGACCCAAAACTGACGAAAGTGTAGGGCGAAATATAATTCCAGGAGAACCTGGTGCTACGGCTGTTGGAGAATCAGTAACAAAAAGTGTACGTACTTTGAAATTTGTAGTTAATCTTTTATTAATATATAATTCTTCTGTATTTGTTGACACAGGCGGATTATTATGGTATATACCACTACTACCACCAATAGCGCTTACAACAGTAGTACTTCCATCGGGAGCGCCAGATGCCCAGACATGTGTTGTACCTTCGTCTGCTGAGCCTCTTTGAAAATGGTCACTTATCTCTAGTTGTAGATTCACACCTCGATTTACGGTATTTGTTCTAGCGTTTTCAACTAATGTTGGAGTACTAGCAACATTGTCTCCATCGTTATTACCACCGTTAAGGATGGAACCGCCATCATTACGTTGTGGATTGCCTACTACGGCAGTTGTTGTTGACATTGTTCCCCCCGGAATATCTAAAAACAGAGTTAGCTAACTGAAGCTCCGAGAATAGGAATCGAACCTATATGGACAAAGTTAACAGCTTTGCGCTTTACCTAGTTAAGCTATCTCGGATTAGTTCTATTTTTATTAATCCATCTTCAATTTCTGAGTGACAATTAGCACATACCAATATGCATTTATCCAATTCTTTTAGTACTCTTAACCACGAAACTGTTCTCATAGTTTTTGCACATAAACCAAATTCTTTAATTTTAGGGTCTAGGTGATGAAAATGTAAAGCTCGTCTAGATTTATTGTATCCGCACAATATACATTTACCGCCCTCTAATTGTATAACTGAATCTTTTATTTCTTTTGCGCGTCGTAAAACAGCATTTACGTTACATTTCTTACATCTATATCGTATCTTTTCATATTCCTTAGTCTTGTAGCAATCAGATTTAGTTAATCGCCCATGATGTTTACATGTTGTTATATACATAAAGGTGTGCGAAGGAAATTGAATCCTCGTAAACTTGAGTCACAATCAAGTCCCTGAACCAACGCAGGACGCACACAGTACTCCTACTAGGACTCGAACCTAGAATACGGGTTTCGTAGACCCGCGTGAATCCATTTCACTATAGGAGCATTTAGCTCTTAATTTTATCCATTTACCTCTTACTTTATCATTGAAGACTTCAATTAATTCTAAATCATTTAGCACCAAACCTGTGTCCGCTAAATGTCTCTTTACAATATAAAATTGTTTATCCATATACATATATTTACCAATAATACGACACGTGCCTACATCTTCAGGGTAAGGTTTATGCGTTTCATAGTGTACATAATCTCCTACTTGCACTATAGTAAGTTTTGATGTTTGACGTACTAGTGCAATACTCATAATACTTCCTAGTTAAAAGCGGAGAGTGAGGGAATCGAACCCCCAACGGCTTTCACCGCAGCAGTTTTCAAGACTGTGTCTTCAGCCAATTCAGTTACTCTCCATGAGCGGAAGCCACGAGATTCGAACTCGCATGGGTTTTCACCCGCACTGTGTAGCAAACAGGCCCGACCAGCCATATTCGGCTAGCTTCCATATCGTGTAGTCACATTTGAATAATATTTCTTATGGTCCAATATTTTTTTCTCAATTAAATTCATTCTAATTAACATAGGCAAGTTTTTATCTACTTTCTGTTTTTCATCGTGAGTTTTTGTAATAGACCAAGATTCTGTATCAGCCTTTGTCTCATCATATATTTTATCAGTATATTGATGGTATTTCATTACCAATTCATATGTCAATTCATATACAGGGTTCTTTAGGTTAGGAATAGTCATCACATAAATACAGCGATAGACCTGTTTGTCCCACCTAACCCAACCAACTTGGGCACCATCTATACAAAATACAAATGGGGGTATTCCAGTACCTTCAAATCTCTCTATGTATTCAAAATGTTCTGTCAGCACAGGAGTCAATAAAAGGCTCAATATGATTGCTGTCATTTTAATCCTTTCAATAACCCCGCCGCCTCTTCTTCTGGTCTAGTATCATACAGGTGTCTGTCATACCTTAAATATAGAAAGTATCTGTTAGGAAGACTATATTTACAGGGTAAAGTCGCAACTAACCAGCTTAGAATTATATCATCATCAAATCTCGGTACTGACCACGCAACATATTCTAAAATCAAATCTAACAACTGTAAGTTGTCCTGACCCATCAACTCTTCCACGCTATTGTGGATGAACGTTGTTTCTTCTATAGTTGCCATTAAATCTCATAATCCTGTGCCCACAATACTTGATGACGATTGTACTGGCGTATATACCTCATATCCAAGTTCTAGGAACTTAGTTATAAATTTATATTCAGTAATATCGCCTTTGGTTAAACTATCCATAAATCGGTGAGACAGGACTCGAACCTGCATATCCTCCTCGCCCCAAACGAGGCGCGCTGCCAAATTGCGCTACTCACCGTACATTATGCCCTATCCCCGCTACCATCATCCACATCTGAATGATATATCTCAGCCATCCACAGCCATAGCCACTCGGGCATAGAAGGTGGATACTCAGGATGGCCTTTGCAAACTTTCTGCTTAAAAGTACCCATTTGGTCAAATATTCCCGGTGCCACTATTATAACATCTTGAGGCACACAGGTACAGCCGAAAACTTGATTTTTTGCCCATTCGTAGTTATGGCCGAGCAAAAACCCACAAAATAGTATAAATATCACCAGTATTGTTTTATACACTATTATAGTACTACTTTAGTAAGACTAACCATAGAATTTAAGTTATGTGATAAATATTGATGAACCTGGTCCATTTCATCTGCGGTATGCACACCTTCAAAAAACATAAAATGGTACATTCCTGCGTGTTCACCATTTATTCCTAAATTATAAAACGCTCTTTCGCCACCGCCAGTTGTAATACTTTGACCGTCCCAAGCACCAGAGCCCGCTTGTGCTCCACCGTCAATCCACATTTTACCAATTCCTGCGTTGCCATCTAATCTCCAAGTTAAAATATGTCTACCTTGCCTATATGTGCTTGCAGGTGCCCTGTATACAGCAACATCGTCTTGATATGCCATAGACCCACCAACGGAATCTTGAAATTTTAATATTATCCTAGCAGTAGCATTCAAATCCCACACCCACCCATTGCCTGCGTTTGGAACATCCATAGCTGCATATATAGTATAATCACCACTAGAACTTGCAAAATTTGTATTGACTTCATAAGTTGTACCATGAGTAGCAGTAGCATATAATGAATTACGACAATATCTTTTATCTCTTGCATCTGCTCTTGCTGTACCCCTATTATTATTAGAAGCTGTAGCATTCCAATTATTACCACTAAAATCTTGCCATATATCAATAATGCCATCGGTAGCTGTCTCAACACCACCTGTTAACATACCACTAGCTCTATTCAGGTTATAGTCTAACAACAAACCGCCCAACCCTGATGGTTCAAACAGGGCGGTAACAACACCATCTGCTTCAGCAGGCACAAAGTGTCCAAGAGTTGCGTTATAAGCTAAAACCTGATTATCATTTGGAGCAGTGGCCTGAATATCGTGTAATTGTGACAAACCTGGAAATCTAGCTTCAGAGCCCTCTCTCCAAAACAAAGGATGTTGACCAACAGCATATGGTCTCGCTGTTTCAACATTAACACCTTCTACATAATTAAACTCACTTGCGGGAGCATCTATTCTAATTTCTTGTTCACTTACGGCACCATTTACAAAAATGCCTACAGCATTAGTATATTTAGTATCTGCATCAATATAAAATGCGTAATGTCCTGAAGAGGCATTGATAATATGTCCCGGTTTAGTAGTTTGATATGCTCCCACACCTATTCTAGTAGTGCGACCGTTTACATTAGTGTATCTACAATTTTGTAACAATATACCGTGACCAAATTGTTGTGACTCAATAAATCCAGAACCGGGCGCTGTTGGTGGCCATACTGTAGGTTTACCAAAGGTTATTCTGTTTAAATTGCCAAACCACGAATTTACAATCTGAATAGCCGCAGGAATTTCACTTCTACCTTCCATGCCTACATCTCTAACCTCAAAAGCTATGCTATTCATTATTTTAACAACTGGAGAATTATTCCAACCCGCACTAAATGAACCGTTAATAACGCTACCATTCAACCGACCCCAAAATAGTTGACTATTACCACCATGGCAGTTAATCATTTGTGATGATTGAAAACCACTCCTATCCAATGCGGGACTTGATGCACCAATTAAAACCCTATAATCTGCTCTTACTAAGAATCCGTGTGTGGCAGGAAAGTGTTGGTGAAAATCTCCACCGGGTTCAATTTCGCCACGTATTCTCTCAAAAACACATTGAAGTGCTGAACCATCCATCCAAATTCCAGCCGGTGTCTCTAGAAGGTCACCCTCAACTTTTATATCATGGATGTGGGCGGTAAAACGTTGGCTCTCCCATGTTTCACTATCTTGAGTTGCTTCTACATCATTAAGTTGACTGCCTACTATTTTTCTAGCAATAGGACAGATGCCACTTGTGCTATTATTTGGCGCATTAATTGATAAATGACTAATTTCTTGCGCTAAAGCATCAGTGCCTGTTATAAGTTGACCACTAGGACTATTAGATGTAAATGCTGTATCTAATGTAACTGTACGGTCAGTTTTAGTTATACCTTGATGTAACCCATCATATTGTGCAGAACCCCTAATAGCATACGGGTGTTTAAGTGAGCCGCCCATGTGTAATGTTGATGTTGTTACAAGAATGGCAGCCCCCCCATTCGCAGATACTATAGTTATAATATCTGAAACTTTAGGAGCCCACTCAATTACACCCTTAATTATTGCATCTTTGTCTGTAAGTAGACTGGCTACTGGACCTGGAAATGTGTCCATAGCAAAAATCTTCGTTGTGTTCATACCAGCACCACGAAGTCTTACAGCGCCACGACCAAACCCTTGGGCAGCACCACCACCAGTTAATCTTGGTGTTTGTGGTAACAAAATAGAATCATTTACATAATAAGTTCCAGGTGGCAAAAATACTTCAAAACCGTGCGAACGATTTTTTGTATCTAATTCTCCAGAATTAGCCATACCTTGCCAATTGGCAAAATCTATCGCTGCTTGAATTGATGGTCGGTCATCTCTACTGGGGTCACCAGAACCTTGAGCACCAAATTGCTTAGCATTAATAGTTGTCAGTAAACTGCTGGGGGCGGCGGCAAGATTATCAATATTAATAGTGGGCGAAGTAATAGGGGTAACTCTAAAACCTAACGAACGAATACCGCTTGACGTTACAGGGAATTGACGCAGCACTATCTCTGTATCATATGTTGATACATTGGTACTAGCAGTATCGATAGGGACAGAGAAGAGGGTTAGCGGTTCATTTTGTACCGCTAATTGGTCTCTTTCTATAGAATTGGTGATATTTGTACCAAAAGATTTGGTGGGATTATTGATATCACCTGCTCTGGCAATCGAACCACCGTCATTTTTGGAATTTCCAGTAGTCGCTGGAATAGTTGCCATGAAAACCCCCCGGTTTATATGGTAGGCGATAGAGGAATCGAACCACTGTTTCTAGCGTGTAAAACTAGAGCCCTACCATTGGACTAATCGCCTGTACTTATTTTTTGATATAATCTTCCTAACTACAGTAATAATACACCAATCTGAGAAAAGTTTACATATAGTAAGACATATCCACTTTGTAGTTACATTTTTCAAAAGCTTCGGTGTATTTGGGTAGCCGAAAAACCCTCTCAATTTCATCTATATCTTTAGTAGATAAATTACTAAATTGTTTCTTGTTATAGTTTTGTGGCTCACGCTCAGCATATCCTTCTAATGAATTTGCTTCAACAGGTTGTGTAAAATCTAAATCGTGTAATTCTGGTAACATTTCTCTAATACCGTCAGCACAACCTACAGGATTGGCCATAAGGCCCTCATACTTAAGAGATACAGTTGGTACTATATTATCCATATTCCATGTCTGATGTACTAATATGCTTGCGGCATGATGGGCACACCGTTCAATAGAATAGCCGTTTCGCCGTCTTACACCTTCGGCCACAGCAAACGGATTTCGAACCATGATTATAAAATATGAGGCAGCAAAATTTAATTGTAACATTGCAGCTCTTACGACGTTAGGAGGACTTTTCTCCAAGAACAAACAATTGGGTATTGACGATTTAGGATTTCTGTGCCATTCTTCCAACCAAGCCTTTTTAGCTACATTCCAATTATAATTTTCTGGCGTTTGAAAATAGCCCGACTTTTCAGTCCACATATTAGCGATACATAATACAGCAGGTATTGGTAAATGAGTCTTTAGAATGTGTTGACCTTCTGGTATGAATTTATTACCGTCTCTACCTTCAGAAAATGGAAAACCCACGACACTCTCACATTTTGCCAACTGGTGAGTTAAAACTGTAGAGCCACTTTGATTCGCAACCAGTAAAAATAAATATCGTTTAGGTGGCATTAGTTTGGTTTCCGTAAAGTGACAAAACAATTGTTTGTACCATCTAGCATAGGATTATCGACAATTTTGTATTTGTATTTATCTACAATCCATGCTACTACGCAATCTAAATTATAGGTTTGCTTTGCTGTTGGTTCCGCTGGTAATTGTTCATTCATCCATAATGCATAATTATTGTTTGCTATATTTAGATATATATCCATATCATCTTTACGATAGGGCTGCTGCCATGTATCATGAAACGCCACAAACCCTCCCGGTATCAAAGACGATTCTATATTTTCAAAATCAACTAAGCAACCTTTAAAACTGTGCCAACCATCTATAAATACAAATCCTAGTGGAGACCCATCATATTTATCTTTTAGATAGACGCTATCAGTTTCAATCTTTTTGTGTATATCATTAAACTGTCCAAATATATAAAGATTTCTATCAAAAACTTCACCAAAATCACAAAAATTTCTATCAACAGAATAAACTGTGGGCTTAGCACTAAAAAATCTACGAGCAATACACATAATCGTTGCAGAGCCACCACAAAACGAACCTATTTCCATCCAATTTGTTGTTGGGTCACTATTTAACGCGGTCCACATTAACGATTCTTGTTCATTGGGCCACAAACCAATTGGGTTAGGGTACGTATGTGGCACATAATTAAATTTCTGAAACTCTGTCATCAACAAAAGTTTTGTTTCTTGTTCGTACATTTATATAACCCTAAAGCTTTTAGCTACATGAGGATGCTCATTACCCTCTTGAACTAAGGGATAACAGTTAATGCTATATTCTAATGTTTTTTCTCTGTGGGCCGCGCTTTCGCCATCTGCTGTCATTTGCCAAAATGGGGTGCCACCCCAATCATCATAGCCTATTATAGTATTAGGAATAATCAATTTGTTACGAAACATAAAATCTAATAAAGTGGTGGTTGAACTATATAAATCTACATCCACATCAACAAAAATAGCCGGTTTCATATCATACTTTTCCACTAGGTCATCAGTGAGTATGTCATCAAAAAATCCTTCAATAAAATGAAACTCAATATTTTCTAAATACGGTTGTAAGTCTCTAATTAAACACTGAATCGCATCTTGAGTATCTTCAACTTCAAACCAATCTAACATACTAAATGCACCTTTAGACCAACACTCTTGTCCTAATGGTTCTTTAGTTTCTTCTGGCAAGCCTACACAAGAATCAAATCCAAATACTTTGCGCACAGATATATTAAGCTTTTCACATGCGTAAAGTATCTGCGTAATACTACGTCCTGTCATCACGCCAAACTGATATATATCCAGATGCTCGGTTGTTCCTACAAACGACTGTAAACTTCTATATCTAATTCCACCTTCTGGTGGGGATTCTAAATTTATTTTTTTATAGTCTATAAAAGATTTCATTGAGTTATATCCTAATTAGTCCTAATTTATATGCCTTGTTATATATGCTCGATATAGTTCTATTTAAATAAGATACGGTTTCTATAAGTGTCTGAGAACGATAATGGTTGATTAAATATTCTTCTTGTTCTTGGGTCCAAAATGTAGAATGCAGCTCAAATTTAGTATGCAACTTATCGTGTTTTCTTTTAAGACAGAATCCTCTATGTTTATAAATATATTCTCTAAACTTAATAGAATCATTAGTACACATACACAAAGTATATAGGTACATATTTTTGCAATATTTAGATTCCATAAAACCAATATCACCCAAATGTGTTTGGATACCCAACAAAAACTTTTCATTAGCACAATATATACGTGTATAATACTGATTTTTCTGTCTGATATATATACAACCATCACCGTCAAAATATCCACACACAAATGATGACATAAAATTATTTGGTAATTTGTTAGGTATAATTTCATTACCAGTTTTCTGTTCGGGTACGCCTATATCTATTATTCTATTATAAATCTTTTTATTGAATATACGAAGTCTAACTGCTGAATATGTTGTATTATTCTTTTTATAATACTTTTTAGTATGTGTAATAGGTTTATTAGGACAAATCTTATCTGTAATCCATTCTAGTATATTAATATCTTTGGGAGACAACTCAAAAGATATCATATAATGATGACCACCCTTATTTGATAAATGTCCATCTGCCATTAAAAATCCCAAAAAATATGCTAAATCATGACTCCAATACCTAAAAAAATCATAATTATATTCATATATCTGATAAGCCATTTAAACTTTGCCCCACTTATCAATTGCGTCATAGTATTCCTTCCCATAGTCCCCATCAATTGCTTGTCTCATAGCCTTAGCCCCCGCTAAAGTACCACTAGGGTGGCCATGAATCGCCCCACCCACGTTTGCCATATAGTCTGGCCCAACCTTCTCAGTAACATGGTCAACCAAACCGGGGTGCATGCCGCATGATAGAGCCGGCACTACATTATACTGCTTTAACGTATCAAGAATTAGGGTCATCTCAGCTTCACTAGTATCTGAATACCCACCAATCATACCAGCATGAATGAAATCAACACCCATTAACCCTGCTAATTGACAAATAACTGTCCAATCTATACCATATCTGTGGTCATATTGGGTAAATACTTTATCACCACTTTTTTGGAAATGAATAAACGAGGCACGGCTATGATTTCTTAATGTTCGATATATTCCTAATCCACACCACACGTTAGCATGAACACCTAAATAAACACCGTGGGCCGCAACATAATTAGCACGGTTGATACAAGAGGGATAATCACTATTAATACAAAAGCAATATATAACCTTCTTATCTGCCAAGTATTTAGCTATTAATGGAACTCGTCTCTCGATAGGGCATCTTTCGGGGCCTCCCATAATTTCATCTTCCTTGATAAAATTTACTCCACCCTCAACTAATTGTTTGACCATGTATAACAGTTGCTCGGGATTAAGACCAACCTTAGGTTTGATAATAGCACCAAGAAGGGGCCTATCTTTAGGCACACCAGTAAAGTTGCGTGCTCCCGTCATACCGTGTAGGGGGCCTCGAAAGACATCATTGGGCACTTTAGCTAAATGGTTTGGTAGAGTAAGTGCCGTAAGCCTACATCTCACTATAGAATCAATATCCATTTGCCCACCCATAAGATGGCATAAAAGTTGGCTAACTCCATCACTTTTTAGGTCAAGGTTGGCTAATGGAAAAGCGATTGTAATATGGCCTCTAGCTTCTACCTTGTCCTTAGTACCGCTTTCTATAATCCAAGCACAATGGTTCTCAATGAGTTCTTCTGTCTCCCAGTCGTTCCTTACGTTAGGATTTCCGATACTTTGGCCAACGGCTAATTGATAGGCGGCATTATATATACTCTTAGTACTCATGATGTGATAATCAGCTAAGATATACTTCTCAGTATCAATCTCAGAGATTTTTTTAATGATGTCCATCATTGTATTATGTGCTTATCGTTAAGGACAGAAGGGATTTTAACAACTATTACTTCACAATCTTCCAAAAATATTGGGTCTGCTATTTCATTTTTCTCCAATATAAAGATAGAACCACCATGAATAGTTTCACCTTGTATAAGCATTTTGCCCCTAATAAGGTAATTTATTTCTCTAGCTCGGGCATGAAAGTGCTTGTCCCACTTTTCTCCCTGCTTATGATACTTGTATCCTACTTCACATATAGACGTTTGATGGGCGGACGGCTGAAAATTTCCTACGAACCATCCACCGTACATATCATCCATCTTCATAACTATCATGGTTCCGAATCCTGTGTGATTTTAAATCCAAAGTAATTTAACATATCCTCATGAGGAGTCAATATTTCTCTAATCTGTTTTATTTCAGACTGTTTATATAGTTGCATATATTCATGATTTTGATAGTACTGTATGTCCTTTTTTGTATAATCAAATGGCATTCTAGTATCCAATGCTTCACCACGACCCGCACCCATCTTTTTACTGGAATATAACCAATTTTCGTTTTTCCTTTTCAAATTAAATTTCTGTGATATAGACACAAGAACATTGTCTCTACGTTCATCATTATTTGATAAGTAATAAGTATCAACAAACATACCTATGTCACACAGTTGTAATAATTTCATGTAATCAGTATACAACTCACAATACATATTAAAATATTTTGCTATTGATGGCTGGTCCTTATTGTTGGCCCTCATTTTACTTTTATATATTGAATATGGATTTTTGATTGTAACAATGACATTAAGATTGTACCCAAGTTCAGGATTGTGCATTCCATGCTTAAAACTTTCAATATTATTATGTATACTTGTATTAACTTGCACATCAATAAAATTGTTGATGATAAGCCATTTAATATAATTAGTTCCAGACCTCATTGCTCCGTATTGTTTAATTTCAATCATGGATGTGCTATTCCGTATTGAAAGAAGTTCATAACAGGTTCAAAATCATGTAAGATTCTTGCTATAATTTCTAAATCCTCAGTTCTATAAAATTTCATGTACTCTTGATATACTGCAAAATTGAGATTTTTATATGCTGTGGGGAAAACAAACTCATCTTTTGGTGTTAACTTAAATTTTCTACTTATATACGATATTGCATGATACGTGTCTTCTTTTGACAATAAACTTTCTGCCCGAATGTATGTACCTTTGCTACCAGACTTAAGAATATCCATATACCATGCATTTTGGTGCCCCCACAGGGCGAAGTAATTAATATCAATGGGTTTTATACGAAAGTCATGCATTCTTCGTCTCATACTAGTATACCACCAGTAAGGATTCTTGACCGAGACTAAATGAATGCCCCCTCGGACAAACTCAATGTCCTTATAGTTATCATTTAATAGTTTCTTTACTGCATTTTGACCGCAAAATGGAGCACCAGTTTGTAATATAGTTTTAGTTGTCATTTGTATATTGTATAATTATAAAAATTTAACATATCTTTTGCTGGTTCTAATATGGCATTAATGTGGCTGAAGTCATCTTTGGTATACGCTTGCATGTATTTTTGTTCATTATAATAGTTATTATCGAAATCAATATGCGGTAGCTCTCGTGGCTGTTCTTCGGCAAGAGCTATGCTTATTTTTTTGTCTGCATACACCCAAACATTATTGTTTGTTTTTTTAGATAAATGAAAACAGTGTTGTATTTGTGTCATTACACTATCTTTTTCTTTATGCGGCAACGACAGTTTTTCAGTATTTACAAACATACTATTTTTATTTTTCAATAAAATTAATTGATATAATGAATATAGACTTATATATTTATGAAAAAAACTATCATTGATTGGACGTATCTTTATAGAGTTGAATGGGCAGTCCATCCAAGATTTTTTGTGTGTTCCATACTTACTAATACGTTTTGCTTCGCTTATATATAATGCGTATGGATTTTTAATTGAAATAATAATATTAATATTTACATCGGATAATTCATGAGGACCATGTTTGTGTCCACCCTTGCTAGTATTAACCGTAACGTTATTAAAATTGTTAGTAATTAACCATTTTAAATAATTAGTTCCTGAGCGCATTGCACCATATTGTTTAATTTCAATCATAGTATAGCTTTGTTTATATAATAAATATTTCTATCCATACTTCATTAATAGCTTCATAACTACTATCACAACCAGAATAATATGGTTCTAAATTAACTTCAACCCTAATAGCTTTTAGAGTATCTAGATAATCTCCCATACCTATCAAACAAGGTATTTCTGCCCCTTGAATATCTAAATCAAGAATATCTATATGTGGTATATCGTTTTCTTGACACCAGTCTCGTAGGTTCACACATTCGACTGGTATTGGCGAATGGTGTCTCCAAGGATGCTTATGTAGATATTTATCATCAAAGGGAAATAATGAGGAAACACCAACGTTGCCACCTTTTGCGACATCAACACTATAAAAATCAAGAGTAGAATTCTTATCTGTTAGTCCTTTCGGTACAAAATGAACATTGGGATGTTTATCAGCATTTATTTGACATATACATTCTTGTAAAGGGTTTGGTTCAAAACAATACACCTGCGCATTTGTAAAAATTTGTGCTAGAGCTAATCCTCCCCCACAATCTCTAGACCCCCCTTCTACAATATATTTAATCTCATCTTTTTTGATATAGTCAGCAAATATTGTATATATTTCTTCGTGGTCATCAAAGGCAGAGAGTAATGGTTGTGATTTGCCCATTGTAGTAATAACTCCTTTTGGTACTCTGTTGTATTACACGCCTAATTTTTTCTTATCTAAATAGTGAGGAAAATATTGGTGTGAACAGTGGTGAAATTTAATTAAATCTGTATACTTTTTTAGGTCTTCAGGAGTACCAATGGGATAATGTTGTTCTACATGATGTGTAATAATACGAGCACCATCGCTAATCATTCTATTATATGTAGGACATACATAAAATTCATTATTAACTCTAATATTTCTTTTTATCATACTCTCAGCAGATGACACAAAGTCTTTTCCTCCAGACCAGTAATATACTCCGCACGTCGCCAAATTGCTTATAACTTCTTTTTCTTTGCATTTAGTAACAAATGAATCGATACCATCTACTTGTACATAACTATTTTTGGGACTATCAGAAGAGAATGTTAATATACACCCATCACAATAATTTTCTTGTATAAGCTTCAAAAATAATGTGGGTTGCCAATCCATTATTTGGTCACAATTAGCAATCAACAGTGGTTCATTATTATTAATGTGTTTTTTCGCTAACAAACACGTACAAGCCGCCCCCTCTGTAACGTTTGCTATGGGTATAATACGGTTGTTCGGTGTTATTCTATTAATTGTACGTATTAATTGTGGATAATTTCTTATATGCTGTTGTTGAACTAAATAAATATATGTTCCATATATCTTTATATTATTTACAACAGCTTCAATCATTGGTACCCCATTCACATCGATTAAAGGTTTGGGCAATTTATATCCTGCATCTACAAATCTACTACCGTGCCCGGCCATTGGAATAACGATATTCATAATTATAAAAGACCTATTTCATCTTTCACTTCTGTTTGTTTATCTTCAATACTTTGTTCCATAAATCCATTTAATACTCTGGACACAAATTCTTCATTAGATTGTTTCAAACCTAAAATGCTGTCACCATAAAAACATAAGGCAAGTTTGACCAAATGTTTTGGACATAACTTTTTTTTACTAATTACTGCTAGTGCTAAGGCTTCTTTACCCTCTTCTCTACACACAACGCAATGGCCTATTTTTTTATTACTAATGAATTTCATTATATTATTTCTGTATGCCGTTTACCAAAGAGATAATGACTATCCTCAGAGGGAGTGTATATTTTGCCCCAATCATATTGTCGTAAGTTGTTCATAAACGTATGGAAAAAATGCAAGTTATCCATTTTTTTGAAGTCGTCTTGATAAGCTAATAAATAATTATCATGTAAAATTGTTTCAAGCCATGTCTCTTTTGTTTCTAAGGGGGATTCACTTAAGGAATACAAAGCAATTAATAAACTACAAGGTTTTAATTCTTCAATATCAGTAATCCAATTGATGCTTACTTTTTTCAAATCAAAAAATTGTGATAAGTAGTACTTTTGTATTTCACGCAATTCTGGTAAGTCATATATATAATATTCTCCGACAAAACCTAGCTTATGAATTAATCGACACATAACCCCAAAGCCCGCACCAACCTCAACAATGGTATTTAAACTACTCACTTTTAATTTAGTAAAGTCTACCCATTTACTTAAATGAAAAGCCTGTTGAACTGTACTGGCATCACTGTCTGTTAACCACTCATCGCATCTTTCAATACTAGGGAATGAAGTTGTGTCCAAAGCATTCATCCACACTTCTTGTAAGCCGTGTTTAGATAGAATATGTTTAGCCTTATTTCTAATACTATCTCGATTGCTTACCAACATTGTTTGACGTATGATACGCCAGTCGGGAAAGGTAGATATATCTGATGTCAACAACAAACCCCTAAGTGTTTCTCTAGTCCGTTGCCAAAATTCAACTTCTGGTGTTGGCATACTTTTCCTTTAATATAGTTTATTTAAATTTTAATTCTAATTCTTGATGACATGCAATAATATTATCAAAATTCATATTGTGTAAATCTATTGTTTTGCCTTGTAAAAATAGTTTATTTAACTCTTCTTTACTATAAGGGTGGAAGTGACCGTACGTAGCCGCCGACTGTTGTAAAATTTGATTAATAGGTAGATTAACTTGAACACTATGTTTGTGTGAAGCCAAAAGTGACTTGGTTTGTTTACTAGCATAGGTATACAGACCACCTTCTAAAGCACTTGTGTTACTAAAGGATAGGTTTTTAACTATCTCCCATAACTCATTCCTTCTATAAATATGGCCATCGGTAGAATAAACATAACCATAATTGAGTGTGGGAGGAATTTTTTGATAATCCCATGCAATCATATCATTATTGAGTTCTATGTAATTTTTTAGTGGTGGTTGATATTGTCCATTATAACAGTTTTGTAAGATGGTGTTCAAACCCAGTCGTGGGGAAAAACATAAGATGTTATCGTCCCAAGCTTCAAAAATTTCGTTGATATTATCATCATTAATCATGCAAGGTCTGAACAAAATATTGTCATCGCACATCAAAGAAACAAATTCGCTCTGATTATTTTTGTCACTAAGAAAGAGTTTACTATATTTCTCAAATTCGTCTCCTTTATATTCAGACACTATCGGTATATCTTGTTCGTCCAAATGATTAAAACATAATTCATAACCCTCACCAAACTCATGATTACTAAATGACCATATAACATTTAATTGAAATAATGGGTTGGTAAATTTGGCCAAACTTGAAATTAAACTGTGTAATTGCATAGCCCTGTCGTGAGACCAAATAACTACGCTAATCTTTTTGCTTATTTTTATCATCATGTTCTTTTATAAACTTATGAATTTGTCGGTGATTGATTCCATATCCCACGGCGGGCAATCTCCATAATACAATACCTACTATAACTTCACCAGAAATATCAAAAATACCACTACCACTTCTTCCTTGATGTGGTTTTGGTTGAAAATATAATCCATTAGTTTTAGCAGACTCTATGTGTCCTATAAATGCAGTGGGCCAGTCACCATTAGGGCAACCGGCTGATATAATTGTTCCGTTATCAGCTAAGGTTAAAATATCATTAGCAAGAGGAATGGGTTTTGGTATACTTTTTTTAAAATAGGAAAATTGTGACTTAGGCATTTTGATAATTGCAAAATCCCTGTTGCCGCTTTCTAAAAAACTAAAAAATCGTTTTGGTGAGTCTGCCTTATAGATACATTGGTACGTAACAGCAATCATTCGTGGATACGGTTCTCCATCCACATAAAAGTTTACAGACGACAGCGCTGAGTGATTGATTAAGTGACCCGCTGTAATTATGTATACGCTTTCTTTATCTATCTTATATATTGTTCCAGAACCACGGTGCCATGTATCATCACTATGTTTTACCACTATCCTACATGTTGCATTCAATACATCCCTAATCGACGCATGACTTTGGCCAATAAGGAGACAGAGGCTCATTACCAGCGTTAGGATTGGTAGTAAAATTATATTCACGAAATTTCTCCATTAGTGGTACTAGAAAGTTAAAGTTGGGTTCAACATATGTTACATTAACCCCAGTAACATCCACAAAATGGTCCCATACCTTTTCAACTTCCTCATCAATAAGATGTGAGCCGTGTAGGTCCGCCATGACCACGTCAGCTATGCCCTCTTGCCACAGAGCAAACATGCACTCATTACAGCACTGACCCGTTACATACGCTACACTGCCCCCTGGGGGGCGTATAACACAGTTTGCTAGAGCATTCCGCTCAGAATGCACCATCCAAGCGTATTTGTCTGGTCGCTTGTTGGGCAAATTGATATCATCCATGCCCTTTGGAAACCCATTACAACCACAAGACAGTATACGATGTTCTGCGTCTGTAATCACACACCCATGCTTAGTCTCAGCATCATGTGAACGCTGGCTAAAAATAAAGGCCATCGCAAGGTATATATTATCCCACGACGGCCTTTGAAATTCTGCTCTATTGACGGACATTAAATTTTCCTTTTTGTCCTACGCTTCTCTCTTAAATCTTTACTCTTCTTCTTATCAGCCTTACTCATCTTATGACTAGGGCCGCTCTTAGGGTCGGATTTCGTATATGTTGTCATAGAAATCTTCCGTAGCCTTTTTTTCTGCTGCGTTTAAATCAGCACTTAACTTACAGTCACGACATGCAGGTTCCAGAATTCTGGTTGGAGGTAACATGCGAATTCTAAATGGGAATTGCCTATTAATAATATCTTCAGCAATCTGCTTAGCATAATTTTTTTGCCATTCGTGTCCGATATCTTCTATTGGCAACTTTGAAAAATACTCATCACCGGGCAGTTTTGTGTCTGGATGTATTGCAAAATCTACCCCAGCCGTTTTAGCCCATTCAGACATACGTCTAATAGGAACTACTAAATTGAAGGTTTCTCCAGCACCACGAACCAACATGCCCATGTACAACCCTTGTTCCGTATATACCCCACCACCAGATGAACCGGGAAATGCTGCTACGGTAGTTTGGTCATAAGGCTTGTTATTAATAACGCGACCGACCTGACTCATGATACCAGTAGTCATCGAGTTAGCACCCATTTGTCCCAAAAGACTACCAACATGTAAAAGAGGAGTACCGATTGGTAGAATTCCCTCTTCTAGATAGAATGTAGCTGACTCTTCTAGAAAGTTCTCTTTACGAATGCGTAAAAGTGCCAAATCTTCACCAGACGTTGAATTGGAATACCTTATAACTTCAGCATCCATCTTTAGTTCACCAACACGACGACCATCTTCGACCAACTCTTTAATAACTTGTGCATCATCAAAAAATACAATTTGTCTACTTATTCCAGTTTTAGGGTCAATAACTGAACGCACTCTACGCAATCCAGCTACTACATGACCAGCGGTCCATACAAAGTTTATTTTCTTGTCCTCTTTATCCAATTTAGTTACGACAACACCAGAACCTTCTGAACGGTTTGACCGAATAGTAACAGAAATAGCTTGTAAGTGTTCCGCTACTTCAACTGGAGTTCGTTCGGCAACAACAACCGTAGAAACGATTAGCATTACCATCAATCCATAACATGTTCTCCTAACCATTAAAACACCCTCCTGAATAAGTTTTTGTAAGACCTACATTATATTAGTCAACTTTACTTAAAATAGTTGTCAAAATCTTTATCGTCATCATCAACTAAAGTATACATATAACTGAACATAGAACTGCGAGCAAGGTCTGGTGGCTCAGTATGAGAATCAGCAAGCCAATGAACTGGGTCTGCGTAACCTTTCCTTACGCTTCTACTAACTGCTGTACTGCAAACAGGATATGTGTTTGCAACCCACTCGTCATCAACATTAACAGTGTTTATCAAACGTAAGCCGAGCATATGATGCCCCGCTAGTTTTATTATACGCTTCCACCCATAGGGAAGACCAGTCATTTTTCTCATGCAATTGGTAACTTCCAAAGGATTTAGGTTAACCCAATATCCCTCTGGACGTTCAGCATCAAACAACTGGATTTTTCTACTTGGTCTAAATACGTCTATTGTGCCCGAATACTCTTCAATTTGTGTTCGTAGACTAACAGTTCTACCACCCATCCATTCACGAAATTCAATACATTCAAGAACCGTAGGAACAAATATTCCCTGCTCATTTTTGCTGTACTTCCATGATGCAATAGCCGCATGTGAATGTCGTCCTCTTGAAGCCTTCTTAAGAAGAAATGAACTAATACCCTTACCTCTATAAAGCAGGATATCAGCCTCCCTTATTAATGATTCAACTTCAGAATACTTCCTGTATATGTAGTTGTTTCGTGGTTTTGTGAACATTAGTACCTCTATAAAAAAGGCCCCACCCTACGTGAATAGGGCAGGGCCATGACCGAACAGTAATTTATGAGACGACTGCTAGGTTATTATTGAATCAGTGCGTTTCCATCAATCTCAGACTGTTCGCCGGGGCTAACTGTATTGCCACCCTCTGTGGTGATACCTTCGCCAACTGGAACACTATGAGTAGTAATCTGACGCAAACGGTCTTCAGTGAAGAACGCTGTGTAAGGATGCTCGATACCTTCGACTAGTGGAATAAACTCACTTGCCTTGTAGTTTTCGAAATCCTCTGCTGTCAATAGGAAATCAGGGTCTTTAGCTGATTCGAGGTTCACATTGAACAACTCAACAACCATAAGACGGTAAGCTTCACGATACGGCCTCTTCATCAGTTCAGCCGAACGAACGTGGAAGTCGTTTGTCCAAGTATTAGCTTCTGAAATCTGTGCCATTTGGCCTAAGCCATACAGGCATAGTTCACACCAACGCTTGGTCCAACGATTCTTTTGGTCATAATAACGTACTGGGTAACGTCGGAACACTCTGCGTACCGGAGTGATATGAGGAAAGTCCAAACGTGACTCATTGTCAGCCTTAGTGCGAGCATCGATAAATCGAAGCAAGCGGACATACATATTATGATGTGCTTTTACACAATCTAAACTTGGCACCGCTGTAATGAAGCAGTCACGCGACAGTGACAGACCCATGAGATTGTAATTGACAGTCTCAAACAATTCTGCTACAGCCGCATTTTCTGTTTCAACATTGTCACCAACATTAGCCAGCGCCCATATTACACCTTCAAATGGATATGGAAGGATGGCATCATGAATAGGTAGAATAGGACTAGTATTCTCGTTGTTGGTCAAGGAATTTTCTGGATTAGGCATTTAATTTCCCCCTCTTCTGTTTATCTTCTAGGTTCACTTAGAACCTGACGAACTAGTGTCCCCGCATTTCTTAATGATGGGTCACCGCTGTTTCTACGAACTACTTCATCAATCGCTCTAAGTACATCATCCGAACTATGACTACGCCATGTAGGCACACCAATCGGCACAGGACCATAAGCATTAGGATAACTCACAGGAGTTACTGGTACTGTACCATCGACATATGGATACTTTGCGTCAGGGTGCGGATATAGTTTAGGAGCCTCCGTTGGTACGTAATTCCCTACGTCCGGTGGGTCTTGAAAATTGGGATGGTCATATATGTCATCCTGAAAATCTTCCCCTCTACTACGTCTCGACCTACGCTCTTGTCTACGTCGTCTCAGGCGTTGAAATGGCCTAACTCTCCTACGAGGAGTGTCATCGACTTCATCGTCATCATCATAGTCATCATCTCTGGTCTTACGACCGCCACGACCACGAATTTTTCTCTTGACAAGTTTGTCTAGACCACCTGAAACTCTGTCTTTAATCTCATCTAGATGACCGTCAAGTCTTCCACCCAAACGCCCTTCTAATTTATTAATTACACCATCAAGGCGTTTATCGACCCTACGTCTTCCAATAGTTCTCCATAAAAATAGTAGACCTACTGTTAACATGCTACCACCAGCAAGAAAACTGGTACGCTCAAAAACTGCACCATTGCCAGCAGTTACACCATCAAACGAATGAATAGCGTCGGTTTCCAATTTATTGTTGACATCTACTTGTACTTTAAGGTCTGTATTGGCATTTGAGAGTAATGACCGAAGTCCTATAAGTTCACCACCTTTAGCTGCCAATTCTTCATTACTAGCACTTAATCGAATGTTTACATCACTCAGTGATGCGTTAACTTGATTAACATGTTCCTCAAGTGCATTGGTCCTTTCTGCCACATCAACCAACTTTGTATCTAACTCACCATTAGCCTTTCTGAAAGCATCTAAGTCTACATCAACAACAAGCTTTGCGGCAACCAGAGTTTGTACTTCATCTTCAAGGTCACCAATTGTCCCATTTAATACCTCAATTTCAGCTTCAAGCTTCTTAATCTTGTCACTACCAGGAAGATTAGGACCACCGGGTGAAACGCTGCCGGGTGGCTTTACTCCACCGGGCCAAGGTGAACCGGGATTAGTAGAACCTGGAGGTGTACGGTCTCCAAAAGGATTCTTAATGTTACCACCGAAAGGATTACGTCCGCTACCACCGCCGTCACTAGGAGGACGCTGTGTAAAGGGATTGTTACCGGGTCCAAGCGGAGGAACGCCACCACGGCCCCCTCTACCACCATCATCAGGTCTACGATTGCCACCACCATTAAAACTTCCACCACCCCGACCGGGGCTACAACCACCCGGTCCACACGCGGTGTCTTTAACGTTAACGTCTATAAGACATTCACCGTCACGATTAGTATGACAGGCAACCTTATGACCACACACCTTGCAAATCCCATCTTTGAAGATAGGAACCATCTTATTTTCACTTACTGGTAGATAATCATCTGGTAGTTCATCAAAGGTAGTACGACCATTAATGGCGTTGTAAAGTGTGTCTAATGAAACGCCCCCACCACGACGACCACTAACACTCCAAGCCAGCAAAACACCAACTCTAGTGTGGAATTCGTCATCCTCATCTTTCATTACAACCATGATGCCTGTGCCTGATTGACCGCCAACAGGTGGTGGTCCAAACAAAACACGGCTTCTATCGTTACCGATGATTCTACCTTCCCAGCCTTGTACCCATCTAGCTTGAGGGCAACCGGCTGCCATGATATAATCACCAGAACGAACTTGATAGCCTTCTGGTGCTAATGGAATTATTCTTGGTCCATAGTCACCAAAATATCTTTTATCAACACGAACGATTGCAGCATCAAGTGTACCTTGAAGCCTACGCCATGTTACTCTGGCTGGTAGGGGCTGTGTCTTATATCCCCATCTGAAAAACTCAACATTAACTGTACGGGCTCCGCCCACGACATGTGCATTTGTAAGGATGTAATAATCCTTTTCATCTTCTGCAATACACGTTCCTGTACCCCATCCTCTACCGTTGTTGATACGGCAGACAGACTCCATAACCTCATTTAATGTAAGAGGTTCGGCAAATGAGACACTAGTACCCATCAGCACAACTAGCATGCCAAGTATGTAACGCATAACCACCCCCTGGTACTATTTATATAGAATTCCTGTCTGTAAAGTCTTACTACGAAATGATTTATATTGAATGACTATCTTATTAGATATGGTGTCATATAATAGGTGATTGCACCTAATAATACACCAATATCCAGATTTACGATAAATTAAAGAAAACCCATCTATCATCGTCTGGGTCTAACTCTCCAGAATCAACATTATTGATATATGTCATCAAAGAATCTTTGTCGTCAAAAATATAATAGTGTGGTAACATCCAAAAAAGCCAATCGGGTGCATGTTTTTTACCACCTTCTGCCCAAATTAATACTGGTTTCTTCTGTCTATTAGCCAGACTAATCTCTTCAATCGTTCCAAACGGATTACATTCCATGTCAAGGTATACTATTAAGTAATCAGATATATCAACCATTCGTAAATCAACATTACGTATAATCTTACACTCAGCTAACTTATCCCACTGTCCAGTTTCTTTCCATTCTCGTCTAAGAGAACGGTCCTCTAAATCCTCAATAGCAAAACCCAATAACTTTTCTTTCTCACAAGGGTTAAGAACTATTCCGTCAATACCTCTTATAAAGAGGGCCACCTCTTCTCTCCATCCAACACCGCCATCTTTAGCCCTATCCATCGCCCCACATAAGTATGCACGTTGATTCTTTAACCTGTTCATTTCTGCTCCAAGAGTGAGATATACTAGTTCATAGTATTATATCTCTTATCTCTTGCTCATACCAATAAAAAAGCCGCGACCGATGGGTCGCGGCTGAATCCAGATAAGAATAATCTGGTGGATGATTAACCAGTTTTCTCTTCGTAATCACCCTGTGTAGGTGTCTTACCAGTTTGCATAATAGCGTATTCACCCGGTATTACGCGGCTTGGCCTAAACCCAGCACCATTCACACCAAGGTCATCGTGCGACCCAGAGGCAGGAGCCCCTTGAAGTAGCAAACCAGTTGTATAGCTCCATCCGCCTGTAAGACCAATAGGATTGATGAATCTACTGGTTCTAATATCAAAATTATGATGGATACTATTACGGAATTTAGACGAGCCAGTAAAAATTACATTGGCTGACACTCTACGAATAACATGTGTAGTTACACCAGTATCTACAGCACCGGCGCTTCTCTTCCAATGTGGTGCAGTATTACCTGATGAGGCTAACTGCCATGTTCCATAAATATTGTTTTCACTACCAATGATAGTGCGACCAACTAGGTTGGTTACATTATTTCCATCGGCAGTACCGCCCCAAACAACAGTAGCACCATTGTTTCTAGTCGGATTAGCACTAACAGCAGTTGTTGTTGCCATTCAACAAACCCCCCACGAACTTTAACTTTTATCCACAATTCCTGAATTATTCTTCCACTCCTACGTTAGTATACACATTTTTTAAGATGGTCGGGTTCCTTAACCTGACACCCCAAAGGCCCAAACCCTCAAACATACGAAAATGTTGGGGCGTAAAGATTCTTCCAGTGGCCACGATATCCAGTTTACTGTGCTTAATTAGAAACTCAGAATTTAATACGTTATCATAAGTATCATCGGGCATCGTACCTGTGGCATTGATAACACCATCTATGTTGTTCTTCTGTAAGACGTGTACAAGGTTTATTAACCACTTGTCATCAAGCATACGATATTCTATAATAGCACGGAGAAGTACTCCATGGTCATTGCACACATTCTGACACGCTATAATATCTTTCTCGATTACGTTCCAAGAACCATTTTTAACATGGGCCATATTGATAGTTAAATCAATTACGTCCGCACCTTGCTTACAACAGGTGATTATCTCGTGTATTCTAACGACCGTATAAGAACTGCCCGTAGGAAAGTTAATTGCACACGCTATATTTGGACAATTGGGGACACCTACAAAGTGTGACTTAATTATCCCGGTATGGGTTGGAAATATACATATAGAAGCACAACGGTACTCTATAGACGTTGCTATGTGTTCTAATAACTTTTCATCGGACATATCCTTTTCGTAGCAGGATAGTTCGATATTCATGTTTGTAATTTTACTCTAAGTGATTGTATTGCTTTCCTATAATTCTTTTGTGCTGCTTGCCTAGTGTAGTTATTCGCTGACCCTATCTCATCAAATGTCATACCATCAAAGATTCGCTGACGCACGACAATCTGTTGCCTATGGGGTAGGGAATCGATTACCTCTTGCATGTCTATTGTGTTAATGCTTTCATTATATACTATTATGTCGTCCATACTATTCAATAAACTATTATGTCTCCTTAGCAGTTTTAGTCGGCTTACAAACTCTCTATCTACAACTGTATATAAATACGTGGTGAATTTGCAGCTTAATTGGTGATTATTCCAATATCTTAACGCTTGCCACAAACCGACCAGCTTACATTCTCGTACATCATCAGAACTTAGACTATGATACTTTTTTGAAATAGCTTCAATGATTCTTATATAATTAGTATTTTTACACGCTACTTCAAACTCTTCATTAGAAACATTATGCGGGGTCATACTCATCGTCCATGCACTTCTCCTCTTGAGGCAGAAAAGCTGCATCACCGCCTATATTTTTAATAACAAGACATTTAGAACAATTCGCTAACCTTACCCCTAATACTTCTACACCAAATTCATATAGTTCATCTTTGACCGCTTCAGTTAAAGCTTCCCCTATACCCTTAATATCTTGTGCTGCTTGTTGTAGACTCTTTTGAGTTATTACTATGCTTATAGCACCTAAAGATACATCGGTGATAATATCATCTATATCCCAAGCCTCACCTAATGCGGCCACGATATTACTTATCTTGTAACGAACAATACCCCCAACCACAATAGAATGGCCATCGCTAGTCATCAAGCATTGTGTCGGTAGATGTGTCGTCTGGCGCGCGGTGGGGTAAGTTACTACTTCAGTTATGATTGGCCAATAAACATATATGCCGGGATTAAGTCCCTTAACATATTTTCCCAGCCGGAAAGCAACCCCACCATGAGTTTTTCTGATAAGAAGTATACGTGGGAATAACTTACCAAACCAGTTAAAAATATCCCCTAGCCAAGAAAAAGCGGACATTTACGTACCCCCCTAGTAAATTTTGAATCTACTAGAATGATAGGTATTGTCCGCTATACCTGACTCAATAATTTGTCAAATCGTTGAAACTCAGCACATGAGGCAAATATGTACCATAATCACCATGTGCCCTATCTTCTGCTGTCATAACGACATAGGCCGCTGCCTCGAAATTATTGGTAATAATTGCATTTCTCAGTAGTAAGATTTCTCTCGTTCTTTCCACAGGAAATTCTGGAGTTTCACTATAAATGTAGACAGGCTGCATGTCTATATTTATCTGTTCAGGAGGATGGTCGGCAATAAATCTATCAACCTCCCTTTGTAGCCCTTCTATTGTTGGTGGTGCTGGCTGTGCTACTGGTGGTGGAGTTGGAGTTGTTTGAAAAGCATCTTCATATCTAATCGTAGTTCGTCCAAATACATCTTCATCCATACGTCTTACCGTATCTACAGCCTCACGAATAGGGTGTTCGTCTGATTGTCTAGTGACAGTAGTGGCGGTTCCGTTTGGAATAAGGGGAATTAACTTACCGTCTTTAGCAGAAAATTTATGGGTATAACCCCAAGCTAAGCGGATATCCATCGTAGTCTTTGATGGTATAGATATCCGAATAGTATCAAACGAACTATCGAAAGCCATTAAATAGCATGGCAACACCTGTGTTGAACGAGAAGCTAAATATATTTCATAGCCTAGAAACAACGTTTTACTTTCGCCACCAGTATTATTATCAAAATTTCTAGACCCAATCTCAAAATTACACCAATTACTACTTGGTGATACAAACCTCCTAGTTCGGCTAATAAGCCCAGTATCTAAACCCCTACATTTATGTTTGGACAATAACAAAATCCCCTTCTGTGTACCACTATTAATCATAACGGGCAGTTCATCAGCTATTTTATCTAGCTCAGTACGATACATATCGTTTTTGTACTCAAACATCATATCTTTCTTATATAGAGATAAACTGTCTGTAGGTAAGGTCAGGGAAAAATGATGATAGTAACATTGCAACGTTACTGTCATACTGGTCAGTCAATATCTTTTCTAAACCCAAAGCGATTATCTTTTCACGTAATATTTTTTCTTGTTGCTCACAGCTTGATTCTACAAAGGTATCTAATTTTTTGATATCATCTGCACCACGAAGCCTCTTGGTTTCTACACAATAGTTTTCATATTCCTTCCAATTAGTATGCCCCTTCTGAAATGGCTCGTATTTACCCCTAATCTTACGACGCATTTCTATTGACTTAACAATTTTTTTGCTACCTATACGCTCCAAGGTATCAATAACAAACCCATCATTAAGATGTTCAACTATGCATTCTTTAAGAGCAGCATATGCTTCTCTCATAGTTTTGTATATTGCTTTTGCGCCACCAATACTTAATATTCTCTCTTGTATTTTACATATAACTGTCTCACGGCCTTCATCTGTTATATCAACAAGTCTAACATAACACCTTTTACTGCGTGTAGAGTCAAACATATCCTCAGCAATAAAGCCTGCACAATTAGCCGCATAAGGATTTGTAGGTGTTCTAGGGCGCCTATCAAAAGCATTAATCAATTTACTACCCGATATGCCATGACAACCCGTACCTAATGGCATACCATCTATATTAATATAATTAGTTTCTGCATGTTGGCTTTTCAACCCACAAGAACCTATACAATTAATACAAGCATTTAAGCTTGATAATACCGTTTTACCATCATTTTCAAATGGTGGCTTATTTTCAGATGAGTGTATAACATCATCAATACGTAAATATTGAGGGTTGCTTGTCGCCAATGAAGCAATTCCTTGACGATAAATACCTGTGCGATGATTGATATAAGGATTCATATTACTACCAAATCTTTCTTGCCATGAGCTATCGTCTGTACCGATAGTGTATCAAACACCACCCTGTCACAAGGATAGTAGTTAAGGCCAGCACCGTGAGTAATTAGTGAACTAAAGAAACATAACATGAGAGTAGCAGACATAAGGTTAGTTACTAAGAACTGAGCACCTCCCGGTAAATTCATAAGGTCGGCACATGACATTTCAGCCCTATCACCATCATCAGCCGTAAGAATCTCAGGATAAGCTTCTGATATGGGGGGTGTCATATTCTCCCCATTCCTACCACCAAAGTATAGAACCTGAAGATG
>SDBT01003096.1_pt1 | contig 28899 bp, 28 predicted proteins | sample 2277101 | NCBI WGS metagenome assembly SDBT01 (sample SAMN10404973, study PRJNA504765) | marine sediment metagenome | isolation source: marine sediment core GS10_PC15, 103 cmbsf | place: Arctic Ocean: Southern Knipovich Ridge | collected 2010
ATAGGCACAAATACTCATAAGCTCACAAAATAGATATAAAACCATCAAATTAGCAGAAAAAAGCATGCCTGTTAATCCGCAAATCATAAGAATTAATAATGGGTAAAAAGCGTGCTGGCGGCGATCTAAATTAAGATATTCAGCACAATAAATGGAAACGAGTAATGCTAAACCAAAAGTAATAAGGCTGATCAAAATTGCCCCGGGTTCGTATTCATAAAAATCGGTAGATGAAAAAAGACTGGTAAGGTTGTAGTAGAAACCATTGAATGAATTATTTACAGTCTGAAGCAGTCGGCTTTCAAATATCATATAGAAAAAAGCAAGCAGAAATGACAGCGCAGTTAACAGCGCCATTGAAACATTGGTTATTTTAAAAAATCGCGCTGCCAGAAAAATAAAAATAGCCATACAACCAAGGAATAGAAATGGTATTTGAGGATATTGCAGCGAGAAGGTTACCATCCGCCTCCTAGAATTAATGGCAGTTCATTGACCACATAATCAAAAAGAGGCTTAGGGAAAATACCTGCTACAACCGTCAATACGGTGAGAGAAACTGTGACCAGTTTGATCGAAAAAGGAACCTTATATATTTGTGAGGCTTCCCCTGGTGTGAAAAACATTGTGCCAACAAGTCGTAAGATATATGCTGATGTCAAGATTGAGCCAAGTATTTCAAGAATAGCTAAAGCAGTATATGGTGTTTGGAAACCGCTGCTGAAAATCAGCCACTCGCTGTTGAAAATTGCCAGAGCTGGTACCCCTGCGATAGAAAGCGCTCCTAAAATTGTACAAGTGGTCAGAAGCGGCAGCTTATTACGCAGCCCACGAATAGCTTGAATATTGCGCCGACCCACTGCTTTTATAATCCAGCCAATACAGCAGAATAAAAGGGCTTTGACAATCGCATGATAGATCACATGCAGGGTGGCGCCCACTACACCAGAGAGTGTGAGGGTTCCTAAACCAAAAAGAATATATCCCATCTGGCTGACACTGGAATAGGCGATGATGCGCTTAATATCTGTCTCAACCAATGCCATAATTGCTCCATAGTACTCCGAGACTATTCCCACTATCATCATCGGCAAGGAAAACATAGCGAATTGGCTGGGGGTTAGAAAACTCATAGGAAAGCGTAAAATGCCATAAGTACCCATGCTTAACATGGCCGCTGCTAACATGATTGTAACTGGCATAGGAGCTTCTGAATGTGTGTCCGGCAGCCAAATGTGAAATGGTACGATTGCCATTTTGACACCAAAACCGAGCAGGAAAAGTGTGCCTATCAATGGTATTGTTTCTGGAACCATTTGAATCCCCGCCAACAAGGCGGAAAAATGATCCGTGCCGCTTTGAGAATAAACCATGATGAAAGCCACTAATACTAATAATGAACCTAAATGTGTGATGATGAAATATTTGAGAGCAACCGCGGTTTTTTTTGCGCTTTCCCCCCAATTTACCACCAATAATGCAGAAGCAATCAGCATTAATTCCCAGAAGAAATAAAAGAGAAAAATATCATTTGCCAATGTGGTCCCAGACATGCCGGCAGAAAAAAGTAATAGCAATGCGTAAAATATGTGGTTTCTGTCATCAGATTTTATATAACCTATCGCATAGATCATAGCGAAAATCGTGACAAATTCTTCAGTTAATAAAAAAGGAAAAGATAACCAATCAATTTTCAAACTTAATTGAATGCCCATCGAAGGAAGGTAATCCAAATTAAGGGGGGTGTTTAACCCCTGCTGCAACGTGGGAATATAAGCGATGAATAACCCAAGGGAAGCAAGTGATGATAGAAGGGCAATCCACTTTGCATAGCGGTGGATAGTTTTTCCAACCAGGAGCAATAAAAAAGCTGGCAGAAGTTTGACTAGAAGTACGGATAAATTGATAAATTCTTGTGTTTTCATTTCTTTTCCTCCGTATTCATCCTGTAGAAATAATTGAACTGATGTTAGGGTTGATAGCAATCAAGATTAATAAAACGATGAACAGTAACAACCAAATCAAGTTAATGCGCAAAAATCCCTGATGCATGCGCTGAACTTTGTGAGAAGAATCGATAACAGATCTTAATGTGTGCACCCAAAGATCAACACTTGTGAATTTTTCGATCTTGTCAAACAGGAAGTTAAAAATTTTTTGAATTCCCTTAATCAACTTCTCTACACTCCCGTGTTCAATGTTTTTATAAATGTATGCAGATGTAGTCATAAAAAACTTGGAAATATAAGAGGTGCTGCCGTGTTCGATGGTTTTATAAACATAGGTACCTACAGTTATTAAAAACGAGTAAACAGAAGCAGTGAAGTCTAATGGGTCTGGATTTGAACCAGTTTCTATTGCTAAGGATGGCTGTTTCCTTAAACGGATGGTGTTTACAAGGGATTTTGCGTATTTCTTGAATTCCGCGGGGTTATCTGCCAGGAAAAATAATATAAAAACTGCGAGGGCAAACGAATACCAGAAATTTAACGATAATAAAGGAAAGTAGTGAAAAAATATTCGGTTTGGAATTATCCAAATCCCTTTTCCTTTAACCAGCAAGGAGAGTAAAAATACTGTGCTGATTAAAGCTGCAGTGCAAATTCCTGCAAATGATGATCCTACAAGTATGGATTTGAAAATTTTCTTTATTTTTCCTTTATTTTTTCTTTGTTGCACCATGCTTTTCAAAGTAGAGTTATATTTCAGGATGCGAATTAATTGCATCCACCAGGTTATCCAAAGCACTGTGATAAGCGGAGGCGAAATTGAGGCTGGCATGGCGGCTTGCCATAACGCGATAAGAGAAAATCCCAGAAGTAAAAGTTGGGAAGCCAGATACAGCGAAGGATATTGGTTTTTTTGTGGCACAGGCACCAGCTCTTGCCTTAATGAGACTAATAAAAATATGAGCCTGGTCAACATCCAAAAGACCATGAAAGCCCAAAGGATATTTTTGTCCGCCAAAGCGGCCAAAAGAACTAAACAAACTGAAGAATAAAATAACGGGTTGCGGTTGAGCATCGTATCTTGGTTATTTGCTGATGTGAAAAACACTTTAGTTAATGCTGCAACACATCCAATGAATACAACCCATCCGGAAATACCATCGTTTGAAAGCAATAGTGGTGAAGTGCGGTAAAGCAGGTAGGCACCCAGGGAAGGCAGCAGCAGGTCAACAAACCAAGTACGCATTATTGGCGGCAGGGAAGAACAAATGTTTGCCCAAAAACCTAAAGGCCAGATTGCCATCTTGACCCAAACGGCTGACAATAATCCGATGGTTAGCGCAATACGTATCGCAAGTGGCAATTGAGCAGCTAGATTAAAGTTTTGGCTTATGTTAAACGTGCTGCTGTTAGTGTAAAAAAGGAAGATGGCCGCTAACAGGCCAATGTCCCCCAAGCGAAAATTCAAGAAAACAAATTTTGTGTTATCCCAAGATTGCTTACCTGAGCGAGAAAATGCCAAGGATGCACCAACCACACATAGACCAACTGCTTCCAGTGCAGCATAACGTAGTAAAAAATGTTCGGTAAGAAAAGCAGTATTCGCTACAGAAATTGAAATGAGAGCCAGCCCTAATTGTTGAGGAGAAATAACGGGGGTTTGACGGTGATAAATGACGATTATCAACAGCAGCGAAATACATACCAGCAAAACTAATAAAAGAGAAGATTTTTCAAAAAATAAACACATTTCCCCCGCGGAAGACTGCCAGGTTATGCAGAGGCGATGTGGGGATGCGGAAAAATATACTGTCAATGCTGCTGTAATCATTGCAAGCATGTTGAGAATAAACAAAAAGAACAGTGTTGGGCTGCTTAGCCGACGTGAAAAAAGAATAAATATTGCGCCCAAGCTAATCGGGATAATGACTAATGCAAGAATCAAAAAAACAGTCATTAACCTCTCAGCTTTCTCAAGAGATCTATATCCCCGCCAGGAATGTTGCGGAATATGCTGACGATCATAGCCAAAGCCAGGGCGATTACGATAGTTTCCACAATAAGCGCAGAGATGACCATGGTCTGTGCCAAATTCATATTTTCTTGTAATTTACCTGCCAGAACCAACGCCAAAGTCACGCCTTGTAGCATGATCTTTAAGCCGATGACCTGTTTAAAGGCATTCCGTTGGCTGATCAGGCAAATCCAGCCCAGAATAAAAAGTACACCACTAAAAAATGATAGGAATTCAATTTGCATCATTAATTTTCCCGATTATTTATTCCTCGTCAGGTGAAGGAAGAAGCGCAGCGACCCCAAATGCACCCGCGAGCAATATTCCTATTTGAATGATTAGATCTAAGGGGTGTTCCTGCCAAAGATATTCTTGAAAAGAAATCACACTGGCAGATTCATTATGAACTTCATCTACCGGCGTGGATATTGGTTCATTCAACGAGCAGGCTGGCGAGAACAGAGCTAATATGAACAGTGTGAAGATGAATATTCCACATCGCTTCCTGTCCATAATATTTATTGTTGTTTCCTCTCGGTCAAACTTATAGCCATTATGAAAAGCAGGCTGATCAGACCAGCGCCGATACTGAGCTCAAATCCACCCGCAAACGGAGCATCCAGATTGAAAAATATGATAGCCAGTAAGCAGCTGCTTAATCCCAATGCTACAGCTGCATAAAGTATGCGGCGTGAAAATATCGCATAAGTAGAAAACGCGACCATTAAAACCAATAAAATTAAATTATTGATCATGATTAATTCCCTTGTCGGCAATTAAATGGCATCCAGAGGGCTGCGAAAATATCGTAGTCTCATATTTTGTCTTTGTTAAGATGTCTCAACTCGAAAAGGGGGTACTAGTGGAGCGTCGAGTTCGGCGCCGGTTAATATTATAAACGAAAAATCGGTTAACAATCTTTGTTAATAATAAATCACTTTTTACAATTCAATCTGAGTGATGCTTTGAATGTACCACTGCCAATTTATTAAACTTGAATTATTCGAAAAACAAGAGCAGATGACTCATAATCTCCTTTATAATAATGTATCCCATTTCTCGATTGTTTCAAAGGAGGAGCAATGAAAGTAAAGATACTAGAAGATAATCTTTCATTTGATATGGTAGATTTCTTCAAAGAATATAAAAATATGATTGGATTGGGACTTGCTAGCAGCCCCCGAGATATTAATACCATGAAATTTTATCGTGTTGTCGCGAAGAATCCAAAGTATATCAAGCCAAAAAATGGTCTTCTAATAAGAAACGCTTATGTTGAGTGTGGCGGAAAGCTCAATGGGCTTGAAGGGTGTGATGGCCTTGCCAAAGCAACACATCCTTCACAAGAATCAGAGAATGGTCATCTGTTATTGAAAGTGAAAGGGGTTTTAGACTTTCCAAGTAAATGTTTGATAAATTGTTCTTGCGGTACTGGTTTCATGATTTATGCAGATGCAACTAGAGGTAAGCCTGGTGAGTGTTACCTGGCAATCGCTACTGTATCTCAACCAAAAAAGACTAGTTTGCCAATTATTCCATTCCTCAGGATGGATAGTATTGCTGCTGTTCAGTTTTAGCAGTATAAACAAAAGCATGTATGTGTTTTTAAAGCTAATTTATTTGGCAATGAGTGGGGTATCTGGTTGAAAATGCTAACTAATTTTCTTCTTTCCCACTCGGTTAAACGTTTGTTTAAGAAACGAAATATCTACAGAATAGAGAAATAATAATAATAGGCGATTATTAATTTTCTCAAGTATTGGTGGGGGGTACAATGATGGGAGAAGTGTGGGGTGAGGAATGTACCCTTATCTCGACCTTTCCCCATGATAATATGAAAGATAAATGAAAAATTAGAGGTTGTAAATATTAAGAAATAAGAGATTCTAATTTTTTAATTGCCTGTTCGCGGTCTTGAAAAACAATACCGTGGATTCCCAGCTTTTCAGCCGCTTTCACATTCACTTCGCTGTCATCGATAAAGATGGCTTCTTCTGCTTTACAACCGATCTTGTTCAGAGTGAGCTGGAAGATTTTTGGGTCTGGTTTTATCAGCTTGACCTCAAAGGAGGTAATGACATGATCAAAAGCTTCATACAACTCCGGCCAGCGCCCCTGCGCCTCATTAAAAGAATCGCGATCAGTATTGGTCAGCATTACGATTGTGTAGCGGTTTTTTAAGTTTTGGATATACCCAAGCAATTCCTTGTCATAACAGAAATCATCAATCGAAATGCTGGTCAGCGCCGCTTTTTTTTCTGCAGGTAGTCCGATATCCCGAATAACAAAATCAAAAAATTCATCATTTCCGATCTCATCCAAATCCCATCGCTTGTTTTCAGGGCTTCTCATCAAACGGGTTACCTCCTCCTGCGGCACTTCCAGCCGCTCTGCCCACAAGAGGACATATGATCCACAAATGGCATCCACAAGCACCCCCCAATTGTCCCAAATGATAGCTTTGATCGTCATTATATTTATTATAGCTAATTAATTGATAATGAGTAGAGGAAGATTCCATTCAGCATATTATGAATACAGCGCCGCAGGAGGGCATGGGGGACAAGTGATTACCATCTTGGATAAATACGATATATTAGTCGTTGTGACTGGCAATCTGTACAGGTTTCAATGGGGTGATGATGCTTGAACAAACGAGAACGCAAACCAGAAACTGGTTGGTGACTTCATCGAAGACCAGCAAATTAGTGACTCGCTTATTGATTTTCTTTCAGATACTATTAGAAGTTATAAACACATAAAGAAATCTTTTATGATCCTCTGAGTCGCCTTCCCCGGTACAATTTGGGTGCAATTGGGATGGAACAGGGTGGAAACAATGGACACAATGGACAGTTTTGATGCTACTTTGTGTACTGCATGGACATAATGGACGCTGTACCGCGCTGTTGATACAAAGAGCAACTAACTCTTAATCAGTAGGTTTCCAAAATAAAAAAATACTTCAAACTCACAAACGGTGGGTTCAAGGTCACTCTGGTCGCGGGTTTGATACCCTAATACAATAATATAAAAAAAGTAAAAAACCTGCATTTTTTCTGAAAAATACGAAAAATGGGGGAAATATTTAAAATCTTTAATTTATCTTTACTTTACCTTTAGTAATCCTTGGGAATTTTTGAATATCATTCTTGTAAGAATCTAAAAAAAGGAGAATAACTAATGATGGGATATGGTTGGATGGGGTCTTGCTGTGGAAATGGTTTTTTTAACATTTGGCTTTTTGTGATTATTTTTAGTGTAGTATTTTTAATTGTGATCGTGCTGCTAAGGAGAATGTTTTCCAGCAGAAACCTACATAATAGAAGCGAGAAAACGAATTTACCCACCGCGCGCGAAATCTTAGATGAGCGCTATGCGAAAGGCGATATTTCAAAAAAGGAATATGAACTAATGAGAAAAGATCTGGGAATTTAGCAGCCCGACGAAAAATATTACCTTAAATGATATAGCGTCATTTGTTGATAACAAAAAGATTGATCAACGTTTCAGGAAAAAATTCTCAGTGCGGAGTAAAGAAATCGGAACTATACACCAAGTATTAGTTCCTTTTTTATTCTAAACTATAGGATCACTTAAATTAATGGTTGACCACATTCAATACGCGTTTGTGAAGTAAAGATCAATATTTTTCTATACTTGTAATATACTTACTTAAAGAATGAAAAAAATATTATTAGTCGATGATGACCAGGGAATAATTGATCTAATATCTCAATATCTAATTAAAGAAGGATACGAGATTTTTACAGCCGAGGACGGACCTTCGGGGTTGAAAGCTGTTAATTCCTTTCGGCCAGACTTGGTTGTCCTGGATGTAATGCTGCCGGGTTTCGATGGTATTGACTTGTTGACAAAACTCCGTCAAAACTCAAATGCGTATGTCATTATGCTGACAGCGAAAACAGAAGAAACTGATAAAGTTGTTGGTTTAACGGTAGGCGCTGATGACTATATGATAAAGCCATTCAGCCCGCGCGAATTGGTCGCGCGCATAAAAGCAGCCTTTAGACGAATAGATACTCTTAAAGGAACCCCAGGCGCAACAATATTCAATTTTAAACATATTAGAATTGACATTGGCAGCCACCAAGTATGGGTTAATGATGAAAGCATTGAATTAACAACTATTGAATTTGATCTACTTAAAGTATTCGCGGAATATCGAGGGATGGTGATGACACGTGAGCAACTTCTTAGAAATGTGTGGGGGTTCGAATATTTCGAAGATACAAAGGTTGTAGATGTGCATATCGGGAACCTGCGAAAGAAACTTGGCAAAAAACACGAAATTACGACGGTTAGAGGGATCGGCTACCGATTTGACGCTGAAATAAAATGAGATTATTAAAATACATTCGAAGCAATTTGAATGTCAAGCTCTTTCTGTCCTTTTTAATTGTCATTGTAGTTGGCACAATTATGCTGGTTGCGGCAGTTGAAGTTATTATACCGCGCGCATTCCAAGAGCACCTGGCGGTCATGGGACCCTATATGGTAGATGAACCGGAATTTCAGGTGGAGCATGAGTTAGATTTTTTTGAAAGCTTTCGATCGGCAGTATATAAGGCATTGATGTTCGCGATACCATTCGCGCTATTTTCAGCTGTAATCATCGGTTATTCATTCAGTCGACAATTTGTTGCCCCTATAAAAAAGATGGTTTCGGTTAGCAAGAAAATTAGTGAGGGAAATTATAAGGAAAGAATCCCGATTGCTAAAAATTTGAACATTGACGAAATGGATGAATTAAAACAATTAGCAATTAGTTTTAATCAAATGACATTAAAACTCGAAAAGACCGAGGATCTAAGAAGACAATTAATCGGAGATGTTTCACATGAACTACGAACGCCTTTATCTTTGATCAAGGCATCTATGGAGGGATTGATTGATGGTTTAGTACCTGCGACAAATAAAACTTTCTATCAAGTTCAATTAGAGACCGATCGGCTTGCCAGGTTGGTGGATGATCTGCAGGCATTAAGCATTATTGAGTCTGGCGCATATTCACTTTCGAAACAAAAAAGCAATATTTGTAAAATCATCACATTGGTTCTCCAAAATTTAACTCCGCAATTTGGAAGAAAGGGAATTCAAATAGAAGATAATTTCCCGAAAGAAAAAACGTTAATCAATATTGATGTGGATAGAATTAAACAGGTGCTGACAAATATATTAGGAAATGCCCTGAAATTTACTCCAAAAGGCGGATTAATTGAACTCTCTGGCGAGATCAGAAAAGATGATATTCAAATCTCAATTAAAGATTCAGGTATTGGTATTAGCAATGAACATTTACCATATGTGTTTACCCGTTTTTACAGAGTAGATAAATCGCGCTCACGGAAGAGCGGTGGAAGTGGTATTGGGCTCACGATTGCGAAACAACTGGTTGAAGCCCACGGTGGAGAAATTTGGGCTGAGAGCTCAGGCGAGAACAAGGGAACAATAATTTCATTCACGCTGCCGATGAATTAAGGTCTTTGTCTGAATCCGATCGATCTTATGCAGCAATTTAATCTTTAATCAATCTTTACCAAAATCTGGGGTTTTCTTTAATCTCATTGGTTATCTTATATATCAATAAATATATAAAAAGGATAACAATTATGATGTGGTTTGGGTTTATAATTTTTGCGTTTTTTGCAATAGTAGTTATTGCAGGTGGATTAGGGCTTGGAAAATTTGTCATATCAAATAACTCTCCGCTCTCTAATATTTTCAGCACTAACAAGAAAAATACACCGAGCGAAATTCTTGAGGAGCGATATGTACGGGGTGAAATCACTCGCGAAGAATTTGAGATGATAAAAAAAGATATTGAATAAATTTGTGTTAATAAAAAAATTGCGAACGAGGAAATATCCGAGAAGAAAAAAATTGAAAATAAAGAAAACTATTTTGAAAGGAAAAGAATAGCTTTGAAAAATGAAAAAAAAGATCATGGCAATATGAAACATGAATATGAAGAAATGAATCATAAAACAGAAAGCAGCGGCACACATGAACATCACATGATGGATCATTCGATGATGCCTGAGGATCATTCTGGCCATGAAATGCGCTCTGGAGCAGAAGAGCATTCAGGACATAAAGAACACTCTGAACACATGGAACACTCGGGACATGAAGAACACACCAGCCATGAGCTGCATAATGGACATGATGATCACGCAGGGCATGTGGACCACGGTGGCCATGAGCAAATGTTCCGCAAACGATTTTGGGTCTCATTGATTTTAACAATTCCAGTACTTTTATTTAGCCAATCTGTGCAGAAGTGGTTGGGATTCGGAGTGCCGGAATTTGCTGGAAGCGACTGGATCGTTCCGGTTTTTTCAACAATTATTTTTTTGTATGGCGGGATTCCATTTATAAAGATGGCAATTCCGGAAGTCAGGAATAATAGGCCCGGGATGATGGCACTTATATCTCTGGCGATCAGCGTATCCTTCCTCTATAGTGTCACCACAACTTTCTTCCCACTGGGTGAGAGTTTTTATTGGGAATTGGTTACATTAATCGTTGTGATGTTGTTTGGGCATTGGATGGAAATGCGCAGTGTACGTAAAGCATCCTCTGCATTGGATGAATTGGCGAAATTAATGCCCGATACAGCAGAGCTTATTCTAGAAAATGGAAAGACAAAAACAGTTCGGACAGCGGACCTGAAGAACAATGATTTAATCTTGATCAGACCGGGAGAAAGTATTCCAGCTGATGGCATAGTTGTTGAAGGTGAATCGGATGTAAACGAAGCATTGATTACTGGTGAATCAAAACCGGTGAAAAAGAATCCAGGAAGTACGGTTATAGCCGGAGCGATCAATGAGGTCGGGAGTCTGCGGATTAGCGTAACAGCAACTGGAGAAAAGACAGCTTTAGCCGGGATCATGCGGCTGGTAGATCAGGCTCAACGAAGTAAGTCCAACACACAATTGATCGCTGATAAAGCATCTGCCTGGTTATTCTACGGTGCTCTTGTAATTGCTGGTTTATCAGCAGTTCTTTGGACTATTGCTGTTGGTTTCAATGTAGAGGTCTTAAAGCGAGTGGTTACCGTTCTTGTGACAGCCTGCCCGCACGCTCTGGGGTTGGCTATTCCGCTTGTGGTAGCAATCAGCACGGCGATAGGAGCTGAAAATGGAATCCTCGTACGCGATCGTTTAGCCCTGGAAGAGGCACGAAAATTAGACATAATCGTGTTTGATAAGACCGGTACACTCACGGAAGGAAAATTTGGTGTTGTAGCGATTGAAGTGGCATCCGGGAAAAATAAAGAAAAGATGCTTGCAATTGCAGCAGCAGTTGAAAGTGATTCTGAACACTTAATCGCGAAAAGCTTCCGCAATGCCGCGGAAGATAAGAATCTCAAAGTCCCAACAGCAAAGAATTTTGAAGCGATCAAGGGCAAGGGGATTCATGCGGAAGTTTTAGGGAAAACCTACCATGTTGGTGGTCCGAGATTATTAGAAATGTTAGAAGTGAAATTACCCAAACAACTTGATGTGTTTACTAAATCTTCCGGGGAAAAAGGTCAATCTGTTATATACATCATCGAAGATAGGAATCCTTTGGCGGCGTTTGCTTTGGCAGATGTTGTACGGAAAGAAAGCAAGATTGCTATACAAGAATTACATAAGATGGGGATTGAAGTAGTGATGCTTACCGGTGACAGCCAAAAAGTGGCCGCAGCCGTGGCGGAAGAAACCGGGATTGATAGATACTTTGCCGAAGTACTGCCCGAGGATAAAGATCAGAAAATTGCTGCACTTCAAAAGGAAGGTAAAAGAGTTGCTATGGTGGGCGATGGTGTCAATGACGCCCCCGCTCTGATACGTGCGAACGTTGGGATTGCAATTGGCAGTGGGACCGATGTGGCGGTGGAATCTGCGGGTTTGATCCTGGTGAAGAATAATCCATTGGATATTGTCCGTATCATCCATTTGAGTAAAGCAACTTACAAGAAAATGATCGAAAATCTGATTTGGGCTACTGCCTATAATGTGATTGCGCTGCCAATAGCGGCAGGTGCTTTAGCCCCGTGGGGAATTTTATTATCTCCTGCTGTCGGTGCGATCTTTATGTCCCTCAGCACAGTTATTGTAGCTATTAATGCGCAATTCCTGAAACGAGTCAATAAAAAATTAGATATTGCATACACTTAATAATTGGAGTAAAGGATGAATAAAAAATTAATTAGAAACACGATAATTGTTATTGGAGCAATCGCGATTGCACTAACTATCACCACAACGGGCTTTTTCATCATGAATCGTGGTTGGCGTGAGATAAATTTTCCGATGATGTATGACGATCTATTAGCCAACCGATTTAATAAAAATGAGCCATTACCTCTCAATGAGGTTGAAAGCGCAATTGAATTGTATTTAGCTGATTATAAGGATACCGATTTGCATATAGGTGAGATTATGATTTTTGATAATCATGCTTATGCTGAAATTGTTGAAAGTGATACAGGGATTGGGGCGATGGAAGTGCTTGTGGATTCTTCAACATTGTCCGTCTATCCTGAATATGGACCGAATATGATGTGGAACCAAAAATACGGCCATATGCGGGGGAGTATGATGGGCGGAGGATTTGATGGAAGCATTGATGAGAATTACTCTGGTATGCCAATTAGCGATGATGAGGCCATAAAAATAGCACAGGATTACTTGAGTTCTTATGCAAAGGATTTAGACGCAGATGAGCATGCAGATCCATTTTATGGTTACTACACAATTCACACAATCAAGGAAGGAGAAGTTTATGGGATGTTAAGTGTGAACGGATATAACGGACGGGTTTTCATCCACTCATGGCATGGAGACTTCATTGAGATGAGTGACCATGATGAAATCTAAGGAATAATAAGAAACGCCATTGATGCTTGTATGAATTTGCGCTTTGGAACTGTATATGGCAGAATCTATCGATGAAAGATTATAGAAAGGAAAATAAAAAAATGTTTCGAAAAATAATATTTGCCCTAATTATTGCAATACTGCTTTCTTCATGCAGTTATCTTCCAAATTTACCATTAGACACCATCTTTGGCGGCAACAAAGAATCTACTGACAAAGGATATGAAATGATCAATGTCGAAGAACTTGAGAGCGTAATGAATGAAGAAGAGATCACATTGATCAACGTACACATCCCGCTTGAAGGGAATATTTCGGAGACTGATCTGACGATACCATTTGATGAGATTGATGATTACCTGGACAAGCTGCCGCAAAACAAGGATGAAAAGATCGTGATTTACTGCCGATCTGGCGGGATGGGTGATGTGGCCGCGGAAACATTGGTAGATTTGGGATATACAAATGTATCGAATTTAGAAGGTGGTTACAACGTATGGAAGGCGATGGATCTTCCGTTTGAGGAGTAAAAAAATTATGAAACGATTTTTATTATCAGGGAGTTTATTAGCTTTAATACTGGTTTCATGTTCCGGAATAGCTTCGGAACCAAGTCAATATGATGTAGTAACGGTTTATACGGCACCTACCTGAGGTTGCTGCACGGAATGGAGTGGATATCTGGAGAAAAATGGTTTTGAAGTGGAGATCGAAGAAACAAAAATAATTGGTGAGATAAAAACCAGATACCAGGTTCCAGAAGAACTCCAATCCTGCCATACAGCCATCGTGGATGGCTACGTGATAGAAGGACATGTACCTGCTGCTGAAATAAAAAGGTTGTTAGAAGAACGCCCAGAAGTGATCGGGATTGCGGTAGCTGATATGCCGCCGGGATCACCGGGTATGAATATTCCAGGTTTTAAAAATGATCCTTATGATGTTGTATCCTTTGATAAAAATGGCAACTTCGAGATATATGCGAGTTACCCGAAATAGGAATCTTAAAGATTCGATTTGTAGTAAAGATGATTTGAGAACGCAATAACGGAAACCAGGCACAATTATTGAAAAATAGGAGTGAGCATCAATGAGCACAGAAATAAAAATACTGGGCGCAGCTGGTACTGTCACGGGATCAAGATTCCTTTTGCAGAACAATGGAAGAAAATATTTGATTGATTGTGGTTTATTTCAAGGCCGGCGGGAATTCAAAGAAAGGAACTGGCAGCCCTTCCTGATCCCGCCGAATGAAATTGATGGCGTGATAATCACCCATGCACATATCGACCATACAGGCTATCTTCCCCGCCTGGTAAAAGAAGGGTTTAATGGACCGATTTATGCCACAAATTCAACAGCAGAATTAATGAAAATTTTATTAATGGATTCCGCTTACCTTCAAGAGCGGGATGCATATTTTGCTAATAAATACGGCTACAGCCGCCATAAACCCGCTCTACCGCTTTATACAAAAGCTGATGCACAGGCGGCTCTTTCTCTTTTAGTGCCTGTTACATTCCACAAAAAATTGGTCCTCGATGAAATGTACGTTATTTGGCGGCCCGCGGGGCATATTTTGGGATCGGCGATTATTGAAATCTATTTCCAAGATAAGCAGAAACATAAGAAGATTGTCTTCAGTGGAGATCTAGGTCGCTATTCAAGTGAGATCATGAAACCTCCATTTGAGATCTCAGAAACAGATACGCTTGTTATGGAATCAACTTATGGAGATCGTATACACGATGAAGATTCAGTTGATGAGCACCTGAAAAATTTGATTGAAAGAATTATCGAGTCGGAAGGTGTTCTTGTTATCCCTGCTTTTACCGTAGGCAGAACGCAGCAAGTTTTATATCATATCCGAAAACTGGAAGATAAAAATAAAATAAGAAAGATTCCAATCTTTATTGACAGCCCAATGGCGGTTGACGTCAGCCATCTTTACTGTGAATATGGAGATGACCATAACCTTGATGTAAATCTCTTGATGGATGAGGGCGCTTGTCCCTTAAGATGCGGTGAGACTAATTTTGTGCATGATGTAGAAGAATCAAAATTATTGAATATTCGAAAAGGTCCTGCAGTGATCTTGTCTGCCAGTGGGATGTGTACAGGGGGGCGAATTTTGCACCATCTAAAAAACCGCTTGCCAAGCAAAAAGAATGCGGTTTTGTTTGTTGGATATCAGCCTGAAGGTACCAGGGGACAGCGGTTACGGGATGGTGCTGAAAAGATCCGTATTCATGGGAAAGATGTAACTGTTCGGGCACATATTGATAATATTGATGCGCTTTCAGCGCATGCAGATAGGGATGAACTACTTAAATGGGCGAATGGACTTAAACATCCTCCACAGCAAACAATCGTTATACATGGTGAAGGGAAAAGCAGAGCCAGCATTAAGATAGATCTAGAAAAGATGGGACACAACGTTGAAATTCCAGCAATTGGAACTGCCTATCAAATTTAATGTATCGAAAAACATGAAAACAATAAAAATAAATCAAAGTCTAAAAACACAAAAACGCTACCAGCGAATTTCAAAGCTTTATGATTTCCTCGAGATCATTCCTGAAAAAATGTATAAAGGATGGAGAGAAAAACTGTGGGCGAGTGTGAAGGGCCCTAAGGTTCTAGAGGTTGGAGTTGGAACTGGGAAGAACATCAGGTATTATCCTCAAAATATGGACCTAACTGCAATTGATTTAACGCCCGGTATGCTGGAATTCGCAAAAAGGAAAGCGTGTGAATTGGGCGTATTTGTAAATCTAAGATTAGGTGATGCTGAAAAATTGAAATTTGCCAACGATTCTTTTGATTCTGTTGCAGCCACTTTTGTATTTTGTTCTGTCCCAGATCCTATCAGGGGCTTGAAAGAAATTAAACGTGTTTTAAAGAAGGATGGAAAATTGTTTCTTATTGAACATGTTAGGTCTGAAAATTGGTTGATGGGGAAATTCATGGATTTCATAAATCCGATCATCGTACGATTAATCGGGGCGAATATCAACCGCAAAACGGTGGATAATGTCATGGCTGCCGGTTTTTCAGAAGTAGAAGTAACTAATCTAAATAAAAGCGGCGTATTTAAATTGATTATCGCAAATAAATAACTTTTTCCTCTTTGTACTTAATATTTAATTGCACAATATATCCCAAGTAATTACAATATGTTTAATATTTTGCTTATCAGCTAATAAGCAAATCGTATGCAAGCGAATTTGAGATTTATGCAATGAAAGAATCTGTAAATACTGTGATTGTGGGAGGTGGTCAGGCGGGAATCGCTACGAGCTATTTCCTCCAGCAAAACCAAATTGCATATATAGTCCTCGAGAAGAACCGCGCATTTTCGGAATGGTATAAGCGGTGGGATTCGTTTCACATGAATACGGCTAACTGGATGAATTCGCTTCCCGGTGCCACGGATGAGTTTGCTGCAGTAGCGAACAGGAATGGGCTGGGATCGAAGGCAGATGCCTTGCGTTATTTTGAGTCATACCTTACCGTTGTCAATCCCCCGATATGTGAGCACACAGAGGCTACTTCAGTCCGACAAGCCCGGAATGACACTTGGCATGTGTATACTTCGGATTCTACCTATAGTGCAACGAACGTTGTAACCTGCACAAACCCATTGCAAAATCCCAAGATCCCGGCTGCTGCTGGGCTGCCCTCAACAATTCCCCAACTTCATTCAAGGGAGTACCGAAATCCTGAGCAGATAAAAGCAGGACACGTATTAATTGTAGGCAGTGGAAACAGTGGTGTCCAAATATGTGAGCAATTGGCCAGGTCCGGGAAGTTTGAAAAACTTACCTTCTCGGTGAGCGGAAACTTAACTTTTCCTTTAAAAATCGCATGTATCTCGATCTACACACTTATAAAGTGGTTTCGGTTGATTGATCTTAAACCGAATTCATGGCTTGGGAGGTACCTTTTCCAGTTTAACAAAGGCGACCCCACGATACCGCCTTCTCCCGAACGATTAGCAGAGACGTATGGAGTTGATCTGGTAGGGAAGGTGAGCGGGATCAACCAGACTGGTATTCGCTGCTTAGGTGGTAGAACCATTCCGTTCAAAGGCCTGAGTGTAGTATGGTGTACAGGATTCCAATCAAATTATGATTTCATTGAACTGCTAAATAGAGATGAGGTATTCGATGGGACGGGAAAACTGATTCATGAACGCGGAGTGGTAGCCGCTGCTCCAGGTTTGTATTTTGTCGGGTTGAGATACCAATACACCATAGGATCCCATTCCATCTATGGTGTGGGGAGAGATGCCCAGTATGTAACACATCACATCGCCATGAACAATCTCATTTAAAGGAATTGTTTGCTTTTGGTTTATGGAAGCATCTGTTGATTTTAACTGCGAACATAGTAATCCAGCAGGCACTGGAGTAAGAAATCAGTTCTTTCAGTTTGGTAATTGGATAGAATGATCTACCTAACTATTCTGTGGGGGATTTCAGTCATGAATTAAGATGAAAATTTATTAAAAAGATGACTAAATTATAAAGTCAGTTAATATATAATGAAAGATATGTAATCGCTCGTTTTATATAGATATCATCATTAATATTTAAGTTAAAAGAGAATATACATGAATCAGCCACATCCAAGACTTCCTGAGTTTAAATATTTTCAACCCAAGTCTTCAAAAGAAGCGATAGATTTTCTGGATAAGCACGCAGATCAGTCCCGACCATATGCTGGCGGGACTGATTGTTTTAACCAGGTGAGAGAAAAGAGGATTCATTTACAATATCTGGTTGATTTAAAATCTATAGAAGGGTTACGGGAAATTAAGTTTGATATAAAAAATGGGCTGAGTATTGGTGCTGCTGTAAGTCTGAATGAGATCATAACCCATCCGAAAGTAAGGAGATATTATCCAATCCTGATAGAAGCGGCGCGGGAAGTGGGCGGGTATCAACTGCGCAATCGGGCGACATTGGTTGGCAATTTATGCAACGCTTCACCCTGTGGAGATACGATAGGACCGTGCCTGGTATACCACTCCAAAGCGCACATTGTTGGACCGGATGGCAAGCATCAAGTTGATCTAAAGGATTTCTTTGAGGGTCCAGGGAAAACATGTTTGCGGTTAGGGGAGATTGTTGAGTCCATTTCTTTCCCGATCCCCCAACCGGGCGCGGCAGGGACGTATCAGAGCATTGGCCGAAATAAATTTGGAGACCTGGCGATCGCGGCTGTTACCGTTCTTGGATATAAAAAGAAGGATACCCCATCTGGTTATGAATTCTTTCTAGCTCTCACAGCAGTGGCTCCCACGGTAATTTTCGTGGATTCGGCACAGGATATCTTAAGAACGCTGCCTATTATCCACGGCACGCTTGAACAAGCCGCATTAGCTTGCAGTGGAGCTTGTAAGCCAATCGATGACATCCGTAGCAGTGCGAATTACCGCAAGGATATGATCCAGATGCTCGCGCTTCGAGGGCTTGAAAAAACCTGTGAATTGCTCAATATTCCACTTTAATTCTTCTTGAAAAATATCTCTGAGGAGTGAAATCAATGGAACTAATCAAAATTAAAGTGACTGTAAATGGGAGTAAGGAAATATTAAATGTATTTCCTAATCTCTCATTGATCAATATGCTTCGTGAAAATCTTGCCCTGACCGGAACAAAGAGCGGCTGTGAGGCGGGAGAATGCGGCGCATGTACGGTCATGCTTGAAGGAGAGCCAGTGAACAGCTGTATGGTACTGGCAGTTGAATGTAACGGGTTATCTGTGGAAACGATTGAGGGCCTTTCAGAAAAAGAGGCCATGAAGAAGCTGCAGAAAGCATTTGTGGACTTGAATGCGATCCAATGCGGATTTTGCACACCCGGGATGCTCATTTCTGCATTCGCGCTCCTGAAGAGAAATTCCGAACCAAGCGATGAAGAGATAAGAATGGCGCTTCTGGGGAACTTATGCCGCTGCACAGGATATGAGCGTATTATCAGTGCCGTAAGAAAAGCAGCCAGGAAATAGGAGAGATTCCATGATGGTTAATGCGAATATTCCCGATTTAATAGGTGCAAATGTTCAAAGAGTGGATGTGCAGGAAAAAGCCACAGGTGCAGCAATCTTTACTGATGATGTGCAGTTTGGAAGAAATTTGCTCTATGCGCGCATAAAGCGCAGCCCGCACCCACATGCGATAATCAAGTCAATAGATACGAGTAAAGCAGAAAAAATGCCCGGAGTAAAAGCTGTCGCGACCGGTGAGGATTTTCCGAAGAGAATCGGATTGTATTTGAAGGATAAACACATCTTTGCCTGTGACCGAGTCCGTTTTGTGGGTGAGCCAGTAGCTGCAGTTGCGGCAATCAGCGAAGAAATCGCTGAAACCGCTTTGGAATTAATTAACGTGGAATATGAAACACTACCGGCAATATTCCATCCGAATGACGCTATCAAACCCGACGCAATCTTAATCCACCCAGATTTAGGAAAATATGAAGTCGCGAATTTTATCTTTCCGAATCCGGGAACCAATATCTCCAATCATTTTAAGGTTCGGAAGGGAAATCCTGATAAAGTCTGGGATACGTGCGCGGCAGTCGTGAACCGGAAATATTACATCCCGCATATTCAGCATGTTCCAATAGAAACCCATGTGGCTGTTGCGAAAGTTGATCGTACCGGTAAGGTGACCTTATGGTCAAGTTCACAATCCCCATTTGCCCAGCGTGATCTAATCGCGAAAGCATTAGGGATATCTCCGAGTAAAATTCGGGTAATTTCACATTATGTAGGGGGAGGGTTTGGCTGCAAAGCAGGCCTAACTATGGAGGCGCTGCCTATTGCTCTCGCATTGAAGGTGAGAGGATATCCGGTGAAACTGCGTTTGACCCGGGAGGAAGAATTTTATACGAATTTTGTACGCCAGGCGCTGGCGATCGAATTGAAGATGGGATGTGATAAAGATGGAAATATTCTGGCGCTTGAAAATACGATGTATTGGGATGGAGGCGCTTCCACGGAATATGGCGTAAATATCGCACGCGCAGGCGGCTATTCATGCACCGGTCCTTATGATATTCCTCATGTGAAAGCGGACAGCTACTGTATATATACCAACAATACGATTGGTGGCCCTTACCGGGGGTTCGGGATGTCGGAACTCCATACAGGCATTGAACAATGTGTGGATGAACTGGCGGAAGTAATAGGGATGGATAAGGTTGAGTTTCGCATACTGAATGCGGTTCGAGACGGTGATATTCTGGCGACGGGTATGAAAATGCACCCAACTGGTATTAAAGAATGCATCGAAAAAGTCGCGCATGCGGTGGGATGGGGTAAACCAAGTGAGCCATGCCCTCCGAATAAACGACGGGGAAAAGGAATTGCTTTAATGTGGAAGGCCCCCGCCATGCCCCCAAACCCGGGATCCAGTGCGACTATAAAGTTGAATGAGGATGGCACGATCCTGCTGGGAGTGGGAGGGCAGGAAATCGGCCAGGGGGCATTTACGGTAGCAGCTCAGATTGCAGCGGCATCTATGGGTGTGCCTTTTGAATCTATTCGCGTGATAGGTCCAGTAGATACGGATTATTCTCCCTACGAATGGCAGACTGTAGCCAGCCGCCTAACCTGGTCAATGGGAAACGCGGTCATGGCGGCCGCAATGGATACCCGAAAGCAAATCTTTGAGATCGTCTCAGAAGCATGGGGCGAAGAAGTCAAGGACCTGGAAATTATCAATGGGGTTGTAATTTCGAAAGCCAGCGAACGTGAAATTCCGTTGAAGGACTTCGCGGTATACGGCATTCCTAATAAGGATTTTGAAGGATGGGTGGGCGGGCCAATTTACGGACACGGTAGATTCATGCCAAATTATATAACGGGATTGGATAAGGAAACAGGGCAGGGTGAACGGGCAGTTGTCCATTACACTACCGGTGCGCAAGCTTTTGAAGTTGAAGTAGATTTAGACTCCGGGAAAATAGAAATCATTTACGCCGTATCTGCTTTTGATGTTGGCAGGGCGATCAATCCCGATCTTGTCCGAACGCAGATGGAAGGTGGTATTGTGCAGGGCATAAGTTCTGCGATATTCGAGCAGATGATCTTCAAGGGTGGGCAAATGCAGAACCCAAATTTTATGGATTACCGCATTGCTACAACCATGGATTTGCCAAAGAGAATTGACTCGATCATCGTTGAAGTACCGCAGGATGATGGCCCGTGGGGAGCGAGGGGCATTGGAGAACATCCAATGGTGCCTACAATTGCTGCTATCGCGAATGCTATTTATGATGCTGTGGGGATTCGGATGGAAGGTCCGCCTTTCACAGCAGAAAAGATATATACTCACTTGAAATTGAAAGGAACTCAAGAGTTTCTGTTTAATAAAAGATGATTTGGAGGACGATTGGAAATTAAAACACGCGTTATTAAGGGCCAGTATCATGATTCTGTGTCACTTATGGTAGCCGCAAAGGAGATAAAAAAAATTGAGGGGGTTGTAGATGCTGCCGTTGTAATGGGAACTGATGCTAACAAAGCACTTTTAAAACAAGCTGGTTTGTTAACGAAAGAAGCGAAATCCGCGGCTGCTGATGATCTTGTAATTTCAGTAAAAAAAGATAAGGGAGCAGATGCTATCTTATCTCAAATAGATGATTTCTTGATCAGTAAAGCATCTGCGGCGACCGGATCACTGGAAAAGGAACTTCGATCTATTCGGAGTGCTGTGCGCTTTGATCCCACAATAAACTTCGCGGAAATCTCAATCGCGGGCGCATACGCGGCACGGGAAGCGCGGGAAGCATTAGCAAGTGGGCTGCATGTGCTTTTATTCAGTGACAATGTTTCTCTTGAAGATGAAATTTCCCTGAAAAAGTACGCGGTATCACAAGGACTTCTATTAATGGGGCCAGGAGCAGGGACAGCAATTATCAATGGCGTCGGGTTGGGTTTTGCAAACGCGCTTACGACGGGCCCTGTAGGGATTGTATCCGCCGCAGGAACCGGGTTGCAGGAAGTCAGCACGATCTTAGCCTTGGCTGAAATTGGTGTTTCACAGGCGATCGGAACAGGCGGCCGTGATTTGAGCAAGAAAGTGGGCGGCCTCATGGCAATCTCAAGCATTGAGGCGTTAATTGAAGATGTGAACACGAAGGTGATCATTCTGATCAGCAAACCGGCTGATGATGTCGTGATCGGTAGGATCCTCAATGTCTTAAAGCGCGGAAAGAAAGAGAGTGTGGTATGCATGCTAGGGGCAACATTCGATCACACACAGGATGAAAATATCCATTTCACCCGAACCCTTGAAGAGTGCGCACTTACTGCAGCCTCTATCATAGGGGCGGAATTGCCCGACTTCCAAACATTCTTGAAAACTGAAATAAAAAAACAGCAAACCCAAGCAAACAAATTAAGATCAAAATTAGGATCAGGGCAAAAATTTATCCGTGGTTTGTATTCAGGTGGTACGCTCTGTTATGAAGCGCAGGTGATCTGGAAGGACCTGCTGAAAGAACCTGTTTTTTCAAACGCACCGTTAGAAAAAAAGAATTATCTGAAGAAGAAGGATGCAACGCAGTGCCATACTGCTTTGGACCTAGGTGAGGAGGAGTTCACAGTCGGAAGGCCGCATCCAATGATCGATAATGATCTACGCATTCGCTATATCTTGATGGCAAGCCGCGACCCAACTACGGCGGTGATTGTGCTGGATGTGGTCATCGGTTATGGCGCGCATCCAGATCCGGGATTGGAACTGGGAGACGCGATCAGTCGCGCAAAAAAGGAAGCAAACCAGCAGGGACGGAAGCTGATCGTAATCACCTGCGTCACTGGGACGAAAGATGACCCCCAGGATTTGGATGAAACCAAAAGAAAGCTAAAAGAAGCGGGTGCAGTTGTATGCGATACCAATGGCCAGGCTTCTCGGCTTGCCGGGATGGTTGTGACTTTATGAAAAAATCCGGGAGTGAATGTGAATAAAAAGAAGATTTTAAATTTGTTTGGAAAGGAATTAAGATTCACAAACTTAGGCCTTGAAAGCATGGCTGCCGCGCTTGAAACTCAAGATATCCAGGTTCAGCGAATAGATTGGAAGCCTCCAAAGCAAATTTATCCCAATCTTATGTACACCGATAACGGGATAAGTATAGAAGAAGCGAATCAGGAAACGGCAAACCGCATCATGGGTTCAAAAGCAGTGTTGGTTGGGATGGGTATTGCGAAAGATGTTATCCCGGGTATGCATGACAGGATGATCTTACACGCGGGACCACCCATAGAGTGGGAGCGGATGTGCGGTCCAACGCGCGGCGCGGTGATGGGAGCGCTGATCTACGAAGGATTTGCTCAGGATGAAAAGGAAGCCGAAAAATTGGCTTCTTCCGGTGAATTTGAATTTTCACCTTGCCATCATTATCAAACGGTGGGTCCGATGGCTGGCATAGTTTCACCCAGGATGCCCGTTTTTATCGTTGAAAATTCTATTTGGAATGTACGCGCTTACGCAACGCTAAATGAGGGGTTAGGAAAGGTGCTGCGATATGGAGGCATGGGGGAGGAAGTCTATCAGCGCCTGCGGTGGATGGAGAAGGTCCTCTATCCAAATTTATCAAATGCACTTGAAATGATTCCTGAGGGAATCGATCTGAAAAACCTGATCGCTCAAGCCCTGCATATGGGTGATGAATGCCACAATCGGAATCGGGCAGGTACTTCTCTCTTTTTGCGGTCAATCGCGCCTTCCCTGATACGAGTACAGAAAAACCCCGAAGATATTGCCAGAATATTTGAATTCATCAACGGCAATGACCACTTCTTCCTCAATCTGAGCATGCCGGCGGGGAAAGCGATGCTGCTGCCAGCGGAAGGAGTGGAAGGAAGTACGATCTTGACTGTGATGGCAAGAAATGGGACTGATTTTGGGATTCGCATCGCCAGTATGCCAGATCGATGGTTCACCGCGCCGGCAGGCGTAGTGGATGGGCTTTATCTCCCAGGTTTTTCTAAGCAGGATGCAAATCCAGATATTGGGGACAGCACGGTCACAGAAACCGCAGGGTTTGGTGGTTTTGCGATGGCAGCTGCCCCAGCGATCACACAATTCGTGGGCGGCAGCCCATCTCTGGCACAAAAAATTACGCTTGAAATGTATGAGATCACCCAGGCAGAACATAAGGATTTCACGATACCCTCGCTGGGTTTTCGCGGGACGCCATTGGGGATTGATGTGCGCAGGGTGTTGGAAACGGGAATTCTCCCCCGGATTAACACCGGAATTGCTCACTGCAAACCGGGAATTGGGATGGTTGGGGCGGGAATGCTGTGGGCTCCAAAGAAATGTTTTAAGGACGCATTCAATGAATTTAATAAAAAATATTGTTCAACAAAGGAGTAAAAAATGAAATACATCGATCTAACAATTCCATTGGGAATTGGCACACCGGCTTGGCCGACCTATGAACCCCTTCAGGTGAAGTATTTTAAACGCCTGGCTCCTAATGGCGCGAATGGGCAGTTGGTCACACATTCTAATCATCTTGGTACCCATTTAGATGGCGAAATCCATTTCTACACACCGGGGAAAGATATCGCCTCTCTGAAAATGGATTTTTTAGTACATGAAGCTGCAGTGGTGGACTTGAGTGATGTGTGTGGGGATTATGATGTGTACACCAGCAAGATGGTCGAAGAACGGGTGGAAGTAAAGGAAGGAGATATCCTGATCATCCATACTGGATACCACCATTTTGGGTGGGACATGCCGTTTGCTGATGAGATTCGGTATATGGTGAAACATCCTGGACCAGACAGGGAGTTCGCTGAGTGGGCGAAAAAGAAAAAACTTCGCTGGATTGGTGTGGACTGCGGAAGTGCGGATCACCCAATGAACACTATTATCCGGGATTGGATGCCGCGCCAGGCGCGAGAAGCGGATCAGGTTTTCAAAAAGAAATATGGCAAACCTTTAGCTGAGTTCTTTGACGATAGCAAGTATCAGCTGATGCACATCGAAATGTTTCCGCACGGCATCATCCATGCGGAATGTATTGGCGGTGAAATTGACCTGCTTGTAAACTGCAGGGTAACCCTAGGATTCTTCCCATGGCGTTTTGTGGATGGTGAATCCAGCATTGGGCGCTGCGTTGCTTTCTTGGATGATGATGAACATCAAGAGCTAACAAAGCTGGTTGAGGACTTTCCAAAAACCAGATTTGGTGATGTTTATAATCCTGCTCATGTGGAAAGTATTAACGCTCTCACAAAGAAGAATCTTGAGTAAATTTATTTAGGTAAGGAGGAATAAATGGCAGTTGATATGGATTTGGAAGCTCTTCTACGAGCCCCAGCGATTGAAATGGCGGAATATCCGCCGAAAATGATCACCTTAGCGAATGGAAAAAAGATGATTGTACGGCAGGCAGACATTAAGGATGTGCCGGTTTTATTGCAGGCGGTGCGGCCGACTTTGGATATCCCGCGTGATTATTATGACATTGTGGGGGCACGTTTATTCGCTGAATTGTTAGGCTGGTACCGGCACCGTGTCCGTAATGAGTATTGTTTGGTGGGACAGATTGAAGGTTATTTGGTCGGGATAGTGAATGGGCGGATGGTTGATAAAGACATTGGCATGAGTTATCACACGCTTGCTATTGATCGTGGATTGCGGGTTGGATCGCATTTATTTGCCGCGAAAATGGAATACCATATTGAATTCCTTGATCAGCAGGAAGTTTGGATCACCGCGGAAAGCCCAATAGGATTCCGGCGCTGGATGATCGAATATGGATTGATCAAACAGGAGGGCGTTCAGCATGAACTTGGGGGGGCTGCTTCATATAAATTGACACGCGATATTTATTTTGAAACTAAACATCGTTTGGTGGCCGGTAAACGCCCGGTGTCAAAGAGGCTTCTAGAGGAAGCGATGGATAAGATAATGGTCGCTGATGAGGATACAATCAGAGAAAAGATTTGTGGCGTGAAAGGGAGGTAAAAATGAGGCAAGTAGCGATAATTGGCGCGGGGATGATCCCCTTCGGGCGGCGAGATGAGGATTCACTGCTGGAAATGCTGGCTTATGCATCTCTGAATGCGTTAGAAGATGCAGGGATGGGAAACAAAGGTGTCGATGCAGTATATGTTGCGAATATGGGGGCGGGGATTTTGCAGCGTCAAACCTCAGTAGCTAGTGCTTTAGTGGATCGATTGAGCTTGATCCCGGCGGCAGCGGATGCGATTGAGAATGGTCCTGCATCTGGCGCTTCCGCCATTAAGAATGGTGTATTGGCAGTGGCCTCCGGCTATTATGATTATGTTTTAGTGTCAGGCGGAGAGAAAATGCGCGAAGTTGTTGGCTGGAAGGCAACCGATTTTGTTGCCACGATGACTCACCCGGAAGTGGAATATCCATACGGCATCACTTTGCCGGGAATGGCGGGCATGTTCACACGCTTATATATGGAAAAGTATGGTCTTACCCGAGATCAACTAATTGCGGTTGCTATCAAAAATCAAAAAATGGGAGCACTAAATCCTTACGCGCATGTCGAGATGATTATTACCAAGGAAGGCATTGCTGACAGCCCTGATTCTGTGGTCAATAATCCAATGGCGGCTGATCCTCTTCATCTTTATGATATGTGCCCGGTTAGCGATGGAGCTGCAGCAGTGGTTTTGTGTCCACTGGAATTGGCTAAGAAAGTATCAAAAAAAACACCCATCCTGGTGGCAGGATTTGGACAGGCAACGGATACCCATACGCTGCAGGAAAGAGAAGATCCTACAGATCTGAAAGCGGTCACTTTGGCTTCAAATCAGGCGTTTGAAATGGCAAAACTGACTCCAAAAGATGTGGATTTCGCGGAACTTCATGACGCTTTCACGATTCTCGAAATCGCTGAAAGTGAACATGCCGGCTTTTTTAAAAAAGGGGAAGGGGGAAAAGCGGTTGAGAAAGGTGAAACCTCGCTGGGCGGGAAATTCCCAATTAATATGTCAGGCGGCTTGAAAGCACGCGGCCATCCGGTTGGCGCAACTGGAGTGGCACAAGTTGTGGATGTGGTTTTTCAACTTCGCCATGAACTGAGTAAAGACCGCCAGGTTAAAGGCGCAAAAACAGGCTTTACCCTGAACTTTGGCGGATTTGGAAATAATGTGGTGGCTTTTATCCTTAAGAGGGCAGAATGATAGATGAATTAAAGATCATAGCTTATCGATGTAAGAAATGCGGAAGAATCCATTATCCTTTCCATGACCGCTGCCTTGATTGTCTGGAACGTGATTTTGAGGAGATGAGACCCGAGGGAGATGCCAAGTTGCTGGCATATACAGAAATATACAATCTTCCCTGGGGTTTTGATGTCCGTATGCTGAAAATCGGGGTGGTTGAATTCTCAAACAAAATAAAGGCAATGGGGCAGATTCAAATTGACGACTTCAAAAAGTTGAAAACCGGGATGAAGTTAAAAGCGTTTTGGGAGCCGATTAAAAAACTTGCCGGAGAAGATATATTCGGATTGGTCTTAAGGCAGATCTAAGGTTTTTGATCAATAATCGGGGATGATTGGATGAATGTCAGCATCCCTGCCAGGGTGTCTAACCCGGAAGAGCTTCCGTAAGATAGCAGCTCTTTCATTATAAACGCAGCCGAATGGTCACCACTGTTCAGCCATTTAACACAGCGAATGATCCGCTCATCCGCGCTGCCAGATGCAGCGCAGGCAATCAGATTAGCGCTGAGTGTGGTTGTTTTTTTCTGTGCGTCCTCGACGATCTTCCTGATCGTTTTCTTTAAGGCAAAGCTGGAAAATAAGATTTCTTTCCACGCATGCGCTGCCAACAGGAAACCGCAAATTAAATCATCTCCGGATGGAGTTAAACCCTCCCCACACCCTAGTAAATTGGATAAAGACTCATAAACAGAGACTTTGTTTCTTGAAGATAAGGCGGATTTCAGGTTGTTATTGATATCGGTCTGATTTTCCTGTGCAAGATGTTGGTTAGAAAGTTGACTGATCATTTCACGTTCGATAAGATTACTCCTGGTGTTTAGTGCTTCGAGATTGAAATCCAGCTTATTGAGAATCACAGGGGTCCAAATGTGTGTTTGCTGGTTGATCCTGATTTCCAGAGCAGATTGACTGAACCTGATTTGATTTGGAGAAAGCAGAAGGTGTATGTCGTGAGAAAGTGCCTGACGCGACGGCATTTTTCCATTTATATTAATGGTCAAAGGTCCTCTAAATGTTTGATGAGAGATGAATAAAACCCGGTTATTATCAGTGATCGCGAAAAAGCCCTTAGAAGTATTTCCCCATACATTTGCATATGTTTCGGTTTGGAGGGTTTCATGTGCAATATGACCAATTGCAGCGGCAGTTAAATAACCATTATCAACCATGTTTGCATTATCCCATATCTTGTGTTTCAAAGTCGGTCTTTTACTTTATCGATAACGGTTTACTTAGGAATTTGGCTTCCCCCTGTCCCTGGTGATCTTATCTTAGGAATCATGGACGCTTTAACACCATAGAAACCTGGCTGACAGTTTTGCTGCCGAACTTGGAATCAGGTTTTTGGGAATCCGAATTCTCCCAGAAGTATCTCTATATTATTAAGAGATGCTTTTTAAAGATCCGTATAATTTCTTCTTGATTATTTACTATATTTAAAGCAATCCATCCAGCAGGTCGATCATCACTGCATCCCCGCCAGCGGGAGGTATCCAATCTATATGCACTACTTCAACCTCCTGCTGTTCCAGGCTTTCAGAGAACTGAATTAATCCTATATTGATTGCAACAATAGGTTGATCGAAGAGAGGCTGATTATTTTCTTTCATTCTCCTCCTTAGCTTTTAATATCGCAACGCATACATTGACTGCGGCTGCGTTGCTGAGCGTTACTATTACACCTGCTTCTTTAAGCAGTTTGCTTTGTGTTTTCATTTCTTGTTTATCTTCTTCAGTGCCTGTTATTGATGCAATAACTGTCAAATGCCGTTTTTGCATTTTTGCGTTCTTTTTGGCAGCCAGGA
>SDBT01003097.1_pt1 | contig 28896 bp, 23 predicted proteins | sample 2277101 | NCBI WGS metagenome assembly SDBT01 (sample SAMN10404973, study PRJNA504765) | marine sediment metagenome | isolation source: marine sediment core GS10_PC15, 103 cmbsf | place: Arctic Ocean: Southern Knipovich Ridge | collected 2010
GGCCAGAAAGAGGTTGTTCCAGCGGACCTCGTGACGCCGCAGCGGAATGGCCCCCAGCTTCCACTGGTCCAGCACGGTCTGGCTGCCCAGCGCCCGCTGCATGCGCTCCAGTTCTGCGTGGTCGCACAACCCGGCAACGATGGCGGCCCGGTCCGGCGCCTGCTCGAGGAACTGCTCGATGTCCTCGGCCGCCACGAAGGGAAGGTCCGCTGTAACCACCAGCGCGGCGACTTCCCTCGCTTCCGGGTGCCGCCGCCGGAACGCACCGATGGAGGTGGGGTCGGTCGCCAGATCGGCGGCGTCCGCGAACCCCCTGCCGGGCAACAGGTGGTTGAAAAACGCCCGCAGGCAGTTGGCCAGGATGTCCCGACCCTCGGGCACCACCTCGATCCGCCCGGCGAACCCGGCCTGCAGGGGTTCGAGGATCCGCCCCAGGGATGCGGGCTCGCCCACCACGAACACCTTTCCGACCCCACGTGCGCCGAGCACGGCCCGCACCGCCCTGCGCACCAGGGGTTCCCGCCCGACCTCCAGGCAGGCCTTGGGCACGGTCGCGCCGTCGACGGTCGCGAACTTCGCAGCGCCCCCGGAGCCGGCCAGGACGACCGCGTCCAGCATGTCGTCTGAATACTCGGAATACGTGGTCTCGCCTGGCATGGGAGCCTAGAGCTGCTCGAACATCATAACGGTCAAGAAATAGTCCAGGATCATGATGCTGACCGAGCCGGTCACCACCGCCCCCGTGGTCGCGGCGCCCACCCCGCGCGCCCCTCCCTTTGCCCGGTAGCCCTTGAAGCAGCTCACCAGGGCGACGAAGCCGCCGAACACCGCGGCCTTGATCAGGCCCGAGGTGACGTCGTGGGCCTGTACATACCACTGGATCTTCTGCAAGAAGTTGCCGGGATCGATGCCCCACAACTCCACGCCGACCATGTAGGAACCGACCACCGCTATCAGGTTGAACACCATGGTCAGCACCGGGAACATGATCACCGACGCGATGAACCGGGGCACGATCAGGTACTGGACCGGGTTGACCGCCATGGACTTGAGCGCATCGATCTGCTCGGTCACCCGCATGGTGCCCAGCTCGGTGGCCATTGCCGACCCGGCCCGTCCGGTGATCATCAAGGAAGTCAAGACCGGCGCAAGTTCCCGGGTCATGGCCAGCGTCACGGTGGCGCCCACCATGGTCTCCATGTCGAACATGGAAAACGCGTAGACGCTCTGCAGGGTGAATACCGCTCCGGAAAAGGCGCCTGTCAGGAGGATGATGAACAGCGAGCCGACCCCGACGAATTCCATCTGCTGCAGGAGCAGCCATGGGCGGAACGGAAGCCTGAAACAGGCGATCAGCACCTCGCCCGTCATCAGCACGAACTGGCCGACTTCGCTGAAGATGTCCAGAATCTGCCCCGACGTATTCCGCCTGGTCGCCATGCTGGCCAGATGATATCCCAAGCCTGCGTCCCGTCAAGGGAATTGAATGAAGAGGGGTCAGTGCAATGAAGCCTTGACAGCCAGGTTCAAATCTGATTTTTTCCCACTGCATACATAGGCTTGGACCCCCTGCCGGAGAGGAACGACGATGAGGAGACATCTTCCAGTGTTTCTGGTCTTGGGCATGTCGCTGCTGCCCGCCACCGCGCTCGGCGTCGCTTTCGAGGAACACTCGAGCTGGCAGAAGGAGCCCTGGCTGGAAACGGAGAAGGGCGTCAGCCTGGGTATGTCGGTGCTGGAGATGGGCACCGGATACCGCTTCCTGCTAAGCGACACGTTCTTCAACTCGAACATGAACCTGCCCGACGAGTCGAGCATGGCCATGAAGAACGAAATCGTCATCCACACATGGGACCTGTTCTGGCGCTTTGGATTCACCGAGAACTGGACCCTGTGGGGCAACATCCCGCTGGTCTGGAGCACCTGGAATATCAAGGAGCGGCCCCTGGACGACGATGACAGACCGGTCTATACCGAACCGTGGAACACCAGGGAGAGAAGCAGCTCCGAGGGCAAGCTCGGCGATTGCGAGACCGGCCTTCTGTATCAGTTCTTCCGGCGCAACGACCCCACCATTTCAATGGCCGCCTCGCTGCGCTGGAAGCTGCCGACCGGCAGCGAGGTCCCCGGCCAGAACAACCTGAACATCACCGGCACCGGGACCACCGACATCGAACTGGCCTACATCGGCCGCTTGCAGCTGTTCAGATACGCGGCCCTGGGCTGGAGCACGGGCTACAACATCCGCTTTCCCGGGCCGGTCATGTACATCCTGGATCGCCATTCCCAGATCACCAACGCCTGGCTCGACCTGGGCGACGAGATCCACGTCGAGCTGAACCTGATCGGCGCAATCGAGTACGTGGCACTGAACCTCGCTTTCCGCTTTACCTATCGCTTCTCCTCGGCCCTGGCCGTCCCGGAGTTTCGCGCCGAGACCATCCGCTGGACCGACCCGGTCACGGGCGAAGAGATGGACGAGGAATACCTGCTGTACAACGGGGCGAAATACAAGGACTGGGACGTGAGAAGCCCGACGGACAGACTCGTCTCTTCAGCGGGCTACATCTTCACCATAACGCCCCGGATCATCGTCCGGCCGCTGGACTGGCTCGACGTGACCCTGTTCGCCCGCATCCATCTCATGGGAAAGAACAGCACCTACCTGGTCGACAAGGACCGCAACAACTCGACCATAGACAACTTCATGCCCATGCAGGCCCTGGGTACGAACCTCGGCGGCATGGTCTTGGGCGAGACGGGCCTGGCCACCACCGTCCGCTGGTAGCGTTTGCGGCCCGACGGCGATAGACGAGCCCTCGCGGAGGATAAATGAGACACGGCGCTCTTCGAAACGTACTGGCCACCCTGGCGCTGATCGGCATACTGGCGGCTCCGGCAGCGGTCGAGGCGAAGTTCTGGGAAAGCTTCTACGACAACTACCCCGACGTCGACTGGCTGACCCTGGAGACCGAGCACTTTCGCATCCACTACTACCCGGAGATCGAGTGGACCGCGCGGATGATGGCCAAGTACGCCGAGATATCCTATCCCAAGGTCACCGGCCTGTTCGACTACCCGCTGAAGGAGAGGATCCACATCGTCCTGCGGGACATGGAGGAGAACGCCAACGGCTTCGCGGTCTACGGCGCCGACTGGGTCACGGTCTGGTCCACGCCGCTGTACTACGTGCTGCGCGGCCGGCAGGAGTGGATCCCCGACGTGTTCGCCCACGAGTTCACCCACATCGTGTCGTTGAAGGTCAACGACTGGAAGTCCGAGACGTCGATCGTGCTGTTCGCCTCCGGCCTGGTCGAGGACGGCGTGCACAACATCGACTTCGGCGCCCGGGTCTTCCTCGGATTCACCATGCCCTACTGGTGGACCGAGGGCATGGCCGAGTACGGGACCCACCTGGCCGGCTTCAACTGGTGGACGACCTCCCGCGACATGCACCTGCGCCAGGCCGTGCTGGAGGACAACGCGCTGACCTACGAGGAGATGTTCACCCCGGGCAACAAGGACACGGGCTTCGACCGGGAAAAGGGCTACCAGCAGGGCTACTCCATGGCCCTGTACGTGATGGAAAAGTACGGCAAGGAGCAGTATGCCCAGATGGCCGTCAACTCCGATCGCGAGGGCCACCTGGTCTGGGAGAAGAACATCGAGGACGTGCTGGGCATCGAGGGGCACAAGCTGTACGACGGCTACATGAAGTGGATGCGCGACCGCTACGATCGGCAGACCGCGCCCATCCGCAAGGAGGAGCACCTGGGCGGCGACCTTTTCATCACCTCACGAACCGACGAGGCCGAAATCATCGAAAAGCTGCCCGACGGACGAGTGAAAGTGGAGCTCGGCCGCCGCAAGTTCAAACATTCCCTCTTCTTCGACGAGGACGGGGTCCGTGACTACATCGAGCGACGGCAAGGGGACATCGAGAAACTGAAAGACGAAACGCTCAAGGCAGAGGCCCGGGAGCACCTCGCCGAAGTGGAGTCGCGCCTGGCAGGATACCTGACCGCAAAGGAGGCGTTGCCGGACGAGGCCACCGTGCACGACAAGGTGGAGCTGGCCAGGAAGTACCTCTTGAAGTCAGAGGGAGAAGCCCGGGGCGCCGGGGGGAAGAAGTGCCTGTCGGACGAACTGAATGCGGAATTCGACAAGGCCGACGAGAAGCGCGAGAAGCCCACCTACGAGTACTGGGACAAGCGCCAGCGCAAGGCGCACTACGAAAAGGGAAGGGGCACCTGGCACATGATCCCGCAGGTCTCGCCCGACGGCAAGTACACCGCCTTCGCCGGGCGGCGGGGCGTGGGCGTGGTCCTGATGCCCATCGACATAAATGACTTCCCGGTGTTCTCGGGCAGGTACCTCAGCAGCGGCTGGAGAAGCGAGATCAAGGAGGGAATCAAGCTGGTGCCCGACTCGACGGTGTTCAACGGCTACTCGTTCAGTCCCGACGGCAAGAAGGTGATCTACAGCTCGCTGAGCTGCCCGGACACCTGGCTGCCGTGCCACAGCTGGGATCTCTACCGCCGCTACGACCTGTTCGTGTACGACATCGAGACCGAGGAGGTCGAGAAGCTCTCCGAACGCCTGCGCGCCATCCTGCCGGCCTACTCGCCCGACGGCCAGACCATCGCCTTCGTCCACATCGAGGACGGCCAGAACTGGCTGGGTCTGTTCCCGGCCAACGCCCGCGAGGTGACCATCGACGGCAAGTGCGTCATCGACGGCCAGCCGCGGGAGAAGTGCATCAAGTGGCTGGTGCGCAAGCACGACGGCACCCAGGTCGGCCAGCCCTCGTGGAGCCCGGACGGCGGCAAGCTGGTCTTCGACCTGTACCGCAACCACCAGCAGGACGTCTGGATGATGAACGCCGACGGGACCGACCTGCACCCGCTGACCTGGGACCGGGCCGAGGACCGCGACGGCCGCTTCACCCCGGACGGCAAGCACATCATTTACTCCTCCGACCGGACCGGCATCTTCAACGCCTACATGATGGACCTCGAGACCCGCGAGGTGAAGCAGTTGACCAACGTGATCGGCGGCGTGTACACCCCGTTCCTGACCAGGGACGGCGACCTGCTCTACTCCTACTTCCGCTCCTACGGGCTGCGCATCCACGGGCTGAAGAAGGAGGACTTCTACAACAAGGTCGTCGACGCCGGCTACGAGGTCACTCCTGAGGAGGTGGCCCGCAACCTGGCCTACCAGGAGGCCCTGCCCGAGATCCGCGAGAAGAGCACCTCCTACAACGCCTTCAACCCGGCCAACTGGCCGCCGCTCGACGGTTACCCGCTGTTCATCTACGAGCGGCGCGGCATCAACATCGGCGCCGCGATCATGGCGCAGGACATACTGTGCAAGCACCTGGCCTTCGGGCAGGTGCTGCTGGGCGAGACCTCCGACTACCGGTTTTTCTACATCAACAACATGTGGTACCCGCAGTTCTTCCTCGGCTTCGTCCACGTCGACTTCGCCGGCGACTTCGCCCAGGGATGGGGTTCATCGGAGCTGGTCAGCACCCGGGCCGAGCCGCACTTCGAGCCCCCGCTGAGCTACAAGTATCGCCAGTCGGTGGACTTCGGCATGGCGGGAATCAGCTACGACTTCGGGCCCATCGAGATGGACGCCATGTACCTGTACCGGTACTACACCTCGATCAACCGCACCGACACCCAGAACGACGCCTTCCTGACCAACAACTCGTATACGCTGGCGCTCGAGTACGACGGCATCTCGCCATACGCAACCGAGGGGGACATCAACCCGCAGGGCCGCAGGCTCTCGCTCGAGTACATGCTCACCCGGACCGGTCTGCCGGATAAGGAATTCGCCGACGTGGAGTGGCTCGGCCGGCGCAACCCGCCGGGCGATCACTCGGACGACTACATCTACCACGAGCTGCAATTCGGCTACACCGAGGCGATCCCCATCTTCTGGTGGAACCCGGACGGCAAGCACACCCTGGAGTTCCACTTCAGGGGCGGCTGGCAGAACCGCAACGTCCACCGCTGGGACGAGTTCTTCGCCGGCTCGCTGCACCCGCTGCGCTACGTACCCACCCAGTCGACGACCCACGAGTTCGCCGGCTACGAGGACTTCTCGCTGGGCGGCGAGACCATGCTGGTCGTGGGCCTGGCCTACCGATTCCCGGTCTACCGGCACATCGACCGCAAGTTCGGGCCGTTCTACTTCGCCTCGGTCTGGGGCGAGATCTTCGGCACGGCCGGCAACCTGTGGGGCTACAAGGCCGAGTTCGAGCGGGACAAGTACGGCAACATCCGGCGTCACGACGAGAGCTACTGGGATCCGATGGTCAAGCCCGGCACGGTCGAGCGCGAGGTCCCCTTCCGGGACATCGCCACGAAGAACGGCAACTACATGCTGTACGACATCGGCTTCGCCCTGAAGCTCAAGGGCTATATGTTCGGCTACCTCTACTGGAACAGCTTCTTCAGGGTGGCCTACGGCCTGAACGACATCATCGGCCCGTACGAGGTGAACGACGACCGGGTGTGGGTGGACGTCTACCCCAACAACCCCATGTACGCCGAGACCGAGCCCAAGAGCCTGCGCATCTCCATCGGCATCGGCTCCAACTTCGACTGATCCGCCCATGCGCACGTTGCGCCTGTCCCTCGCAGTCCTCCTCTTCCTACCGCTGCCCGCCGCACCGGCGGATCCCGATCTCTCCGCCCCCGCCCTGACCCGCATGGGCCCCCGCCTTCTCCTCCGCACCGCGCATCGCCCGATCGATGACACCCCGCTGCGCCTGATCACCGTCTGGGACACCCCGCCCGAAGACCGCCCCGGCCCGTGCATCGGCCGCGTCTGCGTCGAGGAGACCGGACCGCGGGAACTGACCGCCCTGCTCGACGACCCGCGCCTGCTCACGGCCGACCTGCCCGGCCGGTTCTACCTCCGCCTGGATCGTGCCGGGCCCCTGATCGGCGCCCCTCAAGCCAGGCAGCGCTTCGGCCTGAGCGGACAAGGGGTGCTGGTGGCGGTGATCGACACCGGGCTGGACTGGACCCATCCGGACTTCAACGACGACGACGGCCGCACCCGGGTGGCCTGGCTGCTAGACCAGAGTCTCGACACGGTCGGCCTTTACCCCGAGTTGGAGGCCATCGGCGGCGGGGCCGTGTTCGCCGCGGCCGATCTCCAGCCCGGGGTAAATGCCGGCCTGGATCAGATCGGCCATGGCACCCACGTGGCAGGCATCGCCGTAGGCTCCGATCCGCTCTACACCGGCGTGGCGCCCGAGGCCCGGCTCGTCGTGGTCAAGTCCATCGACCCCGACCTGGCCGGCTTCGGAGAGGACCGGGTGCTGCGGGCCCTGGCGTTCGCTCGACGTGTCTCGGTCGATATGGGCCTGCCGCTGGTGATCAACCTCAGCATCGGAAACCAGATCGGCGCCCACGACGGGACTGAACCGATCGAGATGGCCCTCGAGGAGCTGACCCGCTTCCGGTCTCCGCCCTGTGCGGTGGTTGTCGCGGCCGGGAACGAGGGCGATCTTGATATTCACGCCCGCGGCGCCGTCCGCCCCGACGGCCCGCCGCTGAGATTCGAGGTCCTGCTGCCAAGGGGCGACCCGCAGGCCGAGGACCGGCCGGCCCGGATGGTGCTCGACTTCTGGCTCGACGGCGACAGCCGGGTGGACACCACCGTGATCTCGCCCTCCGGGTTGACGAGTGATCAGGACGGACTGGACGGGCGGGTCGACCTGGCGGTCCTCCCACCCAGCCCGCAGAACGGCCTGCGCCGGATAACAGTGTCCTTGGAGGGCGGCCCAGCCCTGGCGTCCGGAACGTGGACGGTCGAGATGCGCGGCCGGTCATCGAGGATCGACGGATGGATCGGCGAGTGGGAGCTGGGCGGAGGATCGCGGCCCCGGTTCGTCAGCCAGGTCGATCCGGGCGAGCTGGTGGGCCCGCCGGCCACCGCGCGCGGCGTCATCGCGGTGGGCGCCATGGTCTCGCGCACCTCCTGGCCCGGGGCCGACGATGAAGAGCACAACCTGTCGCAGGTCACGGCCGGCCAGCTGGCCGGCTTCAGCGCCCGCGGGCCCACCCGGGACGGGCGTCTCAAGCCCGAGCTGGTCGCTCCAGGCCAGGTGGTCGCCTCGAGCCTGTCCATCGAGGCCGACCCGCGCTCGCCGGTCTCGATGTTCTATTCTGGCGGCAGCCTGCGAATGATGCTTCCCGACGGTCGCCACGCCGTGGCCTCCGGCACATCCATGGCCTCTCCGTTCGTAGCCGGCCTGTGCGCCCTGGCCTTTCAACAGGACCCGTCGCTTACGGGCCGGGATCTGCACGCCAGGATGCAGGTCGCCACCGCAGCCGACGAATGGACCGGCCGCGGCCTGTTCGAGCCCGGCTGGGGATTCGGCAAGCTCGACGCGCTGCTCCTGGCCGAAGGGCTCGCTGGCGAGTGGGGCGAGCAGGCGGACGGGAGCGAGAGCCTCTGCGGGGCGGCCAAGGACTGGCTGCCGGCCGCCCCGGACCATACGGTGCTGATCTCGGCGGTCCCGCGTGCAACCGACGGCCGCCTCCTGGGCCCCGGCCAGCCGGTAGAGATCCTCTCGGAAAACGGCGTCTTCGCCGGAGGCGTTCTCGATCACGGCAATGGCCTGTACACCCGGCCGCTGACCGGCACAGGCCAGCGGGGCCGGTACATCGAGCTGACCTGCGCCGCAGGCGACCAGCCTTTCGATGCCCGGCCCTCGGTGCTGCTGGCCGCGTCCTACGAAGAAGCCCACGCGGGCGGTGTAACCGGCGGGGCGCTCTCGTGCGCCACACTCCACCCCGACCGCGGAGGAAGCCTGATATACTTATGGCTGGGGATCGTCTGGCTGGCGAGGCGGAGATTCAGGTCGATGGAACCATGAGCGACGGAAAGGTCCAACGGGTACCCTGCGGCCTCTACCGCACCACCCGGCCCCTGGGGACCGGTATCCAGGCGGGCGTACTGGTCTACTATCACAACCACGGCAACCCGAGCCCTGGACTGTACCCGGTGGAGCGCTGGAGCAACAACAAGGCGGTGTTCGCCGAGCACGGCGTGATCGTGCACGATCACAGGTATCCCGAGACCCTCCACCCGCTGCCGCCCGAGGGCTTCTACCGGGTGGTCGAGGGCTTCGCCTGCTGCGAGAGGGAGTGCCAGCGCTTCGAGCCGGACGCCCTGGTACAGCTCGGCTACAACGGGGCGGGCAAGCCCATCCTGTTCCTGCCAATCTGGAGCGAGGCCGGGGTCCACCTGCCGGACAATGGCGTGAGAGTGGACGACGACAGGCTGGCCCTGCTGGCCCCGCTCAAGGTGCCCTTCCAGCATCACCCGCCACTGCGGCCCGAGGAAGCCTCGCAGGACGGCAGCCCGCCGGACGACCACACGCTGCTGCATTGAATGGAAGCAACGTTTTTTTCTGTTCCCAGGCAACCCTTTTTCGAGGATCGCGGTCAAAAGGGCGAATTTCAAAAATCAAAAACCGGGAGGATCGCAATGGATTGCAAGCGAGTCGTCATCGTCCTGTTGACCGCCGTGTTGGTCGCCGGCTGCAAGCCGACGGTCACGGGCTCCGGAAACGTCGTGACCAGGAAGCTGGATTTGAAGGGATTCACAAAAGTCGAGGCAGGCCATGCCTTCAATCTCGAGATCGGGCGGGCCAAGACGTTCGGCGTCGAAATCCGCATCGACGACAACCTGGTCCAGTACCTCCAGGTGACCAGGCAGGGCGACGAGCTGAGGATCGGCATGGACAGCTCGCACAACTACTCGGTGGGAGACGACAGCATGGTGGCCCTCGTCGGCATGCCCGAGCTTACCGGTCTCGACCTGCACGGGGCCTCGAAGGCGAGCCTGTCCGGATTCCAATCCTCGAAGGACCTGCGCATCGAGATGTCGGGAGCCAGCGAGCTGAAAGGCGAGATCCGCACCGGCGATCTCGATCTCGACCTGTCCGGCGCCAGCGACCTTGCCCTGAAAGGGTCCGGCGGCAAGGCCACACTCGAGCTGTCCGGCGCGAGCGACGCCGACCTGTCCGGGTTCTCCCTGGCCGAGGCCGCCGTCGATCTGAGCGGCGCCAGCGAGGCCACGGTCAACGTCGCGGGCAGGCTCGCCGTGAAAGCCAGCGGCGCCTCGACGCTGGTCTACCTGGGCGATCCCGAGCTCGGCCCGATCACCACCTCGGGCGCCTCGTCGGTCAAGGCCAGGTAGGCACGCTCCCCCGGCCTTCGTGTCTTTCCACGAGTCTACCGCCTCGATGGAGGTGTCCAGGAGAAATTCTCAGGAGGCTTGATTTCAGGGCGTGTACGACAACCATCTCCGAAGGGATCATAAGCTTCTCATAGTTCGAAGCCGGCTTCTGAACTTTGCCCCCTATGGTCTGCTGAAAGTTGATGAGACTAGCCGCCGCGAAGCGGCGGAGGAAAACAGCCTGGGGCTTCAGCCCCAGGAAAGGTCGGCCTTTTTTCCTTGCGCCCTGAAAGTGGCGCGGCCTGCTAGCCATGGCTGGCCTCCAGGCCGCGCCCCTCCAGGGCGCGAAAAAATTTAGGCATCGCTTCCTGGGGCTGAAGCCCCAGGCTATGTTCCCCCGCCGCTTCGCGGCGGCTTTGGCTCACATTGTAATCCCCTCCTGATGATACCAAAGACATCCAGCGGCCCCAAGGATGGACCCCCAACAAACCCAAGAAACCATCAGGCCGTCGCCCGCCGTAGCGGGCTATGGCCCGCGAAGGCTGGTCGCTTGAGAACTCTGCACTCTCAAGTCCTTTACATGCTAGACTGATATTCGAAGTCCGAAGTCGCGTGCTGCCCAGAAGAACTAGAGAAGGTCTTCGAATGCGCCTGCATCAAACCCTGCTCCTCTTGCACATTGCAATGTTCACCACGGCGGTGGAAGCCTGCTCGTACTACTCCCCTATCTCTATTGATTGCCCTGACGGGATCGAGGGACGCTGTGGAATGCGGGGTGTATGTGTGGAGTGCAATACGAGCCAGGACTGTTACGACAGCTTCATCCATTCTCCAAACCGCGGGCCACTCACATCGTCGTGCACTTCCGACGACGAATGCGACGTCGGGCATGTGTGTATGGACACGATATGTACAACTCCCCGGTATTGCTCGATTTTCGGCGAATGCCTGAGCGTTCTCCATTGTACAGTCGACGATGGCCCCATCTGCCCGAACGGAAGCATCTGCGTGAACTACAGGTGCCGATCCGCCTGCCAGTCCGACCTGGACTGCCTCGACGGTGTAGGACGGTGCGTAGATCAGGGATATTGCTCCTATGAACGCTGCTCGCAGTCCGGCAACTGCCCCGAGGGCTTCGAGTCGGTGAAGGGAACCCTGGCCTGTATGGGTTCAGGCTGAGGAGCAGCCGGAGCAGGTCGAGGAGCTGCAGCCGGAGCAGGCCGAGGAGCCGGAGCTGGAGGTGAAGCCCGAATCGCTCTTGTGGGCGAAGACCGACAGGCACTTCTTGACCTTCCTCGAACCGCAGGCCGGGCACTCGATCGCGGCCTCGCGGTCGAACACGAGCTGCTCGAACTCCTCGTCGCACTTGCGACAGATGTACTCGTAGATCGGCATGCTCAATCCTCAAGGCCGGCCAGCATCTCGGCCACGACCTCGTTCTCGGGGGCGAGATCCTCGGCCCGTTCGAGGCAGTCGCGTGCCTTTTCGCGATGGCGTTCGCGCGAGGGGGGATCCCTCTCGGCCAGCACCAGGTACAGACGGGCCAGGCGCAGCAGCGCCTGCAGATCCTCCTCGTCATGCTTCAGGATCGTCTCGTACACCCCGACCGCCTCGGAAAGCCTCCCGGACTGGAACAACACCCGGGCATACATATGCCGCGCCATCGGCTCGCCGGGCTGCATGAGCACGAGCATCTCGTAGGCCTGAACCGCCCGGTCGTAATCGCCGAGCTTGAGCGCCATTTCGCCCATCCGCTGGTACGGCTCCAGGTAGAACGGGTCCAGCCCGATGACCTGCTCGTAGTAGCGCCGGGCCTTGGCGTACTTGTCGATCCGGAAAAAGACGTCCCCCAGCCCGACCAGGGCCAGGGGACTGTCCGGCCGGAGATCCAGGGAGCGCTCGAAGGCAACCACGGCCTCGCCGTTGTTGCCCATGCGAGAATTGGCCAGCCCTTTCAGAGTGTGGATGAAGGCAACGTCGGGAAAACGGGCTGCCAGGTCGTTGACGATGGTCAGAGCCGGGTGGGCGGCGTCCTTCTCGAGCAGGTCGGTGGCCTTGTTGATCTGCGCCGAGACCTCGATCGGCAGATCCCGCTGCGGATAGAACACCCTGGCGGACACCGCGCTGGCATTGGCCGCCTCCTCCACGGTCAGCGGCTTGCCCGCCACCGGCCGCATGACCTCGATGGCCTGTTTTCCGCGGCCCGAGGCCGCCAGGCTCCTGCCCATCGCGATCCGGATCGCCGCCCGGTCGGGATCCATCTGCAGCGCGCGCTCGAACGACGCCAGCGCCAAAGCGTTCTTCCCGTCCATCTGGTACACCAGTCCGATCCGGTAGGGCACGTCCGACTCGGCGGGCATCGCCTTCGCGGCATCGGCGAAGCGAGAAAGCGCGGCCTGCATGTGCCCCGGACCGCGCGCCACCGACACCAGCGCCAGCCCGTAGTACCCCAAGCCCTTGCGATCGTCGTCGTCCGCCGCCTTACGGTAACGCGCTTGAACCTCTTCAAGGCGCCCGGCGTAGTATGCCGCCTCGACCAGGCCGCGGTGCGCGGCCAGGTCGGTCGGATCTCCCTCGATCATCTTCTCGAAAGCCGCGAAGGCCTCGGACGCCTTTCCCGACCTGGTCAGCGCCCGCGCGGAGCGAACGTCGCGCGGGTCGGTTCTCACGCCGCTGCCGGACAGGGGGCAGCCGGCCGAGCAGGTCGACAGCAACCACACAAGAACAATGGTGATTCCCTTGCGCATGAAAGCGTTCATGACAAGGGGCAATGTAGGCTCGCGAACGGCGGATGTCAAACCGCGGCTTGTGTCCCATGGTGGAATGTGAAAGAATCCGGCCGGGAAACAGGGGGACTCTTCCGGAGGCGCATGCGATGATAGTGTCAATGGCCCGGGTACTGGCTGGAGCGATGGCGCTGATGGCAACCGGTTGTGCGGGGTCGCAGGGGGCCGCCGGCACGGTGCACGAGTCGGCTTCCGCTAATACGTTCGCTGGTCGGGCGGGGCCGGCTGCTTCAGCGCCGAAACTGGACCGGACGGAATTCAACCGGCTGGCGGTGCAGATGGATCTGCCGCTGTTCTGGGCCGCGGACGAGAAGAACCCGGGCGCGCTCGATCCCGAGGAGCTGGTGGTCCTGGGAGTGGGCTTCGACCGGACCATGTACGTGGCTCAGAAGGGCGCCTTCACCGCCCGCTTCGAGCGGATCAAGGCCGGCATGATCGAGCGGCGCCGCATGGATGCCCTGGCGGCCGAGCTGGACCGGGGCCGGCCGACCCTGATCCACACCGACATGAGTTCCGCAAGCGGCCAGGACCGGGCCATCGTGCGTCACATCACCGCGGCCGCCCGGATCGTCGAACAGCTGCACTCCATGCAACTGGGCAGCCACCACCTGCACAGCCACATGCGACCGGGCGACGCGCTCGGACAGGCCGTGTTCCGGCGCAACCAGGGACCCTGGTGCCAGGCGCCGGGTAGCGAATCGGATCCCTTCTGCAACGCTTGTCCGGATTTTCCCAGCGAGCTTTCTGGCATGTATCCGCCCGAGCTGCAGGAGGACGAGAAGTTCTGCGGCAAGTTTTCGGAGATGCCCGACGCGACGCGACTGCTCGACCCGTTCACCGTGGTTCGCCGTTCGAGCGACGGCAAGGGCCTGGTCGCCGTTCCGTACAACGAGCACTACGCCGACCTGATGGGTCAGGTGGCGGGCGAGCTGCGCGCCTGCGCGGCGGCCATCGAAGAGGGAGAGCAGGCCTTCAAGAGCTACCTGCTGGCCGCTGCCAGGGCGTTCGAGACCAACGTCTGGGGGCCGGCCGACGAGGCCTGGATCGCCATGAACGCCACCAACAGCAAGTGGTACCTGCGGATCGCTCCGGACGAGGTCTACTTCGAACCCTGCAACCGCAAGGCCGGCTTCCACGTCTCCTTCGCCCGCATCGATCCCGATTCGTTCTACTGGCAGGAGAGGCTCACGCCGCTGCGCGACGAGATGGAAAAGCGCCTGGCGGAGCTGATCGGCCCGCCGTACCAGGCCCGCCAGGTCGACGTGCACATGCCCGACTTCATCGCCATCGTGCTCAACGCCGGCGACTCCCGTCACTCGCTGGGGGCCACCATCGGGCAGAGCCTGCCCAACTGGGGCGCGGTGGCCGAGGAGGGCCGCGGGCGCACGGTGGTGATGTCCAACCTGTACACCGACCCTGACTCGCGGGCCACGTCCCGGGCCGTGGCCGAGTCGCTGCTCTCGCCCGAGAGCCTCGCGTACTACACCGAGGACAAGCGCCTGGGCCTGCTTGACATCGTCCTGCACGAGGCCACTCACAACTTCGGGCCGCACTCGGACTACAAGATCGACGGCAAGCGGCCGGGAGACGTCTTCGGCGGCGCGACCGCCACCGTGCTCGAGGAACTCAAGGCCCAGACGGGCGCCCTGTACTTCGTCGACCTGCTGCGCCAACACGGGGTGCTGGACGACGAGCAGGCCCGCAAGGTCAACCTGCACTCGATCATCTGGGCCTTCGGGCACATCTCCCGCGGCATGTTCGACGCCAACGGCCGGCCCAAGCCTTACAGCCAGGTGGCCGGCATCCAGGTCGGCTTCCTGGTCACGGAAGGGGTCATCGAATGGCAGGCGGACAGGCCCGCCGCCAACGGCCAGGACCAGGGACGCTTCCATGTCGACTTCGAGAAGTTCGCCCCGGCCGTCGAGAAGCTCATACAGCAGGTGGGCTGCATCAAGGCCACCGGCGACACCGCGGCGGCCGGCGCGCTGATCGACCACTTCGTCACGGGCGCCGACTCCGGCCTGATGCGCCAGAAGGACGTGGCCGATCGGGTGCTGCGCTTCCCCAAGGCCAGCTTCGTCTACAGCGTAACCCTCTGACCGACGGGAGGCACCGGTGAAACACATTGTCCCCAGACTGTGCACACTCGCCGTCGTGCTGCCGCTACTGGCCCTGGCCGGCTCCCGGGCCCGGGCGGGCGGATTCACCATCATCGAGTTCGGCGCCAGGAAGACCGGCATGATGACCAGCGTGGCCAACCCCGACGACCTCTCGGCCGTCTACCACAACCCGGGCGCTCTTGGCGACATGCACGGCACCAGGTTCCACATGTCGACCGGCGTGTGCTTCCTGGACATCACCGCCCGGCTCCAGACCTGGGATACCTACTTCCCCGATGAGGGCACGGGCTACCTGGGCAGCGACGTCATCAAGCCGGACCCGCTGCCGAGGAGCTGGGAAGTGGACGAGGACGGCAAGTACTTCGCCGATCCCATTAAAGCCAAGGCTATAGCTCCCATCCCCCTCTTCGCCGTCTCCACGGACTTCGGCTTCGAGAAAGGGCCGGTTGTTGCCCTGTCCATATACGTGCCCGACGCCATCGGGGCCGACTTGCCCAAGGAGGCCCCGACCAAGTATATGGTCACCGACGCCTTGTTCGTCGTCGGCATGGCCTCGATCAGCGTCGGCTATCGGCTGCCCGAGCCAGTGGACTGGCTGTCGCTGGGGTTCAGCCTCGGCTTGCTGTACACCCGGCTGGAAGGCAAGCGCTGGCACAATCAGCACATCCTTTTCGATGTCGGCTACGACTACATCATGCACTTGCAGGGCGAGGACTACTATCCCTTCTTCAACTTCGGCATCATCGCAAACCCGATCCCGCAGATTTCCCTGGGGCTGACCTACATCGCCGGCGCCAACCTGGAGTTGGAAGGGAATTTGGAGATATCGCTCCCCCCCGACTCCGACCTGGAATCGGATCCGCTCGACCTGGTCGGCACGTACAAACAGACCACACACATGAAGGTCCCCCACGGGCTGGCCGCCGGAATCAGCTGGCAGGTCATCGACGAGCTGGAGCTGGCGGCGGACTACCGACACTGGTTCTACCGCACGTTCAAGTACCAGGACATGTACCACGACATCGAACTGATGGAAGATAACCCCATTCGGACCCCCAAGAACTTCAAGGACTCCAAGACCTTCTCGTTAGGCGCGATGGTCAGCCCGTTCCCCGACTGGCTGGGGTTGGATTTCATGGCGGGCTGGACCTACGACTGGTCGCCCGCCCCTTCGAAGACCAAGAGCCTGGACACCCCGACCGTGGATCTGACCGGGTTCTCGCTGGGCGCCCGCTACACCTACGACGAGCACTGGCGGCTGACCCTGACCTATTATCGCTACTGGTACCTGAAAGACACGGTGGAGGACTCGATCCTGATCCCGCCGCAGAACTCCGAGTTCTGGGGAACCGTGGACACGGTGTCACTGCAGCTGGAAATCACCCTCTAGCGGGGTATGGGCCATCCCAATGGAAACCTCTTCGAAAAATGAACTGGCCATGGCGTTCCTCGGCGAGCTGTCCGGAATGCGCCGCGAACGCCTGCAGGAGATCATCCGCACCGTTGTGGGCGAGGAGCTGGCGGCCGTGATGTTCGGTTACGCCCAGCAGGTGCTCCAGGCGGATCCCGCCAAGGCGGTGGAGAACTCCTCGTCGCTGATGATCCTGGGTTACTTGATCAGGGTCCACGAGAAGGGCGAACTGCCGCCCGATTCCCTGCCGGTCTGAGTCAGTCGTCTGCCAGCAATACCGAAGAGGTAAAGGGAGACTTGGTGACCCGTGCGCCTTCGCGGGCCCGGAAGTACTGCAGCTGATCGACCTGCACCTTCACGATGCGACCATCGTCGGTCTCGATCTCGAAGAAGTAGCTGCTGATGGTCTGGGTCTGATCGACCTTGACCGTTGCCACTTCGTCCTCGCTCCGCTCGATAATGGTGCCGTTGAAATAGTCCAGCCAGACGATACGGGTGCGCAGCATGAAAAAGGCGCCCACCAATAACCCGACGACTACGATGATGGACAGAAGCTTCTTCATTCCGCCACCCTTGCGAAGGATCCGAGGACAGCAAGCTAGCATCCTTGTCTCGAACATGTCAAGGTCTGCGAGAACATATGGTCGAGAATCGGCTTTGCCAATACTTGACACCCACCTGCCTTTGTGTTACGTGATTCTGTGTTTTTTTGATTGGTTAGGCGACAATAGGAACAAGGAGGCTTTGATGCCCAAATCCTTACTACTGGCCGATGACAGCATCACCATCCAGCGCGTGGTCGGCATCACCTTCGCCAGCGAGGACTTCGATATCACCACGGTGGACAACGGCGAGGATGCCATCGCCAAGGCCAAGGAGATCAAGCCGGACATCATCCTGGCCGACGTCATCATGCCGAAGAAAAACGGCTATGAAGTCTGCCAGGCGATCAAATCGGATCCGGACCTGAAAAGCATACCGGTGCTTCTGCTGGCCGGAACCTTCGAGGCCTTCGACGAGAACCGCGCCCGTGAAGTGGGAGCCGACGGACACATCACCAAGCCTTTCGAGAGTCAAGCGATAATCGACAAGGTCAACGATCTGCTCGCCGGCGTTCCCGCGGCCGCCCCCGCAGCAGCCGCTGCAGTTCCGGCCCCCGCACCAATCGAGCCGATCGCTCCCGCAGCTCCTGTACCGCCACCGACCGCGCAACCGATACCGGCTGCGCCACCGGTGCCCCTGGCCCCTGCGAGCCCGAGCCCGCTCACGCCGAAACCGGTCGCGCCTCCGCCTGCAGCGCCGCCCACGCCCATCGCGCCCCCGGCGGCACCCAGGCCGCTCGAGCCCAGGCCGCTCGAGCCCAGGCCGCTCGAACCAAAGCCAGTCGCACCCGCGCCTTTGGAGCCCAAACCCATCGAACCGGTTCCGGCCATACTCGCGCCCATGGAGCCCCAACCTCTCGAACCCGCTCCAGCCGCACCTATACCGATGGAGCCGGCACCGGCCGCCCCTTCTCCGGCCTCGTCGCTCGAAGCGGAACTGTTCGCTCCAGAGCCGGTCCCAGCCGCAGAGTCGCCGGTTCCGGAGGCGCTCGAGTCGGTGCCGGAGCCGTTCGAATCGGTGCCGGAGCCGCTCGAATCGGTGCCGGAGCCGTTCGAATCGGAGCCGGAGCCGTTCGAATCGGTGCCGGAGCCGTTCGAATCGGTGCCGGAGCCGCTCGAATCGGTGCCGGAGCCGCTCGAATCGGTGCCGGAGCCGCTCGAATCAATGCCGGAGCCGCTCGAATCGGTGCCGGAGCCGGATACCGCCCCCACTGCCGACCCGGTGGCCGCAGAGGAACTCGTCGAGGGATCGGTTCCCATCGACCTGGAAGAGGAACCGGCGGACAAGAGTCCCGAACTGGCCCCGATGCACGAGTTCATCCCCAAGGCCGATGAGTTCGGCGAATCGCCCAAGGAGCTCGAAGAGGCCGAGGCGCCCGCGCTCGATGAGGAGAACCTCGAACGGATCGCCCGCGAGACCATCGAGAAGATCGCCTGGGAGATCGTGCCGCAGCTGGCCGAGACCATCCTGCGAGAAGAGATCGAGAAACTGGTCCAGCAGAAGCTCGCCGAGTGACCGAGCATCCGGTCAGACGAACAGGCAAATCCTACTCTTCAAGCATGCCTCCCGGTCCGCACCTCACCATCCTGATCGATCTTGCGCTGGCCGAGGATCTCGGCAGCGGGGACCTGACCACCGAATCGCTGTTCTCGAAGCGCGCCAAGGGTCGCGCCGGCTTTTTGGCGCGCGAGTCGCTGGTGGTCAGCGGCCTGGATGTGGCTGCGGCGGTGTTCACCCGCATCGACGATCGCTGCCGCTTCCGGGCGCTGTGCGATGAAGGCGCCCATGTTCGTGCGGGCCGGAGGCTGGCAGAGGTTCGCGGCCCTCTGCGAGCACTGCTGTCAGGGGAACGCGCGGCGTTGAACTTCGTCCGCCGCCTGTCCGGGATCGCGACCCTGACCCGCCGTTTTGTGGGCGAGTTGGAAGGCACGGGTTGTATGCTGCTCGACACTCGCAAGACCACCCCCGGCTTTCGGGTACTGGAGAAGGCCGCCGTGCGAGCCGGGGGCGGCCACAACCACCGGATGGGCCTGTTCGATGGCGTGATGATCAAAGACAACCACATCAGCGCCGCGGGATCCATCGCCCGCGCGGTGGACAAGGCGCGGCGGCGCATTCCACCCACGGTCAAGATCGAGGTCGAATGCTCCAACCTCCGCCAGGTCCGGGCGGCCCTGCGGGCCGGGGCGGACATCATCATGCTGGACAACATGCCGCCCGAGCGAATGGCCAGGGCTGTCCAGATCGTCGACGGACGCGCGTCGACCGAGGCGTCGGGACGCCTGGAGCTCGACAACATCCGCCTGGCCGCCGAGGCGGGAGTGGACTACGTGTCGGTGGGGGCCCTGACCCACAGCGCCGTCGCGGTCGACATCGCCATGGACATGGACCCGTCTTGAGCGCCTCCCGAATCGTCCCGCCACCCGGACGCGGCCAAATCGAGCTGCTCGACGGTATCCCATCCACCAACGATGCTGCCCGCGACCGGGCCATCGATGGCGCCCCGGACGGCGCCTGCGTGGTGGCGGACACCCAGACAGCCGGACGCGGACGCCACGGTCGCCTCTGGTTCTCCCCACCGGGATGCAACCTTTACCTGTCGCTGGTGGTGCGAGCCGCGTCGTCCCGGATCCGCCTGTTGCCGCTGCTGGGCGCGGTGGCCACGAGGGAGGTCGTCGCCGCATACCTCGACGGTCGCACCCGGGCGACCATCAAGTGGCCCAACGACGTCCTGGCCGACGGGTTGAAGGTGGCGGGCGTTCTGGCCGAGCTGTACGCCGGAGACGAGCCATTCGGCATCCTCGGGATCGGCGTCAACGTCAACATGGGAGCGCACGACTTTCCAGCGGACCTGCGCCGGCCCGCCGGCTCGTTGAGCATGCTGCTCGGGCGCGAGGTCGACCGCAGCGAGCTGCTCGCGAACCTGCTCGATCGCCTCGACCGCTGGCGCGGGCGGCTGGACGACGACCCGGCCGGCCTGGTGAGCGCGGTGCGACTACACTGCTCCACCCTCGGCTGCCGGGTGGCTGTTCGTCCGCCGTCTGCTGAGGGCTTCGATGGCGTGGCGCGGGCCATCGAGGACGACGGGGTGCTGGTGGTGGAGGACCGGACCGGCCGGCTCGTCCGGGTGGAGGCCGGCGACGTGGATCCATTCGATTGAACCGCGAGCGTACCTGTGATAGGAGGGAAGATGGATTTCCAACTCCGGGGTGAAGACCAATGCGAACGATAGTACCGTCGACATTCCTCCTGGCCTTGCTGTTCCAGGCTCCAATCGTCCGATCGCAAGTATCGGACAGTCCACCGATAGTGGCGGTGTTCCTGATGGAGAGCCGCGGCTCGCCGTTGAGCGGTGACGAGCTGGTCGGCCTGACCGACTACATGGCCACCCGGCTGGGCGAGCAGGGCAGGTTCCAGATCATCCCCCGCGACGAGATCCGCAAGCGGCTGGTGGATCAGAAGTCCCGATCGTACAAGGACTGCGTGGACCGGAGCTGCCAGATCGAGATCGGCCGCGAGCTGGCGGCCCAGTACACGGTCTCGTCGTCCATCAGCAAGGTGGGCAGTAGCGGCTTGGCCGCCGCGGTCGTGTGTCTGTCATACGGAGTGACGGACGAGGATCTCCCGGAGTACGTTATCACGACCACCGGCCTGATCGGGGCCACCAGCCTGACGCTGTTCTCGATCGACGCCTTGTTGGCCTACAAAAAGTCCGGCGCCACGATGCAGGCATCAACCGGTGACCGCGAGCCCGAGGGATTCGTGTTCGCCCCGGTCGTGTCCCCGGTCTACTCCTCCACTCGTGACGGCGGCGTCACCGGCGCGTCCTTGGGCCTGGTGGGCCGCTTCTGATCATCTGCACGTAGATACCTCGATCTCTTCTCCATCGGTTCGAACTGTCACGGCCCCGTGGCGGTCGGTCCGGTACACGCGGACGCCGGCGGCTTGAAGGCGGTCGAGCACGTCCTGGTGGGGCAGGCGGTAGCGGTTGTGGGCGCCGACCGAGATCACCGCCAGGGACGGCCGCACCTTCTGGAGCAGTTCTTCGGAGGTGGCGTGGCGGCTGCCGTGGTGGCCGACCTTGAGCACGTCCGCGCGCAGGGGAACTCCCCGATCGAGCAGGGCCGCTTCGCCTTCGCGCTCCAGGTCGCCGGTGAGCAGGAAGGCGTATCGGCCGTATTTCAGGCGCAGCACCAGGGAGCGCTCGTTCTCCTCGAGATCGCGGTCCTTGGCGTCCGGCCAGAGCACCTCGAGTTCCACGTCGGCGCGCGGAAGGGGCCTGTCCCCGGCCTTCAGCAGGCGCATGCCGGCTCCCGCCTCGACGGCGGCCCGGGCCAGCGGGGCGCTGGTCTCATCGTCGGCCAGGGGCGCCATGATCCAGACCTCCTCAGGATCGAACAGCTCGACCACCGAGGCCAGGCCGCCCACGTGGTCGGGGTGGCGGTGGGTGGCGACCACCACGGCAAGCCGCCCGACCCCCTGGGCCCACAAAAACGGGGCCACCACGTGGCGGCCGGTGTCGAAGTCGCCCGAGAAGGACCCGCCCCCGTCCACCAGCAGGTTTTCCCCGCCCGGCAGGCGGATGAATATGGAATCACCCTGGCCAACGTCGATGACCGTCAGCTGCAGTTCGTCCGACACCGCCAGCGCCAGCCGGGCCACGCCCCAGCTGGCCAGGAATACAAGCGCCGCAGCCCCAAGCGCCCAGCGCGTCCAACGGCGTCGGTTCCAGTGCAACGCCAGCAACAACCCGGCGTACCAGGCCACCAGTTGGATGCCGGTCGGGCCGGCGGTTTGGACCGCGGCCCAGGATGGAGCTGACCACCACCCGGCCAGGCCGGCGAGGACGTCCGCCAGCCACAGACCCACGTCGGCCAGCCAGCCGGCCAGGATCGGGGAGAACGCCAGGCTCAGCGCACAGGCCAGGCCCAGGGGAACGATCAGCCAGGCGGCCAGGGGAACCGCCAGCAGGTTGGCCGCGAGACCCACCAGGCTGACCTGGTGGAAGTGCCAGGCCACCAGCGGGGCGGCGCCCAGGGTGGCGGCCGCCGAGACCAGCAGCAACTGCAGCGCCCGGGCCGCAATGCGCCGCAAGAGCCCTTCGGGCAGCCTGGTGCGTTGCAGCGGAACCCGAAAGAACTCGGCCAGCCGCGGCAGGAGCAGCAGGACGGACCCCGTGGCCGCGAAGCTGAGCTGGAACCCCACGTCGAGCAGCGACTGGGGCCAGAGCCCGAGCACCACCAGGCAGGCCGCCGCCAGGGTCTGGAGCGGATCCGTCCGCCGGCGCAGGAGCACCGCCAGCAAGAAGACGATCACCGCCACGCTGGCCCTCACCGACGGCAGGCGGGCGCCGGCCAGGAGCGTATAGAACACGGTGACCGGAATGACCAGCCCGGCGGCCAGCTTGCGCACGTCGAAGCGTAACGACAGGCGCTGGATGCGGACCAGCATCCAGACCAGCAGCCAGTACAGGCCCAGCGCCACGAATCCCAGGTGCAGCCCCGAGACCGCCAGCAGGTGGGCCAGGCCGGCACGCTGGAAGTCCTCGCGCACACGGGGCGGTATCCTCCCCGCATCGCCGATCGTCAGGGCGGCCAGCAGGGCCCTGGACGGCTCCGAAGCGGGCCGCGATGCGATCAACGTCCGCACCGCGGAGCGCGCCCGCTCCGCAGTCCTGCGCAGCGACCAGGACCCGCGGCCGGGCTCTACCAGCAGGTCGTCGCAGGACAACACCACACCGGTGAAGTCGACGCCGCGTCGCTGCAGCCACAGCGCGCTGTCGGGCACCCCGGGGTTGCATCGCGTCCAGGGGCGCCGGACGCGGGCCAGGGCGCGCAGCCGATCACCGGGCAAGACCGCGGGACAGGGTCCCGACGGGTCGTCGGTGATCACGGTCAGACGCACCCGGCCGTCGAACGGACGCAGCGGAATGCCCGGAGTCCGGACGGCGACCCCGTCGACCTCCAGCCGACGCCGTCCGGGCGCATCGATCCAGCCCGAGCGGGCCTTGGCGATCAGCACCACCCTTCCCTCCGGAAGCGGTCCCGGCGCAGGGGCCGGCAGACCTCCCCGCGCGAGACCGACCGCGAAGACCGCCGCCGTCCAGACCAGGAAGCGCAGAGGCCCGCCCCGATTCGCTCTTGCCATGGCGCAGGCTCCGCAAACGGCAAGGGAGGCCGCGATCCAGGCCGGAAGGCCGGACCATCCGGTCGCGTCGGCCAGCCAAATGCCCGCGCAGAACGCCAGGGCCAGAGCCAGCAAGGGACGGCGCATGGGAAGACGCTCGGGGGAATCGTCCCGCGCGGCAAGGGAGCTGGGTTTGGTCATGGCCGCCCGGCCAACATATCGTCCAGCGCCCTGGACACGTCATCTGGGGTGTTGAGGTTGCGCACCACACCGGGGTCGTCCACGTCCACCCAGGCCACTTCTCCCAAAGCCGTCCTGGCCTCGACGACAATCCGGGCGCCATTCCGTTCCGCCGCCCGAGATCGCAACGCGGCGAACAGCTCCTTACCGAACGCGGTCGGGTGGCCGGGATTGCCCCGGTGACGGGCCACCGCCAGGGGGGCGGACTGAAGCGCAAGGCGAACGGATCGGATCGTCCCAGGCTCGATGCCGCCCTGGTCCACCAGCACCACGAGCACTCCGTCCACATCGGGTGCCGCGTCCAGGGCGCAACCCAACGACGAGATCTGCCCCCGCGAGGGATCCGGGTTGACCACCAGTTCGATCCCGTCCAGACGGCACGCGGACCGAAGCGCCTCGACGGGCTCGGCCACCACGGCCATCACCGGTCGGCAGCCGCCGGCGATCAGTGCACGGGCCATGTTTTGAAGAAAGGTGCGCTCCCCGATCCGAAGCAATGCCTTGGGGGTGCCCATCCGGCTTGAAGCCCCGGCAGCCAGCACCACTCCGGCGACGCTCATTTCCGTCTCTTCCGGCCCTTGGCGCCCGGGCGCCTGCGGGTCCGACGCCGCCCGGCCAGCCGCTCAATACTCTGAATGTGATCGAGCACCTCGGAAAGGCCCTCGGTCATCAATGCGCCGACAACCGCGCGGCGGTACTCGGCGGTGGAGCGGATGTCGTCGATCGGCCGGGCCGCATCACAGCATGCCCGGGCGGCCTTCTGGATCAGCTCCGGATCGAGCACCCGGTCCTCGAGCGCTTCCACCGCGCGGGGCACCCCGATCACGGTGGAGGCCACCGCTCCCATGGCCACTCTCACGTCGGTCAGGCGTCCGTCGCCGTGCCGCCGGGCGACCAGCGCCACCGTGGCCTTGGCGCAGCACATGCCCCGACGCTGGCCGGCCTTCTTGAAAATGGCCACCGTGCGACCCTTGCGGGGCGGCAGGCAAACCGATTCGATCACCTCGTCGCAGCCCATGACCGTCTGGCCGGGACCTTTGAAAAACTCCTCGACGGGCACGCTGCGCGTCCGGTCGCGGGAGACCAGCCGAACGCGGGCGTCCAGGCAGACCAGGGCCGGCACCGAGTCGGCCGCCGGCGAGGCGTTGCCCAGATTGCCTCCCAGGGTGCCCCGGTTGCGAATCTGCAGCGAGCCCACGGACCGGCAGGCCAGGCTCAGCAACCTGGCCCGGCGGCGGATCAGCTGGTCGTCGGCCACCTCCTGGTGGGTCACGCCCGCGCCGATGCGAATCGAGCCCTGCTCGGTAAGTCCGATGCCCCGCAGCGCATCCAGGCGACTGACGTCGACCACCAGGTTCTTGCCGGCGAACGGCTCGGGCCGCACCAGCACATCGGTTCCGCCGGCGATCACCAGGGTAGTTGGGCCGTCGGCCCACAACAGCTCGGTGACGTCGGGCAGAGCGCTCACTTGAAGAAAGCTGATCATGGTCTACTCCTGGTCGCCCCGCCGCCACAGTACGATCAACTCGGCCGCCAGCGACACCGCGATCTCTTCCGGGGTGACCGCGCCGATTTCCAGGCCCATGGGGGAACGGACCGATCGGATCAACTCATCGTCCACTCCCTTGTCTCGCAGCAGGTCCAGCGCGCGCTTGGCCTTCTTGCGGCTTCCGATCATGCCCAGGTAGGCCGGACGGCGCTCGACGGTCTCCTCCAGCACCAGCTGATCCTGCTCGTGCCCGCGGGTGACGATCACCACGTGGTCCTTGGGCCCGGGCGGCGACTCGGCCAGGAACTCCGCAAACGGCCGGTTTACGATCTCGTCCACCTCGGGCAGCCGTTCCCGGTTGGCCCACTCCTCTCGCTCGTCGACCACGGTCACCAGGCAGCCCAGCAGCTTGAGCTGGCGGGCGACGGCGGCGCCGACGTGGCCCCCGCCGAAGACGATCGCCCTTCTCGGCGCCTGCAGGGATTCCATGTACACGGTCATCTCCCCGCCGCAGCTCATGCCCAGCTCGCCCAGGTCGTAGTGCGCCGCACGCGGCCCCCGGCCGTCATCCAGCGCATTGAGCGCATCGGCCATCACCCGCGCCTCGATCACCCCGCCCCCGATGGTTCCGTGGATCTGCCCGTCGGCCAGCACCAGCATCTTGGCGCCCACCTTTCCCGGGGCGGAGCCCGCGCTGGCGATCACGACGACCAGCACACCGGACTCCTCGTCGTCGATCAGGCGCTGGATCTCGCGCGCGATGTCCTTGAGGCTTCCTGTCGTGCCTGCTGAGACCAGCTCCACGGGTCACCTCCCGTCACCTTCCGGTGCGGCGGGACGCGCGCCGCCTGGCCGTCTTGCGGATGGCCGATACGATCTTCGAATAGCCCGTGCAGCGGCACAGGTTGCCTGCGATGACGTCCCGGATCTGTTCGGTTGTCGGACGCTTATAGCGCGACAGGAGCGCCTCGCCGGCGATGATCATGCCCGGCGTACAGTACCCGCACTGGACCGCGCCCTCCTCCACGAAGGCCCGCTGCAGGTCGTCCAGTCGTCCGTCCCGCTCGAGGCCCTCGATGGTGGTGATCCGGCAGCCGTCCACCTGGGTGGTCAGCACCAGGCAGGACGACACCAGCCTGCCGTCCAGCAAGACCGAGCAGGCTCCGCACTCCCCGACGCCGCATCCGAACTTGGTGCCGGTCAGGCCGACCTTTTCCCTCAGGCTGTCCACCAGCCTCTCGTCCAGTTCCACCTCGAGAACGGTCTGAAAGCCGTTGATGTACAAACTAACCCGTTCGCTCATCGCACCTGCTCCCCAAGGGCCGAAAGCACGTCCTCGGCCCGCACCGGCAGTCGCGTGAAGCGGACCCCGATAGCGTCTTCAAGGGCGTTGAGCACCGCCGGGGTGGGTCCGACCATGCAGGTCTCGCTGATCCCCTTGGCGCCCCAGGGTCCGGTGGGCTCGTGGACCTCGACCGGTACGGTGCGGATGTCGACGGGCACGTCCAGACTGGTCGGCAGTATGTAGGTGTCGAAGTTGGTGTTCAGGAAGCGGGACTTGTCGAAGAGGACCTCCTCGAACAGGGCGTAGCCGATTCCCTGGGCCACCCCGCCCTCGCTCTGCCCCTCGAACCCGGTCCGCGAGACGACCTGCCCGCCGTCGAGGTGAGCCTCGACGGCGCGGACCGAGACATCGCCGGTCAGGGTGTCGACCTCCACCAGAACCACGTGGGTGCCGTAGCTGTAAAGGATGTGCGGCAACCCGTCGCCCAGCTCCACGTCGGCGACCGGGATGTGGTAGGTGGCCCGGACCGAAAGACCGCCCGGATCGATCACCCGCTCGATCGGCGCGCTGCCGCCGGTGCCCGCGACCCGGCCGTCGGCCAGCACGGCCGGCCCCGGCTTCCAGCCCAGTCGCTGGGCCGTCAGCCGGCCCAACTCGGCCTGAAGCCTGTCGGCCGCCATCAGGATGGCGTTGCCCACGGCATAGGTGGTGCGGGACGCCGTGGTGGTGCCCGAGTCCGGCGTCAGGCCGGTGTCACCGCCTACCACCGTCACCCGATCCATGGGCAGGCCCAGCCGCTCGGCGGTCATCTGCGCGTAGGCGGTGTAGGCCCCCTGGCCGAACTCGCAGGTGCTGGCGTGCAACTCGACCTTCCCATCGACGCTCAGGACGAGCTCGACCTCGCAGTAGTCCGGCAAGCCGACGCCCAGGCCGAGCCCCTGCATCTGGCTGGCCACGCCCACCCCGCGCTTGATGTACGGGGCCAGCAAGGCAGGCACTCCCTTGCGATCCTTCTTCAGGCGCCTGCGCTCGCGCCACAGCTTGCCGCGGCGGGCAGAACGGATGGTCGCCGCGACGCCCACGGCGGTGACCATCTCGTAGTCCAGGGCTGCCCGGTCTCCCTTCTTCAAAGCGTTGGCCTGCCGGAATGCCAGTGGATCCTTGCCCAGCGCCCTGGCCATCAGGTCCATCTGGCTCTCGATGGCCATGCATGCCTGGGTGCAGCCGAAGCCGCGGAAGGCGCCGGCGACGCCGTTGTTGGTGTACACCGCGTAGGCGTCGATCTTGGTGTGCGGGACCAGGTACGGCCCGGCGGCGTGCTCGATCATCAGGTTCAACACGGGCGCGCCCAGGCTGGCGTAAGCGCCCGTGTCCGAGACGAAGCGCGCCTGGACCGCCATCAGCTTACCGCTCTTCGACGCTCCGGTCTTGCACCAGATCCTGGCCGCGTGACGCTTGGTGGAAAAGACGATCGACTCTTCGCGGGAGGCCGTAAGCTTGGCCGGTCGCCTGGTGTGATGGGTCATCAGGGCCAGGTGGATCTGGACGGTGATCTCGTCCTTGCCTCCGAAGGCTCCGCCCACGTAGGACCCGATCGCCCTGACCCGGTGAAGCGGCAGGCCCAAGGCCCTGGCGATCTGCGTCTGGTCGCGGTAGACGTACTGGCCGCAGCTCTCCACGGTCAGGCGGCCCTGGTCGTCGTAGTAGCTGATCCCCGCCTCGCACTCCAGGTAGGCGTGCTCGATCATCGGCACCTGGTAGGTGCGCTCGATCACCACCGCGCTCTTCGCAAATCCCTCCTCGACGTCGCCCTTGGAGAAGTGCCCCTCGTGCAGGATGTTGCCCCCCGGGTGCAAGGCGACCGCACCGGGCTGCATGGCGGCCTCGGGGTCGGATAGCGGCTCGAGCACCTCGAAGTCCACGCTTACCTTCGCGGCTCCGGCGCGGGCCGCGCGCCGGGTCTCGGCCCCGACCAGGGCGATGGCGTCGCCCTGGTAGCGAACCCGGTCGTGGCACAGGACCGGTTGATCCTGGACGGCGATCCCGAAGGCGTTCTCGCCGGGGACGTCCTTGGCCGTCAGGACCTTGACAACGCCTTCGACCGCCTCGGCCTCGCCGGTATCGACGGAGCGGATACGGGCGTGGGGATGAGGCGATCGCACGACCGCAATCCACAGCATGTCCTCCAGACAACGGTCGGACGGATAGGCCATCCTGCCGGTGACCTTTGCCTCGGCGTCGATTCGCTCGATCCGTCTGCCCAGCACCTTGTATCTTTTCAACCCTCACCTCTCATCACCCGCCCCCCACGGGCTGGAACAGGTCGAGCCGGGGCGACATAATACACAAGCGCCCCGGCCAGCACAAGTCGCCAGACCGATGATCAACGGCTCCAGAAAACCCGCAGGTTGGAGAACGACGGCCGGAACCCGTCCTGGGTGGTGGTGAGCCGGACGTCGGCCGACAGCCAGCGAAGGCCCTGCAGGCCGGCGCAGGAGGCAAGGTCGGCCGGCGACGAGGAGAACGGGCCGCAGACCGGGCTGGGGTTGGTCTGCAGACCGGCCTCGGTGTCGGCCGACACGAACGAGACGCTGACCGTGGTGTTGGCCGGCACCGTGGCCTCC
>SDBT01003098.1_pt1 | contig 28896 bp, 31 predicted proteins | sample 2277101 | NCBI WGS metagenome assembly SDBT01 (sample SAMN10404973, study PRJNA504765) | marine sediment metagenome | isolation source: marine sediment core GS10_PC15, 103 cmbsf | place: Arctic Ocean: Southern Knipovich Ridge | collected 2010
CTTTTTAAGGTCTTGTTTAAAGTTTTATTGATGTTAGCTCCTATCAATCCGATGCTCAGTGAAGAATTGTTCTTAAAAATGTTCAAACCACACTTAAATTCGATGGGTTTGGATGAGACTGAAAGCATTCACCTACAAAATTGGCCAGAAACTGATAAGACGAAAATCGATTTAAATTTAGAAGAAGAAATGAGATTTGTCCGAGACCTTATAGAATCCATTAGAGCGCTAAAGGAAGAAAATAAAATAAGGTTAAGATGGCCAAACAAACGATTAATTTTAGAACCTAAAGAGGACATGCCAGAAATAGGTTTTCCAGAGATTATTAAACAAATAGGAAATGTAAAAGAATTAGAAATAAAAAAATCGGTTCAATCTGCGGAAAATCTGCGGAAAATAGAACACAAATACTGTAATATTTATCTAGATGTTAGTGTTGACGACGAGTTATTAAACGAACGCGTAGTTAATGATTTAATAAGGAACATTCAATTTTCTCGTAAAAAGAATGAGTATAAAGTAGGTGAGACGATCTCATTAGTTATAGGGACTAATACCGATTATTTAAAGAAATATATTGAAACCAAAAGGGAAATTATTTCAGATAAAGTATCGGCAACAAAATTTGAAGTTTCTTCCGAAAAACTCAATGAAGAAAGCGAAAAAGTGTTTTCAAAGTTATCTATTTGTCCAAATAAAGAGTGCTCCGCTTCGTTAAAAGAAAACATCAACAAAAGGCTAAAAAAGGGTTCTGAAGTACTATGTCCGTATTGCAGCACGAAGCTAGAAGAAGCAAATTTAAAAACTATTACATACAACTATAAAAGAGAAACCTAACAAAATTCTAACTTTAGCGTTCCGGCCCTTTTTAAAATATTATTACTTTACTTTTTCAGTTCTTACATCTCGGGATTTTTTCGATAATAATCTATCCAATAATCAAACAATTCCCTTAGCGTTTCCTTAATCGATTTTTTAGGCTCCCAACCAAGTTCAGATATTATTTTTGTATTGTCTCCAATAATTATATCTTCGTCAGTTTTTCGTAACTTATGAGGGACATTTTCTACTACTTTAATTTTCTTTTCGGAAAAACTCAGTGCGATATCTAATAATTCTTTTATCTGGACTTTTTGTTTTGTACAAACATGATAGGTCTCTCCAGGTGTTCCTCTCGTGGCAGTTAGCCAAATTGCTCTGATTCCATCTCCCACATCCAAAATATCTCTAAACGGGAGTAAATTCCCTACTTCTATAACGGGTTCTTTCAAACCTAATTCAATCTGAGCTATTTTCCTTACAAAATCAGATGATGCATCGTTAGTTCGCCTTATGCCAGTCAGATTGAAAAATCTTAAGTTAATTATTTCAATTCCGAAATTAATAAAATATTGACGAGAGAGAAGTTCCGCTGCAATCTTACTGATTCCATAAGGATGGATTGCCATTAATGGATCAGATTCCTTTAAAGGACGATTTATGTTAGTAGTCGTACCAAATTCAGCCGCAGTACAAGCTAAAATGACGCGAGTTTTTAAGTTGTATTTTTTAATTGGTTCAAAAACATTTATCGTTCCAATTACATTAGTTTCAATTGTATTGACGGGATCTTCCCACGATGGAATTATATATGGTTGCGCTCCAAAGTGAAATAATAGTTTAGGTTTAATTTCTTCGATTATTTTCTCCATTAGTATCTTATCTTTTATGTCGCATTTTAAAAAGATAAGGTTCTTCCTATTACTAGCAATTTGAATTTTTTTTCCTAAAAAGTTGACTCTATTTTCTTTTAAAAAAGTTTCTTTTCCATCTGTATATCTGACTAAATTTCTAAAAGAAGAAGAAGGTCTGTCCAAACCATATACAATATAGTTTTCATTAATACACTTATCTATAAGATGCGAACCTAAGAAGCCGTTTGACCCTGTAATTAATATTTTGTCCATTTTAAAACCATTTTTTCTCGAGAAATAAAAATCTTCGAATCTCTGATAGTAAAAAGGATTTAAAATTAATTAATATTATAATTTTAATTAATAAACTCTAATTGGGTAAATATCCCATTTTTTCTAAAGCATCTAAGACTATTTTTTTACTTTCTTCTATTGTTTGATTATCAGTCTCAACAATTATATCTGCTTTATCCGGTTCTTCAAAAGGAGAATCAATACCTGTAAACTGCTTGATTTCACCGGCTCTAGCTTTTGCGTACATTCCCTTTATATCTCTCTGCTCACATACTCCAATCGGGCATTTTACATAAACTAAAATATAATTTCCAATTTCTTCACGAGAATACTTCCGAATATCGTTAAAAGGAGATATAAAAGAAGCTAAAACTGCTACACCATTTCTCGTCAAAAGTTTTGCCACAAAAGTAACTCTTTCAATATTCATTCTACGATCGTTGTCGGAAAATCCTAAATCTCGTGTTAAACTCTTTCTCACTATATCTCCATCAAGGCGTTCGACTTTCATCCCTCGATTTTTAAGTTCATCACCTACGGCATCAGCTAAAACAGATTTGCCTGAACATGCAAGTCCTGTAAACCATAATGTAAATCCTTTATGTTCCATAATTTTCTCTTTTCCTTTTAATTTTACTCAATATTCTATTCTCTTTCCTTCTAAATCTTCCGGAATTGCGATTCCAAATATCTTTAAAATAGTAGGAGCTATATCTAAAATATTTTTTTCGTCTATTTTTTTACCATTTTCTTTTGATGGGTCGTAAATAATAAAAATACCGTGATAATCGTGTGCTGCCTCGTCTGGACCCGTCTCATTTTTATCTAAATACATGCTTTTATAGCCAACTGCTCCCGCTGATCGCCATTTTAAATCGTCAAAATATACAAGTAAGTCAGGAGCATCTCCACAAACGGTTTCATACAAATCTTTAGGCTTGTAAACCTTTGTATTCATTAGATTTCCTTTATCATCTGGAATACTTTTGATTAATTCAGCAATTTTATTCTGCCATATCTCATAATCTTTATAGTCTATAATCCCCGATTTTTCTCGATCCTTTATATTAAGAAAGATTCGTGCATAGTGACCACCCCATCCCCAAGCATGAGTATTATTCCAATCGATTTTAGCATCCGATAATTTTGTACCCGGTAGGTGATCCCCCATAATTTTTAACAAGCCTAATTTTTCTAAAGCGATATTCACGCATAAAGAACCTTTCATAGCTTTAGCGCCGTGATCCGAGACAACAAAAACTACGGTATTGCTATTAACTAATTCTAAGACCTCCCCTATTTCTTTATCCAAGAATTTATAGAAATTTTTCATTGCTGTTTCAAACAAATTACCGGATTCGTACTTGTGATGCGATTTATCGTAATATTTCCAAAAGGCATGGTGAATTCTATCTAAACCAATTATAACGAATTGACAAAAATCCCACTCTTTGTTTTTTAACAGGTATTTAAGGGCTTTAAAATGAATTTTTGTCATTTTATAGATATCTATTAATAATTGTTCTTTGTATGGCGTTCTAAATTGCACATCAAACTCATAATTATCTATGATTTTACCGATTTCTTCTTTTAAATCGGGAGGATATGTGAAATTTGAAAGAGAATCAGGAGTAATAAAGCCAGAGATTAAATTCCCGTTTATTTTTTGAGGTGGATAAGTAGGTGGTATCCCTAATATAATTGATTTGTATCCATTCTTGCTTAGGATGTCCCATATTTTAGGTTCTTTTACGCTTTGTGAATTTACAACCCAAAAATCAGAATATGACTTTTTTTTTCTGTGTCGGAATCCATATATTCCTAAAGTTCCTGCTTTTTTACCTGTTGCCATCACCATCCATGCTGGAACGGTAATTGGAGGATCAGAACTTCTTAGATTTCCATATACTCCTTTATTCATTAGATTTCTAATGTTTGGGCACTCGTCTTTAAAATCTTCGAATAATGTCTTAGAAGTAGCACAATCTAAACCTATCACTATCACTTTTTTTTTGCCACTCAAGGTACATTCTCCTAATTGGCTTCAACAAAAGGATTGTCATATTTTAATATAACTTTAGCAACTTCTGGTCTCATTACATCTGGTTGTGGCAGTTTTCCCGCAAGAAGAGCCTCTCGGATTTTAGTTCCACTAAAATAATTGTGGAATTCCGGTGGATGAGGGCAAATTTTATCGTTTACAACTGAATTGCACTTCTTACAATGTGAAAAAGACCGAAAAAATAAAGGTTCTATCCCTAAATCTGGAAAATTTTCAAAAATTTTATGAGCTTCGTACGGTTCGTAAAAGTTTCCAACTCCAGCATGATCTCTTCCAATAATTATATGGTCACATCCAAAATTTTTTCGCGTAATTGCGTGAAAAATTGCTTCTTTTGGACCAGCGTATCGCATTTCTGTTTCAAATGTGCTCAAAACGACGCGGTCTTTAGGATAATAGTTATCTATTAACGCTTTATAAGCGTTTATTATTACTTGGTCAGAAAAATCACCTGCCTTTTTTCTACCAATCACTGGGTTTATGAAAAGGCCGTCAGCAAATGTTAACCCTGCTTTTTGAACGTACTCGTGCCCTAAATGAGGAGGGTTTCTGGTTTGAAACGCCACAACTCTTTCCCAATTTCTTGCTTTAAACAAAACTCTGGTTTCTATTGGTTTCAAATCTAATTTAGGAAATATTGGAGATAATCCCTTAATGAGGTAAATATTTCCTCCAATCAATTTTTCTTTTTGGTTAAAGATTTTATTAACTCCCGGATGAGATTTGTCTAATGTACCATAGACTTTTTCAGCGAAAAACTTTTTGTTATAGTCGTATATGTCTTCAATAGTGAGTAAAGCAATCGGTTTATTAAAAATGTCTGTTAAAATGACAGAATCTCCTTCTTTTAGGCCAGAAACCTCATTTTGAGACGAATCAAGTACTATTGGAAATGGCCATGCGATTCCGCTTTCTAAATACATGTGCTCAAGAACATTTATTGCATCGTTTTGAGTCATAAATCCTTCTAAAGGGCTAAAAACACCAAATGTGATGTTTTTAATAATTTTCCATGTCTCTGAGTCAATTTTTATTTTCTCAAACTCGTTAATTTGGTTCAAAATTCTTTGTTTCTCTCTTTCAGGCAATTCTTTATTTATCAGTTTACCCCCATGCGGTTCTATCATAATTTTTTTACTCTCCGAAATCTGCTTTAAATTTGATTTTTATTAATCAATATAACCAAGATTCCTTAACCTTTGCTTTACTCTATCTTCTTCTTCTTTAGTGAATGCTTGTTTTGTTTTGATATCTTTTTCAATTGAAGATAAAACTTGCCTTAGAACATATGTTACATAACTTGACACTGAAGAAAAGCCAGTTCCTTTCATTCGTTCCTTTACCTTATCTGCCAAAGGTTTTGGAATAGAGACCGTAGTATATTCTACTTTATGTTCGTCATCACTCATTTTTATTTCACTTAGTATAAAATTAATAAGTTAGAAAATTCATATTAATGACATATAATTATATATAATTATACATAATTGAAAAGAGCTTGGTGTTTTCATTTTATAAGATTTTTTTTTCCAAGATAATAAGATTTTTAGGCTATCACTCAGTATTAATCATTTATTTTAATTAAACTATAAAACAGTTTTATAAATAAAAAATGATATTTAATGAAAATTAAATTAATCCCAACACAAAAATTTTTAATTTCTAATCAGATTCAATTAATTGAAAAATGGCATCTTTGAGATTTTTATTATTAAGATATTTATTGAAGCTTCACACTTTTGTCTACCATAAAATAAGTGGTTTAGTTGTTCAAATCAATAATGGTTTACATCCAAAACATCGATTAATGAATTATCATAAGTTTTTTTTGGATAACATTGAACAAGGTTCAAAAGTATTAGATATTGGGTGTGGAATTGGTGCTCTTACTTATACGGTTTCGAAAAAAGCAGGAAAAATAGTTGCTTGTGATTTCAATGCTAATTCCATTAATATTGCAAAAAGAAAATATTCATGTGAAAATATTCAGTACATTATTGCTAATGCTACTGAATTCGAGTTCGAAGATGATTTTGATTATATTATCTTATCGAACGTTTTAGAACATATTCAAGACAGAGTGAATTTTTTAGAAAAATTAAAACCATTAGCTAAATTCATGTTAATTCGTATCCCTATGATTGATCGATCTTGGATTACGCTTTATAAGAGAGAATTAGGATTAGAATATCGACTTGACAAAACTCACCAGATTGAATACACTTTAGATGGATTCAAGGATGAAATGAAAACCGCAAATCTTGAATTAATCCAATATAGTATCCAATTTGGAGAAATTTGGGCAAAATTAAAAGTAAATTAGAAAGTAAAAGATAAAGAGCAAGCAATGAATTTTTTAAGAAGAACCATCATAAGAATCCTTTTTAATTTTCTAAACGGTATTTTAAAGAAGCATAGAAGTTCATTTGTGGTCAAACTAAAAAACTTTTTGCTTGGGATGATGCCAGAAATAATATATGTTGTCGAAGAAGATAGTTGGGCAATTGAATGGGTTGGAAAATACATTACTCAAAATATTAAAGCTTTAGGGCTTGCCGAAATTGAAATTACAACTCCGCAAATATTTAAAAAAAAAATTGTCCATTTTGGATCTATTAATTGTTTAATTATTAAGGATGTGTTATTTAGGGTACATAATTCAAATAAGATTGTCTTAACTTGGTTCCATATTAATCCTACAGATGAAAGACTGAAATATGTCACCTTAATTAATAAATATGTGGATTTAATACATACTTCTTGTAAAATCACCGCAGATCAATTAATTAAGTATGGTTTTGATGAAAATAAAATCGTTGTCATTCCATTAGGGATTGATTTATCTCATTTTAAAAAGTATAATGAAGCTCTTAAAAATACTCTCAAAGAAAAATATAAAATCCCAAAAGATAAAATAATAATTGGATCTTTTCAGAAAGATGGTGTCGGTTGGGGTGAAGGATTAGAACCAAAATTGATAAAAGGACCAGATATATTATATGAAGTTCTTAAAAAGCTAAATGAAGACTTTGGCATTCACGTGTTTTTAACTGGTCCTGCTAGAGGTTATATTAAAAAAAAGCTAAAAGAATTTAACATTCCCTTTACGCACATATTCTTAGAAAACTATTTGGAGATTGTCGAGTGCTATAACGTATTAGATTTATATTTGGTGACTTCTAGAGCCGAAGGAGGTCCCCAAGCACTATTAGAGGCGATGGCAACGGGAGTTCCGATTGTTACAACGAATGTGGGTATGGCTCCAACTTTAATTAAAAATAAATCTAATGGATTAATTGCTGAAATAGAAAACACAGAAGAGATTTTTCAACATTCTAAAAACATATTGACGGATGCGAATTTGAGACAAGAACTGATAAAAAATGGCCAGATAACTGTCATAAATTACAGTTGGGAACAAATTGCTAAAGAATATTATACTAAAATCTACCTTAAAATTAGGGATCGGTAAGGGTGCGAAATGATAAAAGTCAACATATTTATGAGATTATATATGGAGCCATATGGGGGAGGAAACCAATTTCTTAAAGCACTCAAGAAAAATTTAATAAAACTAAACCATTATGAAGGGAATTTCATGAGTATATTTTAAATAGTTTTAAAGATGAAATGGAACTAGTAAAAATAGAACTAATCCACTATAGTATCCAATTTGGAGAAATTTGGGCAAAATTAAAAGTATAACAGAAAATTAAAAGTTATTAATAAGAATTGGATGTTTTTAGAAAAACTAACAAAGGAATTAAATATCAAAAAAATCAATTAAGAACTATTATTTTCAGAAAAATTAATCAAAATTTTTTAAGATTTCTTAATATATGATTTGAAATTTAGAGGTATAATATATGAATTTAAAGAATATTGTAAAAAAAATAATAAAAGTTAACTTGTTCAATTATATTTTAATTAAAATATTATTCTTCAATTCAAAAAAATCAAATTATTTTCGTTTGTATTATGAATTAAACAAAAAAAAACTAATTTTAAAATCATATCCTACTTTAATTTTTCTTACTACTACTAATCTATGTAATTATAGATGTAAATTTTGTGAAATACATTATTTTTATCCATTTGCCAGTAACAAAGCAGGAAAAGTCTTTCCTAATAACATAAATATCAATTTTATAGAAAAATTTAGGAAATTATTTAAAAATAGCATGTTTATTGAATTATCTGGAGCAACAGGGGAACCTTTCCTTAATCCTTATTTCATTGAAATATGTAAAAAACTAAAAACATTTAAAAATATTTTAAACTCCACTACAAATGCTTCGTTATTAAATACATCAATTTCAAAAGAGTTAGTTGAAATGAAATTCAACACAATAGTGGCATCAATACATTCTGGTGACGAGGATAACTATCAAGTATTGCAAGGTGGTGATTTAAATATGATTTTCAATAATTTAAAGACTTTAATAGAAATAAGAAATGCAAAAAAAACAGGTATGCCTAAAGTAATAATTAACTGTTTATTGTTTAAATTAAATCACAACACCCTTAAGAATTTAATAAGACAAGCAAAAGAAATAGGTATTGATTCAGTTAATATATATCATTATTATGCTTCACGTAACAAATTAGAAAAAAATGTAAGTTATTACTTTGATTCTGAGAAAGGAAATAAAATTTTAGACGAACTTTATGAATATGCTAGAATTATTGGCCAAAAGATAAATCCATTAATTCCAAATTATATAGATATCGATTCTATGGATAAAAATATAAAAAATAAATGTAATCAACCATGGGAAAATATAAAATTTAAAGGTTGCGTTGAATATGAAGATTCTCATTATATAGGAGCATGTAATCGAATAATGCTCTTTAGACTGAATTATAAGGAATTTAAAGGTGATTTTATTAATAATATATGGAACCACGAATTATTTATTTACCTTAGAGAAACTGTTCTACAAAATCCAATATGTAAATATTGCAATGATGTCAATACACCTAAATTAAGGTGTATTAATAATAAGGAATATCAAATAAAACGAGATAAAGCAATAGAAGAATTTTTTATTGAAGCATCAAAGAATATAGAAATTACATCAAGAAATGGTATATATTTAATTCATAAAAATCCATATGAATATAAGGATTATTATCAAACACTAAAGTAAAAAATGAATTAATTCTAATGGGTTAGATGATTAAGTAAAAAACTTAGAAGAAATTTTTTAGATATTCAAAAAACATATTAACGTTCGCGATTTTAAGATAAAATTTAATAAAAAATGGTCAGAAAACTATTAAAAATTATAGTTGGAAATATATCGCAAAAGAATAATATCCTAAAATATACCTCAAATTAGGGATATGTAGAGGTGCGAAATGGTAAAAGTCAATATATTTATGAGATTATATTCGGGACCATATGGAGGGGGAAATCAATTTCTTAAAGCGCTTAAGAAAAGTCTAATTAAATTAAACTGTTATGAGGAGAATTTTCGGAATTCAAATGTAATCTTGGTCAATTCTCATCATGAAATATTGAAATTAATTTATGTAAAACTAAAAAACCCAAATAAAATATTTGTTCACAGAATAGATGGCCCTATTTTTTTAGTGCGTTCTACTAAACCACTTTTAGACAAAATAATCTACAAATTAAATGAATTCCTTGCTGATGGAACTATTTTTCAATCTGAATGGAGCAAAAATGAGAATCGTAGGTCGGGTTTAAAACGAAATCACTATGAAAAAGTAATAATAAATGCTGCAGATAATGAAATTTTTTTTCCTAAAGTTAAACAAAGTACCGATTTTAACAATTTAGTAGCAATTAGTTGGTCCAGTAATATAAATAAAGGCTTCAATCTTTACCAATTTTTAGATGATGCTTTGAATTTTGATAAATACACTATGAGTTTCGTAGGAAATTCACCTATCTCATTTAAAAATATAAAAACGGTCAGTCCTTTGAATTCTCTTCAATTAGCGGATTTTCTTAGAAGAAATGATATTTATATAACAGGTTCTAAAAACGATCCTTGCTCTAACTCCCTTATTGAAGCATTGGCATGTGGTTTACCATGTATAGTTTTAAATGATGGAGGACACCCTGAAATAATTAAAGATGGTGGGGAAATATTCTCCACTTTTCAAGAATGTATTGAAAAAATTAAGAAAGTAAGTGCTGATTATCATAAATATAGGAAAAAAATTGACAATCCTAATATTAATGAAACATCGAAAGCGTATTTCAGTTTTATGGAATCAATTTATGAAAAATTCAAATCTAAACAATACATGCCTAAAAAAATCAACTTTTTCAAATTGATTGTTTTGTTCATCCTAATTATTATGTGGAATATAAAAACACAAGGTGTTTTTGGATACTTTAAAATTTTCATTAAAAATTTAAGAAAATCAATAATATAAATAAATTTAAAGTAAAAGTATTAATCTAAATCTATAGAATAAAGAGAAAGTGAATTAATATTAAAGGAGTAATTTTAGCTGGTGGAACTGGATCAAGATTAGCGCCGCTAACAAAAGTCACGAATAAGCATCTTTTGCCTGTCTATAACGAACCGATGATATATAAAGTAATTAAATCTTTATCTAATTCAGGAATCTCTGAAATAACTATAGTTTTAGGGGGAGAAAGCGTTGGTGATTTTATAAGACTTTTAGGAGATGGAAGAGACTTCAACGCAAATATTACCTATGTCTATCAACAACAAGCTGGGGGTATCGCTGAAGCTTTGTTTTTAACTAAAAATATAGTTGAGGGGCATAAACTAGCCGTTATTCTTGGAGATAATATTTTTGAGGATAATTTTACAGAAGAAATTAAGCTATTTAGAGATTCAGAAGATTATGACTGCATGTTATTTCTAAAGGAGGTTTCAGATCCTGAAAGATTTGGAGTTGCAGAGTTGGATCGTCAATATAATATCATCTCCATCGAAGAAAAACCAAAAAAACCTAAGAGTAGTTATGCAGTGACAGGATTGTATCTCTATGATGAAAAAATTTTTGACATGATCGAAAAGGTTATCGATGAAATTGGTTATTCTAATAGAGGTGAATTAGAAATAACTGATGTGAATAACTACTATGTAAAAAATGGTAAGGTTAAAGCCAAAATTATAAAAGGGTTTTGGTCAGATGCGGGTACATTTGAAACATTGCTCAAATCTAGCAATTTTATTCAAAAATTAAATAGTGAATAATATAAATAAAAAAAAAGAGAATAATTATGGATTTAATTGATGGAGTTAAAACAAAAAGACTTAACCCTATTTTAGATGAAAGAGGCTATCTTCAAGAATGTTTTCGTTCAGATTGGGAAAGTTTTAAAAAATTTGGTCAAGTATATATTACTGTTGCATTTCCTAATGTAGTTAAAGCTTGGCATTCGCATAAAATCCAAACTGATAATATGGTTTGTATAGTGGGAGATGCTAAATTAGTATTATATGATGATAGGAAGGATTCCTCGACCTACAAAAAAATAACTGAAATTTTTTTTGGTGAAAAAAATCCATTGTTGGTTAGTATCCCTCCAAACATATGGCATGGCTTTAAGGCTATTGGAGGGAATAGAATTATGGTAATGAACGTACCAACAGAAATATATAATTATTCGAACCCTGATGAATACAGATTACCCTATGACGATGAAAAAATCGATTATGATTGGGAAATTAAAATGGGTTAATAATTAATTACTTAACATTAGCGAAAAATGAAAACTCTTTTAGTAACTGGCGGAATGGGCTTTATTGGAAGTAATTTTGTTCGCTATATTTTAGGAATCAATCAAGATTTTAAAATCGTCAACTTAGACAAGTTAACTTATGCGGGAAATCTTGAAAATTTAAAAAATATAGAAGACAAATATCTAGAACACTACAAATTTTACAAAAGTGATATTTGTGACTTTGATACTATAGATAAGATTATGAAAAAAGAAAATGTGGACTACATCATAAATTTTGCTGCTGAAACTCATGTTGATCGATCAATTGATAATCCAAATGTATTTTGTGATACAAATATATTGGGAACTCAAACTTTATTGAATGCAGCTAAAAAACACAAAATTAAAAGATTTTTACAAATTTCTACTGATGAAGTATACGGATCACTCGATTTCACAGATTCAGCCTTCACAGAAAAAACTTCTTTATCTCCTAATAGCCCATATGCTGCGAGTAAAGCTTCAGCAGACCTTTTAATTCATTCTTATTATAAGACGTATAATCTTCCGGTTATCATCACGCGTTGTTCCAATAATTACGGGCCATATCAATTTCCTGAAAAGTTAATCCCCCTAATGATTAACAACGCTTTGAATTATAAAAAACTGCCAATTTATGGGGAGGGTATTAATGTTAGAGATTGGATTTATACTATTGATCATTGTAAGGCTGTTTTAAAAGTGTTATTAGAGGGCAGGCTTGGTGAGATTTATAATATTGGTGGAGATTCAGAGATTAAAAATATCGATTTAGTAAAAAGATTATTAAGGAGATTAGATCGCCCTGATTCACTCATTACTTTTGTAAAAGATCGTCCTGGTCATGATTTGAGATATGCGATGAATCACGATAAAATTACTAAGGAATTAGGGTGGAACCCAGAAGTAAACTTTGATCAAGGATTAGAGATGACTGTAAAATGGTATCTCGACAATGAAGAATGGTTAAACAATATAATCACCAAAGAATATCTCAATTATTATGAAAAACAATATAAAAATCGATAACAACATAAAGAAAGTTCTTGTTATTGGTGCTAATGGCTTTCTTGGATCAAATTTGCTAAATTTTAATGCTTATTCGCAATTAACTGAGCAGAAAATATCTCTTATCGCAGGAGATCTACAGGACTCTCACATTGATCGAAATATTCCCTTTTATAGAATTGACATAACTAAAGCCAAAAAAACGAGAAAAACAATTCTTAGTATTAATCCCGATGTTATTATCTTAGCTGCGGCAATGACAAATGTCGATCGATGTGAAATTGAGAAAAAGCTCGCAACTAAAATAAATGTTGTAGGGACTAATAATGTTCTAAAAGCCTCTATAAAAGCTGATAGTAAATTAATATTTTTATCAACAGATTTTATTTTTGATGGAAGCAAACAAAATGGTCATTACTTAGAAAAAGATATCCCCAATCCTCTCAATCATTATGCTAAAACAAAATATGAAGCAGAACTATCAATCATTAATTCTGAATGCGAATACTTAATTTGTAGATCATCCGTATTATATGGTTGGAATAAATGGAAATTGAATTTTATTACTTGGATTATAGAAAAATTAAAACAAAATCAAAATTTATCTATTGTTACAAGTCAAATCAATTCTCCGACTTTTATTGTTAATTTAGCTCAAATTATATTAAAACTAATTGAAAAAAATGCGTCTGGGATTTATAATACAGCAGGAAATTGTGCTTTAAATCGATACGAAATAGCTTTACAATGCGCAGAAACATTTCAGTTAAATAAATCTTTGATAAATCCTATAGAATATTTAGAACAGACCGCTCTCCGCCCAGGAAATGTTAGTTTAGGCTTAAACAAGTTAAAGGCGTTGATAAGTACTGAATTAAAAATTCTCAATTTAGAGGATGGTTTAAACTATATGAAAAATAACATGAATTGAATCAAGAAATCATTGAAAATATTTGTGATAATATACTTTACTTACAAAAGAAAAGAAGCTAAGACAAGAATGAAGGAAATTCTAAAACTTTTATTGGAATTAAAAGAAGAATTCAAATATTTTTTAATAGATAATATAACTCGTTTATTTGTGGTAAAGAAATATCTCTCAAAAAATCTAATCAAATTAAATTTGGGTAGCGATCAACAATTAAAAAAGAACTTTATTAATATAGATTTAAGTAGATATACTGATCTTCGTTTAGATTTAAGAAAAATGTTGGCTTTTAAAAATAACTCGGTGGATTTTATTTAATTTTCTTAACTAATTTGGAGTGAAGATTGGGAATGAAACTAGATAATAGCTATTATAGATGGGCTTCTTATCGCCGTCAAATGCTTGATTCACTTCAAAATAAGTTTAAGAGTATATATTTTGGCGTAGTTTTAGATATTGGAGGAAGAGACAGAGGAATATTTCAAAAACCAAAAGATAAAGTAAGTAATTGGATATTTGCTGATATTAATGAGGATCATAAGCCGGACTTAATCTTAGATGTAACTAATATGAAACAAATCAATTCAAAAAGCATTGATGTGATAAATGCAATTGAATTATTTGAGCATGTCGCAGATATTGAAATAGGTTTAAATGAGTGTTATCGAGTATTAAAAGAAAACGGTATTATTGTTATATCTGTTCCATTCTTATACCCGATTCATGCTGATCCTTATGATTATCAAAGATGGACTGATTATAAGTGGAGAATTGAGTTAAGAGAACGAGGATTTAAGATTCAAAAATTCATAATAATGGGGAGATTTTATACAAGTCTAGCAGAAATGTTAAAAATAAAATTAAATGATTATCGAACTAAGAGTATGATTGGAAAATTTCTTTATTATCTCTTCCGTCCGTTTCTAGACCAAATTTTTAAGTTAGATAATAAATCTAGTGTGAAAGATAACCCTACATTAAGTAAATATCATTCCGGATACTTTATTATCGCAAAAAAGAAATAAAATAGTATTAGTTATAATTAATCCAAAGTACAATAGAACAAGTTAAAAATTCTTTAAACCATAAATATGGAAAATACAATTACAATCTGCATCGTTAATTTTAACTCATCGGAGTTTGTGTTGAATACACTTTTCTGTTTAGATAGGATTACAAAGAATACTTTTAAAGTTATTATCCGAGATAACAATTCAAGATTTAAAGATTTCTTAAATTTGAAAAATAATGTTAAATCTCGTCCTAATGTAGAATTATATCGCGTAGAAAATTTCAATCATTTAGGAAGTATTGCCCACGGTCTTGCAATAAATGATTTATTGAAGAAAATTAATTCTAAATACGGCGTAATTTTGGATGCAGATTGTACTTTTCTAATTAAAAATTGGGATGAATTACTAATAAATGAAATTAATGAAGAGTATCCAATAATAGGAACTCAGGCACCTAGCTTATCTGATAAACCCCAGGATTTTCCTCTTATGTTTGCTATATTTTTTGATGCTAAAATAATGAAACACCTTAACATAGATTTCATGCCGAAAAATATTGAAGAATTTCAAGACACAGGACATGAACTAAGAAAGAAATATATAACGGAAGGATACAAAAGTAAGCTTTTAATTGATAAAAATACCCGATCATATAAACTAGGACCTTTTAAAGCCCTTATTTGCGCGGAGTATTATTTTAAGGACTATAAACATATTTTTGCATCCCATTTTGGACGGGGGTCAACACTTGGGTCAAGTAAGTATTTACACACAAATAAAAGAATGTTTTATCAAACACCCATAATTGGAGCATCTCTTCTTATGAGAAAAGGAAAAAAAGAAAAAGAAAAATGGATTTCAATATGTAAGGATATCGTTAAAGATCAATCATAACATTATTTTAATTTTATTTAAAAATCAAAAACATGTGTTCTTGAAAAATTGGCGCAATTTATGAAGAAAAGCGAATTTTCTAAAATAGATGTCGAACTTGAGAATATCGAATGTGATTTTTGTGGCTCAGATAAAAATTCCCCTATTTTGACTGGCAAGGATTACCTTTTTAATAATATTCAAGGAGAATTTAATATAGTAAAATGCGAAAACTGCAAATTATCATTCTCTAATCCAAGATTGAGAAATGATCAATTGAAAGAATACTACAATAATACTGATGATTTTGGTTCACCAATCGAGAAAATGGACTTAATCAATCAAAAAACTAATGTTTATAATAAAGATTTTCTAGGAAATTACTTTAATTATCCTTATGGTAACAAAAATTTGCTATATAAGCTTGTTCATTATCCTCTCTATTTACGAATAAGAAAGAAATTGAAGAAAACATTAGTTATTCCAAACTTTATCAGGAATGGGAAGATTTTGGAGATAGGATGTTCTTATGGAAACTACTTGTTTCAATTAAAAAAGTTAGGCTGGGATGTGAAAGGTATTGAACTAACTAAAAATGCAGTAGATCATGGAAAAAATAAATTAAACTTAGATATTTCGAATATTAGCATCCAAGATTATAAATCTGGAGAAAAATTTGATATTATCTATTTAAGAATGGTCTTAGAACACGTAGAATCTCCAAAATTAGTATTAAAAAAGTGTTATTCTTTGCTAAAACCTAATGGAAAGCTTGTTCTTATTTTACCGGACATCTCAGGGTTAGAAGTACGGATTTATAAGAATTATGCTTATACTCTTACATTACCATATCATCTTTATCATTTTAATCCTATTACGATAAACAATTACTTAAAATTATTGAATTTCCAAAATGTTAAAATATTTCATGAAAATTTTGATAGGGATTTACTAGCTCCTCTGAATTTCATGATACGTGAACATCCGAATAAGTTGTATTTAAAAGTAATTCTTAATTTCGCAACAAAAAGGCTGGTTAGAAAGATTATTATTAGGACAATTGTGAATTTTTTTTCCCTTTTAGGAAAGACTTCAAGGATGACAGTAATTGCAGAAAAATAAGGGATAATTAGAAATTCTTTAGATTAAGTATTCCTTTGCTAATTATATTTAAGTTTCTTAATGTTTTTACCTAATCACACAAATCTACTTTTAAATAATAAGTTTAATAATAGATTACTAATTTAATTTGAATGATTTAATTATATATAGTTAATGTTTAAACAAGATCTCAATTAAAATTGATTGAAAATATTTGTATACTTGGCTAATGACAGAAGTTCAAAAAAAAATTATCGAGAGTAGTGCTTTTAGCTTTTTAGGAGTATATTTAAATTTTTTTTTAGGTTTATTAAGCACCTTTAGTATTGCTAGGATAATCACTCCTACAGAATGGGGTTTATTATTACTCGCTGAATCAATTGTAGCAATCGGAGCTTTCATTAGTGGCTTACTTCCTCCAGGTGCAGAAGGATCCATTGAATATTACATCCCTCACCTGAAAAGTTTACAGGAAGATACGGATAATGAGATAAGAAAATTTATCGTACATAATTACCGATTAAGAAGTCTTAGTGGATCAGTTGGATTCTTTATCTTTTTAATTGTTATTTTTTCTACAAACATCGAGTTAACATTACTACAAATTACATTAATCTTAGCACCAAAAATTTTAATTACATTAATCCAAAATCTTAATATTGCTATAATTACAGCTTTCCAGAAGTTTAAATTTCTTTTCATTATTATGTCAATTCATGTTTTTTCTATATCCGTAGGAAATTTTAGCATATTACTTATCAATCCTCTAAACTCTCTTTTATTCATCGTTTTAGTGAATCTGTTAGGTTTAACTCTTACGATGACAATATCGACCTTCTATATTTTAAAAATAATTCCCAAGAAAAATGAAGATTTACAATCAGAAGTGAATTATAAAAAAGATTTCTACAAACTTCATAAGACTTACGGTTTACCGTTAGTAATTACTGGGTTAATTGCCCAGATAGGAAATTTAGCCTCAAACCTTTTTTTTCTAGCTTTTGGATTTGTTCAATATATTACATATATTTCGATTTGCGATAGAGTAGTAACCTCGACTTTGAAATTCTCGAGTTCAGATCGTACTGTCCAAATGACTATCTTTTCAAAAATTAATTACGGTAAAAACCCCGAAATTTATAAAAAGACCTATTACCAATTTCTTAAATATCTCTCTTTAATGGTTTGCATTTTCACGGCTATTTTTTATTATTTCATAGAGATTTATATCGATATTATATACTCTGCAGTGTATTCTATCGTTTTGTTAGTTATTCCAATCTACATATTTAATACATTTTCAAGATTGATAAATAGAAATTTATTAGTGTTAGCTTATTCAACCAATTACACGAAAATCAGTGCTTATTATAGCATCATTCAAACCGTCAACAATTTAATCGTTGTTTATATTAGTTTAACTTTTTTTGATTTTACCACTCTGATCATCTTATATTTAGTAGCATCTTATCTTCTAAATATATTAACTATTCTAATGATTAGAAAAATAGTAGGCTTTAAATTAAATATCTTGAAATTATATTATCCCTTTATGATTTATACCTTCAGTTTTTTTATTACACTTCCCTTTACTTATTCTATCAATATTCAGTTATTCCCTTTAGCAATCATTAATACCTTTTTTAATAGTGGAATTAAATTTCTAATATTTTTAATACTATTCTATATCTTAATTTACATAACCAAATTCATAACAAGAGAAGAATTTTCCCAGTTAATGACAATAATGCCAGGTAAGAGATTTAGGAATCGTTTCATTGAGAAGATTATTGAAAAACTAACCAAGCTTTTTCCTTCAAAGAAAGTTATTTCTTGATCTTGGCTATTCCAAACATGTAAGAATATTTTTTATTGTTTTTAGTCTTGATTTTTAAGAATAGGTTTTTATTAAAATAAATTGCTATAAAATTAATAATATCTCTAAAAAGCAATCTTTTCCATTTTAATACAGAAACGGTCTTTTTATACATGAGGAGATAAATTAATTTATGGCTTTGAATTATCTTTACATTTTCAAAAAACTTGGTAATAAAATCATAGAATTCTGTTGAGAAATATTCTTTTTGGTGTGCTTCATCTAATGGATTTTTGGTATATCTTATGGGAGTCCCAATTAAAACATGTGAACCTAACTTTCCTACCCGTTTCATCTCTGTAAGCATTTTTGCAGGATATAGTAAATGTTCTATTACATCCGAGGATATAATTAGATCAAAAGTATTGTCATCGAAGGGAAGATTATACGCATCGCTTATTTCAAAATGAGCTCTTGGATTTTTTTCTTCTGCCATATTTAAAGCAATTTCGGATGAATCAACACCGTATAATTCAAAATTATTGGTATTATACTCTTGGTTTAATAAATAATATAACGCTCCATCTCCACTCCCTATATCTAAAATTTTTATTGGCTTAGGAAGAATTGTTCCAGATATTCTAATGATTAATTCTATTTCTAATTTATATCTTGCAAATACATAAGCATTGAATTGCCTGAAATTCTTTTTGTCGATTTGCCTATAGTGATAATCAGGACTTCGAGTTTCATATTTTTTAAAAGGAATTTCTCCTGTCATAGTGTCTCATTCTTCAATTTAGTAAAAATAAAACATTTTAACTTTTTAATATTATTTTAAAATATGTATTTCCTAATTTAATTATCTTTAAATAGATTAATATAATATTCACCTAAGAAAATGGTAGTAAATAGTCTTTCCTTCTCTATTTTGATGGCCAACTATAATAATGGGAAATATATCGAAGAGGCGATCAGAAGTGTTGCGAATCAAGGATATCCTAATTGGGAGCTCATCATTGTTGATGATCTTTCTACAGATAATTCAATTGAAACGATTAACTTTATATTAGAAGAGAAAAGAATTAAACTGATTCAACATGAACACCGTATGGGTTATGGGGGGTCATTAAAAACCGCAATTAATCAAGCTTCAAACGATATTTATGCCCTTTTTCCCCCGATTACCTTCCTAAAGTAATGAATTTAATAATTTCAGGATTATCGAATACTTTTTCGTGGTTATCAAGTTTTTCTAATGCCATTTGTTTGATCTTTTCAATTTTAACGCCATTATAGATTGGAATAATCTTTTGCTTATTTATCCGATATTTTTGAGCCAGCAACGCTTTAAGTTCTTTAGAAACGGGTACAATAGCCGTAACTTTTTTTAATGGAAATAACATTTTTATTAAATATTTGAAATAGATTCTTTTCTTGTAGTGTGAATCTGGATTAGAATTAACACTGATAATTAACGGAGTATTAATTTTGAATAAATACATTATTGGGATAATCCAATAACTTGTAAAAAACATAAAGGAGATAATAATATCAGGAGAAATAGATTTAATCAGCTTTTGAAGATAAATGAGTTTTGTTAATGCCCCCGTATAATAATTCTTAACTGCCAGCGTAAAATGTTTGCCTTTAGTGGGATAAAGCTCCGGAAAATGAAAAAGAGAAATAATAGAAATATCATATTTATTAGCAAATTGTATCGTAAGGGTTGACGCAACTTTGGGCAAACCCCCTGCTTCTGGTCTTAAAAGTGGATAAAAAATAATACTTTTTTTTTCATCAAATAGAAAAAAAGGAATTACAAATTTAAAATATTCTTAAAAATAATTGAAAAATACTATAATAGAGTGACATTTTAAAAAATCCTTAAATTATGGAAAATTATTCTATTTTTATGATTCTACAAACAAAACTAATTGTCTTTTAAGGTCATGAGAATACTAATTGCTTTTACTTATGGCGTATCTTTAGAACAATGGTTTAACTCTGGAATAATATATAGAGAACTTGAGTTATATAAGAGACTATTACCAAGGAATGTAAATTATACTCTATTAACTTACGGAGATGCTAAGGATCTCGATTACACTCCTATTTTGGGAGATATCAAAGTAATTCCCGTTAAGAAGTATAAAGCATCAAGACTTTCTCATTTTAAATTTTTGAAGTATTTAATCCTACCAATACGATTAAAATTCGTGTTCAATAAAATTGATATTATTAAGACAAATCAGATGGAAGGTAATTTAATTGCTAGTATAGCTAAATTGTTATTTAGAAAGAAATTAATAGTCCGATGTGGTTATGAGTGGCTTAGAACCTATATATCAAATTATAAAATAAAAGAAAATAAGAACATTGTTAAATATGTGTTTAGATATATCTGGATGTATGCGATAGAATTTATTTCCTATAAGCTTGCAGATGGAATTATTTTGACAAACAAGCAAGATATACAATTTATAATTAAAACATTCAGATTGGAGAATAAGAAAGAAAAAATTAAGCTGTTTTACAATTTTATAAATACCGATCTTTTTAAAAATTTAGGTTTACCCAAAAAAAATAAAACTGTTCTCTATATCGGTAGATTAACAGAAGAGAAAAATTTATTCAATTTAATTAAAGCTTTTAGAGGTTTGAGTAATTTTTCTTTAGATATTATTGGAAGAGGGCCCTTAGAAAATAAATTAAAGAATGAATCTAAAGATTTTGGAGTTAATGTAAATTTTCTTGGTGTTTATCCGAACCATGAACTTTCAGCTATAATTAATCAATATCAAATTTTTATATTACCCTCTTTTTACGAAGGCAATCCAAAAACTTTATTAGAAGCTATGAGCTGTGAAGTTGCTTGCATCGGAACAGATGTATTGGGGATAAATAATATAATTAGACATGGATTAAATGGATTATTATGTGATACAAATCCGGAATCAATAAAAAGTGCGATATTGGAAGTATACAAAGATCAGAAGTTAAGAGATAAAATTGGGAAAAACGCAAGAAAATTCATCTTAGATAATTGTTCTCTTGATTCTATTGCTGAAAAGGAATTTCAATTCTACAAAAGTGTTCTAGGAGAAAAATGAATAAAAAACCTTCGAAATCCTTAGATGGTAGTTCTCTTGATTTAAAATATTCAGTGAAAAAGTATTTTAAATTTAAAAGACAAGACTTTATAGAGAATGAAAAAAAAAGTCCTAATTATAGTCGGTTCGTTAAGATTTAGTGGAGGTGCACCAAAAGTTGCAGCCTCTTTCACAACATCTTTATCGGACAAGTATGATTTTTCTATTCTTACACTATATCATTTTGACAATCTCGTTCCGTTTAAGGGAAAGTATTATTCTCTTAAGGAAAGTCAACATTTTAGTAGAATATTTATCAGGCTTTTTAAACTCTATAAAGTAGTTAAAGCCGTCTCTCCTGATATTATTATTACTTTTATGTCCCATACAAGTTATTGGATTATCCCAATAATGTATTTATTCAAAATTAACACTCCGTTAATTATCAGTGTTAATACTAATCCAGATAAGCAATATAAAAAGAGGATATACTTTAAATATTTAATACGATTTTTTTATCCTTTAACAAAAGTGAGTGCTATTGTACCCGTTTCAAAAGAACTTAGAGAGATATTAACTAAAAAATATAAAATTCCAAAAAACAAGATCCTACCAATTTACAATGGTATTAACATTGAAAAAATACAAAATAAGGCAAAAGAAAATGTAGATGATTTTGAAGAAATATTTAACGATACAGATAGAATGAAATTCATCACCATAGGAAGATTATCAGGTGAAAAAGGGCATAAATATCTTATTGAAGCATATTCAGAAGTTATTAAGGAAATTCCTAATTCAAAATTATTTATCATTGGAGAAGGCCAATTAAGGGGTCAATTAGAGGAAATGATTAGGATTAAAGGATTGGAAAGTCACATAATTTTGCTTGGCTTAAAAGAAAATCCTTATAAATATATTTCAAAGGCGAATATCTTTGTTTTTCCCTCTTTACACGAAGGTCTCCCCTATGTTCTGCTAGAGGCGTTGGCTTGTAAAATTCCAATTATTTCTACTGATTGTAGAACTGGTCCAAAAGAGATTTTAGAAAATGGAAAATATGGAATTTTAGTAAATACAGCGGATTCAGATGATCTAGCTGAAAAAATGATACAATTAGCAAAGGATAAAAATGCCAGAGAAGTATTTTCAGAAAAATCGATGGAACGTGTTAAAATTTTTGATGTTAGTAATTTTGTGAACAATTGGCTTAAACTCTTAAATCATTATTTAAAAAAAGATTAATTAATTGAACCTTTTTAAGAATTCCAATTTAATTTTTAGACTCTTTGGAATTAAAGGAAAGTCGTTTAAAATCTTATTAATCAGTTCTGAGATTTTAAATTTATAATAAAAATATTTTAAGAAATGAGTTAATTTGTAAAATGTAATTCTATAATATTCAAACTTAATCTGTCTTTTAGTTAAATTTGGGATATCTGTATTTAATCTTCTTTTATACGCTTTTAATTTCGCGATATAATGATAAAATTCTGCTTTGTTTCGATTTTTTCCTTGAGAGATACCCTCTCCATGCCATCGGTAATAATATAATGGAATATTTACAAATTTTAATTTAGTTACTTCTTCCAACTTAAAAATGATATCCTTATCAACGGCTTTTTTTTGATCTGGATCAAATCCTGTAGTTTGTTTATACACATCTTTTCGGAACGATTTAAAGTGAGAAACTTTTATCTCGTGCAAATTAGTTTTATTTTGCTTAATTTCTCCTATATAATCGACAATTTTAGGATGATTTAAATTTGAATCGCATTTCCAAAAAGTGCTGTATATGAATCCGTACTCTGGGCTACTTAAATAGGCATCTGCCATAACGGATAAAGCCTCCTTATGGAGGGCATCGTCAGAGTCTAGTATTGCTAAAATATCATTTGAAGCGTTATCCGCGGCAGTTTTTAAAGCTCCACCATAACCTTGATTGCTTTTAAGTATAATTAATTTAATTTTATCATCTTTTAAATGAGGTTTTATTATTTTAATAGAATCATCTGTAGATCTATCATCTACGATAATTAATTCCCAGTAAGGGTATATTTGAGAAAGAACACTATTTATTGCTTCTTCAAGAAAATTTGCATTATTAAAATTTGCCATTAAAATAGAAAATGTGATATTTTTTGAGTTAATATTACTTTTCATATTCTAATCAATGGAAAATTCGTTAAGTTATAGCAATTAAATTATAATTAATCTAATAATCAAAAAAATATTTTAAACTATGTGTACAAAGACAATAATTTAAAATCTATTAAGAACTCTTTTAATATTTCTTATTAAACTCAATTTATTAGTCAAACATTAAATCAAATCAAAAGGAAGGGAGTTTAATTGTTTATATAAACAAATTTTCTATAAATTATTCTAAGATTATTATTTATGACAAAAAAATTCAGTGATGCTTTAAATCTCATCCCAAGATTGATAAATTGTATGGGTTTAAAGCCGAGTTTATTATATATGCTCTTTAGCTTAAAACTTATAAAGCTAAATCAGAAAAAAATATTTACAACTAAGTCCAGTATTAATATTCCATTAATAGATAAAAAAATCTTTCTTTATTACAATGAATATAACGAAAATGATATTGTAAAATACATTAAAACGACAAAAAATTATAATACTTTTATTAATATTGGAGCTGCTTATGGAGAATTTTTATTTTTTTCAGCTATTAATCCACAATTTGATTTTATACACGGATTTGAGCCATTACCAAGTCACTTCAAGATAATAAAAGAGGTTCTAAAAATGAATCCAAAATACGCAAAAAAAATCAGAATTTATAATATTGCGTTAGGCAATTCTACAGGATCCACCAAGTTTTATTTTGATATAAAAACATCAACAAGTAGTAGTTTATCTCAATCAAGTTCTTGTCAAGAGATTGAAGTTAATATTAATAAATTAGACGATCTAAATTTAAAAATTACAAAAACACCTCTACTTTTAATAGATGTAGAAGGTTACGAAATTAAAGTATTAAAAGGAGCCAAAGATTTCATTCGTAAATATAGCCCTACAATAATAATTGAAGTATGGGATAAAGAGGTACCTCAATATAAAAAATCGATTTCAGAAATAAATTATAAAATCGATTATATTTGGGAGAAAAAAAAATCTACTACTAAATATTGGAAAATAAGTCCAATCAATTCAAAATTAACCTAAAATTACACTCTGATCTTATGATTTAAACAATTTCTCGTTTATTTCATAATTATCTTTTTAAATTAATTTAAAAATTAATAATAAATTAAACTTATGTAATATTGTTTCAGATGCTACTTTATTATAATTTTTTTGAGAGAAATCAGTATAATTTGAAAGTTCTGTTGACATTATTAAAAATAACTAACTTAGAATCTAATGTTAAATAATATATTTTTCAACTTTATTGAACGATTTTCTTTCCTTAGAAAATTTAAAATCTATGAATTTGTCAAAGATATAGGATTTCCATTAATAATTAATTTTTTATCAAGATTCTTCTCAGAAGAAATTGATGATAAGTTGATAATATTAAGTGCTTATTCCGGGCGATTATATATTGACAACCCGAAATATCTTTATGAGTTTTTAAGCCAGAATTCAAAAAATAGAGTTATATGGATTACGAAAAATAAAGATGTAGAATCCGAGTTGAAGGAAAAGGGATTTTACGTTCTACCCTTCTATAGTTTAAAAACGCTAAAACTTTTGCGAAAAGCTAAACACATCTTTTTTTCCCATGGAAGATTAGATGTTTTGCCTATAAAATACTCTCCGCATACTACGATTATTTTGGCTTGGCATGGCACCCCTATTAAAAAAATTAATCTGGACTTAGATAAAACCTATGCTTATAGTAAATGGAATCGTATTTTTGACCTAAAATTAGAGTTTAATTCGGGGGTATAGGAATATTGAAAAAAAATAATGACAAGAAATGAAATGTTTCTTAATCTCTTTCTGTCAAGATAATCCCCCGCTCCGTTTTCAACAATTTCAACATATTTTAATTATTATCTTTTCAATATAAAAATCGACAATGTTAAACAAGAATTTAAATTGAGAAATACATAGAGATCTTTTAATTTAAATTAGATGTCATATTGAACTAGATAATGATTAAGAATCTTATCTCCAAGTATATAGGAATATTGTTTTTTCATTTAAGAAACACAAAACTATATGATTATGCTTATAATTTAGTTTTCCCATTTATAATCAAAAATATATCTCGATTTTTTAAGGATACGATTGATGAGAAATTAATTGTAGTAGGAGCGTACTCTGGAAGGGTTTTCACTGATAATTCTAAGTATATTTTCGATTTTTTACATAATAACTCTGATTATGAAGTGGTGTGGATTGCTAAAAAGTTAAAAGACGTATTTTTAAGACTCAGACAGAACGGATATAATGTGATAAATATGTATAGCATTAGAGCTATAAAGACGTTAAGAAAAGCCAAATACATATTTGCAACTCATGGCTATTCAGATGTATTGCCTATAAAGTTTTCATCCAAGACTGAATTCATTTTATTGTGGCACGGAACTCCTCTTAAAAAAATAAATATTGGACTTGAAGATTCTCTCATTTACAGCAGACTATCCGATTATTTTCGTTTAGAATTAAAATTTCACCAATATGTAGATTATTTATTAACTGCAACCAGAAATCAAGAGGAATTTAACATCCTAAGCCTATCTTTCAAGATCCCAAGAAACAGGATTATAAATTTAGGTTATCCGAGAAATGATATTTTTTTCAAAGATAAAGGGCAACTTTATAAAAAACTTAGAAATGAATATGAAATTCCAGAAAAAATAAAAAGAATCATCTTATACGCTCCCACCTTTAGAGAAGATCACATACTTAAGTTTCCTATTGATAATGATGAACTCAAAAAATTAAATGAATTTCTAATAGAAAGCTCGTGTATTATACTTTTAAAAGGACATATGTTTGAACGTAAGACTATAATAAAAGAATTTTCAAATATTAGGTTAATGGATACAGATGGCGATGTCCAAGAGCTCGCATTTATCTCTGACGCTTTAATTACTGATTATTCTTCAATAATGTTTGATTACCTACTATTAGATAGACCTATCTTACTGTTCGTCTATGATTTAGATGATTACACAAAAAGAAGAGGTATGTACTATAATTTTAAGGAAATCGCTCCTGGACCATTACTTTTCACTGGAAGAGAATTGATTGATGCTATCATCGATTTGAAGAAAATAAATGCTCAATTTAAAGAAAGAAGAAGAAATATACGCGAGAGATTTAATAAATACATAGATGGTAATTCAACTCACCGTATATTAGATTTCCTCAATATAAATTATTATTTGGACAAAAAAAATTAGTGTAATATATGATATGAACGTTATAACATACGGTACATTTGATTTGTTTCATTACGGTCATCTAAAAATCCTAGAATCAGCAAAAAAATTAGGAGATAAATTAATAGTAGCGGTTTCAACAGATGAATTTAATGTAATTAAACACAAACAATGTATTTATCCGTTTGAACATCGAATAAAAATAATAGAAGCGATAAAATACGTTGATATGGTAATTCCAGAAACATGTTGGGAACAAAAAAGAGAAGATATTAAGATATACAATATTGACATTTTCGTTATGGGTGATGATTGGGAAGGGAAATTTGATGATTTGAAAAATCTCTGTAAAGTAGTTTATTTACCAAGAACAGAAGGAATTTCTACAACTATAATAAAAAATTCAGTAAAATCCTAAATTTTGTTTTCTGATTTCTTTTCGATTTTTAATTTAAGGAGGGAAACATGTATTTTATAAAACGACATTGATATGTATAATTAAGAAATGATAAAAAAAGTTCAATGTAAATATTGTGGAAAAAAATCGAGAGTGTTAATCATTTTCCGATTCATTCTCTCTCGTAAATGGCTGTATTTTAGCAATGTGAAAATCATGTTTCATGATGGCATCAGAACAGAATATTGGGAATGTAAAAGATGTTATAAAATGGATTGTACTGGGGACCTACCTTCAAAATATTTCATCTTTAATTCCAAAAATAAGTATTTTTAGTTTAATTATCTTGATATTTAATTTTAATAAGATGTGAGTTTGTAAAGCTTTCTATTGTTATCTGTTCTTCCGATAAATTCTGCTTTCTTTAAACACGAATTATCAATTATAAATTGCGTAAACTGTTCTGGATTAAATTTTATATAATGTTTCCAATGCTTAAACTCCTCAGGATTATGAGCCCCGAAAAAGAACTCCTCAATCGATTTCTATAAATTTTCTGAGCATGGAGTCAATGAGTTATTTTCAAAAATTGAAAATATCATTTTAGAAAGAAAGCAATTAACCCTCTGGTCGGAAGTGGCATTAAAAGAAATACTTAATCAAGGAGTTTTAAAATTCAAGCCATTTGATATAAAAGGAAAATATTGGTTTGAGATTGATGATCTTGAAGATTTAAATAATGCTGAAAAATCTTTAAACACAAAATTATAAGGTTATAATTTTATCTATAATTCTCAAGCAATTTTGAGCAATCTATTAAATTCCCGCTTAATTTTTAATAATTGAATTAATTTATATTCGAATTTAAATTGGTATAATTATGTCTGATTTAATCCCTATACAAGAAGTAATAGAAATAAATCCTCGCGTTCAAGAGTTGGGCAAACAAGGATTTATAATAGATCCTGACAAAATCGACGAATACTTAATGGATTTTAAAAATCGAAAAACGACCTTACCGAATAAAGACTATTGGAAGGAAAAAAGAGTATTGATTACAGGCATAAGCGGATTTGCTGGTAGTCATTTAGCAGAACAGTTATTGGATTTAGGTTGTGAAGTGCATGGAACTATACGAAGACATGCAGTTCCTATGTATGAGAATATTGAACATTTAAGAGGTAAAACAATTCTTCACGAAGCAGATATAACGAGTGCAGAGCGAATCTTTGAAATTTTTGACAATATTAAACCAAATGCAGTTTTTCACCTAGCTGCTGAATCGTTTGTTCCTACGTCTTTTCGAGAACCTGCGAGAGTTACACATAACAATATAATAGGAACAATTAATCTTTTTGAAGCAGCTCGTAGATTTGGTTCTGAATTAGAGAGCATTCAAGTTGCATGTAGTAGTGAGCAATATGGATTAGTTGATCCAAATGAAGTTCCTGTAACAGAAGATCTTAAAAAAAATCCATTTAGACCGAGAAGCGTTTATGGAATATCTAAATGTGCTACTGAACAAATAGCATGGTTGTATCATAATTCTTATGGTGTGC
>SDBT01003099.1_pt1 | contig 28896 bp, 33 predicted proteins | sample 2277101 | NCBI WGS metagenome assembly SDBT01 (sample SAMN10404973, study PRJNA504765) | marine sediment metagenome | isolation source: marine sediment core GS10_PC15, 103 cmbsf | place: Arctic Ocean: Southern Knipovich Ridge | collected 2010
CTCGAGCCACGATTTTAGATCTACTTCGGCAAATACGATCTCGGCATGAGCCGCACGTAGTTCGACATGAAACCGGTGTGCCGCTTCGATTGCAATGTCAGCTTCCTCCTGTGTAAAGTCTCCTTCAAGGAGCATGACATCGATTACCTCCAATACCAATCCTTCAATGGTACGATTCTGCGACATGATTTGAGTCGGAGTGAGATCTTGACCCTTTTGTTGCACCTCGGCAAGTCTTGCCGGCGTGACCATCCCAGGAGTGACCGTCAGTACACGTTGAGGAAGATCGAACATGCTCCAAATTTCGGAGTCGAATGGTACAGTAAATTCGTTGCCTTGCTCAAAATCTTGACTCGCGGAAATGCGCGCAGGTATCACTCTAACCATTCCACGGCCCTTTGGTTTTTCCCATACATCGTCCCAGTCTGGTAGACGACGAACACGAGGGTCTGTATGTACTCTCCAATAGACGCTATCTAACAATCCTTGTTGTAGATGGTCGCTTGTATCTTCAACGTCAGATGAATCTGGCGGTTTTCCCAATGCTTCGACTTTCATATGAGCGATACTGTATGTTGCCTGCCCAACGATCGATCGCAAAAGGTCAAAAGCGATCTCTGTTAATTTTATCGAAGAGCGAAATGCCAATGGAACGATCATTTTCAGCAACGTCGCACTCAACTGCAAAGGAATGGGCCCCACCACGCGAAAGACACGTGCGACATTGTCAAATTTAAACCCCAATTGGACCAAAAGTCCCAGCGCCGTGCTGGTGCCTCTCATAGCTGCCCCGAATATGTTAACGAGATTCCTCATGGCAGCTATAGTGAGTGTTCCTACTACCTCACCTGTCATGGTTAGCTTCTGCATCGGAGCTTTTCTTACCAGTTCGAATACATCTCGTTCTATTTGTCTGCCACTAGCTTCCGCTAGTTCCTGACTGTCATGTGAAAAGTGTTGCCAGATTTGTGCGTCTGTTGGTTCTTCGATGTCAACGGTTCGTAAGAATTTGATGACAATGCCCCATAAAAACCAACCTTCGCCCGGTATGTTGCGATCAAGTTTTCGTGTGCGCAATCGATTCACAATCTTTTCCTTAGTAGTTTCATCTTTCGCAGGATCTCTCAGATCGCGCGAAAACTCCGCATCAACCGTGATCAGGTACTTTGCGGTTTGTAATCGCAACGCAATTGTCCACCACGCATACATAGGGCTAGTGATGAAAAACTGCGGAAAATCATCTTTCTCGCTGAACGAACGCAACGTCGTTAGAACCAGGTTGCCATCAGCAGGCATAAAAATATCCTTGACTTGAATGTCCTTGGGGTACACTTCGAAAACGCGAGTCGGATTCAGCGCTCCCACGAATAAGGCATGCATGAAAAATAAATGGAACTTCCCAGATGTAATATCATCCAGATCTTGAGACACTGTACTGATCCATTGCGTATAGAGCCACACATGTGCAATCAACTTTTCGTCGCCGATGATGTCTTGTAATTTCTGTACATATTCTTCGATCGTGTACTCAGTGAAGCCAATCCATAAATAACCCTTAATAAAATTGCCCACTACTACAGAAACGTCTTCTGTAACGAACGTCTTCCATTGATTCGCCTTGTCGCGTACAGCATTAAAATAATTGCGATAGATGACATCAGGATTTAATCGAATGGCCTCATCATTAACAAGACGGTCTGGCAATAAATTCTCCATCACAAATCTGCGCTCTTGGTTAAAGTTCTCCTTTTCGTGTTCGCTTTCAATACCAAACGGATACTCGATGTCAATCGGTGGAATCCACCAAAGCTCTGTGAGCAAATCGTCGGCTGGTTCCACCCCGACACAACATAATCCAAGGTATATTTGACTCGCCTCAAGTATTGCTTCCATTGATAAAGCTAGTCCATCACGTATTTGATGATCCAAATACAATAGCATCAGGAATCGCATTTCATTCTTGTCGATGACGAGTTCTTCTGGAAACGTGGCGATTATACTACGAGCACGTCGCAATACAGCGTCTAACCGCTGCTCACTCGGAGCACCATCGTCGTGTGTTAACCGACAACGTACACCCATTTGCTCGGCATAATAATTCAAGACTTCCAATGTATGTCGGATATGCAGACGATGTGATTGCGATGAACCAATTAGTTGTGCGAGATTCGATTCGACACGATCTCGTTGGCACAGAATCCCAAGTGATGGCAACAATTTATGTTCGACCGGTATAGGAATTTGTAAATATGCATTGATGAGTGTCCAATACATTGGAGTAGGTGATTGATCACGAACGAGGCTTGTTTCGATGGCCCGAGGTAATGCCTCACGGAAAGATTCTGTGGATATACGCAATATTGATTGCGTTATGAGAACGTCCATTTCCTTCAGTGCTTGCAATATCATCGGGAACGCAATAGAAGGCACTGATGGAACTATCTCTGGTTTTTCGGGAAGTGGCACTTCTTCCTTTTTACTGCGTTTGGCTCTTTCAATGATAATCCTGATGATAATCAAAACGTCTTGTTTGCCATCGACTACAATCGGTCGCTGCAGTTGTGTGATTGCGTGCCCGCTCTCTACAATTATAGTACTATAGGCAATCTTCACGTTGCTGTTCGATTCGATCGAAAAGAGCGCCGATTTCATTACATTGTGCCAACGTTCAAGACCGTGAAGTATGGCATCCAGTGCATTTTTGTCCACGACTCTATGTTCGTCATATGCTAGATATATTTTTTGAACTGCGACATTGTATTTCTTCAATTCAGCAGCAAAAAACTCCAAATCACTGGCCATTTTTTTTCGATCCAACTACTCTTTCTTTTCTTACATATCGAAAAATTATACCACTCGATTCAATTCAAAAATCATATCACTAAACTTGAGTGACATTCGATTTTTCATATGTTAGACTCAATTCCTCTTCTCTCTCACCAAGATCTTTCGCAAGCTTCATTGCCAAAGGTGTGATCGGTGTCGTTGACGGCCAGCATTGAACGGCGTGTGTATCGATAGTGAATGAGTCGCTCACACCGGCATCTCTTGTATTCATTCCTATAACGTGGATAGCGATATGCGCTGGCATTCGATTGACAATCTTTTCAATCTCCTCTTTCGTGGTCGTCGACTGTGCCAAAATCACCGCGATATCACCAAGTAATTCACTGTTGCTATTGATGGTCCCGACACGCGATTCGTAGATGTACTCGCCTAACTGATTGCCAATTGCATCACTAAGTCTATTGAGAAAGTTCGTGCTTTCTTCGTTGTTGGCTGTCACCACCAAAAGACTTACTTTCTGAGGATAGTGCCATGATCGTCGCGCCTTGCGATACGCGAAGATTAGCATGCAAAAACCAAACGCAAAGAGCGCACTCACCCCGATTTGCCTTAATGTATCATCGTCAGTCATGACATAAGACAGTATCTTTTTTTCCAATATATCACAACTAATATATGAAACAGGGAGCGTTTACAATCTACGCATCTGCTGTAGAGTGCGCTCCATACTCTGCATGAACCATACTTTCAGTGGGCCGCTGATTTCGTCATGCGTAAGTCCTAACGATATACGTAGTAGCTTTTGCGCTAAAGTGTAGTTTTCTTCGAAATCTTGATCGATACAACTGTAAGCAATGACTACCTCTCGTAGGGTTTAGATTGCCAAGTAAATACGGGGTCGGGAGTCAATGCGACCAGACGACACAGCAACGTAAGAAATGTGCCTGTTTCTGTTTCAGAGATCTCAGATTGTGGCAAAATGATTTGCCGAAAATAGAAAGCAATAATTGGGATGGCTATGCAATATCCTAGTGGTCGTTGTCCTATCAGAATCTCAATAGCAGCAATGGACTTGTTTGAAATCGCTATACGAAGAAAGTCGTTCCATTCCTTTTCACCAGTCAGATAAAAAGACCAATTTCCGTATGCGTGACGTAACAGTGGTAATTCGTCCAATTGGCATAGCCAAGCGAGCACGAATTTCCGATCGTATAGTTCTTGTACGTAACCACCAGCACGACCATAAGACATTGCTAATTCAGTTAAATAGTCATCAGCAGTGGCAGTCACGAAAAGATCATTCCACAGCCCTCTTGATTTGCCTATGAGCTCGCGAAGAAGCTTGCACGTAGAAGAGAGATGAACGAGCTCGATCTTTTCCTCCTTCAGATATGAACACACGGTCAAGAGAATCTCATTGGGAAATTCAAGTAAACGAAAGGGGACCATTTCTACGGAAAACTAACTGAGAAAATCTTTGATTCGTGCAGAAAATATGCACGCAGGAGGAGTGAACAGTACGATTTTTTTCGTGGAACCATCTCTCTCTCTCTCAATGCATTCTGTTAGATATGTCTTACCTGATTTTCAGCACAACGTACAAAATGATATTCAGACAGAGCTGGAATTTGACTTGTTTGATGTACACTGGACGATATTATTGAACAAGCACGTCGACAAGAAAACTGATAATCTTATTCAAGTGAATGTTGCTTTCAAGAGCAAGGCATGTCATTTCTATTCTGCAATGAAACTTCATTGCCGATTCGGTCTCTATATAGATGGCAACAGCGATTCATTCCTTAGGACTTATGGCAATGATAATTTATCCCTTTCAGATGAGATCAACATACCCCTCTGCGAGAAAAAAGTGATAACAAATATACGCTGTAAATCAAAAGACGCCATTCATTTCATATTCACCTTCAAGGAAAAGGTCATCCTTATTTCGGAGATTGGTTCTGAGATTTCTCATTCATCCGTCTTAACTAAACTTCATCGTGACAAAACAACGGCGGATGTATGTTTTCAAATCGGCGATGATATCATTTATGCTCACCGAGCCATTCTGAGTTGCGAATCTCCGTATTTTCATGCGATGTTCTACACGAGTGACATGCAAGAATCTCGCATCGATAAAAATACGCCTATCGCATTTCCTGACGTAGAGGCATCCACCTTCAACCACATGCTAAATTATTGTTACTTTGGTCGTCGCAAGCTCGAAGGCCTAGACATCGAGGAGTATTGGCGCCTCTTAGCCATGGCTGATGGATCTCAAATGCGCACGTTGAAAGCCATTGCATTATTTGAACTATACAGTCTTCGCAATGCGGAGAATGTATTGGATATGCTGATGACCATTACTCAGTACAAGGATGAACTCTGCTGTGCTATGCGTAAAAAGTTGATCGACTACATGTTTACGTTGGACGACAAGGACACGATCGCCCTTGTTTTCACCGAATTTCTCGACAGACACGTGTTGTATACCTGATACAAGATTTCTGCAACACTTTTTTCTTGATCATACTGCAAAAATTTGTAAACTCAAAAGCTATGTCGGACAATAAAAGATGTGCAGAAAATTTGCATTCAACGAAAGTAATTAAAGAGGTTCAAGTGGTTTGGTTCGCACCGTTTGATTAAAATCCTTTTCTCTCTTTGCTCACAATCATCTTCACTATGCCTCATCACAGTGGTCATCGCATGAATGCCTCTCGATCCAAGTGTAAACGATTTGAAGAAAAATATCTGTCATTATTGCGAGCGTTCGTCGAGGCGACGTCGGAATTGCAAGAAGAGTTAGAGGAGGACGAAGAAGAAGAAGACTCATGTTCATCTAGTGAAGACAATGATTCGCCTGTCATCAAGCAAGCACCTCGAAAATGGCGCCGTAAAAACATTTTGATGGATAGCGACGACGACGACGAATCAGATGAGTGTGACACCGAAGACGAAACTGTTGAGATGCTTGAAGACCCGACGTTGCAAGACCTCATTATCAATCCGAAGTATATATCTTGGGTGAAATTGTCGAAGCACCTCTACCCGAATGTCAAGGACAGAACACTTAAAAGTTTTCGACGAACCATTCGTGAACGTCTGCTCGAGGACGATGATACTCGTGATTGCAACGATTTCAAGAGCAATGTTACCGCGGAAAATTTGAAGATCATTCTACAAAACGTCATTGATCGTTGTAAACTAACGTACAAAGAACCCGCCCGTGAATTTTTGGAAACAAAATATCCAGTCTTGGTAAAGTACCTGAAGAAGACATAGTACTCTCATCATTGTGCAGAGATCAAAGGCGTGCAACGTTCCACATTTGGAGTGCGGCAGCACAATACCCACTTTCAACTGCTGATCTTCTGGAGTTTGAAATGAGATTAAAGAATGCCTCTTAGAGCTCATGCAATATTTCTGCAAAAAAAACTTGTAAACTCAAAAGCTGTGTCAGACAACAAAAAAATGCAGAAAATCTGCATCCGACGAAAGTGATCACTTCTTGAAATCAATGCAACTGACTACCATTTTCGTTAAGCGATAACTATCTAGATTCGCACCAATCCCCACACACGGCCCGTGATGATTGTGCACGTCAGGATCTACAAAATCACAAAAGTGCGTATTGATAGCAAAGTGTCTGCATAAATATAGTTCATGTCCATCCACCACATGTTTATATTCACCTGTGACGAACGACATGTTTGAAACTCGTAGTATTTCGGATAAGTGACGATCCCATCTGTTCAAATGGCCATCAAGAAATGCTTGCCAAGACTCTTTACTTTGAAACGCTGCCAAAAGGATCTTCTCACATACATTGCCGCCTAAGGTTGTCATCACAACGAGTGCGCAATCGAAAGTATCGGCATCCTCAGGACTGGCATATATTATTGTCCGATACATGTGGTGAACATCCCACCATACAGAATACGTAACTTGGGCCATCTCACATGTGCCGTGCAACTGTCCATTCGGTAAGCAGTATTGAGTACCACAATCTTGATGTTCTACTAATTGCCTGACAAAAGCTGGTAATTGAGAGTGTGTCGAATCTATTGGTCTGAAGTACAGGTGACGTCTTCTTGTGAATCTATCCTTGGCACGTCCTTGTACAACATCATTTTGATGACGCGTTCTAATCACAGCTATGGTCTGACCAAATGCCAGCCAATCATTAGCATTGTCAATAAAATCATCTATTAAAAACCATATTTCAGGAGGAGCCAATTCCGACGACTTTAATTGAGACATGACGATTTGTAAGACAGAGAACGCGAAAAAATCAACAAAGGTTGTGCGAAAAATCTGCAGATGACTAGGGCGTAACGTTCCACATTTGGAGTACGATAGCAGCATTTGCCGATGAGTCCATTCTGGCTTGTAGTTTACTCACAATTCTTTTATTCCAGTCATCGGATTTTTTGGCGGTCGCTAACATTAATAGCCAATCAAGTCTCTTGTGCTGTGCAAGAGTTTCCAGCAGTCCGCATACGAAAGCAACACCTGTACTAATGCAGTAGCCGAAAAAATAGTGGGGAAAAATCATCTCACGTCGCTCTTCGATAAGAACTCCCACTGCATCAAGATTCTCATCATCAATCCACCAAAGCGCTAGACTCAACAAGTTGTGAATAGTTGTATCGTAACAATAAAATGTCTTATGATGAAATCTCAAATATAATCGTAGTGTACCACAGCGGGATGGGTGAACCCATGAGATAGTTGATATTTGAGCCCGCCTGAGAAAAGCATTCAAACGCCGCATCTTGTACCAAACCCAGGGCAACGTGTGAGGAAAGGTTTCATCATCGTCAAAAAATTCATTCCATAATTGTTTCTCATTCTCGATTAGGCCACGTATCGTCTTGCAGGTGCCAGCGAATCGCAGCACCGAATACTTGTCCTCCTCGTGGAGAAATACACAGATCGCAATTAGAATCTCATGTGGGAACTCAAATAAATGCATAGTAGTAGTAGTAGTAGTAGAGAAGCCTTTCAGCAAAAACGCTTGGCTAATGCATAGAGAGTAGTGGATTGCTGCACGATAGCAGTCTTGATGCGCTTCACCGCTGCTTCATCGTCAAAGTGCGCAAGGCCGGTAGCAATGTAAGTACAATGCTGTTCGAGCGTGTAGCTCGCAAACACATCAGCTGCAGGCAACAATGTTGCACGTTGTCCTGCTGTGATTTCACGTTTGCTGTCGGGTGGATCGTCATCATCATCATCATCATCATCATCGGAAGAGTCATCGGAAGAGTCATCCTCCAATATGATACGGCGACGTTTGATTATCGGTATAGGCTCTTCATAATCCGACGAGCCATAGTCAGTTTCATCTTCGGTACTCTCGTTGTCCTTCTGGCGTTCTTGTCGCATGCGAGCAGGCGTCGCACGAATACGAGATCTCACCGCTACCACATCAATTCTCGGCACCGGGCTTGTCGATTTGTCTTCGTCGCTCTTTTCTTCTTCTTCTTCCTCTTGCAAATGTTGACGAACGCGTTTCAATGAAACGGGAGATGTGCAACGCGATTGCACTGTTTTGTTCTCTTTTTCTGGCGTCGCTGTTTTCTCTCGACTTGCTGGAACATCGACGTCATCAGATTGTATGACTTGTTCTTGTGTTTTCATCAGCCAGCCGGCAATAACAGTAGAGCTTTCATCAGTGGCAACGCAACCAGCGAGTAGCAGAAGTTTGTCGCGAGTATCCGATGAGCACAAACAACGCGGCAAATACATGAGTACTTCAGTGGTATTAAACTTCGCACGAGGGCGACTAGCACGTGAAGACGACGGATCATCAAGGAATGGGCAGTGCCGCGCGAAGATCGTGAGACAGGCAATCGTTTGTTTGAAGAGATTACCAGTAGTGAATGTATATTTCGTGATGTCGTCCTGGTCAGTCTCGATTTCGGAAATGATCTTGCCGCTCTGAATACGTAACCACGCAAGATTGATGGTTTCCTTCGTCGACATTGCGTCGAGTAACAAACGAGTCATCACACCTAACCAGATATCGATAAGATAGCCCCAGAGCACCTGTCGTGGCAAAGCAGATTTTACATCTCGTAGCGCATCGTTGGAAGTGGACAACGAGTCTGCATCGTTCGTGAAGCTTGCCGAGAGAATTGTAGAAACCAGATGTTTGCGTGATCGTTCGAAAAGCACCAACTGTCCAGTCATTGTGTGGTGTGCTGCAGAATACCTCTCAGCAGCCGAAGTTATGGCAGTCATCACAAAACTTGATTGAAGGAGAGATAGGAAAAAAGTTTGGCTTAACAGAATAAGGCGAATAGTAAACAGCAGCTGTGTGACGTGCAGCAGTAGTAGTCACAAATTTTCTGCACATTACATAACGTTAGATGCGACGCTCAACTAAATCGTGTAGAATAGTCGATTGTTGCACGATAGTGGCCTTGATACGCTCCACCGTTTCGTCAGAGTCAACGTGCGCAAGAGCTTCGCTCGCTTTTGCTTAATTTCCCTTTGGTATTTCTGAATCATGGCACAAAGACTGAATGCAAATGGTTTCATAGTTCTGCCCGATACAAATTGTAAAGTGATTAACGAGCCTTCTGCTCTTGATGATATTGTTTCCAAGTACCAGAAGGAAATGCGAGAATACTGGGGAGAATTCACCAATATCTGGACTACTCCTTGTGCAAGTGACGAAGAATTGAAGTCTCATGCAGGGCAATACACCAAAATGGTATCGAACAAACTCGAAGGCTTGCTCGTTGGTCCAATCCCGTCACTTCCCCACGGCATCGTTGTCACATTTGATCACATTCCTCAGCACCCATTAAAAAATCACTTTGACGACATAACATTTCATTTGACGGTTGAACGCACACCGACATTCCATGATATCGGTAGATAATGGACAACAACCTCTGCTCTCTTTAAAAATGGATCCGAATCTTTTTTGTTTTTCAGGCACTCGAATGTGAGGATGCCGCATGCGAGATGAGTGATACTCGCCATTTCTTATTGTGCACTTTCTCTCTCTCTCTGAAAATGGATCCGACTGCTTTTTGTTTTATACAATCGTTTTTTCCTAGTACTATGCTATTCGATAAACAAGCGGATGCCATGGAGCAGCATCCGACTCTCCCGATGTTGCAGCGACAAGATCCTCACTCCGGAAAGCGTTCCTATTCGATCGGTACCTATTGGGATTTGTATCACAGGCACCTTGCACGTCAAGACTCTGCGAGTACTCGCCACTACTACGAATTACTACGCCATGACGACAAGGGCTGTGCTCTATTCTTTGATATCGAATATGATAATATGCAGGACTATGAATCGACGTTCCGCACGACGTTACTATCGTTTGAACGCTTGTTCCTGGACCAATTGAGCATTTACATCTGTCAGGAAATACAACCGTCCTCCACATACGCTCTCGAACCACCAATCATTCTAGATGCTAGCTCCGCAACGAAATTCTCACGTCACTACATCCAGAATATCAGACATTTGCTCTTTATAAATTCGACGCAGTGTGGCGTTTTCGTCGAGCAGTTTTGGTCCTGGTTTCTTCGTCGCAACAATCAACAGTCCATACTTCTGCAACTTTTACAGGTGTTTTTCGCGCCATTGCAAACCCTTTTTGATAGTGGCAGCGCCACTGAATCTGTTGTACAGCAATTATTCAAAGAGCGTTATGAACATGTCAAGATACCAACTGATTTGATGGCGTGTCAATCATTCGCTGACGTCTTAAAGTGTCTTCTCACCACTTGGGAATTCTATGATCGAAGCCCCTACTCGAAAAATCGCTTGTTCCGATATGCCTGTTGCACCAAACCCGAATCACCGGATCGACCCTTGCGTTTGGTTTTGAACGGGCCTGGTACAACGATGATTGATATGCGCGATTTGTTGCCCTATGAAGAATGGCTAAGAACGTTGGTACAAGTGCGATCAAAGTTCACCGATATAACAAAAATATGGGAAGCGCCCGTACCGCTTACACGAAGTTCGTCAGTATCTTCGTCGATTGCTTTGTCAACAACGACGATTCATATGCAGGAGGGTAAAGGTCAAGTGGTTGCAACTATGAAAATGGAAGAGTATCTTCTCGAAAAATATCTCTTGAATGTGGCCGGCGAAATGTTTCAAACACGCGAAAACAAAATCGTCATATCGTCGACAAAATTCTGCGCCAGCAAAGCTAGTCTGCAAATCAACACGCGAAATCACGATTGCCGTTTGCATGGCCATCGTCATCGCAGCAATCACGTAATGTTTCAAATCGATATGAGGACTGGCCGAATTGAACAACTATGTTATAATCGTACGCGTACGATAGTTTCGCATTGGACTCGGCTACTCGATTCATCATTGCGCACCTTTCTCTTAGATAAATATCCGGTCAAGCAGCAACGCGGAGTTGTCCATGGTTGAATGGCCCTTGGAGTGTTTGTTAATTTTAATTGCTATAGACTTTGCCAGTGTCCTCGTACGATTTCGGTGCAACTGCTCTGCTCAGGTTTTTCGCTGTTTCTCAACCTCTTTTTTTTTGCGTGTGTGTGTGTGTATAATCATGACTGAACCTGCAATAGCCACCGGACCAAAACGCTGTTATATAGTCAAATATCAACGCGATGACAAGTGTTTCAATGAAGTGACGTTTTCCTCGAAACAAGAGGCCCAGAAGTATCTGGAATGGAGACGAGATGTTTATGAACCCGTTTACGAAACCGAGGAGGAATATTGGGCAAATTATGTCGATGACCCTTATGCCGGGACAGTGATCGGACGTCGTTTCGAAGAAGAAGAGAAAGAACGAGAGCGAGAGAGTTGGTCGATTGAATGTATCGAGATCTACGATAAAATGGAAGATGCCCTCCCTCCCTCCAAATGAAATGAATTGATGCTTTTGGCTGTCTGAGTGAACGAACGTATATATTTTTTGTCGATACTATCATGCTGATTTATCGCGGAAGCCAACAATAATACATAAAATGCTTGTACAATTAATTGATCCTGACTAAGTTGCCTTCAGCATCGCGAATGTAGACAGGAAAATCTTCTGGCAAATTCTCTATCCAACGCCTCAACTCAGCAAGATTTAAGTTTCTTAACTCCTTCTCAGGATTATCACTCAATTGAGAAGGCATGTTGTGAGAGAGATAGAAGGGCAAAGTCAAAAACCGCGACTGTTCAGATTACTAATTTATTTCTGCATAATAAGGTGCATCATTAGCTGACTGTAAGGATGTGTTTATTACTCATGAATTGACAGCTTCAACAATCTCGTGCCCAGCATAAATACGATTTACAGGTACAGGATCTTGAGGACCAGGTGTGCTGCGTCGTGTGACCGCCCCCTGGCAAAGTGAAGGAAGCTGTGCCGCGATTGTTCGCCGGAAAGGGATAGCATAATCTGTATCACAAATCCACATTTTCCCAGCTACGAGGGCAACTGGGACAAACTTCGGATGGGCGCTGAGGAAGATTGTAACAGCAAGTTGCACTTCTGGCCAGCTGGGATTCAAAAAGTCCTAGAACAAAAAGAGTCAGAAAACGTTAATGACTACCGAAACCAACGAAAATGTACTGACATCTATGAACATGCAGCCACCAACACTGAGGTGACGCCCAGCAAGAATCATGTCATTGTACGTCGTATTAAAACCGTGATCACCATCAATCGAAAATAATCGAACTGGAAAAAGTTTCCGCGACAAAAATTCACAGGAATCAATCAGTTCTGTACTAGAGACTTCCATAACTATTATACCTTGTTTTGCTTGTGGCGTGACAACAGGATCTACAGATCGCCAGAAGCGCGCCACTGTGGCACCCGATCCGCCGCTTTTCTTCCGACCAGGCGAGTTTTGCTCTTGTTTGGAAAAGACATCAATAGCAAATGCCAGTTCGCTTTGCCGTCGAACGCTTTCGATCCATAAGAAACTTTTCCCGTAATGAACGCCAACTTCACCTACAGAGCCCCGAATGTGTAGTGAGGCCTGCATCTCATCAACGATTTGCAAGAGATCGAAGGTCATTTCACCGCTCCAACCACTCACGTTGCGGCTTTGATCAAAGAAAGCGAGGCGTTGCGTTAGATTGTAGATCGGCCGCTGTATAGAGTTAGTAAACGACAATGAGCGATTTGTGAAAAATGAAGCGTAATTCGATGAGCAAGGATGAGGTAAGAGAGGGAAATTAGCACGACTAATAGTAGAAGAAGGCGCTGACAGTCTTGATGCTGAGTAGTGCTCGGAAAAGTTCTTAAAATCCTGCTGTAGTTCATGAAAATTACGCTCAAGGGTATCAGAGAGCAGCGAAACGTGGGAATAAGTCAAAAGGAGCGCCATTGGGATTACAGCAAACCAACACAGATTGCATAGGAGAAGAAACAGCAAGAATTCCCCATTTGAGCGAGTCATAAGAATCGAAGCTGAAAGAAACCAATACTCAGATAATGACGATAAATCGTCACCGAAAGAGATGTACGTCTCAACGCAATAAGTGGCAAGGCAACGGATCTCGTGTCATATATTTGTGACCCAAGGCGCCTTTGCAATCAATACGTTTACTTGGGGCCAAGCGCAGCAGTCGGCATACGAAAGCAACAGCTCCGTACGGAACATCACATTTTTCGAATGCAAGACGCAGTCCACGACCTTCGAGATACTCGTTGCGCGGCATGCAACACTTATAATTCGGTAATTCGAGAGCTTCTGGCCAAACGTCTTCAGTCGGCGCGCCACAGAATTTCCAAATTTTTTGTATTTGATTGAGTTCGTCATCGCCATCCATCAAATTATCGCCTTTACGCAAAAGTTCCACAGCAATGCATCCGACACTCCACATGTCGATAGCCTGCGTGTAACGTGTGTCCTGAAGTAATACTTCGGGTGCGCGATACCACAACGTTGTTACAGGCAACGTTAATTCGACGTCGGCATGTTCGAAGCGTCCACCGCCGAAATCTGCAAGCTTCACCAAGCCGTTGTGCACTAGAATATTCTCCGGCTTGAGATCCCGATGCAGAATGAATCGGTTGTGACAGAACTTTAGCCCAGTTAAGATTTGTTGAATGATGCATTTGATCTTCGACGGCGACGTGAAAATGTCTGCATTAGACCGCATCACTTGTCTCAGAGTGCGTTCGCAATATTCCATGAGCAGGAACGCTCGGTTGTGATCCACCCAGTATTTGAGTAAATTGACGACATGGCGACATTTTTGAACGCGTAACAGCAGCTTGATTTCTCTTTCGATAGCAACGAAAGCATCGTAAGCATTGTCTTTCGGGGAGGAGATCTCCTCTGAAAGAGGGGAAGAGGAGATCTTCTCCTCTTTTGGAGAAGAAATCTTCTTCAGCGCGAATAATGTATGAGCGGCATTTTCAACGAGGTAGACCGTTCCAAAGCTGCCACTACCCAACGTCTTAATCTTGCGATATCGTTTGAAAATGCTTGGCATGACAGAGAGAGAGAGAGAACGAAAGCCTTGCTCAAGATCCGCGTGGAATTTTCCGCTGTTCTCCTGTATGCATTTTCTTTGATGTTTATAGTGAATATCTGTGAATGTATACACAGCTGCTGCTTTACTCAATCTGAAATTGTTAAAATTACGCAGTTGGGGTCATTTATGCCGTCCATCTTGAAATTATTTACTGCTGGCGAACAACTGCAGCAAAAGCTGCCCTGTCAGCTGTTGCAAACGAACTTAGCATAGACATGGCTTCACTGTCAGTAGTCTTAGTGTCAGAGGGGACTTGAATGGCATCATCATCACAGATAGTACAATGTTGAAAACGTTTACCATCCGGATGGTTACAAAATACGCAATTCTGCTTGTCCATTGTTTCTTTTATGTAGCAAATGTTAATATATCTATCGGACTTGTTGAGTATGGCCACCACTTCATCAGCTGTTTGATATGAGGCAAGACCATCCTTGAACTCAACTATATATTCGTCATCGCTCAAGACTTTTATCGCAACGATGCCTTTTGCACTTACGTCAGACGGCTTTTGACGTACAGGTATCAAATCCATTTTTCACAAAGGAGAGAGTTATTGAAATATTTTTTCGCGTGCAGCTGCTCTGATAGTCAGACGACATAAACCCCTGTTGTCACAGCATCGTCAGCAAATGTCACTGTGCACTCGAAGTAACATCCGTCGTTTGCCAGTGATTAATGTGAGAAAATTAGTCAAACAAAACATTGATCACCAATGGTTAGTCGAAACGACTCCATTCATTCTAGCCTTTTTCTCGACTGCCTTTCAATTGTCCTATGCAATGTCGAGGATCACAGAGCTCAAGCAGCAGCAAGTGTTTTTCCATAAGCTGCTGAAGTATTTGATTGGACAATTGGCTTTGGCTGATCTGCAATTCGATATCACGAATGATGACCAGCGGCGGTTTAGCCTGCGGCTTTGTCTCTATCAGCATATGTATTGCAATAGTAACAAAAGTGACAACAGAAGATGGCACTTTCAGATTTGTTACTGCTGGCTCAGCACTTGTTATTACGACGACACGTTGCCAGAAACTCAAGCTCTCGTCAATATGATTTCATCTGTCTTTTTAATGTGAATATTACAAACAATCAATCAATCAATCTTATTGATACCGGTCAGCACGAATCTCATCCAATCGTTGCCCATGTCAATGTCACAAGCACGATGCGCTTGACCGTATTTACTGGAGTCGTTAGTCGCGGTATTTACTATACGCTTAAATACTCCCTTGTTTTTCGCATCCAATCCATAGTCATTGCAGATTTTAAAATATCTTATCGTACGGCGACGTAGTGTACGGCGATATGTGGTATCACTCAACGAGACAATAGCGTCATCGATAAGTTTAATCACAGCGTCTGCATCGTAAGTGATTTCATCGTCTTCTTCTTCTTCTTCTTCTTCTTCTTCTTCAGTCATTATCGCATCAAGAGAATCAGTAAATAGATAAGCCACAGGCTTGTTTGTTGGGTCGACGTGTCCCAATCGCGTTACGAAAGCCACAGGCTCGTTTATTGGTTCGACGTGTCCCAATGGCATTACGTTGAATGCCACAGGCTTGTTTGTAGGCTCGACGTTTTCCTTGTTTTCGTCACTCTCACGTAAATTATCGTGAAGTGTCTCCAACTGTTGCAAGTTTCTGTTCATTTGCATGTGAAGCTCTTGCAACTCTTGCTTATCAATTTTGTGCAATTCTGCACGATACTCATTCTTCAGTTTCAGTCTTCTCTTCTCATAGTCATTCGATTTCAAACTGCCGCCGAGCGACTTTTTTACAACGACTTTTGATCGAGGAGCCATTAAAAAAAAAAGAAAGACAGACTAGACGAACAAACAAAAAATCACACGCGCGCTTCTACCTCGTCGAGTGCAGCCAGCATGTCAATGTCTTGTGTGAGCGCACGCAGTTGTTCAATGTCGGGCTGGCTGATGCGCAGTCGCGCATCCTTCAGTAACGTTAACATATATTGCTTCAGGTCGAGCGTTTTCGAGTGTGCCTCTGGTCCCTCCAGCATGCTTCGCACTTCAACGTACACTCTTTCATTCATGGCATCGTCAAATTCACTCGCCACGTGCTTTAGAAATAAAGTCAGCGCCTCCACTGAGTAGATGCGTCCAATTAGCATGAATGGGTGCATATCCAATTTCTTTATGTTGGGACGATATCTCGTGATATCTCCAATTGGAATATCCATACCGAGCAACTCTGGCATGGGCACGGCATGCAATAACAGTTCGGCGAATTCCAAATTCGGCTGTCGCAAGAAGACATGAAGTGCTTCCTTATAAATCACGTAAAACCATGGCACGGCCAAAGATAGACCAGGAAGAAGAAAGTTAAAGTGCGTCACTGCCCAGCGCAACGAAGCTCGAGTCAGTTCCTGTGCCTCCAATTTGGGAAGACGGGCGGATGGCCGTTTTACCTCCTCTCGATATTCGTGCGCCAGTTCGCGTATAGCTTCCGAATAAGCCCAATTCATGTCTGCCGTTGTGTGGCGCTGTACAAGTAATGCGTGTGTGTACAGGACTAAACCATAGTGACCTTGGAAAAGAAAGTTTTTCAGAGCGCCAAGTGCGGCATTTGATGTTGTTGCCATCGCGACAGCCATTCGAAAAACATCGCGCACGACAGCCATCGGGGCGTTTTCATAGTCTTCATACTGTTCCCGAGTGAGGGATTCCAAATTGAGCTGAGTCCACAGTTTCTTCTCACCGATGATCAATTCGTGAAGATGCTTATTCACGAGTTGCAACTTTTTGAGATCGTCGATGTCCAAACTAGTGAGAATATTGAAGAGAATCTCATCGGGCATATCCACCAAGCTGATAGAATCATTAGCAGTCATTGGGAAAGACGAACGAAGAAACGCTGTGGCCGATTGGTAACAGCGTGCACATGTGCTGAAGGAGCGCAACACGGCATGTCTGTGCAGTGCCCGTTCTTTCGCGCAACAGGAACAAATCATCTTGCTTTTCAACGCGTTGACTCCGTTACACTTATACGCAACACGTGAAAAAAACAAAAAGAGAGAGTGCTGATCAAAAAGGGGCTTTCTCATCCAAGACGCGCCCGGAGTTTTCGACGAACGTTTTAGTGTTGTTATCGACGTGCAAGTGCGTGCAAATGAAACGTAACAAAACGTCGCGGAATTCTTGACAGAGAACGTCCTTGTACTGAGAGACTGTCATTATCAACTCCATAACGTTGGCAGGGTGACGTGTTCCATAGAGTGTCAGCAAACATTCGCTCTTCAGTCTATCGAGTTGATAAAAATCAGCCATCGCCAATAGTTGCCATACGTGATCATTAGTGACTCGATCGCAAGAAGAAAAAACGAAGTAGCAGTGATCAAGCGCGAGTTTGAATATATCAGCGCTAACGTTAGATAGTTCGATAGAATCGCCATCACAGGACTCTTTCATGCCCGAAGTGAAAAGCATAGACTTGAAATAAGGAGATTGAGCACTCAAAATCGCACGGTGTGCGTGAAATGTTTTATCTTCAACTCGAAATCGGATATCAGCAGTGGATTGATCATGGCGAAGAGTGGTCAGTAGTGCGTTGCAGGTCATGTTCGTTTCAGCAGCACCATTACGATAGCGACAGTCAATGTTACGAGATATTTGAGGTAGATCGGAACACAACGCGCCGTGGAGTTTCAGCGTGAAACAAAACGTGTTGGATGCCGCAGTCACCTTCGATAGGCCACAAAGTCTACGAGAATGCTCTTGGCCGTAGCATTGCAAACATCTGCGATGTACGATTTTGTATGAGGCGATTTCATTGTCACGCTCGTAGACTACGAGCTTGCATTCATCACACGAAACGCCAGTTGCATCTCGATAATCAGGACGCGGGTGAATATCGAAACCGAAGAAGATATCATGCTTAGAAGTAGTGAATACGAGTTCCCAAGTTGCATTCGTTGTTACGAATCTGTGCACAACGTATGCGTTTGCTTGTGTAATACGTTCTTTGAAATCGGGAAGCGTTACTTTTGATAAAGAAATACTAACTGTGACAGGATCAACCATTCTGCGAGAGAGATCGACGAGTAACAGCGAATTCCACGAAGTCGGACTGTTCGGCGCGTGTAGGAAAATTTTCTGCAAGTAATGTTCAGATGCTTGCCGACTATTTTTCATCACTATATGTGAACATATGCAATCTGCAGGCATGCAATTTTTCTGCAATTTCACGACTGCCATTATTTTTTTTGATGATATCAAAAAAACCAAACATAAAAAATTTGCAGAATTTATGCAGATCATTGTTTCACAAATAATGATCTTCTCCTTCCTGTGATTGTCGACGAACGATGTGCTTGTCATACTGAGTGAAGACACTGGGAATTGCCGCTCGTAGCAAGCCATCGGTTTCTTCGGTCAACTCTATACCACGCACGTCCAAATATTTGAGTCTCGTCTCGGTGGCGAAACGTCGAATCGTTGCATCATCACAACAATGATTGAATGATAAATGAAGTTGCGTAAGTTGACAGCACTCCATTTGCAAAGCTTCCAATAGAGCATTAACGCCGAGCTTGCCAATGTCATTGTACTGGAGAGACAGCGTGGTCAGTGTGGGAATCAAAGGCAGCACACCTGCCAGAAACTTCGTCCCATGGTCGCCGAGCTTGTTGTCGTTCATCTCGACAGTGTGCAGTGGCGTGGAAGCGAGGGCTGGCGCGAGAGCTTTCATCCCGTTTGCACCAATTTGATTGCAACTGAGCAAGAGAGTCTGCGCGAGGCTTGACTGCAATGCAGTGGCTATTTGCGAAGTTTCTTGATCGCCAATAAAGCGCTGACGCAAATCCCAAACGCGTTCGGTCTTCAGTTTCTTGAGATCGCTCAACAGAGGGTTGATTGCATCATACACTGGAGATCCAAAGCCAAACACAACTCCATTCTCTTTGTAGTTATTGAGTTTGTACCAAGAAACAGCCATGATGATGATGATGATGAAAAAATGTCGCGAACTCAAAAAGTGGATGCAATTGCATCCAACGTTTTGAGTTCGTGACACTTTTGACACTCTTCCCTTTTTCCTCCTCTTCTCTTTAATTCATCTATCATGAACTCTCTTGATTCATCGCAGCAAGACACATCGTCGCCGCCAGAGTCTGAACAGCTTTTACGTGATTGTACTCCCGAAGCGAACAAAAACAGACGAATACGTGAGATACGATATTTTAACGGAGGCGATCTAGAACGACGCTGGACTGAAGATGACCATAAGGTGCGAGATACTCTATTGGCTCTTTTCGACAATACAGATCAGTCTAAAGTGAAAAAAATCCTATTGGCTCTGACTGATTGATTGTCGTCATCATTTTAGATAAGCTTGTTCAGCTGTTTCATAAATGCGTGTCTTTTCTATGCTGTAGCGAATATCATTTTTGCCAGAACTATCAGTATTTAGCGAGTAAAATTCGATGAATTTTTTTGCTTCGACATCACTAGCGAACACTGCTTCTATTGTGGGCACTTCATAAGCTATGTTTTCGACAACAGCATAACAAAAAATTTCCATTTTTAAGATAACACGTTCGATGTCTTGCTCACCATTTTTGCATGTCACAAGTCAATACGCCTGTTGTCCAGCATCGAAGTCAGTATCTGAAAAATTATCAGCTTTTTCACGTGCCCATTTTGTTCATTTATGCAAAGGTCCAATGAGTCAACTGATCCTACATGATTCACAAGTCTCGCATAGATTGCCGCATAGTCCAAATGCAAATGAGTATTACTCATTTTCATAGTTATATGATCGTTAAACGCAGTCACAAGCTTTCTCGGGCGGCTATCTCGCAGTACCATATGCATTAATGGTTCAAAGCGAGAAATCAAAACGTCCCTGTTGCTTTCTGCTATCATGAAAACATCGATGTACCGGTCAATAGTCTTCAATGGATAGGGCACAAGCTTTTCATCTTTCATCAGAACCAAATTGAACGTCTCGAGATCAGGTGTGTCCATCAATAGCACTAAACCAAGGATCGTGTTCCAGATGCGTTCGTTCAGATTAGGCAAGAGCCAACTCTTGATTGCATATCGTAACAATGGTATTTCACTCAATTGGGATAGATGAGTGAACACGGTTAGTTTACAGTCGATTTCGTAGCCGCTAGCACGTTCATAGGCTGCAGCCATTTCTGTTAGATAATCATCATCATCATCATCATCATCATCCCCTTTAGAGTTCGTGAAGAGATCAGACCATAACGCATTCGACGTGCCTATGAGACAACGAAACTGCTTGCACGTCGATGAAAGATGAACGAGAGCGAGCTTGTCCTCTTTCAGACATAAACATATAATCGACAGGATCTCGTTGGGGAAATCAAGCAAAACATAAGTCATTTTTTTTAACAGGCGATCGAAGAGAAACTATAACTGACTACCATTTTCGTGTGTCAGGGAATTCATTTGTGACGAGTGCACGACGAATCAACTCGATACCTCTCAATGTCATCAATTTACCACGGGCCAATTGACGATATGCATAGCATGTGAATGACACGACGATCGCACAGTCGTCGTGATAGTTAGGCATACGCTTCTGTCTGAAATCTAAGTGACTCGTAGCCGTGACAGTCGGTCGTGCGAATGGATTCGTGGTATCAGACTCGAGCCGCTTCAACCCGGATAGTTGAGCTTCCAAACGCTTGCGCATGTGGTCGCGAGCCTGACTTGGCGTGACGTGTCTGTCCTTGAACGTTGTGCGTAAGGAGTATGCCGTCAAGGATATCATTGTTTCCGAGTAGTTCCAATGATTACGGTCAACAACGTCTTGAAACAAGTTCCAGTATGGCACGCGATCGCTTGTGAACATTCCGTACGCAATAGTAGAGGATGTACTATTCATCAGCACTTTATCCTGAGTCAATCCACGCGTCATTCCACGTGGATCATGACGAATTATATCGCGTGTCAAGGCATCGGCGTGAGCCAAATTATTTTCCACTACTACCAGTAGCAGAGCTGCTGGAAATTTATTTCGCAACTCATCGTGAAACGCTTGCAGCATATCTCGCCTGTCATCTGATTGTCTGCAAGCATGAGCAACCAAGCCAACCAACTAAAACGAAAAATAGAAGAGTGTCAGCAAATTCAAAGTTGGTGTGATCCCATATATGGTCTACTCGTGAAAGACGACGTGCGCAAGGCGAGCGAGTTGATGAGCTGGATTAACATGGCTCAATTCTGTAGTTCCGAGAAGATACGAGGGCAACTCAACAAATGGCTTGATTCGCAGTACAGGGATTTCCATGGCGAGAACTCTGTGTTATGTCACGACTTGCTGGAAAACCTGCGGTGCGTATGGCTGTGTATTTTGGCAACGACACCGAGCTTCGTTGATCTTCTCACATCGGCAGATCGTTTGCTGACAGACGATCATGCCGAACGTGCATTTCGTGTGAAAACGCAATTCATACCTCGCTTGTGCGAGGATTTGCGTTTCGCACATGAGGCGACTTCTCCCGACGCCATACTCGATATGCCAGCGAAGGCACGTCACCACTACCTTGTACACGTCGGTCTTCCAGTTCCAACCAAACATGGGTCGGTTACTTACCACAAAGCCATGTGCTACAGTGAAGGCTATGGCACACATGCCACATTCACTGCTTTTTGATGTTGTCGCATTAATATTAGGATCCACTCCAATTAGAATGACGTGCGTCGTGACAGACGCAGAAAGCTGTATGAACGGCAGCGAGACGAGTCGATCAATGAAAGCTCGACTGAACCAAGCATTTGCAGGATCGACAGTTAAGCCACGAGCTTCTGCTTGTTGTGCCGTTATATCGAACTCCATCAATGCCAAAATTTGTCCCTCGCGGTATTTGCTTTTGTGCTCGATCGACAATATTCGATCGAGATGCGTGCATTCAATTGCCGTCCCCGCATTGATACAAGGACGACAAGCACGTTGTTGTCGAGCAACAAGGATCACTATCTTTTCGTCGAAGATCTTATCTAGCATCTGACACATTATCGATTCCGGCCCGGTCGGACTGCTAACGAAAAAGGCAATTGTCCCTTGGGCGAAGATTAAGGGCATGAGCCCTCTTGCCAATACATCGGCTCGGCCATACTCGAATTCATCACGCACTAAAATGTTAATCGTCTGGCCACGAACGCTATATTAAGAGAAACGGTTAGTAATGGTACACACACGACGTGCGTGCCTCTCTCTCTCTCAACGTGTGTCAATTTGTTCGGTGTATATTATCTATCTCAGCTATTGATGTGTGGCAGAAACCGGTTTGGCATGGCGCGCTAGTTGTGCACGCAAAAAGCACTTGCGAAAGTCAACAAGTGGCATTATTAAAAAGAAAAGACATAACATCAGGAACAATCGGTCACAAAAAGCTAGGCATCGTTGAATGGGATGGGAGGAAACCATCCTTCAGCAACGTTGTAGTTTGCTACTCTCGCCAGCAAGGCTTCTGAGGGAGTTGGAACTATGGCTTCCAGTTCTAAGGGAGTTAGACGACGATGAGTATCACCTTGCCGATCGGTATATGGATATGAGCGTGAATTTAGTTGTTCAATACGGCGACGGACATACTTCACCTTAGCTGTCAAGTATCTCGATGTTAATAGGCGATGAGAATGATACCACTTAGCTTTTTTGTATCTCACTGTTGATTTTTCAAGTCTCTTAAAAAACGCATGACAAAGCAGGAGCCATTTCCAACTCCAGCCATAGACAAGATCATTATGAATATCAGAAGGCAAGAGACTGTTGTTGTTCAAAATCGAGAATGACCACGTATGCGTTACTAGAGATTTCACACAAAGATCAGAGAGCCGTGGAATATTCATATAGACACGATCAAAAACGTCGACCGGTATCATCGGGGGTGATGGGCATGTCTGTATACCTCGTTCGTCAAGCCGATGATCGATTGGAGAGCGTTGAGAGCGACAGACTCCGTCTTACGTTTGCCGTTATCTGACATGTCGAGATAAATTGACGTGTAGCGGCTATAGCTCGATGTTGAAATTCCGAGTCCTTTGAAAAACGTATAACAAATCATGAGCCATCTCCAACTCCAACCATAGACAAGATCATTATGAATATTAGGTGTCAAGAGACGTTCACTCAAAATCAAGAATGACCATGTGTGCGTTACTAGAGATTTCACGCAAAGATAATCGAGTCGTGTAATATTCATTGAAACAAAATATGCGCATACAATGTTATCATTCACGCTTTTTTGTACTGTGTTGAAAAGGCAAAGCGGCTTGATCCCACATGCGTATGTTGTTCTTAATACACACCACACACATGATAAGGAATAACAACGCGAAAATCACCAGGCCGATCAGCAACAGCATTTTGAGATCGACATATGACAAGATTTTATCGGCGCCTCTTTGTAGTGCTCGTTCTATTGGCCAATGTTCGATCACGGCGGGTGCTAGTCGACATATGTCAGCCAATCCATCTTTTTCTATGTCCACGGCATCTTGAGCGCAACCTCTATTCATTTGTCTCATGGCGTTTGCATAGTTTTTGCGTGCTTCTTTGAACGTGTCAAGCATATCGATAAACACAGGAGTTAAAATTGCGAACACTACCACTGGGATTACTATGCATTGGATACATTTCTTCATGGTATTGTTAGTATGCTGTCAAAATATTCCTCGAGTCGGAGAGCATAATGCTGTGATACAACAACAGGGTTTTGGTCTTGCACGCGACTCTCGGAGAGTTGCTGCAAAGTCACTGCCTGTCGTTTTTCGTCACTGGCTACAAGACTGTTGAATAGTTGATTTGCACCAGTGCACAAATCATATATCCATCGTCGGCCTAATAGCAGAGATTCCTGCGAGCGAAAGCCAGTACATGTGATCGATCCATTTTTATTTATAATGAAGGTTTGTCGCTCGAGGCTCTTTGTCTCGTCCCAATACTCCACAAGACGCTTAATGCGTAAGGCCGGGAAGCGCTCGGATTTTGCAATCAGAGGATACTTCGCTGCGATGACGTCACGCTCTTCGGGCTTTACAGCTAGTGACTGGAAAACCGCCGGCGAACTCGCATTAATTAACGCGACTCTGTGAGCTACCGCTATGAGATCGATATCCGTGTGCAGTCGTGTATTCATTACCATGTTGAGCATTCGCTTTCTGGTAACGATGAAGCTCTTTTGTAGACATGCTCCTAGAAAGTTGCAATGAAAATCGATAGCTCCATTCATTATTTCGTCGGAAACATTTCCTGTCTGTATGATTTGTCCAGCACTGGGAAAAAGTAAGACTACAGTGTCCGGTATGCCGTCTTTGCGAGAGCCAAGACAATAGCGAATCGCTGCAAATGTACGTGGCGCATCACAATAAGGAAAAAACAGCAAAGCACGTCTGACTTCTTTTGGAGTGCAACCGAAAGAGCCATCGGCAAGAAGAAGTTGGTAATTCGCTGCACTCGACTCGAACACGCCATCTGGAATATCAGGACGTTCAGTGTCATGTAAGAATTCGACAGCTTTTCTTTTTGTCGTAACAATTGATTGTATGCGTTCCTCCGACATATCTACGAAATCAAGAGAGGAGGAGGAGCAAAAAAAATTGGTCGATATTGACATCGCTTATTCTTTCCGTGCATCTGTTTCTTGACACTATGTCTCAAAAGACCTCATCTTTAGATTATTTCAAAATAGTGCCTTGGACAAGCGCTCGTCTCGGTCCTAACGCTCATTCTTACAGTCCAGCATTACGTATTGTTTTCTTCGTTGTAGAAGGACGAGGCAACTTATCTGGACAATATTTAATACAAGCCAAGCGCGATGCCAATGATGTCATTGCCATAAGTGAGTCTTACGTTTCACGTAAAGATGCCGAGAATGATATATCGAGATGGGCACATTCGATGGTCGACCATAATCCTAGTCGTCTGATAATGGCTGAGTTATTGAATTTTCGAGATGCAATAACGCAACGTATCGATGCTATAGAAAAGAGTGTTCAGGATTTGCACATGAAATTGGATTACGCACCAGGTGCTGTCGGTTACGAAGAGGCCAAGCAGCACTTTAAAACACTCAAAAAGCGCAAGCGCTCAAACGACGATAAGACTAGTGCGAATAAGAGACACAAGGAAAACTCGGTTTGACTGTATATTTAGATTAACATAGACAATGATCAGTGTTTACAGCATAAAAAAATTGCATGTATCACGAGAGCGCTTATGACGAGTAGCGCTATGGCTGCAATGATCGCCTCTTGATGGTCGGTCGTGAATAGAACAGCTCTGATTGGTAGAAATTGATATATAATAGACGTGAACGTCGATGCTTCTGTCAGTATTTCATAGTTGACAATTGCGGCCATTATGACAGAGAGTTGTAAGTTTTGCGAAAAATCGATCGATCGTAAACAACAAGCCGTCATTGTATTACCGTGCGGTTGCTCTTATCATTTGCTCTGTCGCAGTGACAGTAATTTGCGTCGGCAATGTTATGAACATCAAAATCCACAAGATGCTTTGGTGAATTTACACGATTCATCGGAGCTACGAGTGAACTTACAGAATGGAGCGTTTGTTTTAGATAGCGATCGCGAAAATATGCGATGGAACGACGCTCTCGAGGTGTTGTCGAAAGACTTGCAGCAATTTGCCACATTTGATTCCATACAATTCGTACCGAATAAACCGAAGTCTGACGAGAAGACAGACACTTATCCTGTCGCGTCATTTGCACAGTGGTGGTGTGCTCTCGATTACGGGACGCGTGCCAGAATCGAATTACGTTGTGCCGAAGGTCTGAAGGACGTTATTTCTGATACCTCAACGGCCGTTGAATTGTGTAGCCATCAACCTGGCATAAATGTCAAAAAACTCGTGAGCCAGGACATTCGCTTGCGTCATCTCGTCGAGGCAGGTTATGATATGAACGATTTGACCGTGTTGAAGTGTACATGGCCCGATTTGCTAGCTCTGAAGCCAACGGTCGACGGCGTGAAATCTCTCGGAACTGCAAACGTCATTAGTTTGCTGCGCAACGATCGATATGCATCGTTAACAACGAGTATGGCACTCTTCAACACTCATTTTTTCGAAGGACTATGCCGACGATCGTTGCCATTCTTATTAGAATTACGTTTGACGGCTACAGAATTGCAATCGCTCAATGTCACCGTCGATAATCTACGATTGATAAACGGGTTTGACCTGGTCAGACACTTGCCCGCTTTTCAAGTAGATATGAAAACATGGAACATACAGTTGGGATTGAGCAAAGCGCATCTTCTGACAGGTGGTATAAGTCAATACACGATTCAGAATCGGTGGAAGTGGGTTTCCGATCAATCGCATGTTACTGCATTTGAGAAAATATACGATATAGCATGGACGAGTTTACAGAAAATGACAGCCGTTGAAGAGCAACGACAATTGGAACACAGTTTTGAGAAAGACACTGCGTACGAAATTTTATGAGTTCCTCGTCGTCGTCAATGTTTTGTGTCATTTGTGGCGAATACAGTGAACATCAAATTTGCTCTCATTGCTTACATCGTCGTCGTCCTCATGATATTCAAAAAGTATGCATACATTCCTTTAGTTTGGCTTCTACTTTGGCCCTTCCTCCCAGGTTTGATATGGCTGCTAGACATGACCATGTTTGCAAATGTTACATACGGTGGTGGAATCCCACATCATGCTGTAGTTATGAAGGATGTCAATGGCACTCACATCATTAACTGTGGTTCTGATCCGTATTTCATGCGAGGTTATCGCCCATTAACATTCTACATACAACGATTTGGGTTAGAACCGCCTGCTTTAGTACGAAATGTCGATCATTGTTATCCGTTTACCCAGTGTTTTCCCCTCTTCTTCGATGATGACCAATTACAAGACAACCTGTTTCACGCTTGTGCGTCACGTCGTGTATTTCCACTAACACTCACGTTAGTGATGCTACATATGGGCTTGGCAATTATGATTATCGACATAGGGTTATGGTGCATGAAGAAATGTCGCGAAATAATATTTGGTCCAGAAGCGCAAAAGCCACGTCAGCTGTCTCGCTAATAAACGTTATCAGTGTATTTTCGTGTCCAAAAATTTCCCTCCTTCTCTCTCTCTCATCGTCCTGTGCAATGACGCTCAAAAACGTATTCATACAGATTCTAAATTTACCCTTCATCATTGCGAAGGAATATAAATGGATCCTTTTCTCTTGCTTTGTTTTGTCGGGTCTTATGGCGTTACAAAATGAAGGGACTTTTGTCGGTGCGGAATCTCGTTTTTTTCCAGACCCTATAGACTGTAGTTCTTATCCATATTGGATGATAGGCGCTCGTGCCATAAAGTTCTATTCACAACGTTCTGACTTTGAGATGCCCATGCATGTAAAAGGATGGGGACCGGTTGCATTTACTATACAACAATTACAAGACGACAGATTTCGAACGTGTGCAAGTATTCGGATAATACCACAATTGACAATCCATGCCTTTGTGATATTTTGGGTTTCTATGTCATTGACCGCCATGGTTGGTTTATGCGCGATTAATTGTTACGAGGCTGTCAGTTCTTTGTACGAATACAACACATCTTTCTAACTCTGTGAGCTGTCGATTAACCAACGACAGATGCCCTCACCCGGCTCGTAGCACATTATAAAATTGCGGCGATCACGCACGATAGCTTCGGTGTCCGCTGTGGTCAGCAATTGCCATGCATCTGAGTCAGAGGTATCACCCACGTTGATGGAAAACGTACAATCTAAGGTTGGTGGTGCATCGTTCTTAATGAGTGGAATGTGAAGACAGAGTGCCTCACGTTGTGGCGTCGTATGCAAACGTGCCTTGCATTCGCTGTTGTTGTACACGGAATGTAAACAGAGAAGTTCGTGCATGGCGTTGAGCATCTGTCGTCGTGACGGATTCACCGCTTCAAACCTGCCAATGAAAGGTGGCAATGCTTGATCTAACAATGCCAATGTTTTACAACACTCGCCTTTGTGCATTGGCCAATCACTTTGCTGACATTGTTGGCTGCAGTAGTACGCTCGAAGGCAACGACTACACTTGCGATGTACTGTTTCATTCCACGCAAGGCACTTACGACACATGTGTCCTCCAAATTTCACCAATGTTCGCATTTCTGTCATGGATAATATGTGAGCGCCATCGACGCACCCAATCGTGAAATGCCAATTCGCCAGCGAGCTCGAAAGAGTGTGCTCGTGACGAAATTTAGCCCACAATCTTGCCAACAATTCCAGATAAACACGGTGTTGTAATGTGCAGCCCAGATAGTCAGCCATTGAAGCGAACTCCATCACGATTCGTGAAGGAGGCAAAAGAGATTGTTGCATTTCTATTTTGGAAAGAGAGAAGATGTGCAAACGATTGTTACAAAAAAGATTATTATTTCTGTGTGAGTATGATGTACAATAACTCGATATGAATTATCCTTTGATGATGACAACAACATGGGTGATGTGGCATCGGATTTATTGTTGTTGGGCCAATTGCCCGGATTTTTGGCGGTCACCATCGTCACCATCAGTTGTACAAGCATACCGACGAGTCCACCCGACTCTGCCGACGACAACACTACGGATGAAGCCGATCGAGTT
>SDBT01003100.1_pt1 | contig 28893 bp, 42 predicted proteins | sample 2277101 | NCBI WGS metagenome assembly SDBT01 (sample SAMN10404973, study PRJNA504765) | marine sediment metagenome | isolation source: marine sediment core GS10_PC15, 103 cmbsf | place: Arctic Ocean: Southern Knipovich Ridge | collected 2010
GCGTCAAACGGGAGCTCCATCGAGTGGAGACCTCCGGCGACCTCGTCTCGGGACAGGGAATAGCGGACTCGGCTCTCGTCGATCGTCCCTTTGAGTCGGGAGTAGGCGGCGACGTCGTCAAGCCAGAACCGTGTGAGCGTCCCGGCGGTTTGAGTGATCCGGAGCCGGTAGGTCCCGTCGGCGGTCGGACGGTCGTCGAGGTTGACCGGGATCCAGACGGAGCTCGCCGGGAGGACGTTGGTTGTGGCGACGACGGCGTCCTCGTCGTCGAGGAGCTCGACCGTGTAAGTCGGATTGTTGCCGGGGAGGTTGGTCTTGATCCACAAGTCGGCGTAGGTCCGTCGAGCGTCGACGATCCCGTAGGACCACTCGACTCCGTCGTCGGTCGCGGCGGGAGTGACCCGGAGGGAGTAAGTCCCTGTCCGCGCCTCCGCCGTGTCCGCGGAGAGCGCAGCGGTCCCGACCGCGACAGCGGGATCCGTGTCGGCGTCCTCGATCCCTCCATTGTCGATCGTCGACTCCGCCTCCATGTTCGCCCAGGGGATCTGGTTAGAGGTCGACCCGTAGAGCCACGTCCGGGTCGAGGTCGGCTGAGAGGGGAAGTCTTTCCAGAGGACCCGTCCCCATTTGAGGATCCGCTCCTGTCCGTCTCCAAACAGTCGGACCTGTCGAGCTCCGTCCTCGTCGTAGTCCTCGTCGGAGTCGTCGGGGATGAAGGCGTAAGCGAAACGGTCGTGGAGGTAGACCTTGACGAGGGATTGGGTCTCCGGTTCGGTCGAGCGGTCGATGATGTCGGCGACGTCGACGTCGTCTCCTCGGAGGACGAGCTCGCCGTTGCCGATGTCGTTGGCGATGTGCTCAAAGGTCGCCTCGTGGACGAGCGGGATCGGGGAGACGATCTTGGTCGTGTTCCGGAGGTTCCAGACCTCTACCCACCATCCCGCCTTCCGGTCGGGATCCTGCTCGATGATCGTGACGCCGAGGAAGTTGGAGACGTCGCATGTCGGGGTCGTCGTGTGGACGACGGCGATGAAGCCTGTTGACGCTCCGCCGGGGACAGTGGCTGTGATCGAGTCCTCGATGGATCCGGCGACCCACGTCGTAATCGCCAGGGTCACGAAGGCGGCGGCGAACGAGGGAGACTCGTAGAGCCGGACCTCGGCGTCCCACGCGTCCGCTGTCGGAGAGGAGGCGGAGACGAGTCCTTGACCTTTGACGGTGAGAGCGTCTCCGGCTCGGACCTGAGCGGCGGACAGGGAGAACAAGAACGGACACGGCTGAGTCGCGTCGACGTTGGCCTGGTGGGAGAGGTAACGACGGAAGTCGTCGCGGTTGTGGCCGTCGGCTCCGGTCGTCCCGCCGGTTCCCCATCCGGGTGCTGGCTTGTCTTTCGGCTCAAAAGCGACTCCGACGTTGGCCTGGTGGGAGAGGTAGCGGCGAGGGTCGATGGTGTCGCCGTCCGGTCCGACGGTCCCTCCTGTTCCCCATCCGGCTCCGGGGTCGTCGGTCGGAGTGAACCCGACTCCGACGTTGGCCTGGTGGGAGAGGTAGCGACGATGGTCGATCGGGTCGTGATAGTTGAGGGTTTGCGCCAAGGAGAAGGTCCCGAGTCCGTCGTCTCGGTCGACGACAGCGACCCGCCAGAAGTGGGGTCCGGCGAGTCCGAGGTCGGAGGTCGGAGCTCGCTCGATCGAGTTGGTCGAGTCGTTGAGGATGACGATGTCGATCGGAGGTCCGGTGACTCCCTGAGTGCCGATGGCGAGAACGACCGTGTCGCCGACGAGAGAGTCCGAGTTGACGACCATGTCGGGGATGTTGCGTCCGCCGTTTATCGGGTCGGTGAACTCGACGAGGAACGGATCGGCGACCGTCCCGGATCCGGTGACGGTGACAGAGTGGACGTTGGCTGCGGCCTCGATCGCCGTCTTGATCGCGGCGGCGTCGTCGTCCCATTGGATCGTGTTGGAGACGACCGAGTCGAACGACAGGTCGTAGCTCCCGGCGGTCGCATTCTCGTATTCAAGGGAGACGACCTCGTTGGTCCCTCCGCCGAAAGCGGAGTCCGTGTCCCACTGGAAACGTATGTCGACGTTGCCGACCTCGCCGCTCCACGAGATGTCCGATCGGGGACGGAGGATCCCCGGATCGTGGTAGGTGATCCCGCTCGGCGGAGCGATCAGAAGTTTAGTGGGAGCCGTCACCTCTCACGTCCACGAACCGACGTTGACGTAGGCGCGCGCCTCATGCAGTCCGAGGACCTCGGCGTCGGGGATGATCCGTCGGATCGTGATGTCCGGTGAGTCGGCTGTGGCGGCAATCGACGAGGCGAGGGTCTTGGTTGCTGCGAAACCTGTCCCGTCGTCGAACGTGTACCAGGCGGCGGCTCCGAGATGAAAGTCCTCGGCGGTTACCAGGACCGTGTTGGCGGCGAGGCTCGCCGAGTTGTTAGTGAGGTAGACGACGTGGTCGGAGGCGGACCCTCTCGGGACGTCGCCGTAGTCCTGCGGCTTGGAAAATTCCAAGTCGTCGTCATTGTCGATCCAGAGGAGCCGGTCGGGAGTCTCCGAGGCGGAGATCTCCCCGTAGATGTGGATGGCGCGGACCGAGAAGTCGTCGCCGTTGTTCGTCCCGGTCTTGTGCATCCGGATCCCTCGGACGTTGGAGACAGCGTGGCTTGTGATCGAGGTCCGCCAGACGTCGGGAGTGACGAGGATCGGGTCGGGAAAGTTGGCGTCCCGCTCGACCCACGTCCCGTCGACTCCGTTGGTCGTGTCGGTCGACGTATCGAGAGCTCCGTAGGTCGCCGGGGTCCCGATCTTGGAGAAGAAGAATCCGTTGAACTCTCGGAGCTCCGGGAAGATGATGATGATGTCGCCGACGACGTTGTCGACGCTGACGGCGGCGGCGGCGTTGGTCTCGTTGTTGACGATCTCCCGGACGGTGGCGTCCCGCTCGACCATCGGTTGACCGTTTCCGAGCCAGAGGAGGAGCGACCCGTCGTCGTCCCACGCGACCCGCCGATTGGGAGCGTCCGTGTAACTCCCGGCTCCTCCTCGGAGAGCATCGAACCAGCGTGTCTCCTCCGGGGAGACGAAGAACATCCCGGAGCGGTCCCGCTGTCGGAGCTCCCGCTTCCTGTCCTCAAAGTAGGCGAGGTCGTGGGCCATCGGTCAGTCTCCTCTCACGGCGATTCGAGGGACTCCGGGTCCGGAGATCCCGGATCCGTTTACTCGGGAGTCGTTGTGGGTGATCGTGCCGTGGATCTCGTTGAGAGCTCGGTCGATGTCGGGAGACCACGGCGTCTTCCCGGCGACCCATTTGGAGATAAGGAAGATCCACTCGGCGACCTGCTCTTGGGCTCCGCCGTTCCGCTGCATCTCGACGACCCGCTGGTTGGCGATCTTCTGCATGAAGGCTCCGATCGCATTCATCGCTTTGACCCGTCCGGGTCCTCGATGGTTCTCCCGGAGGCGGGTCCCGGCGATCATCAGGGCCCACGCCTCCAATCCTCGGACAACGGCTCCGAGGACCTCGTCGTCGTAAATCAGGAACTGTCTCTCGTCGGTTCGGAGTCCGCTCATCGGTATCGGTCCTTGAAAGTCGTCACAACATCCCACAACCCGGAGGAGCTCGTCCAGTCGAGAGTGTGGGCGACTCCCGCGACGAACCTCATCCAATAGCCTCGGTTGACGGACAGGAGATTCTTGGCTCGGGTCCCGTTCAGCGTAACTCCTCCGTTGATCCGATCGGCGACGTCGATCACGACCACGTCGGAGGAGACGAAGGATCCGGCGGCGAGGAGGATGGCTCCGGAGACCGGCTCCTCGATCGACGGGTTGGATCCGGCGGTCTGACAGGTGATCGTGAACTTGGGGTAGGTCCTGTGGGATCCGCCGGGAGTGAACGGTCCAATCGACCCGGACGCTCCGAGTCCGTTATCGGTCTCGGTCGAGACGGCGACCGTCTCCCAATAGCCTCTCGTAAAGAGGATGGGGATCTCGATCCGCTGTCGGGTCGCTCCCTGTCCGTGGGGAGCGTCGTCCGCGGCGAGGATCTCCGCCTCGACCTCTCCGGCGACAGGGTCGAGTTTGGCGAGGGTCCGTTTCGCTCCGTAGACGAGGTCGAGGAGAGCGTGGTACGCGGTGTAGATCTGGACGTCGGTCTCTCCGGCGAGGTCGACGACGAGCGGGACGACCTTCACGTCCGTCGAGTGCTCGTCGGAGACGTAGCCTCCGTCCCGGAAGGCGATCGGGAGGACCTGAGCTCGGACTCCGGCGGCGAGCTCGGGGATCGTGACGTGGTTGGCGATCGTCGGGACGAGAGCGGTCCCGTCGATCCGATAGTTGAAGTCCACCATCAGAAGGATCCTCCGAGCGAGTCGAACGCGAACCGGGACCGGATCGCCTTGATGGGATCGTTCGCCAGGCGGGAGTTGTTGAACGTGATGTTCTGGTTGCGGGTCTGGTTCATCGTCGAGTTGACGATCGAGCCGGGGACTGAGGGGATGAACTCCTCGGTTCCTCTCTCGCCGACGAGGAGCCTCTCTCCGGGATGGGCTCGACCTCCGTGGACTCGGGGTCCGACTTGGAGGTCGACGAGACTCCGACCTCCGAGAGCCGACGTCCCGGATCCGGACAGTCCGACGTTGATGAGAGCCTCGACTGTCATCCCGTCGAGGATCCCGAGCTCCTCCAAGAGACCGATGACAGCGTCCCGGTCCGTTCCGAGGGCGATCGCGATCGAGTCGAGAGCAGCCTCCAAAGCGTCCCCGGAGAGACCGTCGAGAGCCGACTGGGTGTTGAGGATCGCCTCGGCGAGCTCCAACTGTTCGGCGGCGGACCGCTCTCCGTCCTCGTCGATCCTCTCCAAAGTCTCCTCGTAAGACGAGAACGCCGAGATCGCCTTGAAGACAGGATCGGCGGCGGCTTTGAGGACGTCGGCGAGGGACTCCTGAGCGGCTTCGGCGGCGGCGAGGGCGTCGGCGAGAGTGACCGCCTCGTCGGCTACCTCCTCCAACCCATCGGCGGCGACTCCGGCTCCCTCCGCCATCCGTCTCGCAGCCTCGTCGGTCCGCATCCAAGAGTCGGAGAGCTCCTCCGACTTCTGTCCGACCAGTCCGTACTTGTCGATTAGGGCTTGGCTCTCCTCCGTGTTGAGACCCATCGCCATAATCAGATCGAGGAGGGCGACCTCCAAGGCGGCTTGCGAGGAGGCGGACTGGTCGGTCGACCGAGCCCACTCCAAGTTCTCGGCGACGGACGCGGCGATCTCCTCTTTGGTGAGTCCGGTCGCGTCGCCGAGGTCGTCGATGGCGTCGGTCGTCAGGATCCCGTTTCGGGTCATGTGGGCGAGAGCGTTGGAGTAGGCGAGTTGGACCGACTCTCCGTCGTCGAGAGCCTTGGTGATCGAGTCGATCGACTCGCCGTAGCGGAGGGTCGCTTTGGCTGCCTCGTCTCCGAACAGAGCGTTGATCGACGTCAGACCTTTGGCGGTGAGCCCGATGAATCCTCCGGTGAGCTCGGCGATCGCGGTGATGATCGGACCGATCGCCGCCAAGATCTCTACGAAGGCGTCGACCGCGTCGAGGACGGACGGAGCGAGCTCCTCGCCGAGTCCGATCGCCATGTCCGTGACCTTGGCTTTGGCGAGGTCGAGTTGAGCGGAGAAGGACTCCAACTGCTTGTCGGCGATCTCCTCGGTCGTCCCTCCGGCTTTCCGGAGCTCCGCCTCGTAGGCGCGGACCGCGTCGGCCTGGCCGAACAGGAGTTGGATGTTCTTGAAGGACCGATCCTGGAATCCGAGATCGGCAGCGAGTTGGGTCTGCTCGGCGACGGACAGTGAGCCGAAAGCGAGAGTGAGATCCTCGATGATGTCCGCCTGGTTTCGGAAGTTACCGGCGGAGTCGAAGATCGCGATGTTGTTCTCTTTGAGGACGTCCGCCGACTCCCGTCCGACCTTTTTGAGATCCCGGAGCATGATGTTCATCGCCTCTCCCGCGGCGGCTCCCTTTAGTCCCTGATCGGCGTAGGCGGCGAGGACGGCGACTCCCTCCTCGATCTCGATGTTGTAAGACCGGAGAGCTCCTCCGAGCTTATTTGTGATCGCCTCGGAGACCTGTTGGACGGAGGTGTTGGCGAGAGTGTTGGCCTTCACGAAGACGTCCGAGACTCGGGTCATGTTCAGCATGTTTTGGGCGGCGTCGTCGGTGGTCAGACCGAGAGAGGATTGGGCGTCTGTGAGGAGGTCCGTCGCGAGAGCCATGTCGAACATTCCCGCCTGGGCGAACTGGGCGACGACTGGCATCGCCGCCATCGACTGCGTCGCGTCGAGACCGGCGGACGCCAGGAAGAACAGGGACTCGGCGGCTTGCTCCGCAGAGAAACGAGTCGTGAGTCCGACCTCCCGCGCGGCGTCGGAGAGCTCTCCTCGCATCTCCTCGGAGACGTCTCCCATGATCGAGATCGAGGAGTTGAGAGCGTCGTCGAATTTGGCGAACTGGACGACGGAGGCGGCGAGTCCTCCGGCGATGGCGAGGGTCCCGATCTTGGCGGCTCGACCAAGATTCTTCATCCGCTTCTGGCCTTTGGTGAGCTCCTTGTCGACCTTGGCTCCCGCCTTGGACATCTCTCCCCGGAACTGTTTGGTGTCGGCGAGGAGTTTGACCAGGACGGTCCGGCTCAGAGCCATGTCAGTCTCTCCTCCGGAGGTCCCGAGGGTCGAGCTCGGACGGCGGCGTCAACACGAAGTAGAGCCCGGATCGGCTCGTGCTTGGTTGGAGGCTCTTTTCTCTCACGTCGATCTTCTCGCATCCTGGACAGCGGTCGAGCTCCGCCTCGTAGGGGTCGTCCTTCTTACGGACGAGCTCTCCGTCGACGAGGTCGAACCACTCCCAACGTCCTGTCCGGCACCGCGGGCATTTCAGTCGATCCTCTCGGAGCTCCGCGAGGGCGAGCTCTTGGTCTTTGAGATCCCAGGCTATGAACTCGGAGTGTCGGATCCGGTAGGCGCGGGACGCTCGGACTTCTTCTCGGAGCTCGTCGTCCCGTCGTAGCTCCCAAAGACGAAAGGGATGTCTCGGACTTCCTTGTTGACGAGGAGAGCGGCGGAGTAGAGCTCCGTCACTGTCGCGTCGTCCCACTCGTCCCACAGATCCAAGACCTCGTCGAGGCTCATCTCCGGGTCGATCGCCGATCGGGAGATGAGCTCGGGTCCGAGGGTCTCCGGATCAAAGTCGAATCCCTCCGCGGCGTCCTCGTCCGAGGCGGGATGGTCCTCGATGAGCTTCCGGTAGTCGATCCGGCGGAGAGCCCGGAACACGAACATCACGGTCTCGGTCTCGATCTCCTCCCGGAGCTCGTCGAGACGGAGCTCGATCGTCGGAGCCGTGTCCCGCTCGTTGGACTTCTCGTCGACAGCCACGGCGGTCTTGTGCTCCCGAGTCAACCGAGCGAAGTCGACGAGAAGGTCCGGCTCCATGAGGACCGGGACGCTCCGAGTGTTGGGCTTCTTGCGAGCCTTGATGTCCTTGAAGTCGACCATTAGGCAGCGAGGAGGAAGTCTTCGGTGGGCTCCGCTGTCGCGGCGGACTCCGACGTGAACCTCTGCGCCTCGTTACGGACGAGGTCCGCAGGGTTGCGGGTGACGACCGAGATCGGCCAGACGTCGACCTGGTCTCCGATCGCCCACGTCCCCGGCGTGGCGAGAGCGAACCGAGCGACCGCGCCGAAGCCAACGAACCCTCGGACGAGAGTCGTCCACGCGGTGTCCACGGCGTCGTCCCGGTAGAGCTCGATCGAGACGGGTTGGCCTCCGAACGTGCCGGGAGCGGTCGCGTTGAACTTGGTGCTCATATCGGCGATGTCGACGATCGACCCGTCGAGCGGAGTCGCCAAGCCTCCGTCGGGGAGGAAGGATGTCAAGTCGACTCCCGCGTTGAGCTCGGCGGCTGTCGGAGCCGCGAGGATCGCGATCGTCGTGATGATGTGGAGCTCGGCAATGCCCGCTCCAATGACTCTGGCCATTAGGTCTTACTCCCTGTCTTGGATCCGGATTTCGGCTTGGGTTTCGGCTTGGGCTTCTCGTCCTCCTCGGGAGGGACGGAGTCCATCGCCTCGATCGACTCGGCGACCTGCGAGGCGACGAGCTCGGCGGCGGCGACGGCGTCGGCTTCGACTTTGGAGGCGGCAACATCGGCGGCGTCTCGGATCTCGGCGGTCCTCTCGGCGACCGTGTCCGCCATCGCTCGTTTGGCCTCGTCGACGAACCGGGATCGACCGCTCGGCCCGGCGTCGTCGTCGGCGGCGATCGTCCATCCGCTCTCCGCCCAAGAGGGGAAGGAGGCGCGAGGGACTCGACCCATCTGCCCTTCGAGATCCGGGTGGACGATGTTGATGAACTCAGCCATGCTGCGGGAGCGTAACCGGATCCCCGGCGTCGTCGAGGATGGTGTCGGGATAGTCTGACGCGATGCCGAGGATCCCCGGCTCCGCCTCCCGTCCAGCGGGACAGCCTCTCGACCTCGTCGGGTTGGGAGAGATCTCCGTCCGTCTCGGAGTCCCGAGGTCGACCGTCGACCAGTGGCGGACCCGAGGCGTCCTCCCGGATCCCGGTTGGGAGCTCGCGGGCGGTCCTGTGTGGACGTGGCAGGAGATCCGGCACTGGGCGGAGAGGACCGATCGGATCCCGGAGTCCCCAAACGGTCGAGCGGAGCCGTCAGGACGATCCTCCGGCGTGTGAGGGGAGCCTGGGAGCCCAAGCCCAGGCGGTTCGACCCTAACGAGTCAGGCGGCGGCGATCTTAGGCGGGAGTGGAGTAGACGAGGAAGTCGTCGATCCCGTAGAACAGGGGAGGTTGGACGTCGTCGTCTCTCTCGACCTCGTTGCCGCCGTCGAGCTCGACGAGGGTGATCTTGCGTCCGGTCCAGCCGGTGAGGTTGGCGGCGATGAAGGACTCCCGGATCCTGTCGCTCATCCATTGGGCCTGTTTCCGGGACTCGCCGACCGACGTGATCTGTACTGAGTGGACGATGTCTCCCTCGGTCATGAGCTCGGCGAAGGACGCTTCCCGGTCGGCGTCGTCGAGGGCTTGGACGACGGCGTAAGGGAGGTCGTCGGGAATCGTGATGTCGTCCGGAGCGGCTCCGTCTCCGATCGTTTCGCCGGTCTCGGTGGCGAGGACCGAGACGATCAGGTCGAAGAGGAGAGCGATCTCGGCGACAGCCATCAGGCGTTCCTCTCCAAAGCCTTGCTGAGGTTGAAGGACGACCCGCCTCGGAAGACGGACAGTCCCTTGATCCCGGCGCGGGCGGCTCCCTTGGTCCCGACGAGCTCGGCGGCGGCGTCGACGAGGTCCGCGCGGTAGGCCTTCGCATATTTGCGGAGAGCGGGACGCATGAACGGTTGGGCTCTCATCCGGCTCGTCCCGAACTCGACGAACCCGGCGTAGGACCGTCCCGTCTCTCGCGTCGTGTCCGCCTCGATGGCGACTCCGACGAGCCCGAGGGATCCCGACTCTCCCCGATCGGAGATCCGGATCGACCGCTTCAAGGCTCCGGTCCGTTTGGGAGCTCGACGGACCGCCTCGCGGACGATCTTGAACGCGTACTTCTGTTGGACGCCGACAGCGATCGGGTCGGAGAGACCGGCGGACGCGGCGAGGTCGGAGGCGAGCTCCTCCAACTCTCGGACGTCGAGACGGAATCCTCCCTTAGCCACGACCGGATCCTCTCCCGAGGTCGAGCTCGGTGACGACACGGCGATGAGTGTTGTACCCGTCGAAGATGATGGCGACGATGACGAGGGTCTTGCCGTCGAGGTCCGGCTCGGACGGCGAGGCGGTGACGACGATCCTGTCCTCGATCTCAAACAGCGGGACGTCGAACGCAAAGTGGACGTCGTATCCGGAGTAGGTCCGCTGCTCCAAGGCGAGTTGCTCCTCGTCCTCCTCCCCGGATCCCGGACGGATCAGAGCGTTGGGAGTCCCGGCTCCGGCGAGGACCGTCGTCGGAGTCCCTCCCTCGTGCTTGCCGGTCGTCTCGTTGAAGGTCTCCCCGGCGGGGTTGTGGCGGAGGACGTCGACCTCGTCGACGAACCGGGAGCTCCACTGATTTCGGAACAGTCCGACCGTGTCCGTTTGGAGGCTCACTCGTCCTCCTCGCGCGCGTCCGCGCGGGCGCGGCGGTCGAGGAGACGGCGACGTCCTCGGAGATACCTCGGGATCCCGTACTGCCCGATCCAGTAGACCGCTCCGGCGACGAGCACGAAGATCGAGATCGACAGGAGGACGCTCACAGGAGGACCCGCTTGAAGCCGGAGAGGAGGGTCGTCTCGATCTTGGAGAGCTCGGAGATGGCTCCGGCGACGTCCCCGATCATCTCCCGGTACTCGACGGCGTCGGACCCGTCGAGGGTGATCGACTTGATCCCGGTCGATCCGATCGGAGCGTTGGCGTAGGCCTCTCCCGCTTGAAACATCGTCGAGGCGAGACGGGTCGAGACGAGGCGGAGCTCGTTGGGGATCGTGGCGAATCCGTGGTCGTAGTCGACGACGATGTTCTTGCGAGCTCGCGCCCATTTGAGTCTGTCGATCGCCTCGGGGGATCCCCGGAGGAGCCGACCGTCCTCGTAAAAGAACCAGTCCGTGTCGACGACGAGAGCGGTCCCGTTTTCGGTGAGGGAGTTGACGGCGGTTACCGGCCACTGGGAGAGGAACAGGACCTCGTCCCCGAGACCGTCGAGCGTCTCGACGACGGACGTCGCAGGCTCAAACAGACGGTCGCAGTAGGCCTGGACGACCGAGTCGGCGAAGTCGATGAGGAGGAGGACGGCGGCGTCCGTGTCGGACGTGATGTCGACTTGGAGAAACTTCTCCAGATCGGGGACTGTCGAGAGGCTCATCGGGGATCCTTTCTACCAGGGAGTCGGAGATCCCGGAGGGACCTTGGTGAAGGCTACTGGCTTCTTGGTGTGGCCGACCGGATCCTTGGTCCACCACAGAGCTCCCGCGACGGTCAGATCGTCGAGGACGAGATCGGACAGCCCGACCGCCTCGTCGATCGTCCGGACCCAGTCGAGGATCCGGCTCGGGACGTCGACGACTCCGACCGGCTCGACGATGATCCGAGCGGCGTCGACGACCCGCGATGTCGTGTCCGAGATCCCGACCGACTCAACGACCTCGATGCCGACCGCCTTGGAGATCTCGTCGGAGACTCCGACCGGCTCGACGACCTCGATCCCTTGCTTGATCGGAGTCGAGTCGGAGACGCCGATGCTCTCGACGATCTCGACTCGGATCGCCTTCGCCGTGAGGACGACGTCGGTTACGCCGATCGCTTCGACGAGGACCTCCGCCAACAGTCCGGCGGTCAGGTCGTCGACGACGACGTCGGTGATGCCGAGGAGTTCGACGATCTCCTTCGACTGTTTGATCGGGGTCTCGTCGGTTAGACCGACCGCCTCAGAAATAACCCGCGCAAGATCTCGCGCGGTGTTTATGTCATCGGTGACTCCGATCGCCTCGATGATCTCCTGAGCGATAACGAGCTTGGTCTCGATGACGTCGGAGACTCCGACCGGCTCGACGATCTCTTTGGACTGTTTGACCGGCGTCTCGTCCGTGATCCCGACCGGCTCGACGACCGTCCGCTTGGTGTCGAGGATCCGGGAGGGAGCGTCGGTGACTCCGATCGCCTCGGTGATCGTGATCCGGATCGTCTTGGCGGGAAGGACCGTGTCGGTAACGCCGACGTCCTCCGTGACCTCCTGAGCGATCGTCAGCTTGGACTCGACGAGGTCGGTTACGCCGACGTCCTCGACGACCGTCCTCCCCTGTTTGACGTTGGTCTCGTCGGTGACGCCGACCGGCTCGACCCGGATCCGCTCCGCGGTGTGGACCCGAGAGACGACGTCTCCGATCCCGACGTCCTCCTGGACCTCCTTGCCTTGGGCGAGCTCGACGACGTCGCCGACTCCGACCGCCTCGGTAACAGTCTCGGTGTGAGCAGTCCCACTTACGGCCTTGACGTTGCAGGCGCCGTGAGCCAAGTCGATAAGGGAACCGGAACCCGTCCAGTCCATAACCACGCTGGCAGCCCCGGTTTCGCTGCTGCCCATTCCCCGGTTGCCGCCCTGGGTGATCTCCCAATGTTTGGTCTGCCCCGACCCGACACTTATGGCGCCCTCTGTCTTCAGCGAGTCGAACACGTAGTCGTCTGTCGCCGAGGTAACCGTGTCGCTGATCGACGTACCGGAGGCGGTGGAGCCGGTCCCGTTCTCGGTGGGTGTGGTGGTGTCTACTCCGGTGAACGACAGCGAGTTGGCTTCACAATTCTGCATCGCCGAGAGGTTGACGGTGACGGTGACCTCAGAGGTGCCGGGTTCGGAGTCGGGTTCGTAGATGGCGACGAACTGGCCGCCGATCGATTGGAGGGTGCCGCTGACCAGTGAACAGGTGATCGCTCCGTAGGTGACGCTGGAGATCGTGCCGGATGCGAACCCGATCCCGATGAGAACGTGACGGTCGGAGCCGCTGGCGGTGTGCAGCCAGGTCAGTTGGTTGGTGTTCCCCGACGCTCCCGCTCCTACTACGTCGACCGCTACTGCCATGATTTCCTCGGCAGCGAAGTCCAATAGTCGATGTCGTCGAGTTTGATATTGGCAGGGACCTTCAACCGGGACGACCCGACCGGGATGCGTACTCGGTCCCTCCACACTCGCCGGTTGGAACGGATCACCGAGAACTGCGCCGTCCATGCCGTGTTGTTCTCAAATTGGAAACCGATCAGGTCTCCGGTGGCCTCGTCCTCCTCGGACAGCACAAGAAATTCGACCTGTTCTCCTCCCCCTATGAACTCGGTGATCTCGGTGACTACTGCCACTGGATTGACTCCGCCACCACCTGTTTCCAGATGGCGTCGTTGGCCCACCGCCCGTACTTCATGGCGGGTAGTTCCCGTCTCATCCACCGTTCCATGCTCGCCTGGTTTCCCGACATCCAATTCTCCCCGGTCCAGTAGTAATACTCGGAGCCGTGGTGGTTCATAATCGTGTTGTCAGCGCGCTTCTCCAGGATGGCGAGGACTCCGTCGACCGGAGCCTCCTCGGGCGAGCCGTCGTCTGACGTGAAGGTGGCGCCGTCGTCGAACCAGATCTTCCAGCGGACGGTGACAGCCAAGGGTTCAGGCGGTCATGCGCCGAGAACGTCTAGGTGCCAGGTCACTTCCAAACTGTCTCCGGCTTGCTTGTCGATCGTCGACGCGAAGATGAACCGAGCGACGACGTTGGCGGAGACTCCGGCGACGTCCGTGATCGGAGTCTCGGACGTGAGGACGGTCTCCTCGATGTCGGCGTCGGTGACGTCTCCGGCGTCCCACGTACAGATGTGGGTGGCTCGACCGCCGAGACCGGACCCGAGATCTGTGAAGGTCGCGACGGAGTCGAGAGCCTCCTGCGATCCCGAGATGTAGGTGACGATGTTGGATCCGGCTCCCGCCTTTGTGACGGCTGTCGCCGAGTCGTTGCCGAGACGCATCCCGGTGACGATGTCCTCGGTGTCATCGAAGATCCGAGTGGCGAGCTCCTCGTCGCCGTTATCGGTTACGAGGTTGGACCCGTACTCGATCTGCTTGATGACGCCGTCGGGTCCTCGGAGGATCGCGATGACCTCGCCTCGGATCCCGACGGACTCGACGACTCCCTTGCCGAGTTTGATCTGGACGTCGTCGCGGACGCCCATCTTCTCGATCTGCTGGCTCATGCCGCCTCCTCTTTGTAGACGGTCTTTTTGACCTTGGGAGCCTCGTCAGGACGCTCGGTCTCCGGCTTCCCGCAAACCTGACACTGTGACCAGACGATCGCCTCCCGCTTGGCCTTGGTGTTCTTGTTGGGAGCCTGAGTCTGGTGAGTGACCGAGGCGTAAACGTGCTTGTGTTTCGGGTAGCTCACTTCTTGCCTCCCTTGGGCTTGGGCTTGGCGGCGGACTTCCCGGCGGCGGGCTTCTTGGCGGCGGGCTTCGCCTCCGCCTTGGGCTTGGCGGGCTTGTCCGCCTTGGATCTCGGAGCGGCCTTCTTGACCTTGTACTGCTTCATCTGAGCGGCGGTCAGAGTCCGTCCGGCTCGGACGAGGAGGAACGCCGCCGACGGGTCTCCCGCCTCGACCGCGTGTCCCTGAGTGTTGAAATACAGGTCCCGGTTAGCTGTCCACTTTCCGGCCATCGGCTCCTCCTTGATGAGCTCGTGAATGTCTAAAGCCATTTCACTCTACCAAGAGCCAATGGACGTCCTCGGTCCCGGAGGCGACGATCCCGTAGAGCGACACTCCCTGGGCGACAGGGAACGGAGGGAGGACGTCGTTCTGAACCATGATCCAGCCTGCCGACTCGCCGTCCGTGTTGGCGGAGACCTGGGCTCCGGCTCCTCCGGCTGTCGTGTCCTCGACGACCGACATCAGAGGGAGGTCGGTCTCTCCCGGCTCGGTGAATGTCACGACGTAAGGGTCGGCGACGGTCCCGGTCCCTGTGATGGTCACTGTGATCCCGGCTAAGGCATCCAGGGCTGTCTTGACGTCCCCGGCGGAGGCTCCCTCGGCGATTGCCGCGGTCGTCCCGAATCCCGCCAGGTTGAGCTTGTAGTCGCCGCTCGTCGCGTCGCCGTCGTCGACGTCTTGGATCTCGTTGACTCCGACGAGAGCGACATCGGAGCGACCGATGGCGATGTCGACCGCTGTCCCTCGATGGGCCAAGGTCAGACTCCCTCCCTTGGGAACAGCGACGATCAGAGTCGGCGTCGTCCCTACGGCGACTTGTCCGGAGAGGGACATTCAGACCGTGTCGATTCTGGTGTAGGTCGGGACGGCTCGGGTCCCGTCGTTCTCGTAGACGAAGCCGGTCGCGTTGTTCTTGACGAGACCTCCCGCCGAGACGAGGTCCGCGTAGGCTCCGGCGACTCCCGCCGTGTTGGCCGCGATCGTGGCGGGTCCTCCGGTGAGAGTGTCGTCGACGATCGCCATGAGCGGGATGTTCCCGCCGGGAGCGAGGAACGTGATGATGTAGGGAGAGGCGACGGAGCCGACTCCCGTCACAGTCACGGTTATGCCGGGGATGGCGTCGAGGAGGATCTTCAAGTTGGCGGCGGTCTCGTTGAAGACGATCGGTCCGGTCGTCCCCATGACCGCTCCGCCGGGGTCGGAGACTCGGAGTTTGAAGTCTCCGGCGGTCGCGTCTCCGTCGGTGGCATCTTGGATCTCCGAGACTCCGTCTCCGGGGACTCCGTCGAGTGTGAGGATGTGGCCGTCTCCGGTATCGAGGACCGCCTCGCCTCCCGAGATGACGTTCCCTCCTGCAAGTATTGGTGGCATGTGATTACTCCTGTCCCGAGGAGAGGGAGCGGCGGTCGTGAGTAACGTCCATACCGCTCCCTCCTCTCAGACTTAGATCCCTGTGACCGTACAGAACGCGGCGGGACGGTAGATGGTCAGAGCGACTCTCATGTCGGCTCGGATCGCCTGCTTGCCCTCGATGAAGAACGTACCGTGGGAGTCCGAGACCTTGACCTCGATCCCTCGCTTGGTGGCGAGCTCGGCGAACTCTCGGTAGGCACCGACGAGAGCGGTGTTCTCTCCGAAGGTCGTCGACACGGAGACCGGGAGTCCCCACAGCCTCGGGACGACCGCATCCGAGGGGTTCCCCATGATGTAGATCCCGTCAGCCGTCCGCAGCAAGCGGACATCCTGCCAGTCGTTCGGGTGCATCCCGATCGCGTCCGGCTCGGACCGACCGACGACGCGGACGAGGGTGATCCCTCGGTGGATCGCGTCGGGGACCGGCTCGGCGGCGAGCGCATAGGTCTGGATCCCGGTGACGTTGACAATGCCCTCCAAGTTGGGGGCGATCCCGTCTCCGTTGATCATCTGCGTCTGCAGCCGTTGGCGGACCATGAACGGGAGCCGGTTGTTGACGTAGGCGGACGCTTGTCCGACGTCCTCCAACTGCTCGTCCGTGATCGGGAGGAACACGGCGATCTTGCGGACAGGGGACGACCTCTCGGTCAGGACGAGTGTCGCCTCGGGGAAGGTCCCGCCTTCCGCTGTCTCGGCGGCGGCGTTGGTGAACGTCGTCTCCTCCATGTAGACGACCGCGCTCTGGTCGGTCGGGACGCTCGACACCAGGTCGAGGATCTCGATCGGCTGCGTCACGATGTCGACGACGCGTCCGGTCCGGGTCGTCTCCGGAGCCCAACCGGCTCCCGTCTCAAAGTCGGCCTTGACGTCGAGGTCGAGCTCGGCGGACGCTCCCTTGTTCTCGTAGGCGTCGGACTCGACGAAGAGCTCTCCCATCGACTTGCGCTCCTCGACTCCTCCTCCGGCGAGGACGAGGGAGCGACCTCCGGCGGGCTTGTTGAGGTACTCGTCGGCGGCCTTCTGGTTGTCGTCGGCTGTCACGAGGGTTACGAGCTCGTCGATCTCATCCTTGATCGAGACCATCTCGTCGTTCTTGGCCTGGATCCAAGCGACCTTGGCCTTGGAGTCGAGCTCGTCTCCGAGGCTCTTGACGAGGTCCATGTCGAGGTCTTCACCAGCCTCGGCGAAGACGTCGGCGACCTCCTTCTGCTTGGCGGCGAGCTTCTCGTGGAGCTCTTTGATCTTCTTCTTAGACACTGTTACTCCTGGATTGTTCAAAGCGGAGGAGCTCTCCGATGAGGTCGTCGTCCTCGGACCGGATCGCCACGGCGGCTCCGATCTTGTCGACGAGCTCAGTGAGCTCGGATTTCATCTCGGTCATCCGCGCCACGGCGTCGGATCCGAGTTTGCCGGAGCGTCGCGCCTCGGCGATCGCGTCGGCTCGGTCGAGGAGGGACTTGACCGCAACGGCGGTCCGGTCGATCTCGTCGAGAAACTTCATGTCGTCGGACTTCCCGGCGTCGAGAGCCGAGTGGAGATCCCACAGGTGCTTCGCCTCGGCGTCTCCCGCCTTGGCGAGCTCCTCGATGAGGGAGAGGGTCTCGATCCCGCTCGGGTCGAGAGCCTTGATGTCGATCGTCCCGGTCCCGAATCCGGCTCCGACGAGGACCGGCGAGACCTCCTTGACCATCGCTCCGGGAGTCCCGTCGGCGAGCGGCGAGAGGATCCGGCGAGCTGCCTTCTCGGCGTCGATCGACTTGTCGGGACGGCGAGCGGCTCCCTTCAAGACCTTGTACCCGTAGGACCACTCGACGACCGGCGGCGGGTTGGCTCGGTCGAACAGGAGTTTCGTGTGGAGCTTCTCGGCGTCGGGGTCGTCGAGGTTCATCCGACCCTCAAAGATGGCGTCCATCCGGAGCTCGGACAGGGTCCCCTTGCCGAGGAGGAGGTCGTCCATCTTGTGAGACGACAGGATCGTGACGGTCTGCTCCCCAAAGTACCCCGGCTCCGCGAGGTCTCCCTCCCGGTCGACGACTCCGAGCTCGGCGACCTTGGCGGAGACCTCTCCGGTCTTGGTCAGGTCCTTGATCTCCAACGTCTTACGGTCCACAGGATCTCCTCAGAGTCGGAGACAGGCGACGGTGACTCCGGTCGCCTGGTCTTGCGTGAATTTGATGTGGCCGGGATTGGTCCCGAGGTCGTCCCACGAGGCGGGGAACGGTCCGACCGGGACCTCGCCGGTCGTGGCGGGGACGTTGACGGTCTGGTCGGTCAGGAGGGCTCCGTCGACGACTCGGTCGAGGTCGATCGTGACCGTCGACGGAGACCCGCCGGTGTTCTTGAAGTAGAGCATCATCTTGCCGCCGTTGGGAGCAAAGTAGACGTCGACCGCGTCGAGGGACGTGAAGACGGGACCGTCGAGTCCGGTCCGGAGGATCTGCTCTCGGGTGAGGATTACGTCAGCCATGCCGCGAGAGGGTAGACGATCGGCGTCACCGATCGGCGAATACGGCGGCGGGACTCCCGGCGGGAGCCGTCGTCCGGAGCGGGACGAGGTCGAGGAAACAGCGACAGTTGATCCACTCGGCGATCGGACCCGACGAGTCGCCGGGGAAGTCGAGAGGACCTCCGGCGAGGTCGAACGGGATCCCGATCGGACGCTCCTGTCCAGCGGCGGAGATGTGGGAGCCTCGGACCTTGTCGTCGGAGCGGGTCATCCAGACCCGGAGGATCTTGGCTCCGGAGGCGACCGCCGCTTGGTTCTGTCCCCACGACAGGGACTCGACGACGGCGTTGGCGGCGTCTCGGGACAGCTTGGTCGAGAGGTCGAGACCGGCAAGACGTTGGACGGCGGCGGCGGTGAGGTCGGATCCCGCCTCGGCGAGAGCCCGAGCGAGGAGACGACGGTTGGTCTCGGCGACCGCGCGGGCGCGGGCGGCGACCCGTCGGATGGCGTCGGCGACGTCTACTCCGGCGAGGAAGGCCTTGGTCTCTCCGATCTGCCTCTCAGTCCGCTCTCCGGCGTCCACAGAGGCACGCTCAAAGACCGTCAGGAAGGCGGAGACCCATCGGTCCTCTCGGACTCCCCGGATGCCGACGGCGACGACCTCGTCGATCTCCTCTCGGAGGGCTCGGCGGAGGAGCTCCTCCAATAGCGGCGTGTAGAGAGCTCGGAGCCGGAGGATCTCCGCCTCGGTCATCGGGGAGGAGGCGCGGCTCGGATCTTGAACCGGACGAGATCGAGAGGGAACTCGCCGTCGACGACCACGTCCCGAGGAGAGTCCCGGTAGACCGTGGCGACGGCGACAGGACCGTCGAGCTCGACGGAGACCGTGTCGTTGATGTTGACGCCGTGGAGACCGAGCCAGGCTTTCCACTCGGGGATCGAGTACGGGACGGTCCGGTCGACGACCCTGCTCATACGAACTCCTCGACTCGGATCGAGGAGGCTTGGAGGTTGCGAGCGAGGGACAGCATGAATGAGTACGGCGGCGTCGGGGTCTCCCGCCAGGGAGCCCGATGGACGGTAGTGAGCCGACCCTCGTAGTAGGAGATCACTCCCCACGTCTCGGGGAAGACGTCGAGGATCCCGCCGATGAGGACCTCCGTCGGAGCCACAAGGTAGAACTCGTTGGAGAGGGCGAGAGCGGCGGCGCACTTCTCCGGCTGGTCGAGCTCTCGGAGGAGGTCCGTCCGAGTGGCCTTGACCTCGTAAGCGACGCGGCGGTACTTCTTCGACGGCCAGGTGTGGAGAGCCATCGCGTCGATCCTCTGGTCTCCGCCAAACCGGATGGCGGTCGTCCCCGAGCCTCCCCTGACGCCGAGCGGCGCGAACCCTGTCGAGACTCGGACCTCCTCGGCATAGATCCACGCTCGGGACAGTCCGTTGGCCTGGGTCGCGTGTCGGAGGCGGAGAGCGTCGAGGATGTCTCGGGTCATCATTCGGCGAGCCTACCGACGATCGTCCCGGCTCCGTTACCGTCGACGGGTCGGAGGGGAGCCTCGGTCGACGGGATCGCCTCGGTCCCGATCGACCGGAGGTAGACGTCGTCGTTCTCTCCGGGATCGAGTCCGACCATCTTCTTACCCTCGGCGACAGTGAGCCATCCTCCTCGGATCCCGGTGTCCGACCGCGTCCAGATCTCGTTCTCGTCGTCTTGGAGAGCTCGGACGTCCGTCGTGTCGAAGGCGACCCATCGGTTCGGACGGAGATCCCACTCGGGGAGGAGGTCGTAGGTGAGTTGGCGTCCGATCCGCCGCCAGTCGGGGATGATCGTGATCTCGGTAAACGTCTCGATGAGAGCGACCGTCTCCGACTTGCCGGAGCTCGACTCGATCCCGGCTCCGAGACCGGCGAGGATCGCGGGGACGCCGAGGACTCCGGAGACCCGCTCCTCCGGGACCCGCCGGAGTTGTTTGAGGTCCATCTGTTGCGGCGAGAAGGACACCATCTCGACGTCCATCGCTCCGGACAGGACGAGCGGCTCCCCGCGTCGGTCCCGACCGAACCGCTCCAACCACTTGTCCCGGATCTGGTCCGCCTCCGGCTGTCGGGGACCCATCTGGTCGCCGCGCGGGGAGAGGATGACTCCGGGGATCGCCATGTTGGACAGGAGAGCGGCGGAGAAGCGGCTCGCCTCCTCGTCGCCGAGGATCTCTTTGAGGACGACCTTCAAAGGAGCGAGTCCCTTGGCGTGGTTGGTCGGGTCGAGACCGAACCGGAGATGGAGGATCTCGGAGGGAGCGATCCGGACCTCCGTCCCTCGCGGACGGTAGGCGTAGAAGTCGATCAGGTTGTTGGACCCTTCCGCCGATCGCGGCTCGACGAGGTCGGAGCGGAGCGGCCAGAGCTCGGCGACTCGTCCGGCGGCGGACCGCTCCTTGAAGTAGTAGGCGTTCCCTTCGAGACGGCTCGACCAGATGTAGTGCTGCCAGAGGAGGTCGGAGGTCATGAACTCGTTTGGCCTCTCGACCTTGGCGACGAGCGGGTGGTCCTTGACGGCGGAGGCGAGACCGTCCGGGTCCTCCTGCATGACGGCGACGGGAGCCTCGGTGAAGGCGTTAGTGAGGACTTGGAGACAGGCGACGACGATCGAGCTCGACGACCCGTTGCCGATCTGTCGGAGTTGGCGCATCTCCCCGGCTCGGGACAGCCACCAGGCCGCTCCTCCGTGAGGCTGTCCGGCGGAGAGCTCCTTGGTCTCGATCGGGATCTCTCCCTCGGACCAGGCGTCCCGGACGTTTGCGATTAGACCCATCGGCTCCTCCTCAATACGCCGCCCACTCGCGGGTTAGTCCGACCTCGGCGGCGGCGTAGGCGAGGACGTCGACCTGGTCGTCGTGGAGACCGGCGGGAAAGGCTCTCAACTCTCGCATGAGCTCGTCGATGTAGTCGGCATCCTCTCGGAAGGCTACCAATCCGGACTCCATCCGCGCGGCGAGAGGGAGGGACCGGGAGATCTTGTCCCGATCGGCTTTCAACTTCCGGACCGGGATCCCCGAGCGGCGAGCCTCCTGGAACAGTGTCAGTTGGAAGGCGACCGTCTCGACGAGGAGCTCCTCGGACGCCCATCGCTTCATCTCCCGGACCGCCGCCGGGATGATCTCGGGTCCCTCCAAGTGGGCTCGGAGGACGTCGAGGACGAGGAGGAGACCGTCCGGGGAGATGGCGACTGTGGCGATCGCCGTGAAGTCGGCGGTCTCTTTGGTCGAGACGGCGGGGTCGATGAGGGTGATCCGGCGACAGTCCCGAGCTCGGAGGACCGTCCCGCCCACCAGGTAGACGACCTCCTCGGGATCCTCCGGGTCGGGGAGGACAGCGAAGCGGACCTTCATCCAGTCGTCTTTGAAGATCCCGCCGGAGATGTCGATGAACTCGGCTCCGTACTCCTGGTCGAACAGGATCGACCCGAGCTCCTCGCGCGCCGACTCGATCTCCGGGTCGTCCCTCCCGTCGGGGAAGACGAGCCGGTTATCCCACGACGGCTTGCGGAACCGAGCCCATCCCTCCCGGTCGACGACGTCCTCCCACTGTTCGTAGACCCAGTTCAGTCCCTTGGGCGTCCCGATGAAGATCGCGGATCCTCGCTTGTCGGAGAGGGTCGGACGGAGGTTCTCTTTCCAGGCTGTCTTCTTCATCGTTCCCGCCTCGTCGAGGATGACGAGGTCGAGTCCCGCGCCAACGAGAGTGTCGGGTCGATCGGCGGAGCGGATCTCGACGGACCCGCCGTTGGGGAGGACGATCCGCCTCTCGCCGATCTCGATCTTGGAGCCGGGGATCTGCCTCGCCATGATCCGGAGAGGATCCCATCCCTCGTTTGTGACCTTGTAGGTCGGAGCGACCCACCAGGCTCGACCGGGACTCCTGTCGTCCGGCTTCCACCATCGGTCTCCGGCGGCGACACGGAGGCAGGCTCGGGTCGCATAGCGGGTCTTACCGAAGCGGCGTCCGGCGACGACGATCTTGAACCGGGAGAGGTCCGCCTCGATGTCGGCTTGCCCGTCGTGGAGTCCGGGGAGGACGAGCTCGTATCCGCTCACAGGTCGGACGTATCGAGGGTCCCGCGCTCCCAGGACTCCCGGTGGCTCGGGGACAGGGAGGCGAGGTTGGTGACGCACGTCTCGCAGGCGGACCCGTCGTCGACATCCCAGGTCGTCCCGCCGACCGGCTCGGGATCGCCGGGGAACGTCGGGATCGCGCAGAGGGTCGGACCTCCCGGCTTGGCGAGGAGATGAGCGATCCACTCTCCTCGGTCTCCTCGGATCCCGACTGTCATCGAGCTCGGGACGAGCATCAGTCCTCCGGCGGTCCGTTGAGGGAGCGAGGTCCGTTGGGCGAGACCTCCTCGACGTCGATGATGTCGTGGAGCTCCTCCGGCCACTTGATCCGGATTGTGACCGTCTCGTCCGTCTCGACCTCGATCCGGTCCCTCCGACCGAACTCGTCCGGGAAGGACCGCTCCAAGAACCACGCCGCCGCGCGCCAGTCGTCCGTCATCCCCGAGCGGATCGCGACGAGAGCGTCGTGCTTGCCGACAGCCCGCGCGCCCGCGATCGCGTCCGAGAAGTCCAGGAGGACGAGCTCCTCGACAGTGAGTTTGGCGACCGTCTCGGGAGGGACGAGACCGTCGGGTCCGTGGGTCTCCCATAGGTCCTTCCCTCTCGACAGCCAGTCGTAGAACGTCGACCTCGGGACTCCGGCGACGAGGCAGGCGTCCGTCTGCGTGAGTCCTCTACGGAGGAGGGAGGCGAGCTCGGTGGAGAGAGCGGCGTCGAGGGTGAGGGGACGTCCGAGGTCGGTCGGGTCTCCGGCTGTCGTCCGTCGAGCGGGAGCCTTGGCCTTCTGTTTGCCCTTGGGCTTGGTCTCGGTCTTTGGCTTGGTCACGACAGGATCCGCTCTGAGAGCTCTGAGGCGACGTCTGCGAGCTCTTGGGTCCCGTCGAGGACGAGAGTGGCTCTCGGTCGCAGGTTGTCGATCTTGGTGCGCCTGCCGAGTAGCCACCGGGAGGACGGCTCGGAGTCGGATCGGACACGGCGGCGGGTCTCGGCGACCTCCCAGGGGACATCGAGGAGAACGAGCTCGACCTCTCGACCTCGGGAGCTCAGGTCATCGAGGGTCCGTCCCGAGCCGAGGCGGTCTCCCTCGGCGACGACGGGTCCGTCGAGCCACTGGTCAAAGTCGGCGTCGAGGAGGGAGCGGAGGGTCCCGGCGAAGTTCATCGGGAGAGCGTCGGTCCCGGAGAAGGCTCCTCTCGACCGTCCGATCTGCGAGGCGTCGTCGTGGTGGAGGATCGGCGCGACCGCCTTGCCGACTCGGAGCTCCTCGACGGAGCGGACAGGACCGAGAGCCTCGGCGACTGTTGAGCTCTTACCGGATCCGGGATAACCGATGACGACGACCCACTGAGGCAACAGGCTCATGCGGCGTCGTCCGGGTCGAACTCGGATCCCCGGAGCATCGTCTCCTCTCGGGAGGTCCGAGCTCGGGTCCCGACGGCGGTCTCGACAGCGAACGTGTGACAGTCCTTCATCCCTCGGAGAGAGTAGAGGACGATCGAGATCCGATACCCGTCGGCGGAGATCTTGCGGATCGGAGTGACGCCGTGGACGTACTTCCAACCGGCGAAGTAGACGACCCATCCATCCCGGCAGGCGATCGTCGCTCCGTACTCGGGGACGTGGAGATACCCGCCTCGGGTCCCTCGACGGACGACAGGCATCGCCGACCACGAGTGGAAGTTGGAGCCGTCCCGGTGGTAGGGGAGTTGCGACGTGAGGTTGACGACTCCCGACGTCCATATCGTGTCCTCGCCGATCCGCCACTCGTCGAGGACCTCGTCGAGGACCTCCCGGTCGGCGGCGTCGATCTCGGGGAGGTTGGCCTCGGTCCACCGCGCGAGGACGGAGGCGGTCGCCTCCAACTCGGCGTGGATCTCCGGCTCCTCGTGGGCGAGAGCGGACGGTCGACAGGACTCCCGTTGGAGGAACAGCTTGCGAGGCGACATCCCGAAAACCTTGGAGACGTTCTTGGTCCCGGAGCTCCCTCGGTAGGTCCGGTTCCAGGGGATCCCGAGGACCGCGCGGCGGAGGACGGCGACGTCGCCGGGATAGGGGAAGTAGGCGATGATCGGCTCGCCGGTCTCGGCGTCGGAGTAGAGACCCTCCTCGGTCAGGTCGGCGGGACGCTCCTCGACCCAGGAGCCAACGAGAGGGTCGACGTCGGTCCCTGAGCGGACCCTGTCGATCGGATGAGCCGGGAGGGTCACTCGGGATCCTCGATGGTGTCAGGAGGATCCTCGGCGTCGGGGAGGATCTCGACGAACAGGGCAAGGATCGCGTCGGCGTTGGAGTCCGAGTTGTACCGCTCCCGGAGCTCGGCGAGACGGTCGACGACCCACAGGTACAGCGGACCCGAGTAGTCGAGGATGACCGATCGGACGAACTTGTTGCGGTAGCGCGAGGCGTACTCGGAGAGGTCGGGATGCTGCTCCATCCCGGCTTGCTCGGACGCGGTCTCCGCCTCCTCGATGCGAGCTCGGAGGTCGTCGAGGTCGTCGTCGTCAAAGCCTGTCCCGGCGAGTCCCGTCTCGGTCTCGGCGAGAGCGTCGAGATGCTTCTTCAAGAGAGGGTCGTCGTAGACCGAGTTGTCGCTCGACTTGTTGTCGACGAGGGCAATCCGGGTCGCCTCCTCATCGTCGACGTCGAGGAGGATCGCGGCGATCTTGTCCCATCCCTCTCCCTTGGCTGCGTGCCATCGGTGATTCCCGGCGATGACCCGACGGCTCGACTTCTGGACGACGATCTCCTGGTACTGGCCGTGGGCCCTGAAGGACTCCCGGATGACGGCGACGTCGCCGAGTCTCGGGTTCTCATCCCAGGGGACGAGGGAGTCGATGTCCTCCGCTCGACCGCGGAGAGTCGGATGGATTCTCACGACCGCACCGTAGTCCGAGAGGTCGACAGTCCGGAGGGAGATCCGGTCCGAGCCGATCCGGTCTGACTTGACATTCCGGTCTAACCGGATTATGCTCGGGGGTGAGCCCGAGCATAAGCCGGGACGGAGCGAGAGAGGAGACGGAGATGAGAGCGAGATGGACCGGGATCGGGATCGAGGTCCTCCGGTTTGCCGGAGCGATCTGGACGACAGTCGGAGGGATCGTATGAGGATCCTCTCGACGAAACTTCACGACGAGATCGAGGAGCGGATCGAGTCCGCGAGGCGGGACGTCGAGGGAGACGGACACGATTGGGACGCTGTCGCTTACGACGTCATCCAGGGAGTCGCCGCCGACTATCCCGACGACGTCCGGCGGGAGATCCTCCGGACCGAGCTCGGACTTGGGATCTTCCCGGACGACCCGGATCCGATCGCCGAGATCGAGATCCCCGAGACCAAGGAGGCGAGAGACGCTCGCCTCGCCGACGCGAGAGAGCGGAGAGCGGCGATCCGCTCCGAGCTCCCTCTCGCCGGAGACTGGTCGGACAGCAGGAGGAGACGATGAACGTCACCGAGACCAAGAGACGACTCCGGACAGCGACCGACCTCGTCCGCGAGGCGCGCGGGTATCCGTCCAACTGGCGGGTCGAGGTCGGGACGAGGCTCCTCCCGGTCCACGTCGTCGGACGGGAGGCGACCTTTGAGGACGTGTGGAGCTCGGACGAGACCGGCGACGACCTCGGGTCCTACCTGTCGGTCTCCGAGCTCTCGGCGTCCGACGAGGGCTCCGAGTGGTACGGCCAGATCTTGGAGGATGGATACATCGCCCATCTCTACTTCTCGTCGACCGGGGACTCCGGAGAGTTGGAGGACATTGTGACCGTGTGGCTCGGGGACAGGACCCACGAGCCCAAGATCGTCGACTGGACGTCGGCGTAGAGAGGGAGACAGACATGAGAGACATGGAGAGAACAATCCACAGCCACCGAGCTCGGACCGAGGCGAGGCTCCGCGACGTCGGAGTCCAGATCGTCCGGGACATCGAGCACACCATCGCGGCTCTCGACGACGACAACCACATCAACTCCCTCGGGGTCCTCCAAGGATTCGGGTCGGAGTTTGATCGGCTCGCCGGGATCCGGGAGGAGCTCGTCGAGCTCCAAAACATCGAGCGGTCGATCGCCGTCGGGATCTCGCGATGAGGGACGACACGACGATGACAGTGACGACGAACCTCACGATCGGAGCGACGATCTTCACAGGAGCCGGGACTCCCGAGCTCGTCGTTGGACTCGACCACGGCGGGGACGACTCACCGATCCGAGGGATCCGAGTCCGGACTCTCGACGTCGGCGGGATCACGACCCTCCGGATCTTCCCGGAGGGAGACGAGTGGGTCGTCCTCGACGGTCGGGTGACTCCGACCTACGAGCAGAGTCAGACGCTCCTCCGGATCCCGTTCAAGACGGGACGAGCCGGACGGCGGATCTATGCGTTCGGCGTCGAGGTCAAAGAGGGAGAGGCGATCGAGTATCGGACCTACCCGAACGATCCGAGCTATGCGGAGATCAAGATCTTCGCTCTCGACGGGACTCCCGCCGGGATCTTCACGGAGACGTGGGATCGGGTTATGGGCAAGGACCAACAGGGGCGGAGTATCCGTCCCTCCGACCAGATAGGATCCGGAGAGTCCGGATCACGAGAGGAGACATCATGAGGACAGGACCGTTGACCGACAGGATCGTCCAGGCAAGACGAGTCGAGGACGACGAGCGAGCGAGGGTCGACAAGATCCTCAACGAGCTCCTCGACTCCGTCATGGACACCATCGAGGGATCCCGATGAGCCGAGTCAAGAAGCTGCGAGAGGTCCTCGCCGACCTCCAAGCGGGAGACCCGATCCGGATCCTCCACGAGGTCGAGGAGGACGTCGAGCTCACACTCGGGACCTACGTCGAGGACAAACTGGTCGAGGCTCCCTGGTCAACGAGAGCCGGAGCGGTCGAGTACCGCGTCGTCGTCGTCGACCACGGCTCCGGACCCAACCGGACGATCCCGTTCGTGACGATCGTCGACATGAGCCGGGGAGTGTCGTGATGGACAAGATGCCGACCGGCTACCTGTACGAGAAGGGGACCCTCATCGGTAAGGCGACAGCGCGGATGACGGGGAGCATCTCTCCCGACGACGGGAGGATCCACGAGCTCCGACTGTGGGCTCAGTCGATCGTCGACGAGATCGACAAGTGGAGAGAGGACGAGGTCGGTCACGCTGTCCTCGTCCAGACCAAAGGGACCGACGAGACCGACATCGGCGAGCCGGTCGTATGGGAGTTCCAGCCGGTCGTCGACGGCGAGCTCGGGGAGGGTCTGTGGCTCGTCCGAGTCATGGCGATCACCCGCGAGCACGCCATCTCGATCGCCGTCAACTGGTCGACCCGGACGGACCGAGGAGCCGACGACGAGATCCTCTCCGCCGAGCAACTCCCTCTCGGTCGAGACGAGACGGAGACGGGAGCTCCCAACTGGCTCGTCGTGATCGGCAAGCGACCTCCGGTCGTGACGGTCCGGACGTCGAGAGGCGGGAGCGTCCACGGCAAGCAGGACGAGCAGCGGACCCTCTGCGGCGTCGTGTGGGAGTCCCTCGTCGCGGATCCCCAGGCTCCGGTCGACTGCCGCACTTGCCTCCGTTGGATCGGAGGGTCGTGATGGCACTCGACAAGGCGGAGACGCAGGCGAGGTTGGAGCGGGTCCTGTGGGACGCGGTCGTCGACCTCGCCGCCGAGGGATACGACCACGACGACGTCGACGGGATCGTCTCCGATGTCTTCCGGGAGATCCGGGAGAACAAGTTGATCGACAGAGTGAATCTGCGATGAGCTGTTTCTGTGGTCACGTTGAGGATGAACATGAACACGACGGTCCTTGCTGTGTGGCGTTGTGTCCATGTCTGTTCTTCGATCCAGAGGTGAGCGGGGACGTGCGATGAGCGACCCGACAGCGAGACAGGAGCAAGAGGCGGCGGACCACGAGCTCGACCGCCAGATCGACGAGCACTACGAGGAGATGAGGAGGGTCCGCGACGGCGAGGGTCCTCCCGATCTCTACGACGACGAGGAGGGACCGATGACGAATGCACAGTTAGAGGAGAAGATGGCGGCGAAAGGGTCGGAGGAGCCGGAGGAGTCGGGTCGTCCCGAGTGTGGAGTCTGTTGGACAGACCAGGAGCACGAGGATGGCTACTGCCGATCCGAGGAGACGACCGCCGACAGGGAGATCGACGACCGCCGAGTACAGACGGAGGACGTCGGATGGAGGGTCGCCTCTTTCAAGCAGCGAGCCTTCCTCGTCGCGCTCACCTACCAGAAGGTCCAGAGCGGACCCAACCAGGAGATCCAACGGACCGGGACTCGGAGCCTCGCCAAGTCGGCGACCGCTCCGGCGGAGGGGATCTCCAAGGCGATCGACGTCCTCCTCTCCCTCGACTACCGGACGGACATCTACTTTGGGAAGATGGAGGGCGAGGACGGCGAGTCGATCGAGGACTTCATGGCTCGATGCGAGGACCGGGAGACCCGACGTCTCTCAGAGTCCGAGGAGACGCCGGAGGATCCCGTTGAGGCGACTCCGGCGGCGGTCCGGGACGGCTACTACACGGTGGTCTTTGAGACCGCCCAGCCGAGCTCAGGAGGCTCGCCGGATTATGTCCCGAGCCATCGGACGATCCGGGTCCGGACAGTCAAGACCGGGAACCTCGCGGGGAAGACCGTCGTGTCGTACCTCGCCGGACCGAACAACGAGAGCGACTACGTCGGGTTCGGATTCCTGTCGGGGTCGGAGCTCGGACTCTGGAAGCGATACCGAGACGAGTCGGAGCTCGTCGACGCCGTGGCGATCCTCGTCGAGGATCCGGAGGCGGCGGGTCGAGGTTATGCGGCGGAGTCGGGGAACTGTTACGTCTGCGGACGGACCCTCACCGACCCGGAGTCGATCGACCTCGGGATCGGACCAATCTGCCGAGGGAAGGAGAGCCTATGATCCGGGGAGACAGGATCCGGGAGGGAC
>SDBT01003101.1_pt1 | contig 28892 bp, 45 predicted proteins | sample 2277101 | NCBI WGS metagenome assembly SDBT01 (sample SAMN10404973, study PRJNA504765) | marine sediment metagenome | isolation source: marine sediment core GS10_PC15, 103 cmbsf | place: Arctic Ocean: Southern Knipovich Ridge | collected 2010
GAACACTCACCGTCGCAACAGCCGATTCAGCACCGGGACCACACACGCACGCGATTACGAGTAGTAATGACGTGTCGCTTGGCGGCGGTGCTGTTATTCTCGCATCAGACGTCAACGGCGATTTGATTTTACATGCCTTGCAGGTGACAGACGATCTTACCGTCGACACTAACGGCAAGGGTCTCGTGATGAGCGACGTTACGGCAAACAAGATTCTTGTGGCCGATGGCACGCGCTACGTCCCCGCCGACCTAGATAGCATCGCCGGGCACTGGACGGTGGCCGCTGGCGAGATTTACACCACGGTTGCCAACAAGGACGTGGTGCCTCTTGGTGGCACGGGCACCATCGGCCAGATCGACGATTATTGGGACGGCGCCTATATTGAGAAGCTCTATCTTACGGCAACAGATACCCTTTCGCTAGTTGGCCCCGACATGGTCCTGTCGGCTACTGCGATAAACGTAATACGTGCCGGGGCCAACGTCATATTCCAATCGGGCGGCGCGAACAACCGATGGCAGGTCACTGCGGCTGGGCATTTCGAGCCTGTTACTGGCGCATCTTTCGATATCGGGTTGGACGGAGCCAAAGTCAGGGCTATTTATGCCATCGCCGGAGACTTTACGGGCGACGTCACAATCGACACTAGCGGCAAGGGCCTTGTGATGAGCGACGTCACTGCTGGCAAGGTGCTCATCGCAAACGGCACGCGCTACGTTCCCGCCGACCTCTCGTCTATCTCTGGCCATGCCGTGTTGAGCGCGACACACACCGACTCCCTGACCGCTGGCGTTTCCCGCGGTAGCATCATCATCGGCAACGTGACACCCAAGTGGGCGGAGCTAGTCATCGGTGCCGCCAACACGCACCTGGAGAGCAACGGGACCGACGTATCATGGGTATTGCCAGACATCTACGGCACTCCGGGCACGTTGACAGTCAGCACGGGCAACGCCGCGGGCGCGACACACACGCATGCCGTCACGAGCAGCGCTAACCCTGGTGCGGTGGCATCGATCCTTGCCAGCACAGCAAACGGATATCTGGAGCTCGTGCGCGTTGGCCCGACCGCGACTGAGTACATAAAATCATTCGCTGCGAATCGGCTAAACATTGTCGCAGCTCAAGATGTAGTTTTTACTGCTGGCGGGGTAAACACGCTGGGGGTGAACAATGCCGCGGTACTTCCTACGGCAGCTTCAGGCACGATTGAAAGTGGCCTAACTGGCAGTAGGTGGCAAAACGTCTGGAGCGTACTCGGCAACTACACTGGCGACATCACGATTGGCGCCGGTGCTGGCCTGATCTATTCCGTAGTGACAGCGGGCTATCATCTCGTGTCTGATGGTACGCGGTTTATCCCAACGGCGCCTGGCGCGCCCGTCGCGCATGACATTCTCAGCGCCCAGCACGGGGACACGCTAGCGGCTGGCGTCTCGCGGGGCAGCATCATCGTCGGCAATGCTACGCCGAAGTGGGCGGAGCTGACGATTGGGGCTGCTGATACCTACTTAGGGTCTGACGGGACTGATGCAGATTGGGCTCAGATAACTCATGGTCAACTTGGCGGCGTCGGGACAGACGACCACCACGCCGAAGTACACGTCGTCAACTCCACAGGGCCGCACGCAGAGGCGGGACTTACCATTGGCCATGTCTTACGAGCGTCAGGCGCGGCGGCATTCGCGTTTGCCGAGCTACAACATGGCGACCTGGGCGGCGTCGGCGCGGCAGATCATCAGGCGTTGGTGACGCTACACGCAACGCTTGCGGCCAATCTGCTCGGGCTTTCCACGCAAGAGCTGACGCTGGATAGTCAAGCCGCAACCCTTGTATTCGCGGGGCCTGCCGCGGGCGGAGCGGCTGCGCCGACGTTTAGATCTCTCGTTACGGGGGACCTCCCTGCTCCATCCGCGCATGACATACTCAGCGCCCAACACGGCGACACACTAGCCGCAGGCGTCTCGCGGGGCTCGCTCATATATGGCAACGCTACCCCGAAATGGGGGGAGCTGATCGTTGGGGCTGCGAACACGCATCTCGAGAGCGACGGAACTGACGTGTCATGGGTGTTGCCAGACATCTATGGAACGCCGGGGACGCTGACGGTGGCCACGGGCAACGTCGCTGGTGCGACGCACACCCACGCCATCACGAGTAGCCACAGTCCTGGCGCGGCCGCTGCTATTCTGGCGACGGCGGGCGATGGTCATATCCATATCGCTGGCAAGCTCTACTTGGAGACTGGCACGACCGAGTACATTTGGCAGCAAGCTCCGGGTGGCATCACGGTGGCAGCCAGCGCCAGTCTCTCGCTCTCGGTTGGCGGAAGCCTCCAGCTTAACGTCCTGGCTGCTGAGGTGCGTTGCGACGCCGCCCTCACGGGCACAATCAGCCTGGGTACGGCAACTGCACGCTGGTCGAACGTTTATTCTGTCCTTGGCAACTACACTGGCGACATCACGATCGGCACAGGAGTCGGCATCATTCACGCCGATAGTGTGGCGGCAGGCAAGGTCCTCATCGCTGACGGCACGCGATTCGTACCCGCCGACCTGTCGTCGATCTCGGCTCACGACGTTCTCAGCGCCACGCACACTGACACGGTAGCCGCAGGCGTTTCGCGCGGCTCGATCATCGTTGGCAATATCACACCGAAGTGGACCGAACTGGTCATAGGGGCCAACGAGCGCTACCTGGGCTCGGACGGCACAGACGCTACATGGTCACAGGTGGATCACGGGCATCTGAGCGGTGTTGGTGCAGACGACCACCATGCCGAGATCCACGTGGTCAACTCGACGGGGCCGCACGCCGAGGCGGGCCTGACTATAGGGCACGTGTTGCGGGTTTCGGGAGCTGCGGCGTTCTCGTTTGCAGAGCTACAACATGGGGACCTAGGAGGTGTTGGCACAGGCGATCACCAAGCCCTTGTGACTATCGATGCTGACCTGGCTGCTAACCTGCTGGGTTTGGCTGCACAAGAGCTGTCGCTGGACGACCAGGCTGCCAACCTCGTATTCGCTGGACCAGCAGCAGGTGGCGCCGCGGCTCCTGCGTTTCGGTCGCTGATAACTGCCGATCTTCCGGCCCCAGCAGCGCATGATATTCTCTCGGCACAGCATGGCGACAGCCTGGCCGCGGGTGTTTCGCAAGGTTCGATTGTCCGTGGCAACGCGACCCCGAAGTGGTCAGAGCTGACCATCGGCGCAGCTAATAGCCACTTGCAAAGCGACGGCGCCACATTCGCCTGGCAGGACGATGTGACCTTTGCCACAGGTAAGGGCATCATCTATACGGACGGTAACGAGGTTGGCAAAGTTCTCGCAGGTGATAACACACGCTACGTCCCGACGACGATTGCCTCACTCATCGGGCACAACCTTCTAAGCCCAACGCACTCGGACACAGAGACCGCGGGCGCGGCCCGAGGCGCGCTCGTTTATGGCGCTGCGGATAATGTCTGGCGCAGGTTGTCCGCAGGCGCCGCCGGGACGCATCTCGAGAGCGACGGGACAGACGTCGCGTGGGTAGCACCTCACTGGACCGTCGCGGCGGGCGAAATCTACACGACCGTTGCGAACAAGGACGTCGTGCCCAACGGCGGCACGGGCGAGATTGGGCAGACTGACGACCGCTGGGATGGCGGATTCTTTGAGGCGATCGCCATCACGGGTACTGCCACATTTGCGCAGGGGTCTGTGGGAAGCGTTGGCAATGACCTGTTTGTTCTATCGAACGATGATTTGAAGTTGGAGGGCACGGATCAGTTATTGCTCACTGCTGGCGGGAACATTCTGGTCCAGCCAAGTGGTGGCGGCACCGCGGTCACGATAAACTCGACCCAGTTCTATCCTAACCCAACCCTGACCATTGACCTGGGGCTCTCATCCTTTCGGTGGAAAAAGTTTTGGGTAGACGACATTGACTGCGATGGTTCGATCATCATGGATGCCGGCGAGACGGTGGCCGGTGTGGACCTTCCGGCTTTCAAGACGGCCTATGACGCGCACACGCACAATTATCGCAAGATCACGGACTATACGGGCGGGGGCAATCATATTGTAAGCTCGACGTTCTTGCTGGATGGCGCGCATGACCCCGACTCAAACTGGCTCCTACGAACATCGGATGGAGTACGGGTTTATATCAAAGATGATTCGTTTAACCTGGTGGGCGGCGCTGGATATACCCTCTGTAGCATTGGTAAACAGGCCCACCACCACGAGGTAGATTACAACGACGCGCAGCAAACCGCAGGACCAAACTAGGAGGGGAGACGTGGCAGAGACAGAGTTCACAGTCATTGAAATCGTTTTGATACTGCGCATTCTCGATAACTACCCAACGCGCAACAGAGGACAGTTTATCGCGATTGACGGGCTCGCCAGCGCCTTGGAACTCACCGATGCGGAGAGGGCGGCCTGTGCTTGGACAGAGGCTCCTATCAATGACGGGGCGGGCGTTCATCGGACGTGGACTCCCGGATTCGCCGTTACACGTGAGCTGACAAAGCAGCAGGCCAAACAGATCAAGGCATATGTGGAGAATCCGCCAGAAGCCGCGCCGTGGGTGCGGAGCCAAAAGGAAATCTACAACAGCATTGTGACCAAGCTCGGCGGCGAGGCTATCGGAGGCGACGAATGAGCATGACATTTGAGCAGGCTCGCGGTCTGTATTGGGATCTCGTGCAGGTTCAGCAGGAACTCATACGGGTAGAGAAAGACGCTGCAAAGGCCGAGGCAAGGTGGGCGACCTTCGGCGACCCCTCGCCCGTGACGCTGTGGACTGACGAACAGAAACAGGCGTTCACGGACATTCGCGAGTGGACCGATGCGCTGATTGCGGCGCTCAACGTGCGGACCGTAGGAGGATAACGATGACACGTAACGAGAAACGCCGGCTTGAGCAAAAGGCCCAGCGCATGGCAAAGCACCTCGCCGCCGTGGTCAGTGAGGCCGAGCGCTATCAAGCCGACTATCAGGCAGCATCGCCAGAGGTTCAAGCGTTCCTGCAGCGCTTTCTGGATTTGCCCAAGTTCATGGCATACAAGGCGGCAGCAGAGACGTTCCGGACCGCTATGAAAGACGCGCTCGCGACGTACATGGAAGCGGACGAGACATAGGCGGCTGCATGAGCAACCTCACGGCACATGCTCGTGTCCTGTTCCGCTACCTGTGCATCCTTGTACTGATTCAGCTCGCATCGCTCGGCGTGCAGGTTTGGGTCACATACAGGGACGCCTCCGCCCCGGCGACGATGGCCCCGATCCCGACAGCCGCGGTCCGCATCGAGACGGTGATCGTCGATCCCGTAGTATTACTGGCGGCACCGTACATTCACGGCATCGTGATCGACGAGAACGCCGAGCCCGTCGTTGGCGGCAAGATCCGGCTCTACCGCAACCAGGCAGAGAAGCCCTATCGCGAGAGCTTCATGGTCAGCCATTCGTTCGGGTGGAGCTTGCGCGATACGGTGGCTACCTATCGGATCGAGTACGCGCATGGGTGGTACGTGGTGGACTGGTATGAGCAGAGGCGGTATGGCGGGGCAACGATTGAGACGGACACGTTCACAGTGCCTGGTGACTTGCCTGTCGGTGACATCGTGATCCATGTGCGGATGCTACAGGCAACGCGGACCCCGACGCTGACGCGAACCCTATGGCCTACGGTAACCGCTCGACCAACGGCGACACCGGGAGAGGAGCCGACGCGGACGCCTCGCCCCTCGCCGACTGTCAATCCGGCCATCAGTTACTTTGACGCCTCTCCGCACGTGCAGGGGACGCTCATGGCCTATACCGATCTAATGCTGGCTGAGTACGTGCCGGCCAGTTGCTTCGAGATCGCCAGCGCCGAGAAGGGTTGTCCGCTGGCGGTCACGGAGGCATGGGTGGCCCAAATTGACGGGGAATGCTGGAAGTTTCGACCGTTCTCTTGTCCAGGAGAAGACGGAATCGAATTGGCGGCCCGCTGCGAGTCGCCATGCAAGATTGCGATCATAACGAACGGTCACTGGTGACGTTTGATCGATGCCTAGTGTTGGGGCCAGATACATGTTGAGAAAGAGCGCGAAACGATTTAATCAAGGCATTGTTGTCATGATGGTGCATGGCAGATAGGAGCACGGTGGATGCAAATGAAACGACGCAAATCGCGGTAGTTGCGACCAAGCTGGACGCGTTGACAAAGTCCGTCGATGACAAATTGGATGGACTGTCGGGGCAGATGGACGTCATTATGAAAGATCACGACACGCTTGTCAGGCTTCAGCTTCTTGCAGAGCAGAGCAAGGACGATCACGACAGGCTCATAATTGTTGAGGCTACCGTGGTTACAACGCAAAGCAACCTGGATGGACTTGGCAAAAAGGTCCAAAAGCAAAACACGTTCAGAGCTTGGGAAGGCCGGGTAGAATCATTCATTGCGCTGATCGTTGCGAGCGTTGGGATAAAGCAATGAGAGAAAAGTGGTCGGAAGCCGACGTTGCCTTTCTGCTCCATTTGGTTAGGCGAGGTAAGAACAGCGCTCAGATTTACACACTCTTGAAAGAGAGGGGTAAGGATCGTTCTCAAAAAGCCATCATACGCAAGACAGCCAACGAACGCAAAAGAGACCCCATTCGATGGAGACGGGAAATCCTACCGCCGCCGGTAGCTTATAGGCCGTTCAACGAGCAAATGCGCGTTGAAGCAGATAACGTTTTGATACTGATGGATATTCATGCCCCGCTGCATCACGCGAGGTTTCTGAACGACGCGATAGATGCAGCAATCTCGCTCAAATGCGACACCGTCATAATCGGTGGCGACGCGATAGACTGGGACACGTTCAGTCCGTTCCATCGTCAACCGCAAACAGAAGCCGAAGAGGAAATTGCTGCTACGAAACAGATTTTCGATACCTTATCGGAATCGTTCAAGAGAATCCACTATTTCGGCGGGAACCACGAGATGCGAGCCGTGCGCACCTTGGAGGGATTGGTGGAACCGGCGCTGATTATGAGCTGGTTTGCCAATCAGGAAAACGTAGAGTGTTCCAACTATCATTGGTGTGAACTTGTCAGTAGCGGCGAAGAATACCTGATTGAACACCCGCGGAACGCTTCGGTGATACCGACTCGTGTGGCGCAGGCGTTGTGCTCGAAATACCTGAAGCATGTCATTACTGGACACGGCCATTTGTGGGGAATCACCAGGGACATTTCGGGAACGTTCTGGGCGATAGAAAGCGGAATATGCGCAGACAGTTCGCGGTTTGAATACACGGAAAGAATTCACTCCAAGAGACCCTCGGCAGTAGTGGGGGCGGTGATGGTATTAGAAGGCATTCCCTGGCTCATGTGCCAAGAAAACGTTAAGCAATTTGGGAGAGTACGATGAGGGGAGCAATTAAGGTTCGAGGCTTCTACCACTTGCAAATCCTCGATTCAGGTGGTAAGATAGTAGGGGATTCAGGGCGGATCGGGAATGCTATTACAAATCTGGGATGGAACCAGTACCTCGTCAGTTTGCTTGGGGCGATTGCCGGAAGCAAACAAATTGGCTTTGCAGCTTTAGGGACAGGCACGCAACCTGGGGCCGCTGACACAACGCTTCAAGGCGAAGTAGAGGCGCGGACAGCAGTCACGGCGGCAACCAGTTCGTCTAGTAAGGTGTTGCGGTTTACATTCACGTTCGGTTCGGCAGGATCGTTCGTAACTAACACTCAAAACATCTCAAATTGTGGGCTCTTTGCTAGTTCTGCCGGGGGAACTATATTTGCTGGCGGAACAGTTGCCTCTTCTGCGGTGGCAACTAACGAAATTGTGTCAGGCACTTATGATATTAGCTTTTCATAATCAGTAAAACGAGGGATTATATGGGCTGGCGGCGGCTCTTCTGGTCTAAGGGGGAATGTGAAGCTTTTCTGGAATGGCAAACGGAACGCTACGAGCACGAGGCCGGGCGTCGTCGTGCGGAAACGCAGTTCAAACTTGCATCCGAAGGCAAGGTCGTTAGGCTCGATATTGGGTGTGGTGAAAATAAACAAGGTGGGTTTGTTGGAATGGACGTTCGCGAACTCCCAGGAGTTGACGTGATTTGGAACGCCGAGGATTTCCCGTGGCCGATTCCTGATGATAGCGTGATGATGGCGATGGCGTCCCACCTGGTGGAACACATCGAACCGCACGGCGGCGTTTTTCTGCGATTCATGGATGAAGCATGGCGGGTTTTGATGATAGGTGCCCAGTTCGCGATTTCGCATCCTCATGCATATAGCATCGGATATGCGATGGACCCAACTCATGCGAATCCGTGCAATTTCGAGACATGGGGATATTTCGCACCAGAACATCCTAGTAAACTTTGGTCTATTTATCGTCCTTCGCCGTGGAAACTTTGCCATTTGAGCGGATCACCGGAAGGAAATGTCGAGGTGCTGTTGGAGAAGATTGAGTGCTCATAGTGTTCATTGAGAAAGACGGTGACGGCTTTTATGCATTTTGCCCAGCACTACCTGGGTTGCATGTCGGCGGTGATACCAAGCAAGAGGTTATCCAGAACGCGAAGGATGCCGTACACGTCTACATCCGATCAATGATCAAGCATGGCGAGAAGATTGCGTGAGAGCCTATCACTACACCGCTCCGAAATATCTGAGAGGCATCTTTGAGAAAGGGCTGCTTACGCATTGGATGCACGAACTGACGCCGACTCTCCTCTCGCATTGGTGTTGGGGAACGTGGGTATGGACCAAGCCGCTCGTTGACCTTGACTTGAAGATGGTTCGCATGGCGATTCAGCAGACGCACAAAACGGACGAGGTTTGCGAGCTGGCGTTGGAATACACCGACGATGATCGGATAGACGTTCTGTCTCCGCCAGTGGCATACGCCGTTGAGGTTCTGAAGGGCCACTGGGAATTCGACTTTCGTTGGGCGGTGCAGAGCGGCAGTTTTATGGCCCGGTGGAAACCCGATAGCTATGCGTTTATCCTTGGCGATGACATCATGCCGAATTATTTGTGGCTGACTCGGCGTTTTGAGAAGGAAGAGGCGAATCTATCGTTCTTGAGTCCAGACCTGGGAAATGTTCAATGGAGGTATGAGGAGGAGTAATGCGGTTAGTAAACTGTTCCCAATGCGGCGGAGAACTAGGCGAATTTGGCGAGCGATGCAGTTGGTGCGGAAGCGTTTTTATGTGGACTGATTTTGACAACCAAATGATTCTCAAAAAGAAATGGTCTGATTTCAATGCTGATAACTGGATCGGATCAGCTAGCAGATCTTATGTAAGTGGAACTCAAATGGTTACTGATCATTGGCTTTCTGGCCAATGGGTACACATAGAATAGTGGATGTGAAAACTAAGCATTGTCATTATCGCAACATCATCCAGGACTCTGGCGACCCTGGCTACGTGAACCGTGTCATGGTCGGAACCGCGGTGACAGGCTTGGTGAGAATTGAGTGGGTTTCTGCGAGATATGGCCAAACCATTCCCGTGAACTGGTCGATGATCCAGGCGAACCAGTTTCTCAGCAGCTATTTCCCGTTGAGATACCAGGTGGCGGACGCGCAGAACCTTATAGTCAAGGCGGCATTGGAACTTGACTTCAACTGGCTAATTTTCGCGGAACACGATGTGATTCCGCCACTTGATATGTTCATTCGCATGAATCACTACATGCGAACCGAGAAAGTTCCCGTAGTCTCGGGGCTCTACTACACGCGCTCATGGCCTAGCGAGCCGTTGGTGTTTCGAGGTCGGGGAACGGGAGCCTATTACAATTGGAAACTAGGCGACAAGGTTTGGTGCGACGGCGTTCCGACCGGCATGTTGCTAATTCACTGCAAGATTCTCAGGTCGATGTGGAACGAGTCAGAAACCTACATGGCGGGGAACGTCGAAACCCGAAGGGTGTTCGAGACTCCGCGAAAGCAGTGGCTCGACCCCGAGGGCTTACAGTTCAACAGTCAACAGGGAACGAGCGATTTGGATTGGTGTACCAGGGTGATGGAAGACGGTCATTTCGCGAAGGCGGGGTGGCCTAAGTTTCAAGAAAAGGAATATCCGTTCTTGGTAGATACGAGAATACTTTGCTCGCACATCAATCAGGACGGAAGCCAGTTTCCAGGCGATGCTTATATTGCAGCTAAAAGACAGGCAGATCAAGAAAAAAACGAGGAATAAAAACGATGGCAGCCTATGACGAACTGTACAGCCTGAACAACAGCGCGCTGAAAAACCGGGTAACAGTAGCCTGCATGATAGCGGCAGAGGCTATCATGGCAGAGGAGGTGAGCATAGACAACCACGCCAACCGCCTGCTTTGGGCGAAAGCCGTATTTGCGCGCCCAGCAACAGAGGCGGAACGCATGTTCTGGGCGGTGCTAGCGGCCAACGCGGGCTTCGATGTCGGTTCTATCGAGAGCGCGTCTGATGCGGCGATTCAGAACAACGTGGATGCGCACGTCGATCTGTTCGCTGGCGGGAGCTAACGATGGCAAACGAGATTCTGCTAAAGGGCGACACGCCTATCGTTTGGGCAAACAGCGGGGACTATGCTGGCGACGGTGGGTCACGCACACATCAGATCGACCTCACGAGCATCGCTAGCACTGAGGCACGCATGGGCGCAAAGGCCGACCTTGGCGCGACCAGAGCAGCGATGTACGCGTGGACTTTGCGCGTAGAGCTAGACGTTGCCCCCGCCTCGCCCGGTGCCGGCTATAGTTTATGGTGGGCACCGTCCCCTAGTGGCACGGCTGCGACTGCAAACCCTGGCGGTGTGACCGGCTCAGACGCGGACTATACCGGTACGGCCGGTGACTCGCTAGCAGATTCTATTCAGCAGCTCACGCTCATTGGCACATGTCCGCCAACGTCCGACGCCGATGGCGTCATTCAGCAAGCGACGTTCATGTTTGCACCCGAGACCCGCTATGGGTCGCCGGTGGTCTACAATGAGTCAAATCAGGCATTCGAAGGCGACGGCGTTGAAATGTCCATCACTGCTACGCCAATCGTAGACGAGATTCAGTAATGCCGAATCGTCGTTCCCGCTACCGCATGGACCAGGGCTTCGGGCAGCCCTTCACGATGAACCGCGAGTCGCCGCAGGCGCGCGGGCTCGTGGCATGGTGGCCGACGCTGGGGAGCCGGGGGACGAATGTGCTGCGGGATATGGCGGGCGGGCCTAGTTCGGCCATTCTTGGGGCTGGAGTCTCATGGGTAGCTGATGCTAGGCATGGAACTGCGCTGAGATCAGATGAGCCCGGTAATGGACGCATAGTCGTTGGTGATTTCGACCGTTTTGAGCCAGCCAACATTACACTGTCGGTTTGGCGTAAGCCAGACATTCAGAATAGAGCACTGGATGGCGGGCTCGCAAAGGGAACTCTCTTTGGTGGCCCGGAGAACGCATCTTATTCACTGGATTTTCATAGCGGAAATTCTCGATGGGCTATCTCAGATGGGACTGACACCTTTCACTTTTGTAATGTTGCTATTCCCGATACCGACTGGCATTTGTGGACAGCGACATTTGACGGTGCTGTTATGCGCCAATATCTTGATGGCGTAGAAAAAAACAGCACTGTAGCTGTGGTGGCAATTGATTACACCAAATCGGAAAACAGGTTAATCATTCTCGGCAATCTTGCCGGGGGTTTTAATCCTTTAGGCTTGTTTGGCGATATGCGTATGTACAATATTGCCCAGACACCCAGTGAGGTTTGGCAGTATTTCAGCAAGCCCTGGGACCTCTACCGCACGCCGGAGCTGGCGTGGGCGCAATCTCTCGGCACGACCTATTTTCAAAGCATCGCCGGGGCGTTCCAGCCATCGGGTGCGCTCACAAAAGAAACGCAGAAGCCACTCGCGGGGGCATTTACGCCATCCGGGGTCATAGTCAAAGAGACACGCAAGCCTCTCGCTGGCGTGTTCACGGCAGGGGGCGTGCTGGTTCGCAAGGCGCTAAAACCTCTCGTGGGAGCATGGTCCGGTAGTGGCGTTGTGTCGAAAAAGACGGCAAAGCCGCTTACGGGAGATTTCACACCAACGGGGACGGTAACCAAAAAGACGTTCAGGGCGCTGGTTGGTGTATGGTCTGGCTCTGGCACAATCGCAACGGCGCGACGTTACTTCCGTTCATTTGCTGGAACATTCACGTCGTCAGGTGTTGTAACCAAGAAAACAAAGAAAGTGCTTACAGGGTCTCTCGCGTCTATCGGCACCATTGCCAAGAAAACAAAAAAGGTTCTCGCGGGAGTCATGAGCTGGCTTGGCTCATTGGTGGGCATCAGCTCGAACATAACCAGTGTTCCCCTGACTTTGTTGTCGCGAACGTCTACAGTTACTATACAAGCCCGGAGTTTTACGTTGACATTGGGGGAGAAACCATGACATCGCGACAAACAATCGAACGTGGTCTTGTGCAAGGCGAAGACGAACAGGTTATTTTCTCTATCACAACGACACCCTGGGGTAGCGATCCGGCCAGTGTAACGGTAGTGGCGAAGGACGTTGATGATGACTATGCGGACGTTAGCGCCACTGTTTTGTTTGGCTCTCCGTCTGTGTCGGGCGACGTAATTACGCTCCCGACGCTGAAATCGCTTACGGCGGGAAAGCAGTATCGAATCGAAGTAAAGTTCACAGTGAGCAGTAACGTTCTTGAGGCATTCTTTTTCATCAAGGCGCAACGATAAACGGAGGCTAACATGCACGAAGGTAAAATCGGATTCGGCGGCTCACTTATGACACGCAAGATCACCCCTGCGGGACCGGGGCTGCTTTGGAAAGCACGTAACTTTCCCAACCTTTGGTCCGGACTGTGGCGACAGACAGCAGCGCGCGCTATCGACGTGGCGACGATAAAAGGCGAATTGAGAGCGCGTCTTTTCAAGGCCAATGGCGAAGTCGTTAACTATGGTCTCGTTTCGTGTCGGCTTGTGACCGACGCATTTGTGGAGTTCATGGTTGATGAGCTCCAAGCCGAAACGTCGGAGTGGGGCGATTTCAAGTTTCACGACTCGGGCGTGGGTGTCACTGGCGCAAACGTGACCGACACGGATATCGAGACCACAGATAATGAGTCCCGCGTCGCAGGGACTCAGATCGAGGGTGCAAGCGCCGAGATCTACAAGAGCGTTGCAACCATTGCCTACACGGGCACGCTAGCCATCACCGAGCATGGGCTGTTCTCGCAATCTAGCGGTACGACACTGATGGACAGACATACTTTTTCTGCAATAAACGTGGTAAACGGCGACAGCATCGAATTTTCGTTTGAGCTCACGGCCACTTCCGGTGGCTAAGAGCTGCGACGATTCATTCGCTGCATTTGGCCAAGAGCTTTGTATGACATGAACGATAGGATAAAATTATGGATAAGAAATCATTTCTACTGGCGACGGTAGTTTTCGCGATTGTGACAGGGCTTATAGCCGGAGCATTGTGGTGGTTCGCGCCGCAAATTGAACATAGAGCGAACACGGTATTCAATCCGACGCAGGGCATGGGAGCTGACGGTTCTGCCGTCGTAGGGTTTCCTTTGGTGGTAGCTGGCGTAGACGGTTCCGGAAACGTCCAATATGTGCTTGTTGGGACAGACGGGGCTTTGTCGATTGTCGTAAGTGACATTCTCACCGGCGTGGTGGATATTGGCAAGATTACCGATGTTGTAGAAGTTGACGCCACCGGGCAGGGCGACGTCCCTGTCGCGTCAGACGCCCACGGCGATTTCCTGGTCGACGCCAACACGCAGCAGGGCGACGCTGATGTGGACAGTGGTAATCCGCTCTACGTCACTATAACAACGCCGATCGAAGTCATTCAGAGCGACGCCGATTTGCTCGATGTCGATGCCAACATACAGCAAGGCGATGCCGACGTGGGCATCGGCAATCCGCTCTACGTCACGCCGACGCAGGATTTGAGCACGCAGGCCCTTGGCTACAACGACTCCGCCTGGAATCCCGCGCGGCAGGACAAAGCGACAGAGGCATCTATCGGAATCGTCTACGCTCACCATCAGTTACATGCAGGCAACGCCTATGACGTACACGCGCTATCTCTCGATTGGGACAAAGGCGACGATCTAAACATCTGCTTCTCGACGCCGGACTCCGCGACGTGGCTCCACCTGCTCCCGCTGATTGAAGCGACCACGGCGACCACATTCACGCTCCGGGAGGGCATCACCGCGAACCCGAATTCTGGCGCGTCGTATCTGGCAAGAAACCGCAACCGCAATGCGGTTGGTACGCTCACATCCACTGTCGTGAGTCTCGCTGGTGTACCGGGCTACGTGACAGTTGGCGCGACGATCACAACTACGGGGTTCGCGGTGCATATGGAAATCCTAGGCGAGGGCAAAAAGGGCGGTATGAGCGGCGGGGCCAGGGATGAAAGCGAGTACGTGCTGGCAGCCGACACGCTGTACTGTTTCACGCTAGCGAGCAGCCAGGTTGCCGACAACGGCTTGGCTAATATCGAACTTACGTGGTACGAACATGAGAGCCGCACGGCAAGCTGGTAGATAATGTCAAAAGGGGGAGTTTTGAAAGGAGAAGCAAATGGGCTTACAGGATCTTTTTGTTTGGGTAGGATCTGAGAGCATCGCTCTTACTATTGCTTATCAGATTATCGAGCGGTGGCCTTGGGCTGTCGCACTAGAAAAGTGGCCACGACAGTTGGTGTCGTTTGCCATCGCTGCTAGTTTGGGGATACTTGCTTGGGTCGGGCGATATGCTTACGGAATGTACCCGAACCCTGGAACGGTTCTGGCATGGGTCGATGCGTTGGTCGCGGCGGGAATGACCGCGATTGCGCTTTCGCAGGCCGGTTACGGCATCAAAGTGCTACGTAAGAAATAACTACTACCTCGGGCGAAAGCCCGCCTCCTCCTGCAACATGGCCCCCCTAAGACGGGGGTCGTGTTGTTTTCCCCCCAAACTCATCCCTCAAAACACTTGACATGATGTGGCAACTATGATATAATGTCATTAGAGTTGAGTGACACACACAGAGGAGCAGGAAATGAGCACACAAATACACGTCAGCCACCTCGGACTGACAGAGATTGACGATAATCCCAACAGCATTCTGTTCCTCGGATCACTGGCAGCTTGCAAGCGCATGGCATTCGCGCACGGGTGCGAACTCAAAGGGCCGGAGTTCAAGCGAATGGGTATGGGGAAAGACAATGTTAACCAAAACATCATCACTGCCTGGAATCTTGAGGATCAGAAAGGTCGCCACAGCCTCATCCAAAGGGATCGCGATGGCTGGGTTCTGATTCTGAACAAAGAGACTTGGGATAATGAATAGGCCAATCACAAGCGCCGAATCCGGATAGGAGAAAACGATGTGGGAAAAATGTTTTAGGGATGAGAATTGGTTTGGAGTAAGTGAGGCATCGGTGCTGAACGAGCTTAGTGATCCTTATGCAGATCCAGAGCATCTGGTAAAAGATGCGAAGCGCAGCGGTTATATTATTCACACTACGTTTGCGATGTACAGATTTAGAATAGAAGAGGACACTGTGAACATCAACGAGTTCTACGCGACGATGTGGCCGACGTATGAAGAGGTGAATGATCCAAAGGGGCTGTACGCAGACTTTCTCGCTGATGAGGAGAAGGAACACAAAGCCGAACACAAGCGCGCGATGGACCTGGCGGCATGGGAAGGCGCGGTGAACGATTCGAAGCATTTCCAACTCATGCTGGACGCTCTCGATACCGACTGGACAAGAGAGAACTACCACGACCTGCTCGGGCTGATCGCAGACGAGACGGAGTTGCCGGTGGACGACGTAGCGGAGATCGTAGAAAGGTTGCTGGGGTAACATGGATAGACCATTGAGACTTAGTTGCCGTGGTGAGATGCGCCAAGTTATGGTGATTCGAAAAGTTAACGACGAGATAATCAATTTGGACAAAGCGGTGGATCGAAGCAAGTTCAATCTTGCACTGTCAAAAGCTATGGATGCAGTTCAAGAATTGCTTCTCATGGGATCGTCTCGAGCTGCGCAGACCTTGCTTCGAGTGGCGGAACGCGCGTGTGTTGCTGAGAGAAAATTGGAGGAACGAGTTTCTACGAATCTTCCAGATTGACCCCTTTACCTCTTGACAGGATGTAGCAGATATGCTATAATGTCATTGGAGTTGAGTGAGTCAAGCAAAGGGGAAGCAAATGACAGTCAACAAAGTTACAATCACTAGGGCAGATGAGAAACTGAAAGAGATGGGTTGGGAAATCGGGGAGCGGGTGCAAGACACGGCGATTAGTGAGTGGGGAACGATCACGGGCGCAATAATCTTTACACAGAATTTTTCCACATTCGATCTGAACGCAGGATCTTACGAAATGGTCGAACTCACGATGGATAGCGGGATCGAGAAAAGACAATTCAACTGGAAACTCAAGCCCGAGCCGCCAGCGGAATTGTTGCCGAAGCTCAACATCACCAGCCGCGAAGATTTACTCAAAGCAATCTTCGGCTAAGAAAAACCAAACCCCCGCCAACGCGGCGGGGGCACGAGGAAAGATGGGATTCACCAAGCAAGAGTGGCGGGAGAAACTGGGCAGCGAAAGAGAAATTGCGAAGATGGCCTTAGCGATTCTTTTTCAAGCCCAGACCTCCACAGAACGCAAGGCCGGAAAAACCCTTGACCAAAACTGCGTCGGTTTCACTAAGGAAGATGCTCCGATACTGACTGAATTGGGACGCAAGGCTTGGAGCGGCAAAGAGCTAACTGTTCAGGAAATGTGGCTAGCGCTTCGGGAACTCCCGAAATACGCTTGCCAAATACACCGTTACATGATGGTGTGGAGTTAAACATGGCAAGAAGGCGAACATCAAAGCAGATCAAGGACGCAGTTTCGAAGCTTTCCCCAAAGATTGAAGCGGGAGTGCAAGCGTTGGTAGACGGCGGAAGCTGGCAGGAATGGCTCGATTGGCAGTCCAGCTTTCATCGCTACAGTTTCGGAAACGCCCAGCTCATTCGGGCACAGTGTCCCCAAGCAATGCAGGTAGCAGGCTACAGGGATTGGCAGAAACGAGGCCGCCAGGTCCAGAAAGGTCAAAGGTCCATCCGCATACTGGCTCCGATGATGCGCAGGCGCACCGAAGAGGATGATGACGGAAACGAAACGGTTCGAAAGTGGGTCGTTTATCGGGACGTGGGAGTGTTCGACATCAGCCAGACTGAAGGCGAAGAGCAACCTTCCATAACGCCGCTGCTGAAGGGTGACGAACTGGCAGAATTGCGGGAGCGCTTTTTGGAAGCGGCGAAGAGCCTTAACCTAGAAGTAGCGGAGCTGGCCATGGGCGCGCACGGCGCCACTGACGGCAAGAAGAAGATTTGGCTTAACAAAGCGGATTCCGCGAATCAGCAGTGTAAGACGCTGGTTCACGAACTGGCGCACGTTAAACTCGACCAAGACAGCATGAGCCAAGACACTGTTGAGATCGAAACCGAAAGCGCAGCATACGTCGTTATGAAGGTGCTTGGTGCAGATACCAGTTCGTACACGTTTGGATACGTAGCGAGTTGGGCGCGCGGTGACGCCGAGACTGCGGGAAGGATCGTTCGGGAAAGTGGAAGCCGAATCGCCAAGGTGGCGAAAGAACTCTTGGAATTGGTAGAGGTATAGTTATGAAACGCTATAGGGCTATGCTTGGCAGTGGTGATGCGACAGATGTGATTGTTCTAGCTTGGAGCGTAAAAGAGGCCCGGAAGAAAATCACATTCCATCTTGTTGTCAATCGCAAAACCTGGCTGCTTAAAACGTGGCGCGCTGGCGGCAAGCAAGTTAAGGAACTGCCAGATTGATTGACACAATACGTTAATCGTGCTATAATGATAGTCGGAGGTATGAATGGTAACGATGATCAGGGCCGGGGAGGCCCTAACGAGAAAAGAGATGGAAGCGTTGTGTGCTTTTGGCCGTGACGTTACGCTCAAAGAGTTGGGAGTGGTGATAGGAATTGCAAAGAGCACCTGTTCCAAATGGGTGCTGGACAGTCAATTTCCTTCGTATCGCATAGACGGACGATGGATGATTCGTGTAGCCGACATGACGGATTGGACGTTTCCGATTCGCAGGGGTGGACTAACGCCGGGGCAGATAGCAGCAATCAAGCTAGCCGCAAAGCGAGGGATTCCTTGGAAAGAGATAGCCGCGAAGATGCCCGGTGTTGTGAGCCGAACTGTGTACAGAGTCTACACCGGAGAGATCGGCTAGTTGCCATTTCCGTGGATGGGTTTTGCGCAACGCCGACAGGGCTGATAATCACCGGCGAGCCGACGTTTGAGGTATGGCTGGCGTATGGCGAAAAGCTACAAGAGATAGGGCGAGCATTGCCTTTTATCATCGGCGACTATCTTCAGTATGGTGAGTGGAAATGGGGTGAGGGTTTTTCGCAAGTGATGGACACCACCGGGTTAGCAGAACAAACCCTTACCAACTATAAGTCAGTAGCTAGGCGAGTTCCTATTGAGATGCGTCGACCGGAGTTGACCTTTTCAGTTCATGCGGCGGTGGCGTCTCTACCAGACGAGGAGAAAGTTGCATGGCTAGATCGGGCAGAGGCCGAAGGGCTAGGCTCAAAAGACGTTCGCAGAGAACGTCAAATCAATCGTGGCGTGACTCCAACATACCCGGTCAGGTTTACCTTGGAGGAGCTGGACGCCCTCCTAGAAGGCCACTACGACAAGCAAGGAATGGCGATAGGTTCTGCCCTGGCAAAGCTGGAAGAGGCAAGGCTGCGGGCATAGTTGTTGGCTACTTGTCCGCGTTATCGGGCGTATTAGGCGTTGGCGCAACAGAAAACATCGCCGGAAACGCTTACCAGTTCTGGGTAGGATTGACTATAACGGGGCTGATATTGATTCTTGCTTGCGGAGGCGGAAATGACGTTTCATGAAGAATACCTTAGACTCAAAGCCATGCACCCTGACGCCATCGTTTTGATGCAGATCGGCAATTATTATGAAGCATTTGATGAACAAGCGTCAACTTTAGCTGATGTGCTTGGAGGACTTGCCTTGCCGCTGAAGGATGGTTCTCATACGTTAATGGCTGGGTTTAGGTTAAATTCTGCTGACAGACGGATTAAGAAATTAACTGATGCGGGGCACAAGGTTGCTGTCTATGACCAAGTTAATCGGGGAGCGTTGAAGCCGCGAGTGCTGAACAGAATCGTGGGGCCTTGAAATAATACGCTAATGTGCTATAATGGGATATCCTCGTTTTTTCTTCATCATAGGAGATACCCATGCAAACCGTCCCCCTTCCAGCCGAATGGTTTTGCCTCGAAAACCTAGTCCAGTACGTACAACGCGAGTCTGAAACTACCTACACCTCTAGCTGCCCAAGCTGTGGCGGCTCAGTTCACCAAGACGGCGAACTTCCCGACAGGTGCATTCTTTTTGTCGATGATCACCCAAGTCTATGGTGTCGTGTCTGTGGGCTTAAAGCCTATCCAGACAACTATGGTGACGGGAATTACATTCGACCTACGCCAGAGCAACGAGAGGAACGTCGTCAGGAACAGATTCAACGCGAACAAGCTCGCAAGCGCTCTGCCGAAAGAGCGCTACAACACTTACGCGATGAACAGCTTTGGTTGCGTTACCATAGACAACTAGAAGGCGCCGGGCGAGCCTATTGGCGAAAACGCGGCATCACTGATTTCTTTCAAGATTGGTGGGAACTGGGCTGGCGAGACGACTGGTCATTTCGTCAAAAAGACGGAAGCGAACACAAGACAGCTTCCGCAACGATTCCTATTCGGTTGAATGGAGAGGTTTGCAATATCAAACACCGTTTGATAAATCCGCCACCGAATCGCGGGAAATACATTTATCAGCGGCGCGGACTGCCACGCGCTGCTTTTGTGTGTAACCAAGATCGAGACCTATCTGGTCATGTAATTGCTGTGGAAGGCGAAGTCAAGGCTGCTGTCGTTTTCCAAACCCTAGACGACTCCAAAGCACAAGTCGTCGGTCTTCCCGGTACGAATCCCGGTGCAGACGTGATAGAGCAGCTATCTCAAGCCGATAGGTTGACTCTCGTAATGGACCCTGGTTCCAGGAAAGCCACGTGGGAGCTGGTAAAGAAGCTTAGCAAGCGTCGTTGTGAAGTGCTGATCACGTCAGACAAAATCGACGACGTGATCAACCGAAACCAGATGTCGGCCAGGGGGCTTAGGGGTTGGCTTAGAGGAGGGACGCTATGCGCTTGACAAGTCGTGGCAAATGTGCTATAATGTCATTAGAGTTGAGTGAGTCAAGCAAGGAGGCATGAGATGAGCAACACACTAACGGCATTTGAGAAAGAAATCAAAGCTGATTGGGTAGTATTCAAATGCCACGCCAATTGGAACGGCAGGGGCGATTTCGAAGCGGGAGTCATTCGCGAAGCGACAACCAAATGCAATTTGACTGAAGACGAGATTCGTGCAGCCCTCAAGAGAGTAGTTGGGACTTATATTACTCTCTAGGGAGGGAATAATGGCTTTGCCTTTGACGGCGGATGAGCGAACGGCAATACTGAAAGCGCAAGTGGACTCAGGGGAAAAGTCTATTGATTTGTTGCGTTATGACACGACTGTTATCAAGTTAGAAATGGAACGAGACGCATATAGATACCTCATCCGCACCTTGATAGAACGAAAAGAGATCGAAGATTTTACTATTATGTGCTATCAAATAGCACATGTAATTATGGCAACAAACAGTAAGGATGCCCACTGGTATAATGCCGTTGCCGATATATTTGAAAAGAAATTGTTAGCTTAAAAGAGGACGTTATGTGCGCAGAGGCGCGGGTTAGGATCGAAGATAATCCCCCAGAAGAAGGCGCGAACGTTTGGCTATGTTCTCCAAGACTCGGTGTTAAACGGGTGTATTATCTGAAACGAGATTCGCTGTGGTCCTCTAAACAGTATTGGTATAGCATCGACAGAGGACCGTATGTGCGAGTGACACATTGGCAATTAGTAGTTCCGCCAGCACCCCCAGAGGAGTAATATGACTGATAGCAGGATCGAAATAAGCGACGGTCTGGATCAGCTATTCCATCAGTTGATGTCCATACAGGCGGTCGAAGAACGTTTGCAACAGATGGGATTCAGCCTTACCTATCAGTGGTTGCCCACGCTTCAAACATGGGAAGCTGAAGTGTGGCATTACAAAGACCCCTCTTTCTGTGCGGCGTCACACCACGACAACAAAGAAACCGCCTTGGCGTTAGCGGTGATCAAGATGGTACAGTCCAATGAAGAGAAAGCGGCGTGGGAAAAGATGCTGCAATCTGCTGACGCCAGTAAAAACGAGGAGGAGAAATGACCGTATTCTACCGGTGCGATAATCCCAAATGCGAAGCGGAGCCGAAAGGCTACATTGCTTGTCCGCTAACCCATGGCTTTACTGATCAGTCAAGTGGCAAGCTCCTGAATGCGGAATTCCACTTTTGTGACGTAGAGTGCATGGTGGAATTCATGCACGCGACCAGCTGGCGGGGCGAGGGTTGGAGAAAGTCTGTAGTTTGGCCGCAAAAGAGAGGCCTCGTTTATCTGGAGAATGACGACGGGAATGTAATTGCGGACAAGCGGGATTTGCGATTTAACTGGATTAGCGTTGAGGATGACTTGCCTAATACCGAAACGCATATGTGGGCTGTCGTACCGGGTCTTGGAGTTATCGAGGCATGGTACTGGCCAGAAGACACAGGAAAAAAACTGGCCGGGTGGCACGATGCGTATAATGGTGATATGAGGTGGGGCATCACACATTGGCAAGAAAAGGTAGTGCCCGCGTTGCCGTCGGAGGCATAATGGCTGAATCATTCACGGAAAAAGAGCGGGTTGAAAGGATTTTGATTGCAGCAAAACTTATAAACGATTCGTATGTTGGCGACATAGTTAGCGAACAGATGTGTTACGAGGCCACTGTTGTTAAGGCCGAAGCGGAACGAGACAAGTACAAAGCCGTGGTGGATGCGCTTGTGACTCTTGCTAGCAATCGCGGTCTGATCGGTGCCATTCGTCTATATAGGCTAAGAGCAGAGGCGAGCATAATGAAGTATTGGAAAGATAAACGGCTTATGCTTGTAGCAGCTTTGGAGAATCTACCGTCGCCGGTAGAAATGAGGAGGGATGATGGCAACCGTTACAACAAAAACTCTGTTTGCTCGTATGTGGGCTGAAAGTACGAGGGTTATGGAAGCTGGTGGCGACGTGCATTACGGGAAGGGTTATAGTTGTTGCGAATGTGGGAATGGAACATTCTTTGACGTTTATGAATCAGATGCGGCGGAAAGCTTACGCAAAGAACAGGCTTGGATAGCTAGATATGGTTGGCGTTTAGAGTGTGGCGGACGCAAATGGACGTGCGGAGTATGTAACGGGAGCTTAGAAGATGACTGACTTGCTTACGCGAGGACACCGGACTGCTGTAATTGCAGACGCTGAATTTCATGCTCAATATGGAAGTGAGCTGCCATGGGCCAATACAAAGCGTCTCGGAGTGCTTCTGCTGCGTTATGAGGCTACGCTAAACGTCGCCGAGCGAAGACTCGCTGAATGCAAGGAGAGAGATGTCCAACAGACGACGTGTGAGCAAGTGCCAAATATGTAGAGTGTTCGACGCATGGTGGGTGATGCAAACCGTCAAAGGCTGCCCGCCAGTATATCACCGTATCGGGAAAGAGTATCTCGGCGTCCCGTTCGTGCTTGTGTGTAGCCGCTGCAAAACTGAGGCGAGAGACATCGTGTAGAGGGGAGCCAAGGCCACGAAGCTGGAAACAGACGCGCGGGAGTTGCAGCAGTATCTTTTGCATGGGGACAAGCAATGAGCTATGACGTACAAGCTGCCCTGCTAGTACTAGATGATGAGGTAGCCCAAATGACTGAGAATGCAATAGAAGAGTTGTCAAAAGAGAATAGTCTGCGAGAGCTTGCGGATGAAATTGCTATGCGCATAGCGCAATATGTACCAAACGAGCGTATGGGTGACAGGCTCCAATGCAAGCATTGTTTGGAGTCTTGGGGATTTCCCAATAGAGACGATAGGCTCATCCCAGAGAATCACATGGAAGACTGTTTGTGGCGTCTAGCCAAGCTGTGCGTAGCTAGGACAGGAGGATAAATGATCGAAGCGATAAGAATAGTTACGCTTTCTTTAGGCTACATGTCGTTTCTAGTCGGCGCCGCCTTGTTTATATTGGCTGCATTTGGGTCAGCTCTCGATCTTGTTCCTGATTGGTTTGATAAACAACACATGGTTTGTATTCTAGCGCTAATAACTATTGGCATGTTTATGCTCTTTTGCGGTAGCGTTGGGGCTAATTAGCTACACTGAGAAGCGGTGTTCTGTGTTGGAGAAAAAGATGCCGAAGGAGGAGTCATGTCAGTAGGATTGAGGCTCATCGGAATTGCTGTAGTAGTCGCTGTATTAACGGTTCTCGTTAATATCGGTGCTTCTTGGTTACGAGGAGACTATAAGAAGCACATACCAGCAGAACATGCTTCTGTACCAGAACAAATTGAACAATGGTATAAGTATTATGGCAATGAGGGTGGTGACGAGCAGGACATAGACCAGCAAGAACAGGCGGGATGATGCGACTATGGCAAAGGTTGCGCCGCGAGTTCAAATGTTGGGAACCAAGTTGGCATTGGAATTCCTAGCGGTGGAACTGGGGCCAATTGGGTGATGTCGCCGTAGAGTTTTGGGCATTTAGTCCTTTGTCGATTGCGCGATGGAAAAGACAGAAGCGTTAAGTTGCAAGGCTTTACTTTTCGGCGAAAGTAGTGTATAATGTGAGTAGTATAAATGTCTTCTGGCGAGAATAATAAGTGCCCACCAGGACGGGCCAATAGACTGGAACGAATAAGCTAACGCCTGTTTTGGGCGTGGCCCGTGATTTGTTGCTTTTTTGCTTATTCGTTCAGCAACAGTCCTGGTCACGGTGCACGCCCAAAGTAGGTGTTTTTTGTCTACGTCAAAACTGCAACGATATATGGCTGAGATGTTAGCTTGTTATTGTCAAGGTTATACTATTATTGAAAACTACCGTCCCGAATGGTTGTCTACTGGATTCGGAGGCCGCCCAGAACTAGACTTTTATATCAAGGAAGCTAATGTTGCGATAGAGGTACAAGGCGAGCAGCATTATAGACGCATAGCGTTTTTCCATCCTACGGAAGCATCTTTTGTTGAGCAAAGACAGCGTGATGAGTTGAAAGCAGAACGGTGTCTTCTTCAAGCTATTAGTCTTTGCTATGTAGCAAGTTATAGTGATGCCTTTGTGGCATCCAAGAATATCCCGCCATATATCAAAAGCATTGATGAGAAACGCTTTAACTCTTTCGATATAATATTGGATAAGATGGAAGAGGCTCTTTTGAAAACGCGAATACGTCGCTATAATTTCAAAAAACTCAAGAAATTATTGTTTGCATTTTACGAAAAACGAAAGGGTAGAGAATGGTTTGCCTTGGAGCCAAATGCGCTCAGGATAATTCATCGTGCGATTTTGGGAGTTGCCACATATTTGACGAACAGTGGATGGACTTCACAACGCATGATGCAATATCCTCTTTTTCAGCAACTTGCTGAAATTGGGCTTGTTGTCTTGGAGAAAACACCGACTAGGGTAAAAATAGTGAGTGGACGTAACAAGCGATTTATATAGACATCGCCAGAGACCACAAACCACGTCTCATGCAGACGTTTTGCTGTTGGAGGGAAGATGGATTTGCCGATTTCTTTTGGTGCTGGCGTAAACTCTACAGCCATGACAATCATGCTAGTCAACGAGGGCTGGCGGGGCGATATTGTGTTCGCGAACACTGGTGCCGAGTGGCCCGAGACTTACTGCTTTATAGACTATTTCGAGAGTGAGTGGTTGACACCACGCAGGCTGGCAATCACACGACTGGGTCCAGAGTGGCGCAAGGATAAGCGGGCAAAGACGTTGCCGGGACTTATGGAATACTGTGAACACTATAGTATATTGCCGCTGTGTGGTATCCGGTGGTGTACACGTATATTCAAGATTGATTCGTGCCAAGCATACCATAACGACGAGTATTATCTGGGCATAGCAGCAGATGAATCTCATCGACAACCCGATTTGCCTCGCCCGCTAGTCGAGCGTGGCGTCACGCGCGAGGGCTGCATCGAGATCATCGAGGCCGAAGGGTTGGACATGCCGCAAAAGAGCGGGTGCTACATCTGTTTGGCGGGAGAGACGGAAGTTATCACACCTTTGGGCGCTAAACCAATCTCTGAATTGATTGGAAAGGCCAGGGTGCTCGTGCCGATTCGCCAAAGCCAGTGGGGGAAGTGGAAAGAGGTCGAAGTCAAGTGCTTCGGTAAACAGAGACTCTATCGGATTGCGCTGCATAAGCGGCGAGCACAAAAGGTGATCTATGCGACGGCGGAACATCGCTGGGTCAAGCTAGACAGGAAGGGGCGAATGCCTTTCGTGTCCACCGTCGAGTTGCAGCCAGGCGATATATTGGCATCATGCTATGTGACTTCCGTTAGGGCTAGCCCTAATGCCGTCAGGCCATCGCCGTTCGGCATCGCGCATGGATTCGTATTCGGCGACGGTACGCGGAGCAAGAAGGATAGTCGTCCTGCATCTCTCGTAGTACACAGCCCAAAAGATAGAGCTATGCTGCGGTACTTTGCCACTTGTGAATTACGAGAAATAACCGTCAAAAACGGAAAGACAGCGACCTACGTTTATGATCTTCCTAGGCAATGGAAAGAGTTCCCTCCGCTTGCGGAAAGTAGAAGCTATCTGCTGGGATGGCTGGCAGGATACTTTGCGGCGGACGGGCACGTAACGGCGCGAGGACAGGCCGTTATCTATTCGCACCTTCGGAAGAACATGGGGTTTGTGCGCGATGTCTGTTATCTCCTGGGCGTGGCGACTTCTCCGATTCACGTCAAAAACCATTACGCCTTCGGCAAGGATAGGACATTGTACTCCGTGACGATTTATAGCCGTGATCTGCCGGACTCGTTTTGGCTCAACGCGCACCACCTAGCGAATATCGTCTCCTCGCGTTTAGAGCTAGCCGCAAGACGAGACAATTGGTCAGTTAAGTCAGTAGAGGAGACCGACAGAATCGAAGACATTTACTGTGCGGTAGTGCCAGAACAAGAGATGTTTACCTTGGCGGACAACCTCATTACTGGCAACTGCCCGTTTCAGCGCAACGACCAGTGGCACCAGCTTTGGCGGTCGCATCCCGAACTGATAGACAGAGCGGCGCGACTAGAAGAGCTAACAACCGAGCGGGTGCGCAAGAAGGGCAATTTGCGCAAGGCAACGCTGGACCCGTCTGGCAAGATCACGCTACGCCAGAGGATCTACGCGTTTGAGAACCAACTGGAGTTACCAGGGATTGACATGGACGCATTGCAACGATTCAAGCCGTGCCAGTGTGGCTTGTGACTAGACATTTTTAACAAAAGTCTTGACATAGTGCGGAAAGTGTGATATAATAGTGGGTAGTAATAAGTGCCTTCTTGACAGGGGCCAATAGCTAGTTGCGGGGAAACGCTCTTGGGAGCGTAGCTCGTGGCAACGTCATACCGCAACATGGCACTGTCAAGGCTACGAACTGCGCTCCGAGGGGCGTTTTGTATTGGAGGGAAAGATGGATGTGAAAAGAATGCAGCCTTATTGGTGGAGATCATTTCAAGGTACAGTAATGAGTAATAACACTATTAGTTTTGGTGCACGTGGATTGATGTTGCACGCCATGTATGAATCGTGCTTTGGTGACTGTTTTCCTACTCAAAGAGAATTGGTAGACAGGAGCGGCCAACCACAGCATATAATCCGGCAGTACATTTCAGAACTCATAGAAAGAGGCTGGCTAATCAAACGTGAGTTGCAGCGTCCTTCCAGAACATTGACGTCATATGAACAGCGGCATTGGTCAAAGATGCGGGCGATAAAGATAGGATTTTCCGAGAATAGCTGCGAACTGTGTTCTATGGATAATAGCGCGGTAAGGTTTTGCTACGGCCATTCTCTTGCTCTTGACATTCATCATCGAACATACGAGCGGTTTGGTCACGAGCATCTTTCTGATCTGGAAACTCTTTGTCGTCATTGTCATCGCATGAGACATGGATTGCGATTTCCCACCTATCAAGATTTCATGCCAGGAACAATTGGGGATATGCCAGCTTGGGAAACTATTGATAGGGACTGCAATGATAAGGAGGTGATTTAATGAGCGAGATTATACGAGTGCAACGGCGCCGATCCTTTACCGTTCTTGACAACCGTATGATTGACGAAGGCGGTTTGTCGTGGGAGGCTCTAGGTATGATGACATATCTACTACGCAAGCCGGATAACTGGCAAGTCCGGCTTACTGATTTGGTGAACTACACAAAGGCGGGGATCAGCAAGGTACGTCGTATCATCAAGGAGTTGGATGATGCAGGGTATATCAAACGACGGCGCATTTGTAAACCGGATGGCGGTTTTGATTGGGAGTCCACAGTATATGAGTTTCCAGAAATAGCTAGCATAGATACGAATTGTACAGATAGCAAATCGGGCGATCTAACAAGTCCTGATTCTACCAAAGACGTATCTCCAGGCTCTGAATCATCGAGTACAATGATTCAGAGCGGCGGTGCCGCCCCCGTCGCTGAAATCGTCACCCCACCAGTTGAGAAACCTGCATTGGTGCTAGAGAGCCCACCGGTGAAAAAACGGCGGAGACGGACGCCGAGGACTACCGACCCAAGATCAAGCCATCGCGCGATTCAAGCGGTGAAACATCTTACGAAACACTATCCCAAGAAGAGCCTTTATGAGAAAGTTATTGCAGTGTTGGGAGAAACCCCAGACAAGGAATTGCTGAAACAATGTTGGGACGCGTGGGACATACGTGACTATAAGCCAACATCGCTTGTCTGGCTGTTTGAATGGTACGTTGCTGGCGGTCCTCCTGGCAAGCGTAAAGTAATCGACCCGGCATTCCCGAGAGACGAATGGGTTCCTGTACTGGCAGAGGTGTGTCGCCTCGACGAACGGATAAGCAGGAATCACGACAAGCTAGTAACTGAGGGTGCAGAGCTTTGGTCTGCTGGCTACACTATCGAGGAGGTGAATCGGCTTTATGCTCGTGACGGGTGGTGGTATCGAGACGACTGGCGGGGGAAGAAGGGTCAGCCGCCGACTCCCGAGGATGTTCAGCGGACCATTAAGCAAGCTAAGAAGTCTATGGCGGTGGGCTCGGTGTTCGATGGTGTCACGTTCATGCCGACAGCATAGGAGGTAGTAATGAAAATTGACTTGTTTCCGATACAGCAGCAGTTCGTTGATAGTGATGCTTGGTACGTCGGATTTCTCGCGGATAGAGGGGCAGGCAAGACTACGGCGGGTGCGGTGAAGGCTATCAAGAAGATTCTCAAGGGGGAAGGTGGAATCGTTGCCGCGCGCAACTATCGGTATCTCGTGAATTGTGTGTTTCCTGCACTTGAGAGATGGTTGCCGGAAGAGCTTTTGCCATTTGAGTTTCGCGCAACGAGAAACCAAGTGAGATTCGACGTGAATGGCAAGGCGGTCGTTGTTCATTGTGTGCCTATCAGTGAACACAAGTGGCGTGGCATATCGGGAGGCAGTTGGCTTTGGTTGGATGGGGTTGAGGGGGTGGAGAGACGCGACCTTGATATGCTTTGCAGTCGTATCGTTCATAGCGCGAATCCTCAAACGTGGATCACCGCGACGGATCCGGAAGGTCCTCATTGGTTAGACGATGTGTTTCTGCGAGGTCCGTTGCCAGAGGGAAAGACGGATCGCTCTTTGGGTCTTCGCAAAAGGTGGTTTTCCGATTGTTTCCCTG
>SDBT01003102.1_pt1 | contig 28889 bp, 30 predicted proteins | sample 2277101 | NCBI WGS metagenome assembly SDBT01 (sample SAMN10404973, study PRJNA504765) | marine sediment metagenome | isolation source: marine sediment core GS10_PC15, 103 cmbsf | place: Arctic Ocean: Southern Knipovich Ridge | collected 2010
AATCGTGCATATGCTCTTTTGTAATCTTGCTTACCATTTCTGCCCACTTCTTAGCAGGTACTGTTTCATAGCACCTATTACACAAGTACTCTGGTGGATCACCAAATGATGATTCTATCATATCAGTAGTCTTTCTATCTGCACACAATGAGCATTGAAATGTTGCTTTACCAGAGTCATTGCACGATTTGCAGATACTATTATTATCTACACATACACTTGATAACTCTTCCCATCCAGCAGATTTTAATTGCGATTCAAAAGTTATCATGTGATATGCAGGAAAGGTGCCCTGCCCAAACCTTCTCTTCTCCGGACTAGCAACCATTTTCTTTTTGCATATATAACAAATTGACAATTCAACCAACATTGTTCCATAAGAATCTGAAACTACTTTTGGCTTAAAAGATTCCAGTACCATGTTTATCCTCTCCTATTTATAAGATTCTTTATATATACGAAATTCACGCCCACACTTACAATGTATTAATTTACCAGTTTCCAATTCTGATCCATTGAAATCTGTAATCTTGATAGTTTTCCTACACTTTGGACATTCTGTTCTATAAGCTAATACTGGTTTCATCTTTCTACCAATCAATTTCCTGCTGCTTTTGGGTAGACTCAGCCTTTATCAGATCCCCATATTTTTCTTCGATCTCCGACAGCAATGTACCCATATCTTCTATGTGACTCTCAAAGCCATCTGGATATTCATCGGTTTCCTCATGGATCGTATGAAGGATCTTATACATCTGTGGTCCAAAGTTCTTCCAGGGAATGGATTTCTTCTTATGTTTTTTACCCTTGACCTTGTTGACATCCTTTTGGGTTGCCTTTTTCTTGCCATCCTCAATAGCACCATCGATAGCGTCCTGCAATACTTCAGCAGCTAATACACCTTCCTTATTCACGGTATTCGATGCCAGGGTAGGTGATATTTTACCATCCCTTACCATATCCGTAACTTCAGTAGGAGCCCCCGATAGTGCCAAGATATTGTTGACATGCTGTGAACTGAAACTGGTTTTCTTTGCGATTTGTGCAACAGTCCACCCATACTTGAGTAACCGTTTGAAGATCTCCCCCAATTCCAACTGGTTGAGTGATTTGCCAGAATTCCGAGTAACCATAGACAGTACCCGATCTTCGGCTTTTGAAAACCTATCTTCCAATCTTACGGGCACCGTGAGTATTTCGACACCTTCGGACATAGCAAGCTCAACTGCTTTCAATCTGCAGTGTCCATTCGTAATGTGCAACTCATCGTCTTTGATATAGCAGGTTAAAGGCTCCTTGACACCCTCTTCCTTTATCGAATCTGCAAGGTACCTTATATGAGCTTCAAGTTCAGGCCCTTCTATCCGAACATTCCATCCCTTATCTTCAACCAATGTTGACGGATCTACTCTATACATATCAAGCCGCCCCTTGATTAGATTCTTGATTCCCATGGTGAGTTATCCTCCCAGATATTCATTTAGTTATTTGAAAATGGTGAGTCTACACCTTCACACTTTCTTGTGCATCTCCACTATAAGCACACTTCGGCTCACCATATACCGCCTCACCCAACCATTATCGATTCTCTTGTAGCCAGTTCCTTTTCCTTATGCCATTGCTGGGTTTTCGCCGTCTTGACACAATACTGAATACCCTCACCATCAATCCCGACCATTGTAACGATACCGTTTTCCCCGAATGGTGTAACAACTTCCTGATCGACCTCGTATTTAAAAGTTACGTCCATCTTGACCTCCCTGTGATTGATTACTTCCATATGTTTATCATAAGTTTCTCTTGCGTAGTTCAAAGCATCTAACTTAAGAAAATCTTTGATAACTATTACAGAATCTTCTACGAATTTTTTAGTGAAAAATGTTGTAAAAAAGAAACTTTCCCCTTTAAACTTTGCATGTACATAATATAGGAGAAATCCTGCCTTCTTAGCATTTTCGAATTCACATTTTATGTAATTATTCCAATTTGACGGGAACCAATAGTCCTTTTCTACTAGTTCGTCAGTTATCTCGAAACATTCAAATTCTGTTAATTTATCAGTATACATTTTCACTCCATTGGAATAGGACAGAATGGCAAACCTCATAATCACACCTTTATTGGCATGATCCTACTCACCGACTACAACTCAGCTTACCAAACTGCCCAGTACAACTCCCCCAGGTCGTGCGGTTACAAAATGCCCAAAGGCTGTCCGCAGGACTCAGAAGTCTTCATCCGGATCTTCATCCTTCTTCTTATCACCGGCCCCGCCATCACCAGCATCCGTGGACCCAGCCTTTTCCGGAAACAGAGTTTTCTCAAGATCAGCAACAGAATCGGACATCTTACCAAAGGCAACGATATTCACAACGATCTGGGTTTGACCGGCCCTTTCACCCTTTTTGATGACATATTCGTTCTGCTTGGTCTTGATCCGCATGAGTTCGCCGGGGAGTTTGGTCTTGAGCTTCTTCATGCATTTCTCATCAAAGACAGAATCATCTTCTTCCGGAAATGCTTTCAGAAACTTTGCCCACAGACTGGTAGCGCCCAAGAAGTCAACGATCATCTGCTCACCCTTGGCATTTTCGGTAGCGATGTAATCGAATTCAACCTCATGGGAATCGTCTTCTTCATCGTTAACCTTAAAGGGTATCTTGTGGAGTGCATCCCCACGAGCACCAGCGATCTCTTCGCCATCAGCATCTTTTAGGATTTCGATACCCTCTTGGAATTCCATCACATGCCATCCGTCCTTGACTCTCTGGAACCCTGATTCTACCACACCGCTTGTTTTTGCTTCTGCTTTCACTGTTGGAACCTCCTTGTTATATCTGGTTTGTTGTACATGTATCCACCACCATTGATAGATACACCATTAGAACTGTGCTATTGAGAACTGATTGATTTCAGGGTGTACATCTCCCACCTAATTCCCTTGAGCGATTCAACAAAGTCTACTATTCCCACAAGCTCATTGGAATAGAACAACTTAACAGCAGCAGAGATATCGGACTTGCTGCCATGCACACTCCATGCGACCACCGTAGAACTTTTGGACCCCTTAGTAAATGCATCAACTTTGAATCCTTTTGTTCTGAGAAATGCGGCGATATTTGCATCATTGATGGTCAATAATTTGCCAGTACTTTCTTCACCTGCCAAGATTATTACCTCCTTTCCAAAATGACAATTATTGGTTTATATCAAAGACTGCACAATACGCAATCATGGAAACCTAATTCGTAGATACATACTATTCAGAAACCTATTCTTCACCATTGGCTTCTGCAAACAACTTTCTCACATTGAATTTTCTATGGATGATACCTTTTGGTGTAATTATACCAGTATACTTGGCAAGGTAATCGTCATTCGGATTATAGCTTGCAAATGGTGCATAGTATTTCCACATTTGAGAAGTAGGTACTCCCTTTCCTGGTGGATCACCTTTTTCTTCAGCGGATCTATCGTCAGGTTCAAGCATGCAAATAAAATCGAAGAATCCATCCATCCCCTTACTGAATTCCTTACCCATCAATGCAGGACCGTTCGATAGCTTCCTGTTCCACTTTGGACGATCATCTTCTCTTGCACTACAGATTACATCGAAACCTGCCATTGTGAGACCCTGCAGAGCCCCCATAAGACGTGTCATCTGTCCAGACAGGGCACCATAAGCCTCTGGTGACATCTTGACTTGGATGGTCAATGCTTTCGAGATCTTATCCTGTTCTTTCTTAGACTTTGACTCAAAATTCTCGCGAAGTATTTCCTGTGCAAGGTGGACAACCATAAGGTGTGTCATGGAATCAAGGAAAATTGTTTTTGCACCTTCGAATTTTTCGATATTTGTACAAGTCTCTATAAGGTCATTGAACCCGTCATACACACCAACCTTCATTTTCAGGTCTGGTCGAGCTATAACCTTTATTGATGTAGATATCTTACGACCTTCAGCAGTAAGTAGCACTACCGGATCATCGCATGTCTGTAGAGTGGTAACAGTTTTTCCTACACCAGCTTTTGAATAGACCAGGAGAAAATTGCCTTGAGTTGTTTCGAGGTTCTTATAGTTTTGAAATTTCATGGTTATCCTTTTGTTGGGTCGATTCGGTTCTTCCACTAACATGCACAACCTTAGTTGTTACCTCTACGACCCTGCATTTCATATTTGTTAGCGCATTGCAGGATGAATCCGCAATCCCTACCGCAATCTCCTTGTCCTTGAAACCGTTGGAGGATTGTGAATAAGTCTTATCAAATTCTGGATTCATGAATTCAATGTTGTATCGGGTTTTGATGGTCATCGTTTCTTGTATCCATGTGCAGGGCAGATCCAATACAATGCACTCCCAAAATGTATCTTCATAGATTCTTCTGGAGTAGTATGTGCTGTTGGGATACCTGCTTTTTCTTCACAATTGCAAACAGGAGTATCATCTACAGTTTCTTCTACAGTTTCTTCTTTCGACTTAAAATTCAATGTGGTAGTAAACCCACATGTACCACATCTCAGAGTTGTTTTTAAATCTAAGAAACTGTTAAATGATGCAGAGTCTATAGAACTAATAACTTCCATTTTACCATAGCAACTGCTGCAAGTAATACCACTTAAATCATGTACAGTTCCAAGCAATAACCCAATATGTGATGGGTTATCCTGTTCGGGATGCAATAGGTCTTTTTCGGGATGCAATAGGTTTTTGACATCATCCCACAGGACCCATTCACCATCTTTTCTAGGCGCTAGACCCCACATACGGTTCTCAAAGTAAATAAGATTATGCCTCTGAATCATTTCCTACTCCTTATCCGAAACATATTCTCACTCATATTCCCAGACCTACAGATCTTCTGCATATCGCATGGTATCCCAGGAAGTATATTATTACACACCTTGAAATTGCGATAAAAATTACCAGTCCATCTACAACTCAGAACCTCCAATACTACCTGCTTGTACCTTTCTTCTGCAGCCTGTAAATCGAATTCCCCCCTGAAGAACTTTTTCCCATACATTCTCTTTTTACGATCAAATCCTATAAAATACTTGGATGGTTTGCTGATTACGTCATTGAAGACCCTAACACCTAGAGCCTCTGCAGATTCGTCCTTCTTCTTGTTGATTTTCTGCTGGGGGAATAGCACAACCTCCTGGATACAATATTCGAGATTCGGATCTGCCATAAAATATGTAGAGTTTTGGGATTGGAGAAAGAAGGGATCTAGGTAAAATTCAGGTCTAGATGAGAGTTTATCTTCTGCAAAGTAAGTTTGATATTTACGATCGTAGAATCCGGCAATCGAGAGGGGGAATGTCCACGTCTTTGAAAGGAATGGTTTAAGATCTTCCCTTATACCCCAAATATTATTTTCGTCTACAATAACATCACTGAGTATTCTGGGAAGGAGAGATGCTGCAGGTACCTCTATCTCATATGACATATCAACCGATGCCTGTAAGGCGTAACCATCCTCTACGACGATCTCAAGCTCCTTGTAGCCATGGTACAACGCTCTGACCTTAGCTACAGTATACTCATCGATCTGGTATTCCTCAACAGTGTCCTTGATACTGACCTTTTCACCAAGATGTCTTTGCTTAACAACGTCCCAGAGCTTACCGGCTTTTAATGCAGGACCAAAAAACTGTGGACGCATCTCTATACCGAGGATCTTCTTCAGATAATATAAATAATGACAGGTAAGGAATGTATCGATCGAGGAATGGGATAGTGGAATTATACGTGCGACATCAGCTATACACCGGTAAGAATCAGGCCGTTTACAAAACCCACATTCACCAGGTTTGTCCTCCATAAGTTCAGTCTCTGGAGGATCGTAATAATCACATTCTTTATCGTCAAATGATGGTAAGAAGTATTGGCACCTGGAAGAGTCTAGCAGGTTTTTCATATCCTATCCAGTTCGTTCAAGTTCATTGTTCGTTCAGTTTCATGTTCATTCTGGTTCAATTTTCATAGTCTGGGAACATAAATACACCCGGAGAAATATCCTGTCAAGCATTATTTTTATTTTTTTAAATTAGATTGTATCAAGACCCTTTAATAGCGTTAATTATTCCAGCCACCATACCTTGCTGTTGCGATCCACCTGACTTGGATGCTTTCTCTTTGTTTCTTCCTACAACTGCAACGCCAAGGACAGCAGACCACGCCAGCATCATAGCTGTGACTTCAGGGACTGTCTTCTCAAACATTGGAAGAATAGCTACCATCATGAACATCGATATCCCATAAAGTATTCCGTTAAATGGACGCCATGCCCACTGTAAAAAATGGTCAGACTTGGACTCGATCCGCATAGTAAGATTGACTGTTTCGAGTTTGGAAGCCTCGACTTTAGCCAATCCTAGTTCCCGATCTATAGCCACCCTCTCTAACTCTACCATAAGTTTCGGGTTGGCCTGAATCTTTTCAGCAACATCATTGATCGGTGTTTTGTCATTGTCTCCAGTAACTGCCCTCATTAATCCCATCAACATGGGGCCTCCTGGAAGAATGGTCTCTACAACTATGGGTGCGAGTATCCCAATCGTCTTTGCTATTATATTAAATATGTCCATCTTGCTGGCCATCGTTTCCTCCTAAACATTCCCAATATATTCAAAATGAACAAGATCATCAAACACATTGTCTGACACCTTTGTATCCCGATCCCAATCACCGCCCCACCTGAAGATATAACCCATTGCCCTAGCGGTTGCTAATACGTATCCTGCAAAATAATGGAACCTCTCTCTATCTTCCCAGTCAATAGGATATGGAGCTGCGTCAACAGCGTTGGACTTGTCGCCTTCCTCTTCCACATTGTGAACCGAATCCGGCCAATGCTTTTGGCTTGCCTGTGGGACTGAATTAAATGCCGCCTCTTGTTCTTCTTCGTTCCTGATACCCGTGAGGATGGAATTATCAAAGGTCTTGACCACCTCATTCATTACCTGCTGCACAGGGCCACTACAACCACCAAGCTTCTTCTTTGATATGGTTCCGTATTGTGCCATTATTTCACCTTCACCTCAACTGCACGTAGACGATCCTTAACCTTTTCAATGACAACACCTTGACCATTCATATCATCATTCAACCCATCTAATCTTTGGTCTGTTAGTTTCTGCCTGGTATCGATTGCCTTTACAAGGTCGTATGTATCCTGTGACGTTAGTTTCAATCCCTTGAGGGTCTCGTTTAGGGCAACAAGAGTTTCCCGTGTATTTTCTTGAGTAGTAGAAATCGCAACAATGTCTTTTGAATTTTCCGATGCAGTAAGCATTGTCCAGCCGCCTAGAGGGGCAATAATGGTTGACAAGATAATCGCAACCCACTTAATGACCCTATCCTTTGTCCTCGTTCTCTCACGCCTATTGTTATCATTAGACATTTGAGCCTCCACACATTGTCCAAAAATAAACTAATTGTCAGACGATCTAACCCTCATCAATATCTTCGCATAATGGCAGAAGAACAGTCATGACATCATCACCAACGTTTGCCATAGCTTTATTCTCAATAAATTTATCCAATTTAATTGGAGGAAGTGGAATCTCAACTTCTTGAATCATTAACTCATTCAATTCTGCAATGAAATCAGTCCTTTCTTGTGTTCCTTCTTTCGGGAGTTCAAAATTTCCATTTTCATCAGTTTTGGGTTTTCCTTCTTCCCCCTCAACAGAATCCTCTTTAATTGAAAATTTCTTTGCGATGTTTTTTCTGGCTTCATCATAGATTAAAGCCTCTTGTCTACAAACTCCAAGTCTCCTGGAAATCTTATACTGAAGTTCAAATGGAAATAATCCTCCTTCAGCTATCTTTGCCACAGGAACAGATGCGGGAATTCCAGTACTTTGGCTCATAGTAGACACACTAACAATGTAGGCATTTGTCACCACGATAAAATTGGGATTGCCTTCTTCATTAACATCTTGAGGGGATTTCTTAATGGTTTTCTTTGCCTTTCTTGGATTTGTCATATTACTCCTCACACAATTAAACAATTCATTGAACCTCAACGATAAAACCAAGATACTTATTTTGTCGTAGCAGTTGCGGTCTTCGCTAATGCCTTATTCATATCAGCAAGAAGTTGTACAAAATTCTTTTTCAATTCTGTCTGAGTGGCAATTGTGGCATCGGCGCTTGCTACCATTCTATTGATGTTATCCTCACTCAACTCTTCTGTTATGAGGGGATATTCCACTCCAGTTTCAAAATCAAATTTCTTGCTTTCTGCAAATACTTTCGTTGCTCCCATCTTTAACAATTTTACAACTCTCATGGAGAGTTACGAATGTAATTGTTGTAATCCATAATCTTTCTCCTTTTACAAAAGATTGTTGTTATACTGCGATGTAAAAATACATAACATATTATCAGGCTGCTTTCAAGTTTTTAATTTCAAGTCTTAATTCAAAATTCTCACTTTCAAGAAAGTGAACCCTTTGGTCAATGCTTTGTACCTCAGTTAATATAGGAACTATTAATCCTTTATAATCAACGCCAACAGGAATATTGCCATCATGATAAACCAATTCGGGTCTTATCTTTTCAACATCTTCCGCAATCAAACCTGCCTCTTGAACTCCATTTCCTTCATTTAAATATATCGTTTCATTTATTGGATACAACTCTTTGTTTTTTTCTTTAATTGTCTTTCTGCGTTCATAAGAAACTGGATTTAATTCATATATCCATGGAGCTTTTCTTAATTGCTCAACATATATTTTTGCTTGTTTGGTTGAAGTTACATATCCCAATTGTCCAGAATCATCAATTTGTAAATCCCTAACATTAGAACTGATAGTATCAGAATATACAGGAAGCATAAAAGTTTCCCCACCCTGTCCTATTTGTAAAACTGTTGTTTCTCCTGCAAAATCATTTATCATGTAGAAATCATTATTACCAGCATCATACACCATCTGAAGATTTTGATTAGTAGGATCGTTAGAATCCGTAAATATAATTCCTGATTTTGTTTCAGCACTATTGGATATTCGTACAAAAGGAGAAGCTCCTTTTACATCTAATTTATCTAATGGATTGTCGGTTCCTATTCCTAAATTACCAGTTGTATTTTGCAATCGCATACGTTCATCATTACCAGTTGCAAAAGCCAAATGCATTGCCGCTGTTCCACTTGACTGGATAGTATTTACAGTATGATCTATCGTGAAAGGGAAAGAACCCGTAGCTTTTGCTCCTACATGAAAGTTTAAGTCTTTATTCTCAGTATGTGTATTTCTAAGGAACAAATGACCACTTGTTAGTTCTGAAGAAGTTTGTACATGAAGAACAGATCCCGCAGGGGTTCCTCCTATACCCAAGCTAGTTCCATTGAAATTAAATAAGGTAGTGTTTGTCAAAGTATTACCATCAGACCAGTAAGCAACCTTTCCCGATGCTCCAGATCCGTCAACTAAAGATGATCCCCACACTCTGCTGTCGATTTCATCTGTTTTTAATAAACCAGATCCATTTAGAACAACCACTGTATTATCTGTATCTGCCCCTATATTTGCAGCATTAACTGTGGTTTCAAATATGGCTAGTCCGGATACTACAAATGTTCCGTCAGCGGATAAATCGAACGATGTGTGAATATCACCAGCAACGTCTAATGTATAGCTACCATCAGGAACCACTCCTATACCAACCGAATTATTCTTCATATTGATAGTAGAACCGCCACCTTCAATAACCAGGGATCTTAAGTTTGATGTAGCACTATGTGTAAATGTTAATGCGCCCACAGCGCCACTGGTTGACGTGGCAAAAGAAAGTATCGATTGAGATCCATTTATAGTTTTAAGCGTTAGCGTCGAATCTCCACCAGCCCCCTCTATTATCATACCAGCTTGAACGCTTCCATAAAGATGCATTTCCTCGGCTGGGTTGTCCGTACCGAATCCAATAAACCCACCCGCTGCACTGCCAAAGGCCTTAATTATAAGAGCATCGTTAGCAACTTCCTTAGATATAGACCAATACGCATTTGCATCTGCTGACCGTTCAAATCGTATCTCTCCCGGTTTAGTTCCCAGATCATTAAATCTTAGTAAAGATGGATTGGTGGAGCCGCCTTGCATTACAATATCTCCGCCAGCTTCTACCACCAAATCCTTACCAGCATGTAGTGTTAGGATTCCATCTGTACCAAGCGTAATAGTAGGAGTTGTATTTACTCGCAACTCAATAGCACCAGATGAAATATGAACATTTCCCTTTGACGCTCCCACCTCACCAATTGTTACAGTAACCCCAAAATTGGCAAGAATAGTTGCATTATCTTTTATGGTCATGCCTGATGTGTTAATAAGAACATGTTCGGCCCCAGTCTGCCCAAGTGTCCAAATATTACCAGATAAACTACCGTTTATAGTAGCACCATCCTTAAACTGCATCGTGCTAGATGTTATAGACACATGTTCAGTACCAGTTGCACCTATTGTAGTTGTAGCAGCAAATCTGGCGTATATTGTAGTGTTATCTTTTAAATCTACACCACTCGACGTTATACTTACATGTTCTGCTGATGTTAGACCAAGAGTTAATGTGCCTCCAGATAAACTTGTATAAACAGTTGCACCATCTTTAAGTTGAATTGCTGTAGAGGTGATATTAATGTGTTCTGTACTGGTAACTCCCATAGTCCAGGTTGTTCCAGTCAATTGTGCTTGAATAGCATCAGCACTATCAAAAAATCGAACCCCATTAGAGCTATCAATGGTTATGTATGCTTCTTCAGAATATGCTCCAAAAGCTGCTCCGTATGTTGTTGATCCATACCCATATAAACCATCAAGATTTCCAATTGCCCAATGCTCAGTCCAATCGTTGTAGGTACTTGAATTACGAACATTGCCAACTATCGTCGGACCAGTTGTCCCTGAAGCTAATCCTGAAAAACTATAAAGATCAATGAAACCGTCTCCAGTTGTTCCAGTATTAAAAACTGCATCACCAGCATTCCAGACATTAGCTCCTGTTCCATCAAGATTCCTAGTGACTGTGTACGAATAAGGCCCTACACCACCAGGAGCAGAATCAATAGACATGAACTCAACTTTACCATTAGCCTCCATATAGACACGATCACCACTTGCCATTTGATTGTGCTTAACAAGAATGGTAGTAGCAACATTTGTTAAATCAGAAGTAAGTACAGTGGTGGGACCTACTAAGATTCTTCCCCCTATCGTAGCAATGGTGTCCTGGGCAACAAGAGTTTCTACCCAAAGTTCAGCGGCATGTAATGTAAGATATTTCTTGGACAATGATCCTATGTTGAGATCATAATTCGTTGTTGGAAGAATATCGTTTCCTGTTGGATTGAATATAAAGTCTCCAGTTGGTGCTACTGTGAGATTGCCTCCAGACCCTACAATAAAACTTGCATAATTTGAAACATCAAATCCGAGTCTTAATTGTTCCGAAGTCGCAAGAACGTGTAAATTTGCTCCTGGAGAGGCAGTTCCGATACCGACATTGCCTGCAGAATCTATGCTTAAAGCAGGGTCTGGTGAACCATCCGAGGCAACCAACTCTGAATGTCTGTGTAATGTATTTACTATCGAATTATTAGTCAGACTTGTTAGATTTGCGCCGGTTGCAGTAGTATCATGACTAACTATAGTATGAGTTTGTGCATGATGATCATCAGGTGATACATTGATAAGATCGGTATCATGATCTATAGAACTTAAAGATGTCCCAGTATGAGTATGTCCAGGATCTTCTCCTGTAGTGACATTGGCACCAGTAACGGTTGTTGCTGCTAATGTACCTGAAACTGTCAATGTTGTTCCTGCCCAAGTCAGATTAACATTACTCGACAAGGTATTAGCATCACTCCAAATTCCTAGTCGTGTGGAAGATCCAGACCCATCTACAAGAGAAAAACCCCAAACTCGTGGATCAATCTCATCTGTTTTAAGTAATCCAGAACCATTAAGTATCACTACTGTATTGTCTGTATCTGCTCCTATATTTGCAGCACTTATGGTACTAGCGAAAGTTACTGCGGCTGCAAAATTAAATGGCTTATCCCAATCACCGGTCGTTCCATTCCATTGAAATGTAGCATTTCCTCCTGTAGTTCTTCCTAGAATCAATTGTATATTTGCATCAGTAAGATCACTATTAACAGTAAATGCATTAGCAGTTGTTCCAGAAATATCAGCACCGGTAAGAATTACACCACTTACAAACAAATTAGTTCCATCAAAATACATATGATCTCCGGCGGGATTTCCCATATGTAGTTTGTAAACACCCGAATGTTTCCCCATAAACACACCCGTACCGGTTAGGTAATCCGTTGCATTTCCTTGAAGCAAAGCAGGTGTCGAAGAATTCAATGTGAATGATCCACTATCAGCAGCTATAGATGTGGAATCCATTACCCACCCACCTATTGTTCCGGATGAGGCAACAAGTACCCCTGCCTCTGTAACATAGAATGGAGCACTGCTAGGTGTTGCATGCCCAGCCCAAATCCGTATATCGTCACCACCAGTTACGGCTGAACTTAAACCTACTGCGCCCGATGTTGCAGAAAGTACATTTGTATCGAGATCCCACCCCGCAATTTTTGCATGTGTACTGTTAATCTCCATTACCAATTCGCCATTCTGTTTATAGGCAGCTATACCATATTCATCAGTGGCTAATTTTCCGGACCTAAATCGAAGTTGAGAGCCTTCGTAAACGGAAAGTGCAGGAATACTTGGGTCCATAAAGAGATAGTTATCTTCGAATCCAACACGGAATGCTCCGGGTATTGAATTTTGACTATTACCAGGTTGTCCATCTGTTCCAACTTGAACATATTCCCAAGCTGTTCTCTCATTGTCTGGGGTTACTGACAGAATACTTGGAGAAATATCATCCCAATCAGCAAATGCATTAGAATACTTACTGAATGAGAACTTAATTTTCTTACGATCGATACTGACAGAATCTATAATTACATCATAAGATCCACCATAATCGTCAGCATTGATTGAAACAACGTCCCCAGGTTGCATGAATATACAGCTCAATTTTGCATCAAGAGAGACCCTAACCACCTTACCCAGTTTACGATTTAGGACTAATTTTGCTGCCTGTTGTGCATCTCTTGAATCATTCATGAATGGAAGATCCAAGGTAATAGCAGAAATTTCTGATGCAACCCCACCAATCGGCATAATCTTTTTGATGAACCTATCCTGTGGCTCATCAACAGCTTGCCATAAGAAATATCCGGCATCGTCGAAATTCTTTGATGTTATATTATTATACTTGAAAGTTCCTATGCCGACATCTGCATTCTTTATAACATCAGAAGGAATAGAGACATAGCCTGTATACTTCGTATCTGGGTCCGTACCATCAGAGAGCCTGACGTAGACAGTACTGTATCCGAGGGTATCATTGTCACCATAGCCCCATTCACCTACAGCAAGTGACCCTACAGTAGCCCTGGTTGCCGATAGCCCCAATAACCTACAAGTTGATGGCTCGATCAGAGAAGGATCTCCACCTCCAGCATTTAAAACACAATAATATTCATCAGTACCACTCCCACTCGAAGTCCAATCGTATACAGCACTTGTAAGATCGTATCCCCTGGAAAACTCTTTCCTTGATGCTTTCGATAAAACATGTAATTCAATCTTATCTTCTGAAACCAATATACTGTTACACATATTCAAGAGTATAGATAACGCACTCCGTCTTTCTTGCTTAAACCAGAATGCGCCATTGAATTCCAAGGCAACGGAATATCCGTCGAATATGCTTGCAGCGGCTGTAAACGATGGACTATCTATATTTGCAGAAGGAACTCCCATGTTTTTCAAAACCTGCTCGATAATATCTGCAGGATTCGTCATAGATAAAGTATCTGATCTGCTGAACTTAGTTGGCATATCCAGAAACTGACTATCTGGTCTCCATAGCCCATTCTCATCGGCAGCAGAGCCTATACTGGAAATACCAATTATTGGTTGAAATATTCTCCAGTCATTAGCATCTTCATCAGCCTTTGTGTATTGAGTAAAAACATTATCAATGGAAACGTAATTGTCCGCAAGACCATCTGGATCTGCACTCCCGGATGTTCTAACATAGACAGTATCATACCCCAAAGAATCATTGTTCCCATAGCCCCACTCACCAGCAGAGAGTGATCCAAGGGTAGCTTTATCAGCAACAGCATTATTCAGAAGGAGTCTCGGAAGACCGTAAGCATCTTTTGGTTCGTCAAGATACGGATTTCCACCATGCTTTGAGACAGCATAGTACTCACTTACACCAGAACCAGATACAGTCCAATCCAGGTCCTGCCATTCAGACTTCTTCCCACTCTCGCGTGGACTATGAACTTTATCGATTTTATATGTATTTGCAGTGTCACCTAGTACATAAAACCTTTCTGTCTGTTCAATAGTTACAGTTTCAAACGCACTTTCGGCAACTATCCCAGACGATGCATGAAGCTCAAGCCTACCATCTGCTGAGGTAAAAACAAAAAAGGTTCCATTGTTCTCAGAATTAGATGCTCCAGATATTGTAACAAAACTATTCTTACTAAAAATTCCAAGACCTGAGTTGGAGTCATTCACCTGTGCATATTCACCGGAAGTAGATGCTACGAACGATATTGTATTGTTTGTCAATGTAGTTGAGTCTGGAATAGCAACGCTTCTGAGAGGAATATATGCAACTCCATAAGGTTCCGGAATGCACAGATTATCATCTATCTCTATATCTGTTGATGGGAAGATGTCTTTTACAAGTTTAGTATTTGGATAACTACCACGAAGATATTGCTGAATGAAATCTTCGCAAATAAATGTCAGGGTCTGATAACCAGGTAAGCAATCCCTAATGATGAATCGATTTGTTCTGGCAGTAAAATTGTTCGAGGAATCGTACATCTGTATTTCGATCTTTACGGTTCCATCTATAAAATCTGACCATAGTAAGGTATTATCTGGATTACTAATCTTAAAGGTTAACCCTGACGGTCCCAAAATACCATTTTCAGAATTTGTACGATTGAGATTTATCGGACTAGACTCTATAACCTTTGACTCGTAAGTGTTGACAACAACAACATCAATGAATGACCAGTAATGAGTTGTTGGATTCGTGTCTATTACAGTAAATAAGAATTCAATTTTCTTATTATCTGCCCCAACAATATTTGTTGCTGCTATATTCGGGGAAGTCAACATTATTAATCCTTACGAAATATAACCAAGAATCTTAAATTGGCAATTAGGAACTCCATGAATTAGACCACGACTGATAGTCCGATCGAGATCACAATTAAATCTTGCGACATATATGTGAGTATCGGTTGGATGAGCCCATTGGAAAGTTCTATTCCTACCATTAGCCTTTGCTGTATCATGGAACCAATCTACAATATCACCAATAGAAGACTCGGACTTTCTTGGCCACTGGATATCAACATAAAAGATACTATCATCACTTAGGCTTATCCTCTCTTCGCTACCATCGTCACCAAGATTTACAAACTGGTTCTTCTTACCTTTTTCTGTTATGACAATCTGAAGTGGATTATCTAGAGTAACAGCATAATCTGCAGCTATAATTGAGAGGTATTCGCTCATTGAATGTGCAGCCATATATTACCTTATTTATGGTATTCTGTAGTTGAGATTAGCGAGAGCCCTTCTAAATGCCTCCACCATATCAGCATTAGCGATTGTCTGGGTAGCTATAACGTCACCAATCACGCTACCATCTATCACAAGTTGAAATATTGGTAATTGGGTATCTCCAATATCGTCAGGCATCGTATCTAATTGGGTATCTTCTTCACCTTCAGGTTTTAACTTGTCTATAAGCCATTGGGGGCGTAGATCACCAGTTACAGGCACATTTGAAGAATCAAATATATCTTCAGCCTCATTGAATAAAGTATTGGACACGATAGTTAATATTCCAGCCACTTCAAGTTTATCTGCAGCCTGACTCAATGCAACTGCAGCATCTGTCAATGCATTAGCTGCAGTATCCAAGTTTGTTACAACACCACCCATTCCCAAGACTGTCTCTTCCAATAATCTGAGTGTACGATCACCCTCCTGTTGACCTATAGCCTCTGCTTCCAATCTGAGTGTTTCTACCCTCAAAATTGCAAACTCAATCATACCCCTTAGACCCGAAGTTATCTGATTGTAATCCAGACCATAATCAGTAGCATAGTCTAAGAACTTTGGAAGGAATGTTGCTAATTGGGATGCCGTCCTATCCAATACCATAAGGTCTGTGCTTGATCCTAAAGTAGTAAACATTCCACCCAACCTCGATTGTTGCGCTGCAAAGTTATCTGTTGGTGACAAAGCACCGGTTGTCAAGGAGTCTAGTGTAGATTGTAAGGTATTCAGGGTACTTTCGGCTAAGGCTACTTGCTTTTCGGATAGTGCCTTGATATCCGATATAAGTCCCACCTGCTGAGTTAATAGTGCAAGTGATTCGTTGCTGTAATCTTCACCGGATGGATCAAGATTTCTCAGTTTAATTGCAGATTTCCAATATGATGCCAACAAGGAACCAAAGGTATCCTCTACAGGATTCATTAGGCTATTTAGCCTAGAGTACAATGAGTTGAAATCAGATAGCATATCCAACCTATCCTTCTCACCATCTTCTACTGTCTTGTAGTAATTGTCAGCAGCATCAGCAGCATTTATTAGAGCAACATAAGCCTCTCGTTCAGATTTTATGGTAAGGTCCAGGGCTTCGACAATAGACCTGTAGCCGTCTCTAGTGTCTGGAAGAACCATGTTCTGAGATTCCATAATATCTGTCAAGTTATTTTGCAGATCGAGGTGCTTTTCTGCATCAGTGAAGAATTTGTCATAATAGACCCCAGTTGATTCTATCAATACATCTAACCCACCTGCAAGCTTTATCATAGATTCGGATAAGCGTATAATGTCTGGAATTGTACCTGAAATTGATTGGCCTACGGTATCAAGGAGATCTACGATCACAGCTTTATCTATAACTAATCGCATAGCTGTTTCTAATGCACCTTCACCTACCTCCTGATACAATGGTTTTTGAGAACCCAGCACAGACTGTGCCATCCTATCGCCTATTGTAGAAATCTCAGATTGAAGAATGTCAGATATTTCATCAGCAGTTTTTCCTTTCAGGTTCAACTTTAAGTCTGAAAACACAAAACCAGTTGCCATCGCAATATCACCACCCAATTCTGTGGTCAATAATATCATGGATTCTTTCAAAGTTGAGTATATGCCATTTGGTCCAAAGAACAGGTTTGTAAGCTCTGGATCTTCCTCTCCATATCTTGTATACCTACTCTCACTACCTCCAAATAACCCACCAAAATAACCAGACTCCTTTTCGTATATGTCAGTGTATGGTCTAGCAGATTGCAACTGCTGAGAAAGTTGTAAGCCAGCACCTTCTGCATATACCTTGGTTGTACCCATAAACCAATCTGCAGCGCCTTGGATCATGTTACCAATATTTCCCAATGCACTAAAATCTATTCCTGCATTATTCCAGAATGATCTCTGGATACCGAACCCACCACCGAAAGGTTGTCCTATCTTGTCACCACCGACTATGCCTTTGACAACCCCAGATAGGTCTGAATTTAATTGCTTAATACCATCATTGATACCTATTAGTGTGCTTTTCTGTAGATCGTATGTGTCTTCAAGCAATACGAGGCTCTTGGACATCGATTCACTAAACTCTTCGTTTTCGCCACCAAGTACAGACGTGTCATAACCGTAGGGGTTATAGGTCATAGCACCCGTTGACAGTCTATATTTAGTCACACCATAATCTCCGCCACCACCACTTACAGACATCCCGATAGATGACATCAATGAACCCATAGCCGCTGTCATAGAAGCTATTCGCGCAAAGGCGGTGTATGGATCACCCAGTCCCTGATTGGCGATAGCAGCCACCGCAGTTGCTACAGCTACCCCTTTTTGAAGGACTATCATGGACTGGGCTGCATCTTGCATCTGAGAATATTGAGAAGTTGACTTGTCGTACATTCCACCAATAGAAGAGAACATGGACGACATATCGCCCAGAGCTTCTTGGGTCTTAGCGGCTTTGTCTGAAAATAATTTCTGCTCAAGCTCACCCTTTTGCTCTGCCACCCACTTAGCCTGGTCAAAATCATCGCCATAAAACTTCTTCAACCTGGCAGCTTCAATATCTATCGCAGCTAACTTGTACTTACGATACTTACCATCCATCCCTTCCTGATCTTTATAAAACTTGGCAAGATTTGAAGATTCATTCATCAACAATTTCATAGCAGCTTCAGCAGCTTTATTGTCAAATGCTCCCACCCTCTTATCGTAATCTGCCTTATGCGCAAGAAGCTTTGCCTTCTGTTCAGCATCATTGGCTGTACCATTTCTTATGGCATCCATTGCTAAGTTATTCCAATCCAACAATGCATCTTTTTTAGCAGTTATCGTATCAATAGTGACTTTTAGTTCATTCTCACCCTGAATAACTCTCATACGATGGAGATGATCTGCCATCTGGATTTCAGTATCCATAATACTTCGCAACTCTTTCATCCTCAAATTCATAAGCTTTGAGGCTTTGCCTGGATCTGGCGGTGCGCCACCTCCGATATCAGGTATACCGACCTTACCCTGAGCATTTTCTGCGGCTTTCCTAGCTGCTATAGCGTCGTCCGTAACTTCAGCAAGCCGCTCAGCGCGAAGCTTATCTCTCTTAGCTTTATCCGCTGCATAGAATAAATCAATATGTGTCATAGCTGCTTTAAATTCTGCATCTGCAAGCTCTCTTGTCATATTCGGACTGAATATAGATTTCGCCCTTTTTACGATAGCTTCAACTTCAATCCAACCAATCTTGACTGTTTTTATGAAATATGCCCAAGCGTCTATAAGTGCAAAAGTTACATGTACACCTGCAAGCCTTACCCATTCGAACTTTTCTGCAAGAATCTTACCAGCCGTCCACCCAGCTATGGCAGCAGTAAATACAGCAAACCCTAAAGTCAACTTACTTGTCGAAAGGGCTACATAAGTTGTCATAGCCTCCCATCTCAAAGCAAAGAATGCAGCGGCATCGGATGCGCTATGAGCAGCTACCCAAGCAGAAATTGAAAATGTCAACAATAAAGCGATCGTACTCTTTATGGCGAATGCAACGGCAGCATATATATTTTTTATAGACCGGACAATATCATCTTCATTTTTCTGCAGTGTTTTTGTAAATTCTCTACCAGCTTTTGTAACGTCTTTGTAAATGTCTTTGAATAGTCCTCGCTGTATAATTCTCCACGAAGTTTCAAGCGATGAACTTACGGCCTCCCACGTCATCTGTATGTCACCGGTAGCCGCTACTATACCAATAAGATACGGCTGCATACGCTCTAGGGTGTCACCATGCTCCTTTCCAGCTTTTATCAACCCCTTGAGACCATCCCTGTATACACCTTGCTTTTTTATAAGGGCATCCATCTGAAGTGCTACCATATCGCCAGCTCTTATCCTGCCGGTAAACAACGCCCTGATTTCCTGAGTAGCCTGCTTTTCTTTGTTTTGACCCTGAGTAAAGAGTGCAATAGCATTTGATAGGGCAATAAACGATTCCATCTGGCGCTTATTATTGTGATCGAGCAAAACCTGTTGATTTACCAGAGCCATGTTCATGCGCTGTATTTGTTGTAAATTCGCAAATGACAAAGCATCGGCTCTTTGAAGAGCAACATTGAGTTCTTTCGCATACAATACATTTTTTCTGAAATTCTCAGTAACATTTTTCGGGCCTTGCATGGATGTTATCTGAGCGGCCACACTTATAGTAGCAATCTTCAATTCGTCTATAGTTTTTATACCGTCAAAAATAAAATTGAACACACCTTTTATGGCATTAGATACAACAAAGTATGCAGCATAAAAACGTAAAACAGCCCTCATCATAGCGGCCATCGACATCGCATGATTACCGACCATCTCAGCATTGAGAGCCTTTAGTTTTACATTCTTGGCTTTCTCTATATTGATAAGATCCTGAGACGTGGTTAGCTTGGATGCCTTAATTGTATTGTAGGACTTGATGATAGCCTTTTCCTCGGCCTTTATCATTGCCATGGACTTGATACCCAAGGTCTTATACAAGGGATTTGCAGCCATCTTTATATTCAATGCATTAATCTTACTGACCATAGCAGACTGTGCGCGAAATTGTTCTACAGCAGACGTTGTGGCCCTGGTGCTAATTCTGGCGTAAGCATTGACTGCGGTATTAGCCATTGCCTGGAAAATACGATCAGACTTTGCACCTAGAAGCTGCCAGTTTTTTTCAATATCAAGGGATGTTGTAATAGCTGTGCGTAGAACCGTCTGATTAGTCCGATCGTATTTTTCAAGCGACAAATCAAGTTCCACGAATACGGTTCCCAAACTCATATCAGCCTACCTTTGCTATCGTTTTATCGGTTCTGCTTTTGATCCTACCAACAATCTTACTTTTTTGTGCATTGAAAGGGTTTCTAAGGAAAGGTATCGGTGAATGGAATCTCCCCTTTCTGTCTGTATACCCCGTCTTTTCAACCATGTGTGCATAATAGATCTTAAAGTTACCAGCATAAACCCTAACATTACCTGGCCTCCTATCTGCTGTAACCCTACGAATAGTACGTTGTAGGTCCCCCCTACTGCGTCCAAGCCATTGCCTTGTAGTAGAAAATCTTACCGGCTTACCCTTATTCTTCCCACTCTTTGGGGTAAAGGATATAGTTGCCATTCTCCAACCATCAGGTCTTTCTTGTTTCATGTTTTCCAATACAGGAACTGCAGCTTTGGCAGCAGAAACAACATCCGACATAATATCTTCGACCTCATCGATTGCAGACTCAGAGATAGCAGAAAATACCTCTTTCGCTCTCCAATTTGCAACTCTCATAAGAGGCCACCGATATTCTAGTCCGATGATTGATTATTTCGCTCTCTAAGGAAATGATGGTACACATCTGTCACAAGTTCAAAAACCTCGAATGGGTTAAGAACCTTTTGTGGGAAATGGTCAATCGCAGCCCAGACAGCTACATGGTTTAAGTCAAATTCTTTATCATGCTCGCCATTATGGTATACTAGGATCTGGTTTCTGACACGGTAATATACCTTTGCGGCACAAAAGTTTTCATCAAGCAGCCTGTCACCTAACTCAACATTATCTTCGCAGCCGTCACATGGTGGATCGCCAACAACACCTCTCTGGTTCCTCTCTTTCCACATGGTACGACATTCATCACACTTTGTTATAACTGTACCATCTTCCAACACTAGCCTGGATGCGGCCAACGAATCAGTGAACCGCACCCAGGCTATGAGTTTTTTTTGAGAACTTCCTTTTTACCCACAGCTTCACCGGATATCAATGAAAGACACCGGCTAATGAATCGTGCAAACAGGGGAATGTTCATCATCTTCATTTTGTTTTCAGTTGTGCATTCGACAACAACACCCTTTGCGTCCAGGACACCTTCCCATGATACTATAGCATGGTCCCAAATAAGTTGTCTTTCGAGCTTGACCTGCTCATCGGTTTGGTCAAAGTCCTTCAGGCGTTCCATTGCCTTAGACTTGGGATTTAAGACACGTTCAACAACCTTGGTACGTGTCTGTTTATAAATACCTTCAAGTACGTCAGGGTCTGCTAGTCTCAGAACAACCCTACAAGGCTCTGCTGGATCAGGATCAAAGTACTTTACATTGCCATCATCATCCTGTTCGCTTCTGAAAAACTGAAACGATTCCCCCTTACCTGTATCAAGTTCAAACTGCATAACGTATCCTCCCCTATCGGTTAATAGAAAATATCATTCCTCATCAATAGTCATTATTAAACCAAGAACATTGCAGCGCCAGAAACCTTGCCATCAAAACTGGTCTTGGCCACACCATTCCTGTCTGCTTCAACCTTGCCGGTACTAGTCATAAGAATTGCACCGGATGTACCAATTGTCAGGTACGAGCTTGAGTTGATCCAAAATCTCGGACCGGATGTTAACGGACTGTAAACCAGTTTGACCTTGTTCAGAACCGCATTCTGCAGACTGATCTGCATCGGATCTGTTGGATCATAGTTAACGTCCGTCAAACTTATTGTGCCACCATCTGCTGAGATGAACTCGTAAATGTCAATATCAATACCAAATTCAGAGACATCGACCGTACGTCTGACAACACCAGAAATCATGTACTTACCAGCACCAAGCACCTTGCTGGTGGGACCCAATGTCACCTTCATGAATACGCCACTAAGAGTTGTTGCTCTGTCTGCCATGGTGGAACCTCCTTGCTGTTTTGTATGGTAAAATCACACCAATAATTTACTGAAGATCCCAAAGAATCCACAGTCCAAAATGGCAAGCAAGACCCTCCCAGCCTTTACTCACTTATGCTTTATCCACCCTAACACTTAAACATATTAATCGTCAACAGTTTCTTGTTCTTTCGTTTCGACAATATCTCCAGCTTTTTCAAGTTCTTTACTCATCAATGCACGTCTAGCAGCTTCTTTATTTTTCACACCCCGATAAAGCCTATTGGTTGCGGTGTTGACCAGAAGAACTGCTCTATGATGCGCCGGGACAGATGTATCAACATAGATCTTGTAACCAGCCGCCTTTAATTCCTGGCAGAAACTAAAATCCTCACCGATTGGTGAACCATCTGGATTGTATTGTGCCTTGAACCAGGGGTAAGGCATCTTGTCGAATACCTTCATATCGTACATCACGCAGCCTGTGCCGGTAGCATCAACCTCTACCAACTCTTGGTCCTCCCACTCATCAATGCTCTCGTATGTGTCCGTGCGTTCGTCTATCGATACCTTTTTCATCATGAGAGAATCAAATGGTGGATACCTCCTATGAACCAAGGCTCCAACCACTGGTAAATTGTGGGAAAGGAGACTCGTTATGGTTTCTTTATGATACACCTGATCGACATCACACATCATAAGTTTGGTAGCTCTGACAGCCTTGGCCTTTTCAACAAGAACATTTCTCAGTTCATGTATGGAACCATTATCTGCAGTTACAAGATCAAAACTTGGTCTATCCATCATCACAAAGGATGTGAAAAATGTAAATGGTACGTATTGCCATGAGCAAGGTACCCCAATTGCCAGTTTCAGATTTGATATTTGCATTGATCCCTCCCAAGATTCAATTTAGTTTGTTTTAACAGTCTAGCCTATTACAGAAGTGATCCATTCCCTTTTCTTGGATTTCCTTATACGTCCCTTCGAATCTATAACCTTCTGTTTTCCCATCACCTCATCCCTATGATTCCATATGAACAAGAACACCTTTTTCGACTTATCATCTACAAAACCATCTGGAGCCACAATCGGTATATGCATTCCAGGTGAGAATTTTCCTATCTTTGCTGGTGTAGAATCGTAAATCTTGGTTATTGTTTCTGGCCCGAATCCACACACATTTGTTACGGTAGACATCTTGGCCGGTGCTCCATATCCAACCATTTTGCCTGTAGATTTCAACGATTTTAGCTGGTCTATACGAACGGAAACATCTGCTGCAAATTTCCGAAGATGGCTTATGGTATTCGTTTCAAAAGTGTTACTCAAGGTCCGGTATACGAAAGCTTGGGCAACTGCACGATCATCTGTACCTTTCCGAATAAAATACCTGATGGACCCCCCATGTGTTGGTAGGAACTCTACAGATTCAATATACATACCAAAGTTCGTCAGGATCATAGCCATAGACATGATTGAGGTATAGTATACGTGCTCATTGTAGAACTGATCGAATGCCAGGAGGTCTATAGTCTTGCCAAAATAGGGTTCCTCATTTATCCAGACACCATCTTCAGCAAGTATCTTTTGGATATTCTTCAGCACCCCTACACGATCAGGGATATGTGCAAAGGTGTTGGCAGATACGATTACATCAGTTGTTGGCCAATTGCCTACACCTGGGAACTCGTGAGATTCAAATGGTGTTGAACATATTCGGATACCCCTCGATTTGGCTACTTCAGCAACATCTCCAGATGGTTCGAATCCTATATGGGTCGGTCCATCTGGAGATGAAAAGTGCTGAAGGAAAGTACCATCATTCGTGCCAATCTCCAAGATAACTGGTCTACGTCCGTCATGTATAAGACCTGGGAATATGTCTGCCTTGATTCTATCAGCAAATTGCTTGAAATGCCTGGTCATATATTCAGACGTACCGGTATAAAACGCATAGTCCTTGTTGAACACTTTGGACATATCCGGAACTTCACCCACTTGAATTGTCAAACAGGATGGGCAAAAATGGGCAGTCAGATGATAAAAGACTTCGGATTTGAATTCTTCTTTCGTGGGAAAGTTATTTGCTATCGGTTGCTTCCCAAGATCGAGGAATTGTTTACAATTCGCACCGCAGACTCTGCATTTCATGGCTTCGCCTCCTCAAATATTTCCACATTACCTACTGTTGTTTTCCCTACAAATTGCTTATCCCATAAAATACGAAAGGCTTCCAATTCTTCACCACTCATTCTTGGTATGTTTATAACACCTATTTCAATACCTTCAATTAGTATTTGGACTTTGGGAATCTGACTCATGGCTTTTCATCCTCTTTTCTCTTTGGGAAGAATGCACCGAGATTAAACAATTCATTCAGGATAGACACCATCTCGTTATCATCAACGGCCAACTGAACATCAGTCTCGCACCGTATTTCTCTAACCGGAATATCATCCCATAAATTCATGGCTTTGTTCCCTTCCATCCAATCTGCCAATCGACTGGCTCAACAAGATATGGATGATCTTTTGGCATCAATTCAAGATCTGTAAACCCAACTTCTGCCATTGCGTATTTCAAGAGTGATTCACTGTAGAAAAACCTATGAAGAGAATCCTGTATATAGGAGTAGATGTAGATATTGTTGAGATTAATCATCTCGGATGGTATCGGATTCTCAAGATACATTTTTGCAAGTACATCAAAATTCGGCACAACTATCCGGATCTCTGAACCAGGTTTCAACATGTGTATCCAGTGCATGAGTGCAGATTGACCTTCATTCCATGTTAGATGTTCGAGGAGGTGTCCACAATAGATCTCATCGACTGAATCCTTTTCATACGGCAAATTGGTCACATTCGCAACAATGTCTGGGGCCACTCTCTCGAACTGGTCGATATTAATGAACCCCTCCATATTGTACCCACCACTACCGAGGTTAAGTCTTGTACCTTCCTTTATCCCAACTTGTTTATCATCATAGACAATCTGGTTCTCCCAGAATCCTTTGCCCCACTTGTCTTCAAGATGCTTGTTGTTCTGCTCTATGATATCGTTGTAATTTTCTACTCCGGAAGACTCAAGATCCTTGAAGGTTTGACTTCCCTCATGGTGAATATAAACATCATGAGCTATGCCAATACGGTATCCGGCTTTCCTTGCCCTGAAACAGAAGTCAAGATCCTCACCAGATGATGGGAATAAGGATTCGTCAAGGTATCCTATGTCATCAAATATTTCCCTCTTGATAAACATAGAGATTGTCGCAAAGTTGACTTCGGTAGCGAGACCCTTGTTCCTATTTCCGAATTCAAGCCCAGCATCATACAACTGTTCTTTCGTATTGTAGCTGTCTATCGATTGATCTCCATTTGCCATTGTACCCTGTAGACCAGCAGCATAGTTTGTCATTGGCGCTACGATATCGAAGGAATCCTCCAGATGATCCAGAAGACGCGAAGCCCATCCAGGAGTTACGACTACATCGTTATTGAACAAAACAATTGTATCGCCCCTCGAAGCCTTGATGCCCTGGTTTGCTGCGATCGGGAAACCCTTGTTCTCATCATTCCGGATTAACTGAACCTCACCGTTGCTAACGAATGGGGGTACGTATACAGGTTCACTACCATTGTCTATTATGACTATCTCATAGTCTTGCGTACAGTCCATTATGGAATAGATACACTCATGGGTCATGTCCGATTGGTTCAGCACAGGCACAATAATACTAAGCATTTACCACCTCCCTACATGCAAAAAATTCAATCCATTCTTCTCTTCGCACATTAGTTTTCGGATGACATGAAGAACATAAAGAAACTAAATTTTCAAAATCACAATTCATTTTGTCATAATCTATATGGTGAACTGACAAAGACACATTATTCTTACCAATGTCACCACACAATTGACAAGAATATCCATCCCTCATCCTTATTTCATCACGTAAGATCTTTGTAAAATCTGTACTGTATGGCGAAAATGAACTCCCTCCATTCCATGTAGTCTTTAAACTATTCCTACTAGCGATTGACTGTCTTAACCTTTGAGCTGGTGTCCGCTTGCTACCTTTATTGGCATTAGAAATTTTTTCTCTGTGAGCTTTCGTACATGTTTTCCCATAAAACGGATTCAACTTACCAGTCATTGCAAGACTTCTTATTTTTTTAGTAATTTCAGATTGTTTCTTACCATACATTGGAGCATTTATACCTGAATGTAATCTTCTATATTCAGATTGGTTCCAATTTCCCAAAGCTGATTCGCTCATCTTTTTACGTGAAGATTCCGATGCTTTTAATCCAATGTGAATAAGCCTAATCTTCAACCTTGTTTCCTCTGTTACCACCTCTCCCTTTCTATTGTGACCATGTACAAAATTTGGAATACCTGCCCATTTGTGATGACGCTTAATTACTATTTCCTTGCCACATCCGCACTGACATAATCTCATTGTTTACCCGCCTCCCAACAGGTATCAGAAACTAATCTCTGTTAATAAGAACTTCATAATCGATTGTAGTCAACCAATATTCCTCAGTTCCAGCTTCTAAATCACTATAAATAATGTCTGGTCCATCACCTTGCTTTCGTAAACTGTGGACAACTGTTGCTCCATCCATTGGCCAGGTCTTATCTTTTATCATTATACTAAGATTACTGTCAATAGTGGTTAAGTCAGATGCACTATCATTTCCTGAAAATAGAGAGAATTGAAGAAACACATTGACCATATTTTCAGTGAAAGTGTCATCGTCTACATCATTGAGTATCTGGAAACATGCATAATCACCATTCGATAAAGACGTTCCCGGTGGAGCCTTCACATAAAATAGTCTCCCACCAATAGAAGTGTGAAATGCATAGTTTGATCCACCAGGTGTTGAGTTGAATAGTGTGGTGAGACCTTTGATAAAGTTTCTCATGGTTGGGTTTCTTTCACATGCATTTCAAGATATGTGTGCTCATCGTACAGGTCTATCGGATCTGTGACTATACTGAAATACCTTTGATTGAATAGATCACGCACTCTCCACTGAGAACTGAATGGTTTACGGAATCGTATACGCAACCTGTGAGTGGCTACACCCTTGGTTCTACCACCATCTTGTATCTCATTACCTTTCAGTGGCCACAAGGCACCGTACGTGACAGACACAACGACTTTCCATGTACTCGTGAATCCGGATAATCCATCTGGGGTCCTTACCTCTGCTTCAAATTGCATCCTGTGGGTAAGTTGACCTGATTGCATCCTTGATTTTAGACGGCTCAATTAGCTACCTCTAGGATCTTATTGAACATTGATATTGTGACCAATCCATCTACAAGCAATACTTAGCGCAAGCAGGATCGACCACAACAACCAAGACTTTGACATGAATACAATCGTATATAACAATATGGTTCCCATTTTAATCTCCTTACCTGATATCATCCCATAACCTATACGGCCAAATCAGAGCCATAACGGTCTTGTTTTCAATCACATCCCCACCAGACATCAGTTCATGGACAGCATCCCTATGGTTGAATGCATCCTCTACCATCATCTTGATACCTGTCTTTATACTCGCGGGAACCGTAGACGATGTATCTCCATATCCTGATACAAATTGAATATTGATTGGGTTTACCGGGTAAGGTGTGAATGACGGCCAGCTTACGCCATATGGGAGGACTATGCGACCGGGATCGCTGACAGTATCAACGAGGTAGTCGGTCGTGACCGTCATAACAGTTTCCGTTCCTCCACTGTCTGTATATTTTATATGAGTAACAGACTGGAGACTCCCGAACGGAATCTTGAAAAGGTTTTCTAATACCGGAAACTCATCGAAATAACCATCCCATGTCTGGGTAATAAGAACCCTCTGGGTAATGGTTTCGGCCCTCTCCCTTGCTGCTGCAATCAGGGTAGTAAGCAATGAATCTTGAGTAATATCTGATGCATACTTTGTAACTTGTACTCCAAAATCACATGCTGCCAATAACACTGTTGCCACAACTCTAACATATTGCCTTGTTCCCGTGTACTCTATCTTCTGGATTGCATTGTCATTTGCTGTTGTTACCTGGGTAAATGATCCACCAACCCAATCTGCGAATGTGGCACCATCATCTGAATCCTGTATTTTAACGTCTACCGTACCAGTAGCAAGATTTGTTCCTGAATCCAATATAACTGTGGTAGAAAATCCCAGGACATCTGACGAAGAACCCTCAAGGGAATATGCAGCAGCAATAATATGTGCACCTGGTACTATAGACTGTTCGGGATCGATGTTATCGTCAAATGAACCTGAATCCAATAGAAGATGTTCCTTCATATCCTGGAGAGAAACAGGTTCTACTACTGGAGCAGTATTTATTGCTGTTATCATTTATCCTCCACCCACAGCCAATTGAGCCCGTCCAAAGATGCCCGTAACAAACTCTTTCGCGGTGTTCCATATATCCATGGCCGGATTCGGCGTGCGAGAGTCTGTGACAGTAATGGTCACACCGTTACCGACGTATGCGACCGTG
>SDBT01003103.1_pt1 | contig 28886 bp, 30 predicted proteins | sample 2277101 | NCBI WGS metagenome assembly SDBT01 (sample SAMN10404973, study PRJNA504765) | marine sediment metagenome | isolation source: marine sediment core GS10_PC15, 103 cmbsf | place: Arctic Ocean: Southern Knipovich Ridge | collected 2010
TGCCAAAAGAAACCGCTAAAAATACAAATCAATCAATTTGAACAAAAAATGCAAAACAAACCCAATTTATGCGTTTTTTGGGCCGTAAGTGGCGATTGTGAAGAAAAACAAACCCAATTCAAAGCCAATTCAAACCCAATCAAACCCAAAACAAACCCAATCAAACCCAATTTATCACGGCTAAACCTTTACCAGCATGGCGGTGGCGATTTCTTTTGCTTTTTCCCGGCCGAAGAGGATTTCGGCCAGTTTAAGTGCAAAATTCAGTGCCGTTCCGGGGCCCTGTGAGGTAATACAGTTGCCGTCAACAACTACCGGCTGATTTGCAGATTCACTATCAGGCAATTGCGACGCCAAAGATGGATGGCAGGTCGCCTTTTTGCCGTCAAGCAGGCCGTGCGCCTTCAAAACACATGCAGGCGATGCGCATATCGCGGCATATAATCTGCCGGAGTCGGCCTGGTCTTTGAGCATCTTCGTCAGTTCGCTGCAATCTCGCAGGTGCTCTGCGCCCGGCAGGCCGCCCGGCAGAGCAATCAAATCGTAAACCTGGTCTGCACATTCTGAAATTAGCTTATCAGCTACCAGCTTTACCTCTCGGCTGGCGGTTATCTGCCGCGCATCAACCGAGGCTACCGTAACATCGGCCCCTGCCCTTCTTAAAACATCAATAATAGTAACCGCTTCGAGTTCTTCTATGCCGTCGGCAATCGGGGTCAATACTTTTTTAGTCATTACACGAACTCCTATTTATTTAAAATCTGTTTTGCTTTTTCGCAATCCTTTGCAATTTCTGCTGAAAGTTCAGCTTCTGTATTAAATTTATGCTGGCTGCGAATATGCTCGACAAAATCCATTGCTATCCAGCGGCCCTTAAATCGCTCAGCATTTTCTATGAGTAAATGGCCCTCTATCAAAAGTGGATACTCCTCACCGAATGTCCTCGCCTGGCCTATACTAAGGGCAGCAGGGAGACTTTCTTTTGCCGTAAGGACCTGTTGGAAACTATTTGCGATTTTCACAAAGCCTGCGTACACACCTTCGGCGGGGATAATCTGGCCGGGCGGCTCCATATTCAGCGTCGGAAACCCCAGATGTTTGCCCTTGCCCCGGCCCGCTATAACAGGGCCTGCCAGTTGATACGGCCTTCCCAGGGCAAGTGCCGCATCAGCTACGTGACCGCTTTCGAGCATATAACGTATCATCGTACTTGAGACGCGGATATGCTGGCCGGTCGAGAATGTAATTTCCTTCGGCTCGACCACAACAACATCGAAGCCGTTATCGGCACCTGCCTGCTTTAGTGTCTCGACAGAGCCGCTGCGCTCTGCGCCAAAGTTGAAATCGTGACCCTCAACCACGACTATCGGCCTGGCGCCGGTGGTCAGGAATTGGGCAACAAACTCATCGGCTGACAGGGTGAGCAGTTTGGCGGTGTCCTTTATAACTATAAAAGTATCTACGCCGAGACTTGCCAGCAGATTCTGCTTCATTTTTAGCAGCGTCAGTACCTTCGGAGTTTTTTCCGGCTGCAGGACAGTAACCGGGTGCGGCTCAAAAGTCATTGCAGCCAGTTGAGTGGCTTTTTCGGCGGCAATCTGCCTGGCAACGGTCAAAATTTCCTGATGGCCAAGATGCAGACCATCGAAGTTGCCAATGGTCAGCACACAGCCGCTTTCGACCTGGCTGAAATCTTTATCGGCTGAGGTTATTTCAATCGTTCTCATATAGTGTTTTACCCTCAGATAAGGACACTAAGTTTACCGGCTTGTATCAAAATCCGCAACGGAAAAGCAAAAAGCAGCATAAGACCTAAATTTCCGATTCGTTTTTGCAACTTAGTAGCATTTAATATACAATAACATTGATTCATATATTTGTTGAGGTTTTGCCTGATGCCGATAAAGGAAAAGATAAAACATATAGCAGCGGAGCTAAAAGGACATGCTCCTTTTACATGCCTTGGGGCGTTAGCGGGTATTTTTTTTATGCTGATTTTCAAAACAGCGGGCAGGCCAAGCGCAGCTACCTTGTTTAGCATATTTCATCCCGGGCATGTGCTGCTAAGCGCTATGGTTACAGCTTCGATTTTTTCGCTTCACAGAAAAAGAAAAAATCTCGTCCTTATCCTTATCGTCGGTTACGTCGGCTCAATTGGTGTTGCAACATTGAGTGACTCGGTAATCCCCTATTTTGGAGAAAGCATTTTCGGCCTGGGCATACCTACGCATGTTGACCTGCACGGTCACGAGCAGGATGAGAACCACCACGACGATATTCACGAAGATACAGAACACCAAGAGCACAGGATTCATTTCGGCTTTATCGAGGACTGGTATATAGTAAATCCGGCGGCCCTGCTTGGTATCCTGATAGCCTACTTTGTGCCGCGGACAAAATTCCCGCACGCAGGGCATGTATTGATAAGCACATGGGCTTCGTCTTCACATATCCTGATGAATATCGCCGGCGATATGACGGCAGTTCAGATTGCCGCTGCCTTTGGCATACTGTTTGTAGCGGTGTGGCTGCCCTGTTGTATCAGCGATATTGTCTTTCCGCTGCTGTTCGTCAAGTCCGATTTGGAACTGGCTGAGATCTGTCCGCATCACGAGCGGCATAGCCATCCACATGTGCACAGAGATTTGGAGTAATAACCTCGAAAGCCCTTGTCCGAATTGTAATTCCAAACTGTAACCATCCGGCCAGCAGGGAAGTATTTTCCCGAAAGTACCTTGTAGACAAAGTGGTTTGTCACGGCTACAATGCCTGTTATGCAGATGTATCCGTTGAAATTTGGGCCGATATACAAGCAGCGCATATGGGGCGGGCAAAAGCTGCGCGAATTTTTCGGCAAAGATATTCCGGCTGATGAGAAAATCGGCGAAAGCTGGGAACTGGCTGACCTGCCGGAAGACAAGTCCATAATTGCCAATGGCGAATTGGCAGGACAAAGCCTGGCGTCGGCAATTGAAAAGTATCCAAAAGAAATAACCGGAGACGCGAATTTTTCAGGGCCTTTCCCGTTGTTGATTAAGTTTCTTAACGCAGAAGATATATTAAGCGTTCAGGTCCATCCCGACGAAGAGGCCTGCCTGCGAATGGGAACCGGAAACCCCAAGACCGAATGCTGGTATATCGTATCGGCTGGGCAGAATTCGATAATTTATAAAGGGTTAAAACAGGGTGTAACAAAACAGCAATTCGCCGAGGCGATAAAAGATGGTACAGTTGAGCAGATGCTGGAAAAGGTCCCGGTCAAAGCAGGCGAGTGTCATTTTTTGCCGGCAGGTACTACGCACGCAATCGGGGCAGGACTTTTGATAGCGGAGATACAAATGCCTTCTGATACCACGTATCGGGTCTTTGACTGGAACAGAGTCGATGAGTCCGGCAAAGGTAGAGAACTGCATATCGACCAGGCCCTGGAAAGTATTGGTTTCGACGCGTCCGGCGATAATCTTTCGGTCACGACGGCAGGCAGGCTGGCAGATTGTAAATACTTCAAGATAGACAAAGGTCACCAAACCAAAGGCTGTCAGGTGCTTCTTTCGCCGGGCAAAATGAAGACACTGGTTATTTTAAGCGGTTTCGGGGTGATACGCAGAGATAACGGTATTTCTGTTGAATTCAAAGCAGGTGATACACTGCTTGTACCGGCTGCTTATGAAGGGGTAATGCATTTCGTAGATGAGGCGGAATATTTAGTTGTAACTATTTGATAAGTTTTGTTTGTGAGTGAGGCGTTTAATGCAGATACCGATTTTAGATTTAAAGGCTCAATACGCTACTATCAAAGATGAGGTTATGCGGGCGGTAACAGATGTTTGCCAAAGCCAGATGCTGTGTCTTGGCCCCGCCGTAGAACAATTCGAGAAAGAAATCGCTGCATACTGCGGTGCTAAATACGCCATTGGGGTTTCAAGCGGCTCGGATGCCCTGCTTGTCAGTTTAATGGCACTTGATATAAAGCCGGGTGATGAGGTGATAACAACGCCTTTTACCTTTTTTGCAACAGCGGGCGCTGTCCGGCGACTCGGGGCAAAACCTGTCTTTGTTGATGTTGACAGCGATACGTTCAATATTGACACTGCCGGTATCGAAGCAAAAATAACCGACAAAACGCGGGCGATTATACCGGTGCATATGTTCGGGCAGGTTGCTCAGATGAAACCAATTACCGAAATTGCAAAACGTCACAACCTCGCCGTCATTGAAGATGCTGCACAGGCAATAGGCGCAACCCAGGACGGAAAAAAGTGTGGCGCTTTCGGTGACTTAGGGTGTTTTTCATTCTACCCGACTAAAAATCTCGGTGCTTTCGGTGACGGCGGGCTGGTGGTGACAAACGATGAAAAACTTGCTGAAAAAGTAAGGCTCCTGCGCACTCACGGGGAAAATCCAAGATACTTCTATCACGTAATCGGCGGCAACTTCCGCCTCGATGCTATCCAGGGAGCGGTTTTAGGTGTGAAACTTAAATACCTTGATAAATGGAATGAAAAACGAAGACAAAATGCCGCAATCTACGACAGGATTTTCGCAAATACTCTGGTGAAAACACCAAAGGTGGACTCGGATAATGTCAGCACCTATCATCAGTACACCGTTAAAGTGCCCGAAAGAGACCGGTTGCAACAGTTCTTGACTGAGAATAAAATCGGTTCCGGGGTATTCTACCCGAAGCCATTGCATTTGCAGGATTGCTTCGCTGAGCTTGGCTACAAGGACAGTGACTTTCCTGTCGCTGAGCAGCTTTGCGGCGAGGTTTTATCGCTGCCGATTTATCCTGAACTTACAAAAGAACAAATCGAATATGTCGCCAAGACGATATTAAAGTTCTACCAATCAGATTAAGGAAAATAAAATTGCTTAAAGCAAGTGAAAATCCACCTATTAGCTGGCCGGAAGAAAAATCGATTCGAGATTTTATCGGTTTTTGGTGGGTTGTTCACACCAAGAGCAGGAATGAAAAGGCACTGGCCGGCGACCTGGCCAAAAGGGACATCAGCTATTTTCTTCCTATGAGTTGGAAAGTCAGGCAGCAAAGGGGGCGAAAAATACGGTCACTTTTGCCATTGTTCGGCGGGTATATGTTTTTTTGTGGTAATGAGAGTCAGCGTGTCGAAGTATTACGAACCAATCGTGTAGCAAACCTGATAGAAGTCAATGACCAGGAAAAACTCCTTGCTGAACTACAGCAAATTGAGCAGGCCCTTCAAACAGGCGCTACTCTTGAGCCGCATAAGTATGTTAAAACGGGCCAGCGATGCCGGGTTATAGCCGGGCCATTAACGAACCTGGTCGGCATCGCGATGCAAATAAAAGGCACCACACGGCTGATACTCCAGATAGATATGCTGGGACAGGCAGCGAGTGTTGATATAGATACGAATATGATAGAAATCGTCGATGAGGCGGGGTCATAATTAACTGACTCAAACTGACCGATGGTCAGTTTGAAATATCAAAAATTAAAAATTAAAAATTAAAATTGTGGATTCAGCCCCCATAAGGGGTAAACTTCGGCTGATACTGATTTTATGTTATTTTACTTTCGTTATAATTTCTTAATCAACAGGATGTTAAAACAAATAATCAAAGTTTTTCGGTCAGTTTGATTAACTGAACTTGGTTCTGTGTGAATTGGTTTTTAAACCGCAGGAGAAGAAAATGAAGATTTGCGTGGTTGGTATTGGTTATGTGGGATTGGTTACGGCGGCTTGCCTGGCAGAAGCGGGCAATAATGTTGTGTGTGTGGACAATGACGATGAGAAGATTACCGGCCTGAAAGACGGTATAATTCCGATTTACGAGCCGGGCCTGAGTGAAATGGTTAAGCACAACGAGAAACTGGGCCGGCTGCACTTCACGACCGATTTGAAATACGGCGTGGACAATTCGCTTATTATTTATCTGGCGGTGGGTACTCCATCAAAACCGGACGGTTCGGCTGACATATCGGCGATATTTTCGGTAGCTTCCCAAATCGCAGAAAACCTCAGTGACTATAGAATCATCGTAACAAAAAGTACTGTGCCGGTGGGGACATGCCGGAAAGTGACTGACCTTATAAAGTCCAAGACAGAAGTGCCTTTCGATTATGTCAGTAATCCGGAATTTCTGAAAGAAGGCGCCGCTGTTGAGGATTTTATGCGGCCGGACAGGATAATCATCGGAACTGTCAACCCGGCTGTCGGTCAAATAATAAAGCAGTTGTGCAGTCCATTCATGCGAAAAGGCAACCGGATAATATTCATGGACCCGGTTTCGGCTGAGATGACAAAATACGCGGCCAATACGATGCTGGCGACGAGGATTTCATTTATGAATGAGATGTCGGCGTTGTGTGAAAAGGTCGGTGCGGACATCGAACAGATAAGACAGGGCCTGGGCAGTGACTCGCGAATAGGCAGGAGCTTTTTGTTTGCAGGCATCGGCTATGGCGGCAGCTGTTTTCCCAAAGATATTCGAGCGCTGATTCATACCGGCTATGCGAATGGCGTTGAGATGACAATGGCCAAGTCGGTTGAGCAGGTAAATATCAATCAGCAGGAAAGATTCGCAAAACGCATTATCGAATTCTTTGCCGGCAGAGAGGACGCAATCACGTTGGCTGTGTGGGGACTGGCCTTCAAGGCAAAAACCGATGACGTCAGAGAGTCGCCTGCGATTTACTGCGTAAAGAAATTTCTGGATTCAGGGGTAAAGATAAAAGCATACGACCCTGAAGCGGGACCTGCGGCAATGGCAGAGCTGGACGGCAAAATCGAGATTTTCGAAAATGGATACGAGGCGTTAGATGGCGCAGAAGCTCTGGTTATTCTTACGGATTGGCAGGAATTCAGGAATCCAGACTTCGAGGTTATCATAGCAAAATTAAAACAACCTGTTGTTTTTGATGGCAGAAATCTTTACGACCCTGACATTGTTAAAAAAGCGGGAATCGAATATTATAGTATCGGAAGAAAGTAAGGGAGGAAAAAATCATGAATATTGTTATTAGAATTGTAGGCATAGCTATAGTCTTTATGGCGGTCGCTTATTTAGCCAGGCCGGGAATTCTGAGGCGTCTGATGGAGTTTCTTAAACAGGGCAGGCGAATATATTTTGTGGCATTGATAAGGTTTGTGCTGGCGATTGTTTTCCTACTGGGAGCTAACAGTTGTAACCTGCCGTGGGTTATAATTGCATTCGGAGTTCTGTTTATAATATCCGGGCTGTTGATATTCATACTTGGACCTGAAAAGATCAGGGGAATCTTCGAATGGTATGAAAGACAGTCGGTTATGATTTTGCGGCTCCTGGCGGCCATTGCGCTGGTTATAGGAGCGATGGTTGTTTATTCTGCATAAGGAAAGGGATTTATGAAAGTACTTGTTACAGGGGCGGCGGGTTTTATCGGCTCACATTTGACAGAACGTCTTCTCGCAGGCGGCTGGTCGGTGGTCGGAGTTGACAATTTCGATGATTTTTACGACCCGCAAATCAAACGCCGCAATATCAGCACTTGCGTTGAAAATAAAGATTTCGGACTTGTTGAAGCCGATATTCGTGACAAGACTGCTGTGGACAAGGTAGTCGGCGATGGTATCGAAATGATCGTACATTTAGCGGCGCGGGCGGGTGTGCGGCCATCAATTGCCCAGCCTGAACTTTACGCCGATGTCAACATAAACGGGACGATGGTCCTGCTCGAAGCTGTAAAAAAATATAAAATAGATAAGTTTATCTTCGCCTCAAGCTCGAGCGTTTACGGCAATAATGAAAAAGTGCCCTTCTCTGAAGACGATAACGTCGATTTTCCTATTTCGCCGTATGCGGCAACGAAAAAGGCCTGTGAACTTATCTGCCATACTTACCACCATCTCTACGATATTTCGATAACCTGTCTGCGATTCTTTACGGTCTATGGGCCTCGTCAAAGGCCGGACCTTGCCATACATAAATTCTCAAGACTTATCGAGGATGATAAACCAATTCCGGTTTATGGTGACGGCAGTATGAGCCGTGACTTTACATACATCGATGACATAATTGACGGTGTGGTATCGTCGATGGATAAATGCGCCGGCTTTAATATCTATAACCTCGGCGAATCAAGGCCGATAGTGGTCAATGATTTAATTACCAGGATAGAAGAAGCACTTGGCAAAAAAGCTGTCAGAGAATACCAGCCGCTTCAGCCGGGCGATGTCGAACGCACATACGCCGATGTGAGTAAGGCCGTTAACGAATTAGGATATAATCCGGGAACCGCTATTGAAGTAGGCCTTGCAAAATTCGTAGAATGGCTGAGACGTGATGGTTGAGTTATTCAGCGGGGCAAAAAGCATTTGTTTCGCGGGGTATTTTATATTAAAATGATTTTTAAGATACGGGGCGTGGCGCAGTTTGGCTAGCGCGCGTGACTGGGGGTCACGAGGTCGGAGGTTCAAGTCCTCTCGCCCCGATTTTTTGCCTTAAGGCAAATCTACTGCGGTCTATTGTTCAAAAAGAGGTGTTGGTAATGAGTATAATCGAAAACGCCAAAGAAGCAGTTAAGCTTGTTCAGCAAATAGACAACATTGAACTATATCGCAAAATCCTTGACCTTCAGACAGAAGCAATTGAACTAACTGACCAACTCAAACAGAAAGATGAAAAAATTGATCAACTCAGAGAAGCGTTAGAACTGAAAGGTAACTTTATTTGCAAAGATTCGGCTTACTATATTGCTGATGAAAGCGGGAAAATAATTGACGGGCCATTCTGTACGAAGTGTTTTGATGTTAATCATTTAAAATGCAGGCTTGTCGCTAATACCAAGGAGCCACAAGTAATTTGCCCAAACTGCGAAGTTTCATTTAGTTCTAAACCTGTATATGACTTTCTAAGGCCTGATGTTGAAGAGAACCGAAAGAAACTCATAGAAAAAATGAGAAATCGGAACAGAACAACGCCGCAGTTCTAAAATTGTCCTGTCAACTATTCAAATCCCGGTTTGTGGGGGAAATTTTCGTCGATGGGGGTTGTGGCGAGTTCGGCTAAAAATTTACCGATTCTGTCAATAACAAGGTCAAGGTAACGTCTGCCTTTCTCGGCAGAGGCCCCTTCAGGGTCGCCGGCGGCACAATGGTCGTTCAACTTGGCGAAGTCTCTGCTGGTAGTGACCCAGCCTTTGCGCAGAGCCTCAAAGGCAAAGGGTCTTGTTTGGCCGTTGCCTGCCGCGTCCGGTTCTATCAACTCCGGGTATAATGCCATTGCTATTGAAGTTTCCATCTGGCCTGCGTGGTCGTCGGGTTTGGTAAAAATCCGGTCGTATTGGTCGCCCGCTACCTGCCACCAGTTACATACAAATACGTGCACATCCATATCGCTTTGAATCTGGCGAATCAAAGGCTTGAAATCGTTGCCGCCATGGCCGTTAATAATAACGAACTTACGGATTTGGTGCTTGCGCAGTGAAGTGATAATTTCCCGCACCATAGCATCGAGGGCAGTTTGCGAGACGTGAATGGTCAAAGGATATGCCATAAGGTTGCAGTCAACGCCATAGGGCAGGGCCGGCAAACATATAACAGATTTGCATTTTTTCCAGGCTGATTCGCAGCACTTTCGGGCAACATAGGTAGTGTGCATAAAGTCCTGTCCCTGCGGCAAGTGACGGTTATGGGCCTCAATCGCACCAATGGGAAGGACAGCCACTTCGTAGCTGTGCTGCTGGATGCGGCCAAGATTGGTGGTTGTCAGGTCCCAGTCATTGATTTGTCGTTTGTTTTCGGCCATAGTGATTCTCCTGTCTGGTGGCATTGTACCGGATATCTGTGGTATGGCAAGGGTTTTTGGCTAAAACGCCCCTGCCAAATTGGCACCTGGGGCGGTTCCTGTAAAATGATAATTGCTTGTTATTACTGAAGTTATGTTTTTTCCCTGTTTTGGGCACAGGGTTTGCTCTTATTCGTATTGGAGTATAGTTGATAACCAGAGTTTGAAAGGACCAGATTGTGAGATTCGACAAGTTTACTTTGAAGGCCCAGGAGGCGTTAGCCACGGCCCAGCAGATTGCTATGGCCAAATCGAATACGGTTCTATCGCCCCTGCACTTGCTCAGCGCGATGTGCGGCGATGAGAGCGGCGTGGTGGCTATGGTTCTAAAAAAGATCGGCACTAATGTTTCTCGTATACAAGAAATGATAGATGCAGAGCTGGCCCGTCTGCCGCAAGGTCAAAGCGGCACTCAATTGCTGCCTGACCCTGCTTTTAATCAGATTGTATTAGATGCACAAAACCGGGCTGACGCGATGGGTGATGAATATTTGAGCGTAGAGCATTTATTTATTTCGCTTGCCTCGGTACAAAGCGACGCCAAAGAGATTCTACGTCTTAACTCTATCACTCCGGAGCAGATTGAAACCGCTTTGAAAGACGTTCGCGGCGGAGCAAAAATCACCGACCAGAATCCCGAAGACAAATACAAGGCGCTGGAGCGCTATGGAATCGACCTGCTGGATATGGCAAGGAAGGGGAAACTTGACCCTGTTATCGGCAGAGACGAAGAAATACGCCGATGCATGCAGGTCTTAAACCGCCGGACCAAAAATAATCCTGTTTTAATCGGTGAGCCGGGTGTGGGAAAAACCGCAATCGCCGAAGGCCTTGCCCAGCGGATAGTTGCCGGTGACGTCCCTACGAGTCTGAAAAACAAAAGGATTATCGCTCTGGATATGGGGTCTTTGATAGCCGGGACCAAGTTCAGGGGCGAGTTCGAAGACCGGTTCAAGGCGGTGCTGAAAGAAGTAATTGCCGCCGAAGGACAGATAATACTGTTCATCGACGAGTTGCATACCGTGGTAGGTGCGGGCAAGGCAGAGGGTTCGGTCGATGCCGGTAATTTATTAAAGCCGTCACTCGCACGTGGGGAATTACGCTGTATCGGCGCAACTACCATCGACGAATATCGCAAATACGTGGAAAAAGACGCCGCACTTGAAAGGCGTTTTCAGCCTATAGTAATTGATGCGCCCAGCGTTGAGGAAACCATAGCTATCCTGCGAGGGTTGAAGGACCGTTACGATACTCATCATGGGGTCCGCATTACTGATTCGGCGCTTGTGGCGGCGGCGACATTGTCAAACAGGTATATCTCTGACCGCTGGCTGCCGGACAAGGCCATAGACCTGATGGATGAGGCCGCTTCAAAATTGAGGATTGAAAATGATTCACTGCCCGGCGAATTGGATAGTATCCGCAGAAAAATCATCCAGTTACAAATAGAAAAAGAGTCGCTCAAGAAAGAAACTGATAAGGCAAGCAAAGAACGATTAAAGAGTGCCGAAAAACAATTAGTCGAGCTGCAACAACAAGACAATGACCTTACCACACAATGGGAAAATGACAGAGGCAACATCGACCAGATTAAAGAGCTTAAGCAGAAAATAGAAGATGCCCAAAACCAGTTTGAAAATGCTCAACGCAAAGGCGACCTGGAGACCGCTGCCCGTCTGAAATACGGCACAATCGCTGACTTGAAAAAGGAGCTTGAAGAAAAAGAAGTCCAGCTTTCGGAGTCTGACCAGGCGGTAATCCGCAATGAGGTGACTGAAGAGCATATCGCTGTTGTTGTCTCAAAGTGGGCGGGTATTCCGGTAGCCAGGTTATTAAGCGGTGAGCGTGAGCGATTGATGAAAATGGAGGAGGAAATCGCCAGGCAAGTGGTAGGTCAGGATGAGGCGGTTGCCGGGCTTTGCAACGCGGTCCGCAGAAGCCGGGCCGGCCTTAGCGACCCGAACCGCCCTACCGGGACATTTTTGTTCTTAGGGCCGACGGGCGTGGGCAAAACGGAACTTTCCAAAGCGCTTGCCAAATTTTTATTCAACGACCCGAACGCAATGGTTCGTATCGACATGAGCGAGTTTATGGAGCAGCATTCGGTGGCACGGCTGATAGGTTCTCCGCCGGGCTATGTCGGTTACGAAGAAGGCGGAAGATTGACCGAAGCGATACGCCGAAAGCCATACTCGGTGATTTTACTCGACGAGATTGAAAAGGCCCATATCGACGTCTTCAATGTGCTGCTGCAAGTCTTTGACGATGGGCGATTAACAGATGGGCAGGGGCGAACGGTTGATTTTAAGAACACCGTTATAATTATGACAAGCAATATCGCCAGCATGCAGATTCAGGAACTGACGCAGGAAGACAGCGCGGACTGGGAGATAGAAGCGCATGTTAAAGAAGCACTCAAGGTGACCTTTAAGCCGGAGTTCCTGAACCGTATTGATGAGATAATTGTTTTCCATACGCTGACAAAAGAGGACTTAAGGATGATTGTCGATATTCAACTCGATTATCTGGCCCAGCGGCTGAATGAACGCAAAATAAACGTTGAGTTTACCGACAATGCCCGTAAACAGATTATGGACGAGGGTTATGACCCTGTTTTTGGTGCAAGGCCACTGAAGCGAACGATTCAGCAAAGGCTTGAAAATCCCCTTGCCTCTGAACTTCTGGCAGGCAAATTCGCCGCAGGTGATACAATAAAAATCGACGCCGGCGCCCACAGATTCACCTTCGAGAAAATATGATTTTCTTGCAATATTAGTTTTTTGTGGTAAATTCGATATTCAGGCAGTAAGCAGATGCGCAGCCGGCTTTAATAAATGATTAACTCTTAAAAACATAATAAAAATGCAATTCGATTTTGGAAAAAATTGGGAGGAGTTTTCTAACAAAGCTTTATCCCCTGAGAGAATTCAGCAAGCCAGAAGCGACTTTCAATCTTTGACCGCAGGAGTTGAGGTTGAAGGCAAAACATTCCTCGATATTGGTTTTGGACAAGGATTGACACTTCTTATAGCCAGCGAGATGGGGGCGAAAGCGGTAGGATGTGATATTAATTCGATTTCTTCCGAGGTACTTGAATTTAACAAGACGAAGTTCCCCGAGTTAAAAGGATGTTCAATTCCTGTAGTTATAGGTTCTGTACTTGACCCCAACATTATAAATGATTTAAAGAAAACAGATTTCCTAAATGGAAACCTATACGATATAGTTCATTCGTGGGGGGTTCTTCACCACACTGGAAATATGTGGGAAGCGATAAAGAACAGCTGCAGCCTGGTTAGACCAAACGGTTATTTAATCATATCAATCTACAATCATCACTGGACAAGCCAAATATGGCTCCTAGTAAAATGGTTGTATAACAAATCTCCCGGGCTAATTCGAAAACTTTTTGTGTATTCTTTTTTGCCGGTCATATACATTGCTAAATTTCTGGTAACCGGACGAAACCCTAAAAAAAGTAAACGCGGCATGGATTTTTATTATGACGTGATAGACTGGGTCGGAGGGTACCCTTATGAATATGCAACGAAGGACAAGGTGATCGAATATATAAAACGTCTTGGTTTTAAATGCTTACGTTTCATTCCTGCCGGCGTACCCACCGGCTGCAATGAATTCATTTTTCAAAGGGAGATTTAGGCAGTATAGTTACATAAGGAGATTGCTATGGATTTGAAGGGCGTTATTCTTGCCGGCGGCACGGGCTCACGGCTGATGCCTTTAACCAAGGTTACAAACAAGCATCTGCTGCCCATCGGGCAAAAACCCATGATTTATTACCCGATTGAAAAGCTCACAGGCATCGGCATCGAAGATATTCTGATAGTAACCGGTGTGGAACATATGGGCGATGTGGTTAATCTGCTTGGTTCGGGGAAAGATTTCGGCTGCCGATTCACATACAAGGTCCAGGACGAGGCAGGCGGGATAGCACAGGCCCTGGCGTTAGCTGAAGGCTTTTCCAATAACGGCCCGGTAACGGTCATTCTTGGTGACAACATCTTTGAGGCAAGTTTGAAAGAATACGCCGAAAAATTCATTTCGCAGAAAGTCGGCGCACGGGTGTTGCTTAAAGAGGTTGCAAATCCCCAGCGTTTTGGCGTCGCTGAAATATCCGATACCAAAGTTACCGGAATCGAAGAAAAACCAAAGAATCCAAAGTCCAATTACGCAGTGACCGGAATCTATTTCTATGATGCCTCGGTCTTTGAGATAATACGAACGCTCAAACCCTCAGCTCGCGGCGAACTTGAAGTAACCGATATTAACAACGCATACATCGCAAAAGAGCAATTGGCCTATAATATTATCGCCGGCTGGTGGAGCGACGCCGGGACATTCGAGTCTTTAAACAGAGTAAACGAACTGGTTTCAAAGGAGCCGCCACAATGACCAAAAAGACAGCAACATTAAAAAAAGTTTTTTCCGACGAAGGACTGATTATCACAGGCTCGGAGGCCTTGATTGACGGAGTTGCCGCCAGAAGGGCAAGGGTTTTGCCCGATGAGCGCGGCCGACTCGGTGAAATAATGCGGGCTGACGACCCCTGGTTCGAGAAATTCGGCCAGGTTTATTTTACTACAACTTGTCCCGGCGTGGTTAAAGCATGGCATTATCACAAAATACAGACAGACCACTTCTATGTCGTCAAAGGGATGGTTAAAATTGCACTGTACGACGAGCGTAAAGACTCGGCCACTAACGGGATTGTCAATCAGCTTTACCTCGGTGAGCACTGCCCAGGGCTGGTTCGCATACCGCCGGGTGTTCAGCATGGCTGGATGTGCGTAGGGAAAAAAGAGGCATATATTGTAAATATCGTCTCTGAAATGTACAACTACGCAGAACCCGACGAATACCGTACACACCCACACGATAACCATATTCCATACGACTGGGCGCGCAAAGATGGCTGAGAACAAGGTTGTTATACTGGGCGGCAAAGGTATGCTGGGCAGCGACCTGGCGGCGGCCTGCAAAGAAAATAAGATTAATACAACCGTACTCGACCTTCCCGAATTTGATATTACCAACGAACAACAACTCAATGAAGCTGTCAGGGGCGCGACGGCAATAATTAACTGTGCCGCCTACACAAATGTCGAAAAGGCTGAGAGTGAAAGTGAACTGGCATATAAAATCAATGCCGAGGCTGCAGGCAGCCTCGGCGTAATTGCCAAAGATGCGGGCGTATGGGTCGGTCATATCAGTACCGACTTTGTCTTTGACGGTAAATCCGAGGTGCCCTATATCGAGACCGATGAGCCTGTTCCGATAAATACTTACGGCAAGAGCAAGCTGGCTGGCGAGAAGCTTTTAGTTGAAAGTGGCTGCCGGCATTGTATAATGCGTGCTGAATGGACCTATGGAAAAGCCGGTAATAATTTTGTCGCTAAGCTGGTTTCGGCGGCAAAACAGGGCAAAAAGTTACGGGTTGTCGACGACCAGACAGGCTCTCCGACCGCCACAACAGAAGCCGCTAAGGCTATTTTATCTTTGTTAAAAAGAAAACCCGAAGGTTTGTTTCACTTTGCAAGTGCCGGTTATGTCAGCCGTTTCGAAATGGCAAAATTCGTTTTCGACAAACTGAATATGTCTGTTGATTTGAGTAGCTGCAAAACCAGCGACTATAAATGTGCTGCTGCAAGGCCGTTAAACAGTCAATTCGACTGCAGCAAGATTAGTGCCCTGCTTGATGAGCCAATCGAATCCTGGCAGGGACCGTTGGAACGATTTTTGAGGCAATTATGAGAAGAATTCTGGTTACAGGCGGTGCTGGATTTATAGGAAGCAATTTCGTTCGGATGGTACTTTCCGAACAATCTGATTGTTTTATTGTTAATCTCGACAAACTCACCTATGCAGGCAATCTCGAAAATCTCGAAGGCTTTTTGAACCATCCAAACCATAAGTTTGTCAAGGGAGATATTTGTGACGGCAGGCTCGTAGAGCAACTCATCGATGAGCACAAAGTTGATGCGATAATAAATTTTGCAGCCGAAAGTCACGTAGACCGCTCGATAACCGAGCCGAAGGTTTTTATTGAAACCAACGTCACCGGTGTTCTGACGCTGCTTGAAGCGGCTCGCGACAAAAAATTAGAGCGGTTTATTCAGATTTCGACTGATGAAGTGTACGGCTCGCTCGGGGCGGAGGGTAAATTCACAGAAGAGACACCACCAAGCCCGAATTCTCCGTATTCTGCCAGCAAGGCCGCCGCTGACCACCTGGTCAGGGCCTTTGGACACACCTGGGGACTGAGATACAACATTACCAATTGCTCAAACAATTACGGGGCATATCAATTTCCTGAAAAGATGATTCCGCTGATGATTAACAACGCTCTCAATGATAAGGAACTTCCCGTATATGGTGACGGCCTGCAAATTCGTGACTGGCTGTATGTTTACGACCATTGCGTTGCTGTGTGGAAGGTTTTAACCGAAGCATCGCCAGGCCAGACTTATAATGTTGGCGGGTGTAACGAAAAAACAAATATGGAAGTTATAGAACTCCTCCTTGACCGGCTCAATAAACCACAGTCACTTATCAAACATGTGACTGACCGGCCGGGCCACGACAGACGATATGCGATTGAAGCTGCGAAAATAATGACAGAGCTGGGATGGCGGCCATCGGTGAGTTTTGAGGAAGGTATCGAAAAAACCATCGACTGGTATTTGCAAAATCAAAAATGGCTCAATAGCGTAGCTTCCGGCGATTACCAGAAATATTACGACTCTATGTATTCAAACCGCTGATGAAACGGAAAGGAAGCCACGCCAATGCCGGACCTGGCGAAAGCAAAAGCTACGATATGCATAGTGAATTATAAAACGCTGGACTTTGCCCGGCTGTGTCTGCGCAGTATTCGCAAGTTCACCAGATATCCGTATGAAGTAATCGTTATTGATAATGATTCGCAAGACGCCTCCCTGGATTACCTTAAGTCTCTGGACTGGATTCGCTTAATCGAGCGACAGAATAATAATAATGAGCCTGGCGGCGGCTATGCCCATGCCGCTGCTCTGCAACTTGGCCTGGAAAACTGCAACACGGAATTTTTTGTTTCGATGCACTCCGATACCTTCGTGCAGAAGGAAAACTGGCTAAGTGACTTAATCAGCTATTTTGACAAAGATGATGCTGTGGCCAGTGTAGGTTCGGGCAAGATCGAGTTGACAGCGAAATGGCGGGACTTGCTTAAAAAGGCCACCGACTTGAGGACTTTCAAGCGCAAACTTCTGCGAGAGCCGGACCCGGTGGGCAAATTCCGCTATTACAATCGCACAATATGCTGTGTTTACCGAACGGCTGTCCTGCGTTCACAGAGCCTGTCCTTTCTTGCCGACAGGGACAAAGGCCTGACGGCAGGTAAAAAATTGTACTTTGAACTGGTTGATCGTGGGTATAAGACGGTGGAACTACCGGCTTCTGTAATGGGCCGATACGTCATACATCTTGCGCACGCAACCCAGGCGGTTAATCCCGCAGAATTTAAGCTGCGAAAAAAAACAATAAGAAAATGCAACCGACTTGTCGATAGAATTGTGTCGTCAGAAAAGGTGCAGAGTATACTGGCAGATAACGGACTGGATAAATAAAAGTTGGAAGGACAGGCATTAATGAAGGCCTTAGTTCTCCTCCTGAATGCAATTCAGAACAGACACTTGACAGATGTGTTTATACTTAATAGACGGGCTGTGTCTTTTGCACCATAAATCCTGTATAACCACCTATATTTGTGCACCTTCATCGCATCAAGGTCTGTCAGAACTGGGCCATCCGCCGTAATCAAAATATTCGAATGTTTCAAATCCCCGTGACTGATTTTGTACTTGCCCAGTTTGTCAATCAGCTTTGCAATCTCATCGGCGGCCCTTAACCGCTGCTGCCCGGTGACATGCTCATCTTCCAAAAAATTGTAAAGGTTTTGTCCCTGAACGTATTCAGTTATCAGATAGGACTGCCATATTAGCGAGCCTCTACGCTGCTCAAGGTAAGCGAAAGGTCTCGGGGTTGCTATATTGAGCAGCCTGAGCCGATGTCCCCCAAGCCACCCCCGCCGGGCACGTGAACGCTTAAGCGTATGGCGCAGTGAATGGATAAGACCCTTATTATTGTATCTTTTGATTACCACATCCTTGTTGTTCCACCTGGCACAGGACACATAACAGGTATTGCCATCTTTGAGGATTCGGCCGTTATTCATCAGTGAATCTATTTGTTCTATAAAGTCGAACGGTTCGGCCCCCTGGCAAAAGTCCCTTGTAAATACGGCAACGTAGCTGCCGGACTTAATTCTTAGATATCGCTTACTTGTTCGCAGACTCTTTTTTAACTCGTTTCTGATTCCTTTTTTTTCATGCACCACCAACTGCTTTTGGAACAGTGCGTCATCAGCCTTTTCAAAATTCCAGCCCCTGGCCAAGGCGTACTCCTGACAAAGCCTGTCAATGTCCTCAGGCCGGTCCTCAGGCACACTGCGGGCCAACAAAGCCAGTTGAGAGATCGATTTTTTTCTTCCCAGTTGGCAGGATGAAAAACACATCTGCGAAGGGTCAATCGCAAAAACTTTTTCATCTTTTATAAGAAAGTTGCCCAGGTGCAAATCCTTTTGAAAAACCCCCTTGTGGTGTTGTTTGGCCATTTCCTTACAAACCAGAAGCAGCAAATCAAGCTTTGCGGTCGGCTCGGCTGCCCGGCAGAAAACATCCAAAACTGTCGGCGAGTCAGCTATTTTTTCCAAAACTATTGCTCTGCGCCCCTCCTGTGTTTTTCCGACAAACAAGGGTTCCGGGCAGTTCAATCCCCGCTGCTGTAGTACTTTTAACCCTCGCCATTCCCTTTTAAGATGCCGCCAGTCGCTGAACTTATCCAGAAACACCTTTACAATCACACCGCGATTGTTCCACAAGGCATCATATACCTGGCGCTTGCCCGGGACAGCGCGCAAAAGGGCCAGACAAGTCAGAGATTCGACCTGTTTCTTCGAAAAATCACGATTAATTAAAAGTTGAAATGGAAACTCAGCCATAACATGCCGTTATTGGGGAACCATCAATTGTGTTTCATACAGCCTTTGGTACAACGAGCAGTTTCTTATTAACTGTTCGTGCTGGCCCTGGGCAACGATTCTGCCACAATCCATTACCACTATTACGTCTGCACTAATAACTGTGCTGAACCTGTGTGCGATTATAAAGCTGGTTCTGTCTTGCATAATTTCCTCAATGGCCTTATGAATTTTAGCTTCACTGTCTGCATCGACCTGGCTGGTGGCTTCATCGAAAATCAAGATTGCAGGATTGTTTAGAACCGCTCTGGCGATGATGATTCTTTGCAGTTGGCCTCCGCTTAGACCCGCTCCATATTCGCCGATCATTGTGTCATAGCCGTCCGGCAAAGGCGAAATAAATTCGTGGGCGAAAGAGCGCTTGGCTGCGGCGATTACTTCTTCATTTGTAGCATCGGGCTTTCCATAAGCAATGTTGGCAGCTATGGTATCATTGAATGTCACCATATCCTGCGTTACCATCCCAATCTGACTTCTCAGACTCCGGAGAGTGCAGTCGTTTATTTGGTGCCCATCAATCAAAATCGCACCACTATCAGCATCATAAAATCTTGGAACGAGATTCATAAGAGTGGTCTTTCCCGAGCCATTCGGCCCCACAATCGCAACATTATGGCCGGCCTTCACCGTCAGATTGACTCCTTTTAGCACCGGCTCAACACTGTTGGGATAAGTAAAAACAACGTTCTTGAACTCGACTTTATCCTGTAACATTGGCAATTCTATCGCCCCTGGCTTTTCAATCTCAAGCGGCTCATCTATCACAGCGAACACTCTTTCCGAAGCTGCATTTGCCTCCTGAATCTTGTTCCATATATCGCTTGTCTTGCGCACGGCCTCGGCCGCTGCACCCAACAGAATCAACAGTCCCAGAAATTCACTGCCCTGCATCCTGTTCTGGTTTACCCAGTAAACTCCGACAATCAGGGCGGCTGAACCTGCAACCATGCCGAGAACTTCCATCACCGGACTTGTAGCAGCATCGATTCTTGAGATTTTGAGCAGTTGCTTTAACAGTCTTTTGTTTATTGTTTTAAAATTGTCCCGCTCGTGCCCCTGCTGGTTATAAACCTTTACTATTTTTAGTCCGGCAATAGTTTCCTGCAGTTTGGCCAACATCTGCGACCAGGCCATCAACGACTTTCGTGTAGCACGTTTCATCTTTTTTCCGAACAGTCCCACCAGCCCAAGCACGAAAGGCGCACCGCACATAAATATCAGTGCCAACTGCCAGTTAAGCCACATCGCCGCGGCAAGCATAAACGCCGCGTTTAACGGCTCCCGAAGTGCCTTGCCGAGCATAATTTTTATCCCTTTACCCATCGTACCGGTATCACGTATAAGTCTGCTGACCACGTCGCTGGGTCGCTGGTCGACAAAGAAACCGGTCGGCATATTCATAACATGTGTATAAGCGTCCTGTCGCAAGCGGCTAAGCCCGACCTCCACCACTTTCTGTGCCATATAGCCCTGGCAGAATTTCGCTACGCATCGAACTATCGTAACGCCACCCATTACCAGGATGATAAAAATTACCGCTTTTGTTTTGCTGTCCTTTGTTTGTTCTCTTGGCAGAGAACTTATCGCGGCCTGCAAGCGTTCGATAACTGCAATTTGAGTCGTCCACTTCGCACGGTCCCAGCGGCCCTGCTCCAACTTCTCTACGTAAGCTTCATTTTGGGGTGTATTGAGTTGCAGCACTTTGCTTTCCAGTACATCGCGTTTATCAAGGCGCCTGAGTTGTATCGTGATTTCACTTTCACTCGTGGTGGCCAACTCTTCAAGCAATCTGGCTGATGCAATCCTATGGACCTGCTCGTTAATTATGGCTGTGCCGGCACCAATAATTCTATCAGTTGGGCGAAGTCCGGCTGCTTCAGCAAGGCTGTTCTTTTCTACGTCTGTTATAAGAAGGTAATTGGCAACGTCCTGACCACTGCTGGTAAAATCCGCGGTATCGGGCACATAGAAATCCATACCGTATCTGACTTTGCAGCTTTGCCGATCAACCCAACTGTGTAAACCTTCTTCGCCCATCATCACCTTCAGCAGTGGGATAACCGTCATAAAACTTAACGACAAAAGTGCCGCCACGACTATTGCGCTAAGAACAACAATGATAACTCGAGGCCATTGCGGCCAGACATATTTGAATATCCGTTTAAATGATTTCATTCAACAGTCTCCAAATCCTCTCAAAAGCAATCGGACACAATAGCAATACCAGAACATGTAGTCAAGCTAAAACGCTTCTTATGTAAAACTGGGTAATTTACCACCCTGTTAATCCGCGTCAGTGGTCATTTAACCGGCAAAAAAGATGGAACCACGGGGTTAATTCGGCTATTATAGCAATCTATCGATATGGCCTGTGTAATTGGGAAAAATATTTTCTAAGGAACGGAAAGTCTAAAGTGGAAAAGGTTGTTTTTGAGAATTCCTGGGAGGGATTTTTTGCACAATTTGGACTAAAGTCCTTCGATGATTTTTTTGATTACGCCGCTGGTCAAGTGATAGACAAAAATAACAAGAGGAACGTTCAAATATTGGCCTTCGGTGACGAGTCTGACCGCAAAGTATTTTTTATGAAGCGTTTTCATAATCCGCACTTTAAGGACATAATCAGTACCTGCGGCAATTTCGGCAAACCTATATCACAGGCCGCGGTCGAATGGCAAAATGCGCGTTTACTTTTGAGCCACAACATCGACACTTACAAGCCGGCGTGTCTTGGCTGGCAAACAAGATGGGGCCTGGAAAAAAAGTCTTTTATTATCACAGAGAAACTGCAGGCGATGGAATTGACGGAATTTCTTTCACAAACCTGGCCAAAACTGCAACAAATCCAAAAAGAAAAAATTATCACCGCCATTGCAAAAATGGTTCGCCGGACTCATGACCTCGACATTACGCTGCCGGATTTATCTGTCTGGCACTTTTTTATCGATTACGACAGTCTCAATGACAGATGCAAGTTGAGTGTTATTGATTTGCACCGCATGGGCCGATGCGTCAAAAACCAAAACAAAAAAATAAGAGACCTGGCCAGGTTCTATTGGAGCATGCTGCCCAGGTATTTCGATGAAGAACTCAGGAATTTATTTATCGATGCATATATGGGCAGTAGCCGGCATGGCAGCAAGTCCACATTTGCCGCTAAAATTCTAAAACGCGTCAATGTCTTAGCCAAACGCCAGACCCCGAAGGATTATTGACAACTCTAACTATCCCCGACAGGATTCGAACCTGTAACCTTTGGCTCCGGAGGCCAACGCGCTATCCAATTGTGCCACGGGGACATTACCCAAAATCTTTGATTCTGAGCTAAAATCATCACTTACATTATGCACACAGTTTTCCAAACTTCCAGTTCTTTCTGGTTTATTCTGGTTGTTTGTACCAGATTTGGCCAAGCAAACGGACAAGACATCTTTCCCATTATTTACAGACATATTATCTGTACCAGTAGCTCTGATTTTTTCTTTTGTTGGAAGTGACAAATCAGGCAAGGCATCAATTGCTGACTGTTCGGCCTCTCTCAGGCTGTGAGTATAGATACCAAGAGTTAGATTTACGTCACTATGACGAAGTAGCATCTGGGCTGTTTTGGGATGACAACCGCTATTCTTCAGCATCGTAGCAAAGCTATGCCGAAGAGCATGAAAGTCTGCAAAGCTGCCTTGCTCGTCCTCGTAAGGTATGCCAACGCATTTTTCGTCAGCCTTAAGCATTAAATAAGCTTTTTCCGGCACCTTAAAAGCCTTAGCATGGAGAAGTTTGAATTTCAGGAACTCCCTGATCATAAAAGATGTTGCTGGTTTCAATGGCAAAACCGCGGCCTTGCGGTTCTTCGCATTTTCAGCCTTAATACTTACGATACCCTTCTCGAAGTCAAAGTCTGATACTCGTAAAGTACGTATCTCGTTAGCTCGTAAACCGGCCTCAACTGCCAGACGATAAATCAGGACTCTCTCCCTGCCAGGTATACCCTTGTAGCTGTCTGCATTCGCCGTATGTGATAACAATCGTCTCAGTTCATCTGTCGTTAATGCTCTGCGTGGATGCATCTCGTCATCTTTACTTACAGACAGTTTCTTAAGTATCACCAGCGGATTACTGTTTGCTCTGCCGTTATCAACAAGCCATTTGCAAAGCTGCTTTATCGCTCAAAGGTAATAATTGCTTGTCTGTTTGCTGATTTGAACGTACTTTTCTTTTCCGTTCTCATCTTTAACGGTCTCACCCGCTCTTTTCTTTGCAAGATATGTTTCTACCTTGACAGCATCAATATCAGAAAAATACACAAACTTGCAACCGGTTATAATATTTTCAGCCCTTGAGCTCGTGATTTTAACGTGTGTTTTAGTGTTTCCCTTTGCCTCTAAGCTCTGCTTCCAGTCTGCCAAGTGTTCTAAGAGTGGTTTAGAATATTTGGCTTTCATATCGTCAATAAGCCCTATTCTGGCAAGGTTATTGAAAATATCCTGCGGTATGTTCTGTAGCCACTGGTCAAGCTCCCTGCTCAGGGGTTCGGTGTTGTGTTTCAGGATTATAAGCTGCTCGACTTTTTCTGCCAGCTTCTTTGTCTGCCTTCTGTCGGTATAGCAGGGGATTTTCCGTCTAACATCCTCAGCATCCCGAAAGTCAATATAATACCGTTTTGTCTCTCTGATATTACCTTGCCTGTCTTTGTATTTTGCTTTGTAAACTCTCATTTTTCCCTCACTTTCCGCTTAGGTTTCAATTCCAAGCCTAAAGCTTCTGCCACTTTTTCCGCCGATTTTAGAGTAAGTGTTCTTTTGCGCTGCATAAAATAGCACAACTGAGCAGGATCAACGTTTGATTTAATGCTTAACTGATTGCGGCTCATATTAGATTCCAGTATTGCTTGACGGAGCTGATTTTCGATACCTTTTCTTTTCATACTTGCTTATATAACACATTATCGTCTTCTTGTCAACTGACAATATTACGTTTTTTCATATTTTTTTAATTTGCAATATATCTGAATCGAGTGGCTTTTCTAACTGTTTTTGCCGTTCCACCTTTTGCAACAATTTTTAGAATCCCATCAGATACGAGCAAAAAAAGCCAGCGGCTTGCTTGCACATGCGAAACACCCAAAAGCCTGCCTGCTGTTCTAACATCCAGAAAGAACGGTTCTGTCCCGCTTGCTTTCTGTAGCTCCCTGCACAATGATAACAAAAGCTGAATTTTTGCGTTTCCAGGATACAATTCGACCGCTATTTTAGGTGGTTCAAGCTGAATTGTACTCTCAAAAATCTTCATAATTGGTTCTTCTCCCTTCTTGTACTTGATTCTCGGCCATGCTTTCAAAAAGTCAATCCAAGTTTCCTCAAATTCTTTTGTCCTGATATTTGATAACGCCCTATTATGCCAAGCTTTCACAATCTCTCGAAACTGTTTTGGCTCAACTTCGGTAAACTGAGGCAATGATTTTAATGCTCTTGCAAACTCAAAGATTTTTCTATTTCGAGTGCCTAACTCTTGAGGCAAAGTTTCTTTTATTGCTCTCTCGATTAAATCATCACTTACTATTGCTTCTGATTGCTTAGTTTGCTCTGTTTTCTCCGTTTGCTCTGTCTGCTCTGTAACATCAGGGATAAATCCGGCAAGTTCAGGGTCAATAGCCAGGAGATTTCCGTTAAATACAGGATTTACCCATTGATAAATCGCTCCATCGGGATGAACAGACGGTGGCAGTAAACAATAACCGCCATTACCCCTGAGTTCTCCGTTTGCTATATGTTTTATGCCCTTAATGTGTCCTTCAAAATAAACGTGCATTCCTTTTGACGTCTGGACTGTCGGCAGCATTTTAGCAAGGTCAGGATACTTTGAAACCCACAAGTGATATTCGGCTATAGTATCAAAGTCACGGCATGTAAGACCGTTTGAAACTTCACCGACTATTACAGCAATGTTCCTGTTGTTGGTTGCAAACCACTTTCTAATCTGCTTCTCGTCCGGTCGACTCTCTTGATACCTGCCCCATCTTATACGAGCCGCTTTTTTACCATAAGGCACAGGGATAATACACCAGCCATAGCGGTCATATTCCAGAACCTGCTCTAAAACGCTTTTTTCGCTTTTTTCTGTCATAGTTCATATCTCTGCGTAGTACAGTTAAGTTGCAAAATGACCAAATACGTAGTTTTATACCTATTCTTCAAAAACGCCATTTTCGCCTTTTGTAACTCCTGTGTTTTCAATAACTTGCAAAATCCCATTTTCGTTAACTGTATTACGCACGACCTCTGTTTTTTGCCCTGTATTTCTTATGATATTCTCTTTGCGTTTTTCGCCGTCTTTTGCGTGTGCAATCATCGCAGTATCTTTGGTGTGGTTTTAACCCAGTTCCACAATCAGGACAGATTCTCATCTGGTCTCTTGTGAGCGTGCTGGATACGCTGCACTGTTTTTCATAAAGAGAATACATTCTCTCGCCCGCGCCAATATCCGCAGCCGTTGGCAATACCGCCCGCTCAAAACACCCACATCGCCGACCCTGTTCGACCTTGCAAGTTTCCCCGAACACGCAGCCGCCGTAATGATGGTCAAAGTTCGTACAGCCGGGCATCTGCTCAGCAGCTTTAGAACTGCCCTTCAGGAACATGATTAAACCTATTCACTTTTTCATTTTCGTACCTCAGCTTCCAATAGCTGATTGAACTTATCAATCGTTGGGCAGTTCCAGCATGTCCATCGCCGAAGGATATCAAGCCGCCATAATCTGGCCTTGCCAATTTTGATGGATGGCGGTAGCTTGCCAGCACTTCTAAGCTCGGCCCATGTAGAAACTGCAATTCCACACAAGGCCGAAGCCTCTTTAGCTCGAAGCAGCAAGGGTTCAACCGGCAATGTTTCGATCTGCTTAGCCTTCGCCATTTTCGTCGCCTTCCGTTGGCTCGTATGACTTGTGAAGTAATACCCAGCTTGCGTGTTCAATGTCCGATTTAGTCCATAGAAACGCATTGCCAGGCCCTTTTGTCGGGGCAGAAATACGCCCATCCCATACCGCTCTGGACAACCGGCCAACAGTTACCCCTAAGATTCTTGATACCTGCAATGTGCTTTTATAACTCATCTTTAATATCTCCAAATCAACTGATAATTACCTTATTTCCAAAAAAAATCTGTCATTCAACTTTATTTTGCCACTGTTGTTATTATCGATCTTTTTGAAATAAAAATCGAGCATAAAGGCTTATTAATAATAGACTTGTAAGCGTAGCGGTAAGTGAAATATGTGTATTTGTAAAGGATTGAAACACAAAAATAATGCGTAAACGACTATGAAATAAGGCGATAGGGTATGACTATCTGGAAGATGAAAAAGTAAGTGAAAAAGTAAGTGTATTTGGCTTACTTTGCTTGATTTTTATGTCTATTTTTCCACCCTGGACTGTTTTTAAATACATCCATTGTTGTTTCCCCATGGCCATCGTTTAACATCATGTTTACTTGACTCAAAGTTTTTACTGGGTCGGCTTTTAATGCTGGATTAAGTCCTAACACTTGTCGTATGGTTTTGGCCAAAGGTTTCCGGGGCTTTTTGTTTTTATCTGTAGGTTTTGTACCCCCTGTTTTGCCACCGCTGGTTTTCAGCCTTATTTTTGCTGGCTTTGGATATTTTACAAATCCCGTAGTTTTATCAACAATGCCTTGAGTTAGATATGTATCTGCATCAAAGTCTAATCCTTGATTTATTTTGATTCCTTCTTTTTCAAGCTCATTGAATTTATCCAGATTTGGTACGTTGTTATCTAATGACTCAAAGAGTAAATCCTTTATTTTGTCGTAATACTCTGTAAATTTGTGATGCCAGTGATTTTGTTCATCACGGCTAAGGTCTGGTACTCCAAGAAGAAAATCGAGCATGGATATAACCGCTGAGAAAAACTCTTCCAAAAACAACCGCCTAATTTTCAATTTTGTATTTTTAGAGAGTTTTTTTTCTTCTGAGTATCGAGCGATACATTCAGCTTTTGGAAAAAGCAAAGCATAGCTTAATTGTTTTTTGACATTGTCATAAACTGCCAACTCTGGCACAATATCAGATAGTTTCTCTTTCAGCTCTGGTTCTGCTGGCCTTATGGCAATATCGTTTTCATTGTCCCCAGCCTTGTCATTGGCCAGTTCGGGCTGCTTTTTTTTGGCAAGGTTGGCCTGAACATTCTTGACCGGTTGCTTTTGCTTTTCTTTTTCTGCCTCCCATAGCTTTCGATGGGTTGGGGAAAATTTGTTAAAATAGAGTTTTTCGATTTCTGAAAGTGGCGTAGCATCTTGCCCAATATCCGCCCTCACGTCTATTAAGAAACTCGCAATCTTGCCTCTCCGAATTACAGACCTGGGCTGTTGGCTCACTTCACCGCCACCACTGAAAGTTTGTCCTTCGAGGTCTATTCCGGTTACAAGGTTTCGCCATATCTCTTGGCTAAGTTCTTTAGGAAAAACGTCTTTAGCTATATGGGGGCACTGCGATGAGACGTTATCGTGAATAACCGCCAGAAGCGCATAAGCGCCAAGTACACCTTTAATGTCTCTGCAAGGAGATAAACGTATTGAATGCCCCCCTTTTTCAGGGAAACATTTTTCTACACCGTCTCTCCAGCCAGAGCCGTAATTTAATGGCCAAATTGTCCCCATAGGATTCTTCGGTTTGCCCATCGAAGGCTGCCATTTCTTTTTGCGGTCTGCTTCATGCGCGGTTTTGTAAGCTTTCCATTTATCCGAAAATTCGGTTAGCTGCTTTTGGAAATGGTTCATATTATTAGACACAGCAGCCAGCATAGCTACTTCTTTCGCTATGGCTGAAAGGAATTGTTTGTCGCCATCCCAAAGGGCTTTGTATGCGCTTGCTGTTTTCACGGTTTACCTGTCTTTCTTCGGGTCGGTCTGAGCAATGGCAGGCCAGACAGGTGATTAAAAACCTTACCACTGCTCAAACCGCTTAGCGGTTAATTACTCCGCTTTCCCTGATTATGCTTTTATCTCTCTTTCAATTCCTCACAGCCAACCTTCTGTTTTTGTATCCTTTCTGACCTGGGTGAGTTTTTTAAAGGATCTCTGGGTGTTAAGTTTATTTGCACGTGTGTCTTTGCGATATATATGGCGGAATATTCCTTCAAGCTCCTGTATCTCTTCCTCCCTGATATTATCCCACACCTCAAAGGCTGAGAAGTGAGTCCAAAGTTTATCTTTCTTTCTCCTGTGAACTCTGAGCCTGCCACGAATACTGGCTGTTTTAATACCTGCTGCCATGCCGATATATACAACATCAAAACGCCCATCTGGCTGTTTTTTCAGCAAGGCGTATATTCCTCTTGTATAGCCGGGTATTCTGGACAATTCGCTCTTAGGTAGAAATTCAGCACATCTTTTAATCAATCTAAGTTCACTTACTGCCATATCTGCACTTTCCTATTTTATTGGCCAGCCGGCGTGGGCTTCTATTGTTTCGTCTATCTGTTTCATTGATTCAAGACTGCTTTGAGGGGGTACTTTTTAGAGCCTTTTCAATGTAGTCGGGGTCGAGACGACAATCGTTTGCACCATTTATAACTGTCTGCTCATATTCTTCAGACGGACTTCCGGGTGTTTTGCCGTTTCTGTAATAAGTGATCGCTGAATAGCTGGTGCCGGTATCATCGTCAACGTTCAGTTCTCTTCTTTGATATGAGTTGGGGTATCCCTCACATCCATCAAGGCTCTTCAAATGTTCTTCTGATATTTCATACAAGCCACCCCAGACAATATCACCAGGCGATTTTATTATATTTGCAACAGCACCTTTCCAGGTCATAGAGCAACCATCATAAACAAATTTATAGTTTCGCAAGCACACAGCCTTAACAAACTGGCTACCTGGGCATCTTTTCTCCATCTGTTTGTGTGACATATTTGAACCATAAGCAAAGTAATATGCCATAGTTTTATACCTTTACGATTTTTCGACAAT